>Ga0228698_1000649_pt1 | contig 22777 bp, 19 predicted proteins | sample McNCre117_Aug_MG_FD_178015 | JGI IMG/M metagenome (GOLD analysis project Ga0228698, IMG submission 178015) | Freshwater microbial communities from McNutts Creek, Athens, Georgia, United States - 1-17_Aug_MG | ecosystem: Environmental > Aquatic > Freshwater > Creek | place: USA: Georgia...
GGCTGAAATGCCCGCCGACGCGGCCACCGAATTTTCGCACCCTGAATGGCTGGTCGGGCGCTGGAACCAGCAGTTTGGCGCCGCCACGACCCGGCAGCTGCTCGAATGGAACCAGCAGCCCGCGCCGGTCTACGCCCGCTGGCGGATCGAGGCCCCGGTGCCGGAATTCCTCGGGCCGACCAAGTGGGCGGGATTCTATGAGGTGAAGCCCGGCAAGTGGGACGAGATCCGCCGCCTCGCGACCGAGGGTGCGCTCTACCTGCAGGATCCGTCGACCCGGCTCTGCATCGGGTTGCTCGCGCCGCAGCCGGGCGAGATCATCCTCGACGCGTGCGCGGCGCCGGGTGGCAAGAGCCTCTTCATCGCCGATACCATGAAGACCGGCAAGGTCATCGCCCTCGACGAGCCCGCCGAGCCGGGCAAGATGGACATCCGCCTCGTGCGCCTGAAGGAGAATTTGTCCCGCGCCCCCGCGGGCGTGGACGTGGCGCAGGTCGAGGCCGACCTCCGCAAGGTGAACACCGAGTTCTACCGGAACCTCAACCTGCCGCTGAGCTACGACGGCGTGCTGCTCGACGCACCGTGCTCCAACACCGGCGTCATGCGCCACCGCATCGACGTGAAGTGGCGGTTGCAGGACGGCGACTTCGCCCGCCACGCCGAGTCGCAGCTCGAGCTGCTCCACGCCGCGGCGCGGCTGGTGCGGCCGGGCGGCCGCATCGTCTACAGCACCTGCTCGATTGACGGCCAGGAAAACGACCAGGTCATCAAGGCCTTTTTCGACAGCCGCGCGGGCGGGCCGTTCAAGCTGGAGCAGAGCGTGCAGGCCTACCCGTGGCAGGACGGCCACGACGGGGCCGGGGCATTCCTCCTGAAGAAGCAGGACTAGGCCGCCGGGCCGGCGCGGCCTTTTTGCCGGGGATCGCACCAGGCTTAAGTATACTATTAGTTGACATCAACCCGCGCGGGCTGATGTCAACTAATAGTATACTTAAGCCCGGGAATCTTTTCGGTGCGCCGGGCGCCGGGCGGCGGTGTCAGGGCACCAGCTCGAAGACCGGGATATCCACGTCCGTTTCCCTGGTGCCGGCGAGGAAGGTGTAGGTGACCTTCGCGGCGGACTTGAGCAGCGTCGCGTAGCGCTCGTAATCCCACTTCGCCACGGGCTCGCCGTTGATGCGGACACAGAGATCGCCGGCCTGCACCGGCCGTTGCGCGGCGGGCGTGTCGGGAATCACCGCGAGCACGCGCCAGTACACGGGGGAGCGGGCGAACGACAGCCCGGTGTGACGGCGCGGCTCCATGGTGACGGGTCCGTCGGCGTCGTGGATGAAGGTCACCTGGTTGCGGCGCTGGTCGAAGGTGAGCACGAAGTTCCGGAGAAACTCGCCGCCGATGGCCGACAGCTGCTCGGTCAGGTCGACGATGGGCCGGTCGACCGTGTGCGCGCCGACGAGCACCGGCTGGTTGAGCCGGCCGGTGAGCTGGCGGCGGTCGCCCTGCAGCGAGGAGACGATGGTGCCGAGGCGCGGGCCGTTGGCGAAGCGCGGGTGCAGGCCGACGGGGTTGAGGCTGAGGCTGCCGTCGCTGCCGGTGTCGATGAGCACGACAAACGACTCGTTGCCCATCTGGATCGGGATGAGCGGCGTGCCCTGCTGGTTGTTGAAGGCGATGGTCGAGACGCGCGCCGTCTGCTTCGGTGGCGGCGCGAACGCCGCCGGATAGGGCGCGATGACCAGCCGCGAGCCGGGATAGTCCAGGGTGAGCAGGGTGTTGCGGAAGGTGGGGAAGCCGATGATGCCGTCGACCGGCAGGCCGAGGTGGCCGGACAGGTCGGTGAAGTCGAAGATCAGCGCCGGCACGCGCTCAAACAGGGATTCGCCCAGCGTGAGCTTGCGGAGGATGATGGCCTCGAGCTCGACCTCGCCGCCGTTGGCCGAGCGCACGCGGATCAGGCGCGGGGCGGCGCCCTTCTTCGCCTTCACGGCGAGCCGCTTCGCCAGGGCCGGCGAGACGTAGCTGACCGTCGAGCCCGTATCGACGAGGAAACGGCAGACCTGGCCGTCATCCTGCCGGCTCTCGACGATGAAGAAATTGGAGATGATGCGGGCGGGCAGCACGGTGGCCTTGACCTCGACCACGGTACGGCCCGGGGCGCGGCGCGCGACGGTGGAGCAACCGGCGGCGAAGAACAAACCGAGGAGCGAAATGACAAGGCAGAGCCGGCGCGGCCAATCCAGGATCCGGGATCTGTCTGGCGGGATCATTTGTGCGGCTGGGGAAGAGCGAAGCCGAGAACCAGGGGCAGAAGCAAGCCGGCGCCCGCGAGGGCGAAGGTGACGGTGCCGCCGGCCTGGAAGAAGAGCACGCCGGCGACGACCGGGCTGGCGGCGCGCGCGAGGAAGCCCAGCGAGCGGTAGATGCCGGTGACACGGCCCTGCTCCTCGGGCGTCGCGTAGAGTGAGACGAGCGAGGACAGGCCGACATTGGCGAAGCCCGAGCCGATGGCGCAGAAGGTCAGCGTGAGGAACATCAGCGGGGCGGAGCGGGCCACGCCGATGCTGAGGCCGAGGGCGACAAAGCTGGCGGCGAGCAGGCCGACCCCCGCCAGCGCGGCGCGCTTCTCGCCGATGAGCGGCACGGCGCGGCGCACCAGCAGGCCCTGGGTGAGGATGGACACGACGCCGAGGTGCACGAAGACCATGGTCAGCTGGCGCGGCGTGTAGCTGAGCTGGTCGGCGGTGAAGAAGCTGATGGTGGTCTCGAAGAAGCTGAAGCAGAAGGTGACCAGGAAGCCCACGAGGTTGACGCGGCGGAGCGTGCGGTCGGGCAGCGTGAAGAGTGCGCGGAGGGGATTGCGCTCGCGGACGGCGAGCCCGGGGCCGCGTTTCTCCGGCGGCAGCGTCTCGGTGAAGCGGGCCCAGATCCAGAGGAGGTTCACCAGGCAAAGGGTGCCGGCGATCGCGGCGGGCACGCTGAACGGGTGGATGCCCCAGCGGGCCAGCCCGGGGAAGCGGTCGAGCAGGTTGACATGCGCGGTGAGCCCGCCGATGGCCGGGCCGGTCAGGAAGCCGAGCCCGAAGGCCGCTCCAACCACCCCCATGCCCTTGGCGCGGTTCTCGCGGGTGGTGACATCCGACACCGCCGCGATCGCCACCGAGAGGTTGCCGCCCATGACGCCGCTGATGATGCGGCTGATGAGGAAGAGGGTGAACGAGCCGCTGAAGCCCAGGACGAGGCAGCTCAGGGCGTTGCCGGCGATGGTGGACAGCAGGACCGGGCGGCGGCCCACGCGGTCGGAGCGCGCGCCCCACACCGGCGAGAAGAGGAACTGCATGAAGGCGTAGACCGAGCCCAGCAGCCCCGCGAACAGCGCGCCGAGGGCCAGCTCCGGGGCGTGCGCGGCGTGGGCGAGGGTCTGCAGGCGCGCGAAGAGCGCGGCAAAGAGCCCGCCGGCGCTTTCGTGCGCGATGTAGTATTTGAGCAGCTCGGGCCCGAGCGGGAAGAAGATCGAGAAGCCGATCAGGTCGATGTAGAGCGTCAGGAAGATGACGCCGAGGGAGAGGGGTTTGACCCCGGGCGAAGGCAGGCTGGCGGCGGATGAGCTCAAGAAGCGCGAAGGTTGAGCGAAAGCGGCCGGTGCGCAAAGACTCTTTCGCCCCGCCGGCCGGTTTAACGAAGACTAGCCGGGGCGAGGAGCCGGGCTAATCCGGGGCCACCCGCTGCCGGGGCCTTACACGGGCTTGTAAGGCAGGGGGAAGCGCGAGGTGAGCGCGACGACCTGCTGCTTGGTGGCGGCGAGCACGGCGGCCTCCTCCGGCTGGCCGATGGCGGCGAGCACGCCGTCGATGAGCGCGGCGATCGCATCCATCTCGGGTTCCTTCATCCCGCGCGTGGTCATGGCCGGCGAGCCGAGGCGGATGCCCGAGGCCTGGAAGGGCGAGCGGGTCTCGAAGGGCACGGTGTTCTTGTTGCAGGTGATGTTGGCCCGGTCGAGCGTCTCCTGGGCGACCTTGCCGGTGAGTTCCGGGAACCTGGCGCGGAGGTCGACGAGCATGAGGTGGTTGTCGGTGCCGCCGGAATTGATCTTGTAGCCGCGCTTGACCATGGCGGCGGCGAGGGCGCGGGCGTTGCGCACGACCTGTTCGCTGTAGGCCTTGAACTCCGGCTTGAGGCACTCGCCGAAGCACACGGCCTTGGCGGCGATGACGTGCATGAGCGGGCCGCCCTGGCCGCCGGGGAACACGGCGGAATCGATGGCCTTGGCGTGGGCCGCCTTGCACATGGTAAGGCCGCCGCGCGGGCCGCGCAGGGTCTTGTGCGTCGTGGTGGTGACGAAGTCGGCATGCGGGAACGGCGACGGGTGGTGGCCGGTGACGACCAGGCCGGCGATGTGGGCGATGTCGGCAAAAAGGTAGGCGCCGACCGAGCGGGCGATCTCGCCCATGCGCGCGAAGTCGATGATCCGCGAGTAGGCGCTGGCGCCGACGGTGATCATCCTCGGCTTCTCGCGCACGGCCACGGCCGCGAGCTCGTCGTAGTCGATCAGGCCGGAGTCCTCGCGGACGCCGTATTGGACGAACTGGTAGAGCTTGCCGGAGAAGTTGGCGGGGTTGCCGTGGGTGAGGTGGCCGCCGTGGCTGAGGTTCATGCCCAGGATCTTGTCGCCCGGCTGCAGCACGGCGGTGTAGACGGCGAAGTTGGCCTGCGAGCCGGAGTGCGGCTGGACGTTGGCGTGCTCGGCGTTGAACAGCTTCCGGGCGCGCTCGATGGCGAGCACCTCGACCTTGTCGACCTGCTCGCAGCCGCCATACCAGCGCCGGGCCGGGTAGCCCTCGGCGTATTTGTTGGTGAGCACCGAGCCCATGGCCTCGATGACGGCGGGGTAGGTGAAGTTTTCCGAGGCGATGAGCTCGATGTGGCTCTGCTGGCGGGCGAGCTCGCCGGCGATGACGGCGTGGACCTCGGGATCGAGTTGCTTGAGGGGAGTGGCGTTGAGCGACATGGGGGAAAGGAGCCGGGAGCGCGGGGCGAGGGGAAGTCTATTTTGCGGGCACGAGTGTCTTAAGGAAGGCGACCACGCTGGGGACGGCCTCGACCATCTCGTCGCGCGCCGCCTCGTAGACCTTCAGCGGGCCGCCATAGGGGTCGCCGATCTCCGGATCGGCGGGCGGGGGCAGGAACTCGCGGAAAAGGCGCAGGTGGGCCGGCACCGGCCGGGCCCGCAGCCGGATGATGGCGCGGTGCGACTCCGTCATGCCGAAGACGGCCAGGGCGTCGTCGAGCAGCGCCTGGGTGAGCGCCTGGCTGTGCATGCCGCTGATGTCGATGCCGACCTTCCGGAGCGCGACGACGGAATTTTCCGAGATGGGTTCGCCCGGGCGGGCGGCGACGCCGGCGGAGAGGACCTTGAGCGACCGCAGCGGCTCCGGCTGGCCGGAGAGGGCGTGCCGGAGCAGGCCCTCGGCCATCGGGCTGCGGCAGATGTTGCCGGTGCAGACGACGAGGATGTGGCCGGGTGATGGCATGCGCGGCCACAACATGACCGCCGGGCGAAAAGGGTCAACCCCGGGGCTTCAGCGCCAGCAGGGCCCGGTGCAGGTGCCCGGCGCGCTGCAGCACGCGGTCGGTCAGCGGGGCCGGCGGGTTCTTCGCCGGGTCCTCGGCGGACCTGGGCGCCGTGGGATCGGGGGCCGGGGGCGGGGCGGCGTCGGGGTTGCCGTTCTTGAACTCGTGCACGAGCGTCGCCTCGTCGAAGCGTTCCTTCTCGATCCGGCCGGAGACGAGTTTTTCCAGCGCGGTGCCGGCCTCGAACGCGTCGTAGGCCCGGCGGTCGGCGGCGGCATCGGTTTGCACGACCACCCGGGGTGCGGGTGCCGAGCCCGGGGCGCCGAGCGTGAGCACCCCCGCGGCGCGGATGACCGGTCCCAGCGCCGGCGGGGTGGCCGGGCTGACGAGGAGGTAGAGCGGGGCCCCGGCCGGATGCGCGGCGAGGGCGGACTGGAGGATCGCGGCCGCCCGGTCATCCGCCGTCGCATAGCGCAGGTCGAGCACCAGCGCCGGCGTGCCCGGCACGGCCTGGCGCAGGGCGGCCTCCGCGTCCGTGACCGAGTGGATGCGCAGGTAGGCAAGGCCCGCGCCAAGGTCGGCCAGCTCGGTGGCGCCGGCCGCGACGGCGAGAACGAGCAGCAGCAGGAATTTTCTCATGGGCGGTTGAGCTGTTTGGCGCCGATGTCGCGGCGGAAATACTTGTTGGCCCACCGGATCTGGTCGCAGGCGGCGTAGGCGCGCTTGGCCGCCTCCCGCAGCGTCGGGGCGAGGGCGGTGACCCCGAGGACGCGGCCGCCGTGGGCCGTGAGCTGGCCGGCGGCGTTGCGCGCGGTGCCCGCGTGGATGACCGTAGTCTGCGGGGGCAGCTTGGCGGGCAGGGTGATGACGTCGCCCTTGGCGTAGCTGTCGGGGTAACCCTTGGCCGCGACGACGACGCACAGCGCGTAGCCTGGCTTCACGGCGAGCTTGAAACCGTGCAGTTCGCCGCGGGCGGCGGCCCACAGCAGGGCAAGCAGGTCGGTGGCGAGGCGTGGCAGCACGACCTGGGTCTCGGGGTCGCCGAAGCGGGTGTTGTATTCCAGCACGCTCGGGCCGGTCGCGGTGAGCATGATGCCGATGAAGAGCGTGCCGCGGAACTCCAGGCCCTCGCTGGCGATCGCGTCGACGGACGGCCGCACGATCTCGCGGTCGATGCGCTTGAGCAATGCGGGGGTGACCACCTCGGCGGGCGAATAGGTCCCCATGCCGCCGGTGTTCGGGCCGGTGTCGCCCTCGCCGATGCGCTTGTGGTCCTGCGAGGTCGGCAGGATGACGTAGTCGCGGCCCGACACCACGACCAGCAGCGAGGTCTCCTCGCCGAGGAGGCAATCCTCGAGGAGGATCTGGCGGCCGGCGTCGCCGAATTTGTTGCCGGCGAGCATGTCGCGGATGGCCTCCTCGGCCTCGCGCAGGGTTTGCGCCACGACCACGCCCTTGCCGGCGGCGAGGCCGTCGGCCTTGATGACGATCGGCGCGCCCCGGCGCCGGACGTAGTCGATGGCGGGGTCGACCTCGCTGAAGATGCCGGCGGCGGCGGTCGGGATCCGGTGTTTCAGCAGGATTTGTTTCGTGAAGATCTTCGAGGCCTCGAGCCGGGCGCCGTCCGCCGTCGGCCCGTAGACGGGGATGCCGGCGGCGATCAGCTGGTCGGCCAGGCCCAGCGCCAGCGGCACCTCGGGGCCGACGACGACAAACTCCACCTGCTCGCGCCGCGCCAGCGCGACCAGCCCGGTGATGTCCTCGACCGGGACCGGGAAGCAGGCGGCCTCCGCGGCGATGCCGGCATTGCCCGGCGCGCAGAGCAGGCGCGGTTTCGCCGGCGAGGCGGCGAGCGAGCGCAGCAGGGCGTGTTCGCGGCCGCCGGAACCGACGACGAGGACGGAGGTGGGAAGTTGCTTAGCCACGGATGGACACAGATGGACACGGAAGGAGCGCGGCGTAAAGCCGCTCCTCAGGTTTCCCTGTCACAAAACCTGCAGGGTCTTGCGATAGAAGCGCACCACCTCGTCGGGGTCGTCGGTGAAGAGCAGGTAGTCGCTCATCCAGGCCGGGGCGCGCTTGGTGGTGATCATGGTCTTCACCTGCCGGCGGAGGTCGCCCCAGAAGCGGGCGTTGAAGAAGACGTAGGGCACGCGCGGGCGGATGCCGAGCTTGAGGTTGCACATCTCGATGCCGATCTCCTCGAGCGTGCCGACACCGCCGACGTTGAAGATGCAAAAATCCGCCGCCTCGAACCATTTCTGGCGGAAGTGGCGCGAGGATTCCTGGAAGGTGTTGAAGAAGTCGACGCCGAGCTCGGGCGGCTGGGCCTCGAGCTCGAGGAAGCAGGCGCCGGTCAGCGCGCCCTTGCTGCGGGCCTGGTCGGTGGCGAGGCGCATGACGCCGCCGCCGCCGCCGGTGAGCACGCCGACATTGGGGCCGATGAAGCCGGTGAGCTGCTCGACGAGCCGGGTGATGCGCTCGGTGTCCGCCGCCTCGATGCCGACGGCCGAGCCGTAGAAGGCGAGGATGGTGGTCTCCTGGAACTTGCGGGCCATCTCCTCGCGGACGAAGAAGCCGTGCTCCTTCTTGTAGGTGTGGACGTAGAGGTCCTTCGTCACCTCGTCGTACCAGTAGACCGAGATGCCGATGGCGTGGAAGGTGTCGAGGCGCGCGTGGGCGTTGCTGGACAGGAAGTAGCCGTGGGTGCGCGAGGCCTGGCGGAAGATGATGCGCTTCAGCTTCACGTCGCCGATGCGGGTGATGAGCTCGATGTGCTCGAGCAGGTCGGGGAAGTAGTCGATGATCAGCGTGTCGGCGTCGGCCGGGGCGTTGTCGAGCGCCTGGATCATGGTGCGGCTGCCCAGCGGGCAGACGTTGTCGTCGAGGACCTTCTTCATGTCCTCGCTCGCGCGGACGAGCACGGCGCGGTTCTCCATCGTGGCGCTCTGGCCGCGCACGGTGATCTGGGTCTTGGGCCTGGCGTCGGCGGTGGCCTGCGGCGGATTGTCGTCGAGGCACTTGAAGAGTTGCGTGGCGGTGGAGAGGAGGCGCTGGCGCTTCTTGGTGAGGGTCTTGACCTCGGGATCGGAGAAGGGCGGGGCGCGGAAGATGTCGACGGAGACCATCGGGTTCACCACCGGCTGGTCGCCGGTGTTGTAGATCTCCAGCATGACATTCGTGCCGAAGGTCTTGATCGGATCGAGGAGGACGGCGCTGGTGTGGAGGCCGAAGTTGCCCTCGCCCTGGTTGAGCACGACATAGTGCTCCTTCAGGTACATCGAGCAGCTGGTGAGGATGCCGGAGCGCGGCGGGATGGTGAGCGGCGAGGCGTCGTGGCGGACCTGGACCTTGTCGAGGAAGGAGCGGCCGGCGTTGCCGCTGACGATGTGCTCGAAGTTGAGGCGCTGGAGCTTGGGCGAGAGGGTGTAGCTGACCTGGTGGGGGGTGAGGAAGACGCGGCCGCGCGAGTCGATGCTGATGGTGTTGGGCAGCTTCAGGTCGTTCCGCTTGATCGCATCCCAGATCTCGCCGGTGGAAAGCTTGGCGGCGACGGGGGCGTAGAAGAGGCGGCCGACGGGCGTGCCGGGGCGCAGGAGCTTCTTCCAGTAGGCCGCGTTGGGGAAGTTGGCGTCATAGATGAAGGCGTCGGCGCCGAGCACGAGGCGGTTGCCGTCGACGGCGGGGGTGCCGTGCAGGTGCATCTCGATGCCGATGCGGGCGAGCGAGCTGCGCTCGGTGAAATGGATGTCGGCCAGCCGGGCCTTGAGGAATTCCATCTCCGCGGGATGGCGCGGCCAGAAGGCGAGGGTGAGGGCGACGCTGTTGGCCGCCTTGTTCTTGACCGTCAAAATCTGGCCATCGGTGCTGTGCCAGAATTGGTTTTCGTTCATGGGATTGGCGAGCTTTGGCGAGGATGCCGGGGCTGACAAGCCCGTGGTTCGGGGCGGGAATCGCCCGATTTCGCCGCCTAAGGGGTTGATTTTTGCGCGGTGGCTGAGCAATTTCGCGCCTTTTACGGCACAAAATCGCCCGGGCCGTTTCCCAACCGGGCTTACCTCCTCGCATGAAATTCAACTCAACCGTCCGCACAGCCCTGGTCAGCCTGGGTCTGCTCACTGCCGCCTTCGCCGATGAAGCGGTCAAGTTCAACGTCCCCGGCGTCTCGGCCCAGGGCAGCACGCCGGCGACCCCCGCCAAGGCCCCGGCCGCGCCCGCGGTCGCGCCGGCCCCGACGGCCGCCCCGGCGGCAGCCGCCACCAAGTTTACCGAGGCGCAGCTCCTCGAGGCCTTCGGCTACAGCACCATGCTGCAGGCCGGCATCGCCGACCAGATTGAAGCGTGGGAGTTCACGCCCGCCCAGCGGGAAGCCATGATCCGCGGCATCACCCTGGCGCTCACCAACAAGAGCCTGCCCTACGACCGCACGCAGGCCCAGCAGCTCGGCGAGCAGATCAAGGAGTTCCTCGGCGGCAAGCAGCAGGCCTTCATCGCCAAGCGCGACGCCTTTCTCGACAAGGTGCGCCTGCAGAACCTGGCCGACAATGTGGCTTTCTTCACCAAGCTGAAGGAGAACAAGGGCATCACGGTGCTCCCGAGCGGCCTCTGCTATGAGATCCTGAAGCCCGGCACCGGCGCGGTGGCCAAGCCCGGCCAGATGGCCACCATCCACTACACGCTTTCGCTCATCGATGGCAAACCGCTCGAGAGCTCCGTGGAAAGCGGCCAGCCGGTGGACCTCGTCCTCGTCGCGCCCACGCCGACCACCCGCGGCACCATCGCCGGCATGATCGAGGGCCTGCAGAAGGTCGCCGTCGGCGGCCGGGCCAAGCTCTACATCCCGCCCTCGCTCGCCTACGGCGACCAGCCCAACGGGAACATTCCCCCCGGTGCCGCCCTGATCTTCGAGATCGAGGTGATGGGCGTGAAGGACGCGCCGAAGGAGCCGGCGGCGGCGAAGTAAGCGACCCGTTTCGCGCCTCGTTCAACGCCTCCCTTTCCGGGAGGCGTTTTTTTTGCGTCCGCGCTCAGCGCGGGACCGCCCGGACATCCGCGACGAAGCGCTCGACCGCCTCCGGCGGCGTGGCCCACGAGCACATCAACCGGTAGCCGTTGTCCCCGATGAAGCGCAGGAAGCGCCAGCCGCGGGCCTCCAGCGCCGCCGCGGTGGCGGGCGGCAGCTCGACAAACACCCCGTTCGCCCCGGGTTCGGCCATGAGCCGCACCCCGGGTACCGTCCGCAGCGCGTCCGCGAGTCTCCGGGCCATGGCGTTGGCGTGCGCCGCGTGGCGCTGCCACGCGCCGCCCTCGAGCATGCCGCACCACTGGGCGGCGGCGAAGCGCATCTTCGAGGCGAGCTGCCCCGACTGCTTGACCCGGTATGCGAACTCGTGCGCCTGCGCCCGGTTGAAGAACACCACCGCCTCGGTCGAGTTCATGCCGCCCTTCGTGCCGCCGAGGCAGACCACATCCACCCCGGCGCGCCAGGTGAAGTCGGCCGGCGCGGCGCCGCGGGCGGCCAGCGCGGCGGCGGCGTTGGCGAAGCGTGCGCCGTCCATGTGCACGGCGAGCCCGTGCGCCTTGGCGGCGGAGCACAGCGCCCGCACCTCCTCCGGCGTGTAAACCGTGCCCCACTCGGTGGACTGGGTGAGCGAGAGGGCGCCCGGCTTCGGGTAGTGCACGCCGTGGCTGCGCGCCAGGGCCAGCGCCGGCGCGAGGCCGGCGGGCGTCAGCTTGCCCTGGGATCCGCCGAGGGTGATGACCTTGCTCCCGCCGGTGAAGAATTCCGGCGCCCCGCACTCGTCCGTGTCCACGTGCGAAACCTCGTGGCACAGGACGGCGTGATGACTCCGGCAGAACTGGGCGAGCGCCAGGGCGTTGGCGGCGGTGCCGTTGAAGACGAAAAACACCTCGCACTCGGTGGCGAAGAATTCGCCGATCAGCCGCTGCGCGCGGCCGGTCCACTCGTCCCCGCCGTAGGAGGCCGCGTGGCCCGGGTTGGCGGCGGTGAGCGCGGCCAGCGCCTCGGGGGCCAGCCCGGCGGTGTTGTCGCTGGCAAAGGTGTGGTCGGGGGCGGCGGACATGACCCGGCCAGCGTGCGGGTTTTCGGGCGGTTTGAACAGGTCGAAGTAAGACGGAACGCGCACTTGCGCCCGGCGGGCGCGCGGTGTTCGTTGCTGGCCGACCAATGACTCCGCCGGTTACCAACCTCTACCTTGTGGGCTTCATGGGCACGGGCAAAAGCACCGTGGGCCGGCAGGTCGCCCGGCAGCTGGGTTTCCAGTTCCTCGACAGCGACCACGAGATCGAGCGGGCCCAGGGCAAGCCGGTGGCCAGGATCTTCGCCGAGGAAGGTGAGCCGCGCTTCCGGGCGCTGGAGCGCGGGTTCATCGAGCACGGTCATCCGGCCGAGCGCTGCATCGTCGCCTGCGGCGGCGGGCTGGTCGTGCCGCCCGGCATGCTGGAGCTGCTGCACGCCCGGGGCGTGGTGATCTGCATGCACGCGCCGATCGAGACCATCCTGAAGCGCACCATGCACACCAACCACCGGCCGCTGCTGCAGGTGGAGAACCCCGAGCAGCGCCTGCGCGAGCTCTACGCGCAGCGGGAGGAAATCTACCGCCGCACCGGCACCATGGTGCTGACCGACAGCCGGCCGCTGCGGGAGATCGCCGGGCACGTGCTGCGCGTCTACCGGCTCGAGGCGGCGCACTTCAAAAAATGACCGCGGGAACCGGGCACCGGCTCGAGGGGGCGGCGCGCGAGGCGCTGCGCGGGAAATTGCGCGGCCTGGGTTTTGACGAGGTGCGTTTCGCCACGGTGGCGGCCGAGGCCGGCGCCGGTTTCCGCGACTGGCTGGCCGCCGGCCGGCAGGCCGACATGGCGTGGCTGGAACGCACGGCGGACAAGCGCGCGCGCGCGGACCTGGTGCTGCCCGGCGTGCGCTCGATCGTCCTGCTCGGGGTGAATTACTGGGCGGGGGCGGCGCCGGAGACGAAGCCCGCCGGGCCGCGCTGGGCGCGCTACGCGCAATACGAGGATTACCACGACACGATCAAGCCGGGCCTCGCGGCGGCCGGCCGCGCGCTGGAGGCGGCGGGCGGCATCGCCGCGGCGGACTACCGCTCCTACGTGGATACCGGCCCGGTCCTGGAGCGCGGCTGGGCCGCGCGCAGCGGCCTCGGGTTCCGCGGGAAGAACGCGATGCTCATTTCCAAGCAGCACGGCAACTGGCTGTTCCTCGCCGCGATCCTCACCCGCCTGGAAATAGCCCCCGACGAGCCGCTGCGGAAAAAACCGGCGGCGGACGGCGGCGAGCCGGCCGGCCTGCTGTGCGGCAAGTGCACCCGCTGCCTCGCGGCGTGCCCGACCGGCGCGTTCCCGGCGCCGGGCGTGGTGGACGCGCGGCGGTGCATTTCCTACCAGACGATCGAGAACAAGGGCATCATCCCGCCGGAACTGCGGGCCGGCATCGGCACCCACGTCTATGGCTGCGACATCTGCCTCGAGGTCTGCCCGTGGAACCGTTTCGCGCAGGCCGGCCGCCAGCTGCTGCTCGCGGCGCGGCCCGATCTCGCGGCGCTGACCCTGCATGAGCTGCTGGAGCTGACCCCGGACCGGTTTGCGGAGGTTTTCCGGCGCACCGCGATCAAGCGGCTCAAGCTCACCGGCCTGCTGCGCAATGCCTGTATCGTCGCCGGCAACGCGGGCGGCGCCAGCCACCTGCCCGCGCTGGTGAAGCTCGCCGCGCACGAGTCGGCCGTGGTCCGGGCGCATGCCGTGTGGGCGGTCCGGCGGCTGGCGGGGGAAGGCGCCGGGGAACTGCTGCGGTCGGCCCGGGAAACCGAAACCGATGCGGCCGTGCGAGCGGAATACCTGGCGTTTACCTGAACGCCGCGCGCATCTTCGTCGCGAAATCCGGCGGCGGACGCACGGGCTCGCCCTTCTGGTTGATGAAGGCGTGCGTCGTGAAGCCGGTGACGAGCAGCTCGTCGCCGCGGCGCACCTCGTACTCGAGGTGGATGCGGAGGACGGGCCGCTCCTTGAGCCGCGTGATCACGGTCACGACATCATCGTAGAGCGCGGGCTTGAAGAACTTGGTGCCGAGCTCGATGACCGGCAGGCGGTAACCCTGCGCCTCGAGGGCGCGGTAGGGCAGGCCGCATTCCTTGAGCAGGGTGGTGCGGCCGACCTCGAACCACGGCAGGTAGCTGCCATGGTAGACGATGCCCATCATGTCGGTCTCGGCGTAGCGGACGGTGATGTCGGTGCGCGATTCGAGCATGGCCTCAGGTTGCGGCGTCGCCGGGCGGTTGTCCAAACAAGGATTGCGCGGAATCCCGCCAGGTGTGGGCGCGGGCGCGGGCGCGGCCGGCGTCGCCGAGGCGGCGCCGCAGGGCGGGGTCGCCGAGCAGGCGGGCGAAGGCTGCGGTGAGCGCGGCGCGGTCGCCCGGGGCGACGAGCAGGCCGGTCTCGCCGTCGATGACCGCTTCGGGCACGCCGCCGATCGCGTGCGCGACCACCGGCAGCCCGTGGGCCCCGGCCTCCAGGTAGACCAGCCCGAAGCCCTCGACGCTGTGCCGGTGCGGCATGCTGGTCATGGCGAAGACGTCCGCCTGCGCGTAGACCGCGCCGAGCTTTTCATCGGGGATGTCGCCCAGGAATTTCACGGGAAAATCGGCGCGGGCGCCATCCGCGGCCAGCGCCGCGGCGTAGTTCTCCTTGTTGTGACCGCCGACCAGCCAGTACTCGACCCGGGCGCGCAATGCCGCGGGCAGCGCCTGCAGGGCGGCGACGACCTCGCGCTGGCCCTTGCGCGGATTGAGCCGGGCCACGGTGAGGATCACGATCGGGCGGGTGGCCTCGGTCACGCCCGGCTCCACGGCCAGGTCGGTGCGCAGCGCGCCGGGGGTGATGACCACCTTGCCGGCCGCCGCGGGGAAACTCCGGTGCAGCAAATCCTGCGCAAACCGGCTGACGACGCTGATGCGCGTGGCCTTCGCGAGCAGGTGGGAGGTGCTCCAGCGCAGCAGCCGGCGGGAGGCCAGCCGCTGGATCTCCGAGCCGTGAAAGGTCAGCATGAGCCGCGCCGGGCGCAGGCTGTCGAAATACTGCAGCAGCAGCATGGCCAGCAGCGGCCCGGGTTCCGGGATGTAGAGGGTGGCCGCCTCGAGCCGGTCGCGGTGGGCGAGGAGTTCGCGCGCCATGCGCCATTGGCTCAGGAGGCCGTGGTCGCCGGCGAGCGGCAGCCGGCGCACGACGAAGGGCCAGGCCGGTTCCGGGGTCCCGGGGGGCAGGGCGGGAGCCCAGACCTCGACCGCGTATCCCTGCTGCTGGGCCGCCCGGGCCATTTCGGCCGCATAGACCGCGATCCCGCCGCGATGGGGATGGAACTCGTGGGTCACCAGAACCAGATGCCGGCCCGGCCGGTTGGTTTGACTGCTGGATACGGAAAGCTGCATCTGCCGGGTTTGGATGGTGGAAACCCTTCGCTCGATTGTCAGTCAGAGGTGAAGTGAGCGGCATGTGGCCGCGCAAGCACCAGCATGTCAACAGGCTAAATTACCGCGATGAAACGCGTTGGGGCCACGGGACGTCGGGATTTTTTGGGTTTACATGTCCATGAGCTTTAACTTATCTGATCCTCCAATGGCACAGGCAGTAACCAATTCCTCGGGCGTCCCGCTCAAACCGTTTACGCCCGAGGACGATGCAAACCTCCGCGAGGCAATTAAGCGCTGCTCGGCAGCAACTTATGAGGCGGCGGCACAGTTCCGTAAAACCGGCAACACCGAGCATCTGCCCGCCATTGTCCTGGGTATCATCGAGCGCTATGTGGAACCGGACCTCCGGGCGAAACTGAAGGATGCCGACGACGACCTGCGCATCATCGAGGATCTGGGCATCGACTCGCTGACCATGATGGAAATCGTCATCCTCGTGGAGGACGTGCTCCAGATGACCATCAACAACGAGGAGCTGCGCCACCTGCGCACGGTGGGAGACGTGAAGACCTTCATCGAGTGCAAGGTCCGCGGCCTGCCCCTGCCGAAGCCCACCAAGTTCATCCCGATCGAGCAGATTGTCTCGATCATGCCGATCCAGCCGCCCTTCCTGTTCCTCGGCGAGGCCTCGGTCAGCGCCCACGGCGCCAACGCCAAGTACAAGATCAGCGGCCAGGAGTTTTTCCTGCAGGGCCACTTCAAGGACAACCCCGTGCTGCCCGCCTCCATCATGCTCGAGGCGCTCGGCCAGCTGGCCGTGCTCTTCCTGCTCGAGGGCCAGGTTGGCGAGGCCGGCAAGGTGGTCGACCACCGCACCATTTTCTTCACTTCCTGCGAGGGCGTCCGCTGCCACCGCGTGTGCAAGCCGGGCGACGTGCTGAGCCTCTCCATCAAGCCCAAGCGCCTCAAGTCGCCGCTGGCCACGTTCGAGGGCCAGATCCGCGTGGGCCAGGAGAAGGCGGCCATCGCCGAGGAAATCACGCTGACCTTTGCCTTCGCCGAGGAAGTCGTCCAGCCCGCGCCGCAGGCGCAGCCGGCCGACGCCGTTGCTCCCGCCGCCAAGGCCGCGATCAACGCCTGAGCGCCCGACCCGGCGCCCGCGGCAGTTGACCGGGTGCGCAAAAGCCCTTTGATACTCCGCACCCCGGGCTTGCGGCTTCGCGCGATGCCCGTCCCCTAACATCCCATGCGGAAAGTTTACATCACCGGCGTCGGCTTCATCACCAGCATCGGCAACGACGCCCTGGTCGTGAAGGAAAGCCTGCGCGAGTTGCGCCATGGCATGGTCCAGTACCCGCCGTTCCAGAAGGCCGACGTGCCGGTCAAGGTCGCCGCCCCGATCCGTGATTTCCAGACGGACACGACCGACCAGGAGGACTGGATCTTCCCCGCGCGCTACAACATCCGCCGGGAAACGCTCCGCGGCATGGCCCCGCACGGCATCTACGCCTACTGCGCCATGCAGCAGGCGGTCGAGGACGCCAAGCTGACCGAGGCCGACTGGTCCAACGCCCACACCGGCCTCTACGCCGCCTCCGCCGGCTCGCCTTTCCTGCTCGGCTACCACCTCGAGAAGATGCGCAAGCAGGGTGTCATGCGCTGCCCGCCGCTGGGCATCGTCGCCTCCATTTCCGGCACGGTGAACTTCAACCTCGTGTCGCAGTTCAAGATCAAGGGCGCCTCGACCGGCTTCTCCTCCGCCTGCGCCTCGTCGGCCCACGCGCTGGGCTTCGCCTACGACGAGATCGCCCTCGGCCGCCAGAAGCGGATGTTCGTCATCGGCGCGGAGGACGGCAACGTCGAGAGCATCCTGCCCTTCGCCGGCATGCGCGCCCTGTCGCTGCAGACCGATCCCTCCATCGCCTCGCGGCCCTTTGACGTCGCGCGCGACGGCTTCGTCGGCACCGGCGGCGCCACCGTGCTCGTGCTGGAAAGCGAGGAGGAGGTCGCGCGGCGCCGGGCCAAGGTCTACTGCGAGGTCGCCGGCTGGGGCCAGGCCTCCGACGGCCACAACGTCGCCATCTCGCACCCCGAGGGCACCGGCCTGCGCGTCGCGATCGAGAACGCCCTGAAATATTCCGACACCACCGCCGAGCAGGTCGATTACGTCAACGCCCACGCCACCTCCACGCCGATCGGCGACATCTCGGAGGCCCGCGCGCTCAAGGCCATCTTCCATAACTCGCCCACGCGGCCGGCCGTCAGCAGCACCAAGGCGCTCACCGGCCACGGCCTCTCGCTCGCCGGCGCCATGGAGGCCGGCTTCTGCGCGCTGGCGATCAAGGAGGGCTTCATGCCCGGCTCGGCGCACATCACGAAGCTCGACCCGGCCTGCGAGGGGCTGAACATCATCCGCGCCACCCTGCCGCACCGCCCCCAGGTCGTCCTCAGCAACAGCAGCGGCTTTGGCGGGGCGAACGTCGCCCTGATCTTCAAGGCGGTCTGATCTCCGGCCGCATGAGTTCCCCGCTTTCCGCCCGCTATCGCACGGCCTTTGTCACGGGCGCCAGCACGGGTCTCGGGCTCGCCTTCACGGAGATGCTGCTGGCCGCGGGCGTCGAGGTCTGGGGCACGGCGCGCGATGCCGCGCGGCTGAGGGTCGCCCACGCGAAATTCCATCCGGTGGCCCTCGAGCTCGGCGACGGCCCGGCGGCGGAGCGTGCCTTCCTGGGGGCGGACAAGGCGGCCGGCGGTTTCGATATCGTGGTCAACAACGCCGGCTTCGGCGCCTTCGGGGCGTTCGCGTCCGCCGATTTCGCCGTGTGGGAGGAGCAGTTCCGCGTGATGCTGGTCAACACCGCGCGCCTCAGCCAGGTCGCGCTGCGCGGCATGCTGGCGCGCGACCGCGGCGCGCTGGTCAACATCTCGTCCATCGCCGGCGAGTTCGGCCTGCCCTACCAGGCGGTCTACAACTCCGTGAAGGCCGGCCTCTCCGCGCTCAACGAGAGCCTGATGTATGAGGTGAAGGGTACGGGGGTCATGGTCATCGATTTCCGCCCGGGCGACTACCGCACCGATTTCGAGGGCTCCGTCCGCCGTCCGCCGGGCGCCGCCGGCCCGGGGCAGGAGCGGGCGTGGACCGCCTTCACCGCCATGATGCAGTCCGGCCCGGCCCCCGGGGGCGCCGCCGCCGACCTCCACCGCGCGCTGCTCCGCGGCCGCAGCGGCACCGTGCGCAGCGGCCGTTTCTTCCAGGCCGTGCTGGCGCCGTTCCTGGCGCGGTTCGGCTCGCTCGGCCTGAAGCGGAAGGTCCAGGAAAAGTATTTCGGGCTCTGACATGCCGCGCGTCCGCATCCTCGTCCTGACCTCCAGCACCGGCGCCGGCCACGACGCCCGCGCGCAGGCCTTCGCCGAGTGGTGCTTCGAGCTCTACCGCCACGAGGTCGACGTGCGCATCGAGCAGATGCTCGAGAAGTCGTCGGGTTTCTTCCGGGCGGGGGTGGATTTCTACAACTGGATCCAGAAGAAATCCCCGTGGCTCCACAAGGCCTTCTACCTCTTCGTCGAGCTGCTGAGCTTCCTGAACAGGAAATCGGTCAGCTTCGGCCGCGCCTACTACGAGTCGGTGCTGCGGGAATACCGGCCGCACCTCGTCTTCAGCGTGCACGACTGCCTCAACCGCGGCTATTTCCAGCTCGCGCGGAAGGTCCTGGGCCCGGCCCACGTCCGCTGCGCGACCTACTGCGGCGAGTTTTCCGGCGGCTTCGGCTACAGCGTCAACTGGGTCGAGCCCAGCGCCGACCTCTACATCTCCCGGACCTCCACCGCGCGCGACTACGCGGTGAAGATCGGCCTGGCGCGCGAACGCACCCGGGTGCGCGGCCACCTGATGCAGCCGCGCCAGCACCTCGAGGTGCTGAAGGCCGAGGCCCGCACGGCCTTCATCGAGGAGAAGCTCGAGCTGCGCTCCGACCTCTTCACGGTCTTCCTCGCCACCGGCGGCAACGGCGCCAACAACCACCTCGAGCTCCTGCCCCGGCTGCTGCCCTTCGCCGACCGCCTGCAGGCCATCGTCATCTGCGGCCGCAACCGCGAGGCCTACAACCAGCTCGTGCACTGGCGCGCCGAGCACCCGGAGTTCAACTGCTACGTGGACGGCTTCTCCGAGGAGGTGCACCTGCTCATGCAGGTCAGCGACGCCATCGTGACCCGCGGCGGCACCACGACCTGCGCCAAGGCGCTGCACTTCCGCTGCCCGATCATCTTCAACGTCATCGGCGGCATCATGCCGCAGGAGGAGCTGACGGTGAAATTCTTCCGCAACGGCGACGGCGCCGAGCTCATCGGCAACGCCGCGGACTTCGAGCGCGTGATCGGTTCCTGGATGGAGAACCGCCGCAACTACGACCGCCTGCGCGCCAACTTCCTCAAGCTCCGCTACGAGGAGGACCCGACGCTCGTCGTACGCGAGCTCGTCGACCTCGCCCAGGAAGCCTCCGGCACCGACCTGCAGCCCGGCCCGTTCCCACCCAAGCCGCGGAAGGGATGAGCCGTTCCAGTCCTTTGGCCTTCAGCAGGCTCTTCACTTCGGCCCAACGATTCAGATCAGCCATGCCCGGCGAGCGGGCGAGCCGACTCTTTTGAAATACGGGGCCATGTTGAGCGGAGATAACGCGGGCGATTCCGGTGAGAGCAAGGGCGTTGTGCTGTGGCGGCTGGATCGGCTCTTTCATCGTAACACATCATCAGCTTGCTTCGATGAATCAGCAAATCGCACTAAGAGTGGAACCCAGACAAGAAGCGAGGCGACTGCGATCAACGCAATAAGGAGCAGACCATCACCCAGCCTGTAACTGACGAGCGTAGGAATGATCAATACGCATGAGGCAATGCGCAGCAGAAGAACTCTACGCTTTCTTGATGCGATAAATGGAGCGACTGCCGAAAGAGCGAAGAAAGCCGGACAGGGCCATAGCGACCAGAATGACGAGCCAGCGCTTCCTGCTGTGCCGGCACTCATGCCCGCCATGCTGCTTCCAAAGCCCTGCAGAATCCAGAATCCCAATGTGAGTAACCCTCCGTAGAAAAGGACAAGAATGGAGGATGCTATTTTCACTCTAGTTGCCGATCGTTTAAGATGAGCCACTCGGGCCGAAGGCCCGAGTTGGCTCTGGCGGCTGGATCGGCGATTCATCCGTCCAGCAATCAATGCAGAAATCGCAATCCAGCTCACAAATCATATTCTGCTCTTCTCTCGTAAACGACAGCGCGCACTGACTGTCGTATTGGTAAGTGATGCGAAGCGAAAAATTCTCGGCCCCGGCTTCGCGCATGGCACGGAGAAACGGGAAAGCCAGTCGATGAATATAGGCTATCTTCTCGGGCTCTTCTTCTGGCGCATGGAAATCCGCCGAACCGTATGGCACTGGAACGCCGCGGTAACGCCCCCGGTCGCCGATTACGCCTGGGTCGTGAGAGGCGGTAAAGGATGCAGACACTTTCGACGGGGTGAAACGCTCTCCGGTCGCAATGAACGAAACTTGGGTGCGAATGATCATCTTCTTTCTTCCGCCGATTCGTTAACGATGAGACACGCGCGGGCGAGCGCGCGCTGAACCTGAAATTAGGGGAGATGTGGAGCGGAGCTGGGCCATACGAATTACGGTCACTTCCCGTGCGTTGTCTCTGGCAACTGGATCGGCTCTTCCTTCCGACCACCGAGGAATCCTGCCAGCCGCAACCTCCACCACCCGAGCAATGGTGCGGCGACGATACTAAAGCCAAGAACGCCAAGCCAAACAGCCGCATCATACTGAACTCTCTTCAGCTGGCTCTCGCTCAACGGCGTCGCAGAGAGCCAGGCAAAATAGACATACGCGTAGGCGGCATAGGCAGCGAGCAACCAGAAGAGGGTGCAGAGAATCGAAATGACCGTCTTCTTCTTCATCTTCCGCCGATCGTTTCAGATGAGCCAAGAGGGCCGGCGCGGAGCGCTGGCCCGAATTGGCTCTGGCGTATGGTTAGGCTGCTTCAATGGGTGTGTCATCCCAAACTACTTCCTCTGACCATGCTTGGCGTGAGAAGAAATCATAGCCAAATCTTATCCAGCCAGTCCGCGCCTTACCCAGGGACGTCTCAACCTCTATCTTGTAGACAATGCCCGCCCGCTTCCAAAAAAACGGGCCAGCGAACAGAAGCCTCCGCTCCGCCCTTCTTACGACTACATCATTGGTATGAGCCCACTGCTTAAATCGATCCGACAGAGACGGTGGGCGATTGGCGGCCCGCCAGACGAGCGCGCCTAAGAGAACGAGGACCGCGAAAGATACGACTACGATTTCCATCTTTGCCTAACAGTGTTATTGTGCCGCACTCGAAAGCCGCACTGGAGTGGGATTCATGGGGGCATGAAACGCCGCAAAGCGCTGGCACTCAAGACTGGAGATTCTGAGTGCGGCTTTTTCAGGAGCGGTAGGCGTCCGGCAAAAGCCGCACTGGGCCTGCCCGCTCAGGCCGCGAGGTAGGGCAGCTTCTTCGCCGTTTCTTTCACGGCAGGGATACCATCGAGGAGCTCGCCGATGGCGTCCCAGCGGCCGTTGACGAGGGCATCGCGGGCCGACTCGCGCTGGCCGATCTTCACGGTCTGGCCGGCGAAGCGGGCCTCGAGCTTCACGAGGTCGATGGTGACCTCCGTCGCGGGGTTCTGCTCCACGGCGGCGGCGATCCTGGCGATGCCCTCGCGGGCGGCGGTGACGCACGGCATGCCGAGGGTCGTGCTGTTGCCGAAGAAAATCTCGGCGTAGCTCTCGGCGATGACGGCCCGGAAGCCGTATTTCTGGATGGCCTGCGGGGCGTGCTCGCGGGAGGAGCCGCAGCCGAAGTTGGCGCCGGAGAGCAGGACCGTGGCGCCCTTGAAGCGCGGGTCGTTCAGCGGGTGGCTCGTCGTCCGGCCCGTGGTCGGGTCCTGGCGGACGTCGTGGAAGAGGAATTCGCCGAGGCCGTCGAAGGTGACGCACTTCATGAAGCGCGCGGGAATGATGCGGTCGGTGTCGATGTCGTTGCCGACGACGGGAACGGCGCGGCCGGTGACGGAGGTGATTTTAGCGAGAGCCATGGTGATTGGATTTTCGAAACAACGAAGAAGCCAAGAAACGAAGGAATGGTCTGGCTTAGCTTCTTTGCTTCTTTGTGTTCAAAAGATTGGAGTTAGTTGACGGCGAAGACCTCGCGGGCGTCGGCGACGGCGCCGGTGACGGCGGCGGCGGCCACCATGACCGGGCTCATGAGCACGGTGCGGCCGGTGGGCGAGCCCTGGCGGCCCTTGAAGTTGCGGTTGGACGAGCTGGCGCACAGCTGGTCGCCGATGAGCTTGTCGGGATTCATCGCCAGGCACATCGAGCAGCCGGCGGCGCGCCACTCGAAGCCCGCCGCGGTGAGCACCTGGTCGATGCCTTCCTTCTCGCACTGGAGGGCGACGATCTGCGAGCCCGGGACGGCGATGGCCTTGACGCCCGCGGCGACCTTGCGGCCCTTGAGGTATCTGGCGACCTCGCGGAAGTCGGAGAGGCGGCCGTTGGTGCAGGAGCCGAGGAAGGCGACGTCGATCTTCACGCCCTTGATCGGCTTGCCCGCGGGCAGCTTCATGTAGGCGAGGGCCTCGATGATGCCGGCTTTGTCGTCGGCCGAGGTGGCGGTCTCCGGGCTCGGGATGTTCTCGACGATGGAGATGCCCTGGCCGGGATTGATGCCCCACGTGACCGTCGGTG
>Ga0228698_1000650_pt1 | contig 22755 bp, 15 predicted proteins | sample McNCre117_Aug_MG_FD_178015 | JGI IMG/M metagenome (GOLD analysis project Ga0228698, IMG submission 178015) | Freshwater microbial communities from McNutts Creek, Athens, Georgia, United States - 1-17_Aug_MG | ecosystem: Environmental > Aquatic > Freshwater > Creek | place: USA: Georgia...
GCAGGTCGGTGCCCAGCAGCACGGCCACGATGACAAAGGCCAGGGCCTGGCCCAGGCTGAGCACGGCGGTGGCCGTGAGCTTGGCAAACAGGATCCACCAGCGCGGCAGCGGCGCGGTGAGCAGCAGGCGCATCAGGCCCATTTCGCGGTCGTACACCATCGCCAGGCTGGACTGCATGCCGTTGAACAGCAGCACCATGCCCACCAGGCCGGGCGCGATGTACACGTCATAGGGGATGTAGGTGTCGTAGGGCTCGGCAATGGCCACGCCAAACACATTGCGAAAGCCCGCCGCAAACACGGCCAGCCACAAGAGCGGCCGCACCAGGGCCGACACCAGCCGGCCGTATTGCCGCGCAAACTTCATCAGCTCGCGCATCACGATGGCCCGCAGGGCCTGCAGGTAATGCCCCATCACTTGGCCGCCTTGCAAAGCTTTTCGGGTGCGTCTGCACCCAGGGTGTCCAGGGTGTTCTTGGGGTGCAGGATGCCGTCAACGGGTGCGGTGCTGACCACGCTTTGCCCATCACTGAGCATGAGCGGCTGGCGCAGCTGGCCATCCCAGGCGCGGAACGACATGCCCACGCCCTTGGAGCCATCGATCTCGCCCTCAATCAAGGCCTTCTGGAAGGCGGCGATGGGGCCTTTGGGCGTTGCGACGGCGGCGCTGGCCAGGGCCTTGCCCGCCAACCAGGCCGACCAATCCTGCCCGGCCATCGGGCGGCCGGCCGCCTTGGCAAAGCGGCGTGACACCTGCGGCGCGCCATAACGGTCAAAGCTGGCGTGCCAGCCCAGGGCCACCAGGCCGCCATCGCCCACCACCGGGCGGGGCAAGGCCGTGCGGTAGGGCAGGCTGCGGGCAAACTCGCCATCGCTGTCGACCACCCACACGGCGTCATAAGTGCCCTGGGTGAGCAGCAGGGGGTTGGCCAGGTCACGTTCGCGGGGGTCACCCGACAACTTGAAGGGTTTGCTGGCCACCAGCTTCAGACCATAACGCTTGATGGCAGCCTGGGCGGCGGCCGCGCGGTCGGCATCGAGCGGGCTGGGGCCGGTCAGCAGCAGCACTTGCGACCAGCGGCGCTGCGCGAGCGTTTGCGCCAGCGCATCGGCGCGCATGCGCTCACTGGGCGCGATGTGCAGCAGGTTGCTGCGGCAATCACGCTCACGCAGGCGGTCGGCACCCTCAGCCAGGTTGATCAGCGGCAGCTTGCTGCCATCGGCCGCCGCCAGCAGCCAGTCTGCGGGCAGATCGGCCAGCAGCGCGGCCGAGCCGGCGGCTGCGGCCTTGAACGCGGCCTCCTTGGCGGCTGCGGCGCTGGCCACACGCACGGTGTCCAGCGTCAGGCCGGTGCCCGAAGCGTCCATCTCAAGCTTCGATTCCTTGATGGCAAGCTCGACAGCCGGGGCCAGCGGGCCACCAGGCTGGCCCAGAGCCGGGCGCTCGGTGCGGCTGCGTTCCAGGCGCGGGTCGTCGTCGCGCACGATCAGCGTGGCCTTGAAGCCGGCGGCCTGCACCGTGCCGCTAGCCGCCAGCACAACCACCAGCGCCAGCTTCACCGCCGGGCTGCGCCTCAACCGGAGGGTAGACCTCATTCGACCACCAGTGCCGCGTAGGGCACCCGGCCCACGGCAATGCTCTTGATGGCCTTGGCAGCGGCCACATCCACCACGGTGATGTCGTCGGACAGGCCGTTGACCACGATGAGCCGCGATTCGGATTTGTCGAGTGCCACGTTCCAGGCGCGCTTGCCCACCAGCACCAATTGGCTGACCTTGCGGCTGGCCACATCCACAAAGGCCACATGGTTGGCGCGGCCCAGGGCCACAAAGGCCTGCTTGCCGTCGTGGCTCATGGTGATGCCCACGGGGGTGATCTCGGTGGCGCGTGCACCCTTGACCTCGAAGTTGATGGTGGCGACGGTGCTGTAGTCTTGCGTGGACAGCACCGTGACACTGGCGCCCAGCTCATTGGTGACCCACAGCTGCTTGCCATCGGGCGTGAGCGCAAAGCGGCGAGGGCGCTTGCCCACCTTCACGTTGCGGGTGACCTTGCCGGTGGCCGTGTCGATGACATGCACCAGGCTGGCCGCCTCGGAGGTGACCCACACCGTCTTGCCATCGGGCGACACCTTGACGCCTTCGGGCTCCTTGCCCACCTCGATGCTGCGTTGCAGCTTGCCGCTGGCCAGGTCGATGATGCTGAGCGCGCCTTCGTCTTCGTTGGAGGCATACAGCGTCTTGCCATCGGGCGACAGGTCAAACGCTTCGGGGTCGTCGCCCAGGGGGATGCGGCCCACCGACTTGCGCGTGGCCAGGTCGATCACATCGGCCGCGTGGGATTCGCCGCAGGCCACCAGCAATTGCTTGCCATCGGGCGTGCGCTGCAGGTGGCGCGGCCGTTTGCAGGTGGGCACGGTGCCGGTGACAGCCAGCGTCTTCAGGTCGACGATGGTGAGCGTGTGGTCTTTTTCGCTGGACACATAAGCCACGCCCTGTGCCTGGCTGAGGGTGGCCAGCAAGGTGCCCAGCAGGGCCAGGCCGAGGCGTTGCACGAAGGATGCGGAGGAGGTCATTGTTTTGACAGCCGGTGAGAGGGGGATCAGGCCGTGGCCCGGATGAAGGCTTCTTCCAGGGTGCCGCCGCCCAGTGCCTGGGCCACGGCCGTCGGCGTGCCATCGGCCAGCAACTGGCCCTTGTGCAGCACCAGTACGCGGTCGGCGGCCTCGGCTTCTTCAACCAGGTGAGTGGCCCACAGCACGCTGCTGCCACGCTCCCGCACATCGGCCATCACGGCCTGCCGAAGCTCGCGGCGCGATTTGGGGTCGAGGCCCACCGTGGGTTCGTCCATCAGCACCAGGGCCGGGTGATGCAGCAGGGCGCGCACCAGCTCAACCTTGCGGCGGTTGCCACCTGAGAGCTCACGCACCGGCCGTTGCAGATCGGCCAAGAGCCCGGCACCCTGGCAGCCCGCCTGGATGCGCTCGTTGGCCACGGCGGCCGGCAGGCCGTGCAAATCCGCGTGAAAGCGCAGGTTGCGTTGCACGCTCAAGTCCAGATCGAGCGACATGGCCTGGAACACCACGCCAATGTGGCGCAAGGCCGCCACGGCCTGGTGGCGCAGCGAATGGCCATCGACCTGCACATCGCCTTCATCGGCGGCAAACAGGCCGGTGAGCACCTGGAACAAGGTGGATTTGCCTGCGCCGTTGGGGCCCAGCAGCGCCACAAAGCTGCCGGCCTGCACATCAAAGGACAGGCCGTTGAGGGCGGTGCGGGCCCCATAACGCTTGGTGAGCGACTGCAGGTGCAGGCGCAGGGGCTGCGCGGCGGTGGTGGGCGAGGGTGAATTCATGCTGCGGCGTTTGTAGCCGCTTGCCGCGCTGGCGCAAAGCTGAGGATTGCCCGGGGCACTGTGTCAGCCTGAGCCGTCACAGGTCGATTTCCATGCCATCGTAGGCCAGCTCGATGCCTTGCGCCGCCCAGCGGGCTGCCGGTGCGCTGTCGGGCTGTGTGCCAAACAGCACCTTGTGGCGTGCGGGCATGTCACGCAACAGCGTCATCCAGGCCGGATCGGCCGCATCGACAGCAGGGTCTTGCGGGTCAGGCTGGTCAGCAGGTGGCCAGCCGCCGTGCACGTCGTCCAGCAGCAGGCAATCGGCTTCGCGCATCCAGTCGACCTCGGTCTGGCCGATGCGGGCCATGCCGGGCGCGCAGAACACCCGCTGGCCGGTGGCCAGATCCTGCACGGCCAGCGCGATGCTGTCGCCAATGCGCGGTGGCTCGCCCAGGGGCTGAACACTGGCCAGGTGCGGCGGCGGCGCCGCTTGCGTGGCCACCGCGGTGAATTCGAGCGTGGGCATGCCTTCAACCCGAAATGACGCCACGCGGCGATCCCCGGCCACCGGCACCAGGTGCCAATGCACGCCGCAATAGTGCTGCAACACGGGCAGAACGGGCAGCGCGGTGGTGAGCTGCTCAAACACCGTGGGGGTGGCGTACAGATCCATGGGCGCACCGTCGCGCAGGCTCAGCAGGCCACCCACGTGGTCAACCTGGGCATCGGTGAGCACCACGGCGCGCACCTGGGCATCGGGCAGGCCGGGATGGTCATCCAGCCGGGCATCGCTGTCGAGCTGATGGGCGACGGCCGGCGACATGTTGATCAGCACCCACTGGCCGCTGCCGTTGCCCAGGGCCATCACGCCGCGCTCGCGGGTGGAGGGAGGCTGGCCGCCGGCCTGGGCATGGCGGGCTGGGTGGCGACGCCGCTTGGCGCCGCCGCGCAGGATGACGATCTTCACAGCGGGTTGCCGGATCCTGTTGCCGATGGCGGGTTTGCGGCAAGATGGGTCATGGTCTTCCTCCTGTCGATGTGTGTGTTCGTGGCGTTCGGTGCCTTGTTGGCGGTGTTTCGCTGCAAGACACATGCCGCGCGCGCGGTGCACGGTGTGGCCCGCCGGCCACCTGCTAGAGCGCTGCGCTGTGCCATGACCAGGGTTGTTGCAGGCCCAAGCTGTGACAGTGCGCCAGCCTGGCGCGCCAGGTTGACACAGGGCAAACCCTGGTGTGCGGCCATGCGTGGGGCGCAGGTGTTGGCCGGGGCCTTGATTCTGGTGGCCAGCGCGCAGGCGGCCGAGTGCCAAGGGTTGCCGCAGCCGCTGCAAGCCCTGTCAACCGGCGTGTGGTTGGCGGACGGGCAATTGGGCGAATCCAACCCCGACAACCGGGGCCGGGTATCCAGCGTGCTGCTGGTGGCCGAGGGCAGTCGCTTGTGGGCGCTGGGCAGCGGGCCGTCGCCTGCTGCGGGCCGGGCGCTGGCCTGCCAGGTGCGGCGCCAGCTGGGCCGCCGCATCACCGATGTCATCAGCCCCTGGGCCAGGCCCGAACTGGTGCTGGGTGTGAAGGGCCTGGGGACCGAGCCTGCGGTACGCCATTGGGCCCATGAAAGCGTGGGCCGCGCGATGGCCGAGCAATGCCCGCACTGCGTGGAGCGGCTGGCGCAGAGGCTGGGCAGCGCGGCGGACGATCTGGGCCCGTCGCCCATCCCGGCGGCGCAGCACCTGTTGCAGGGCGAGCAAGGCCGCCTGGGGCCGTTGCAGTGGTGGCGCCTGCCGCGCAGCGAAGGCCGTTGGGTGACCGTGTGGCGGGTGGATGCTGCGGCCGGTGAGCCGGTCTGGTGGGTGGCCCATGGCTTGATGAGTGGCCCCTTGCCGCCCGACGGGCGCGACGGCGACCTGCGCCTGATCCAGGCCTCGGCCCGTCAACTGGCGGCCTTGGCAGCGGCCGACGGGCCACGTGCCCGGTGGCTGGGTGAGCAGGGCCCGCCCCAACCGCAGGTGGCCGCCAGGCAACTGGCCGATTACTGGGACCAGTTGCTGCAGACCGTGGTGCAGGCCATCAACGAGGGTGCCGACGAGACCGCCGCGCCACGGGCCTGGCCGGGCTTGCCCACCGGCTGGGCCAGCCATGCCTGGCACGCCTTCAACTGGCAGCGGGCCTGGCGCCAGGAGGAGGCACGGCTGATGGGCGCCGAGCCTGCCGCGCCGGTGCGGCCTTGACGGCCAGGCGCGGGCGCTTCGGCGGTGCGCTCAGCGAGGCTGGTTCCAGCGCAGTTTGCGGTAGATGGTGTTGCGGCTGATGCCCAGGCGCTTGGACGCCTCGGAGATGTTGCCGCCTGCCGCCTCTACGGCGTGCCGGATGGCGTCGATTTCCATCTCTTCAAGCGAGCGCGGGCTGGGCCGGGCATCACCCTGCCAGCGCGGAAGCGGTGAGGCTGTCTGTGGCTGGGGCTCGGGTGGGGCCTGGTGCACCGGGGCAGCCGCCGCGCTGCCTGCTGCAAAGGCCTGAGCCGGGGCCGGCTGGCCCCAATGGCCACCGTGCGTCACCGGCCCTGCCGGCATGGCGCTGTCATCCGGGTTGATCAGGGGAGCCAGGCTGCTGGCAGCCGCCCCGCGAGAAGCCTGGGCTTCGTCGAGGAAGTCGTCTGACAGGTGCTCGCGGGTGATGATGGATTCACCCGCTGCCATCACGGCGGCGGTGCGCAGCACATTGAACAACTGGCGCACATTGCCCGGCCACTGGTACTGCTGGAACAGGCGCAGCACCTCGGCATTGGGCTCCAGGCGGCGGCCCCGGCGTTCGGGCTCGGCCAATTGATCGAGGATGCGGCGCACCAGGGGCATCAGGTCGCTGCGTTCACGCAGCGGCGGCAGGCGCACGGCCAGGCCATTGAGCCGATAGAACAGGTCTTCGCGGAAGGACTTGCGGTCGATCATCTCGCGCAGGTTGCGGTGCGTGGCACAGATGATCGAGACATCCACCGCGACGCTTTTGGCGCTGCCCAGCGGCGTGACTTGCCGCTCTTGCAGCACACGCAGCAGGTGGGCCTGCAAGGCCACCGGCATGTCGCCGATTTCATCGAGGAACAGCGTGCCGCCATTGGCCTGCACGATCTTGCCCACGGCCCCCTTGCGGCGCGCGCCGGTGAAGGCGCCGTCTTCGTAGCCGAACAGCTCAGCCTCGATCAGGGTTTCGGGGATGGAGGCGCAATTGACGGCCACAAAGGGCTGCTTGGCGCGCGCCGAATCAACGTGGATGGCGCGGGCCAGCAGCTCTTTGCCGGTGCCGGTTTCACCCAGGATCAGGATGGGGATGTCGCGGTCGAGCACGCGGCGGATCTTGTCGACCACGCTGGCCACCTGGGCATCACCGGTGCGCAACTGGCCCAGGCCGTCACCGGCAGAGGTCAGGGCTGCGGAGGTGGCGCTGGTGCCGGGTGCCGCAGCCTGCGCGGGCATGCGCTCGCCCAGGGCCGACTGCGCATCGCCGGCGGTCGCTGCGGATGGCATCGATGGCGCGTTGGACACCGCCTCGGCCAGGCTGGTCCAGACGGGCCAGTTGAAGCGGGCATGGATGTGGAACTGCCGGCCGCCATTGAGCTGCACCGGCATGGGTGTGGCCAGCGGCGAACGGAACCGATCGACCAGCGCATTGACGGTGGTGCCGAACAAGGTGGTCAGGCTGTGCATGCGCAGGGCCGCGCCCGACAGACCCAGTTGCTCCAGGGCGCCACGGTTGGCGCCCACGATCTTGCCGTCGGCGCTGATGGCCAGGATGCCTTCCATCAGCGTGCCGATGAACTCGACACGGCTGTGAAAGTGCAGCCGCATGATGTTGCGGTAGTCATCCGTGAGCCAGTGGTTCTCGATCATGCGCGCCGACATCTTCACCAGCGCCATGGTGTGCTGGTGGAAGCTGCGGTGATCACCCGACACGTCCAGCACACCCAGGATGTTGCCGCGCGGATCCAGGATGGGCGCGGCCGAACAGGTCAGGAAATGGTTGGCGTGCATGTAGTGCTCGTCGGCATGCACGAGGGTGGGCACTTCCTCGATCAGCGCCGTGCCCACGGCATTGGTGCCCTTGGTCTGCTCGGACCAGTTCACGCCTGGCTGCAGCGCCACCTTGGAGGCCCGCGCCAGGAAATCGTCATCGCCGATCGAGTGGATGATGGTGCCGGTGGCGTCGCACAGCAGCACCATGCTCTCGGTGTTGACGATCTGCTCGTAGAGCATCTCCATCACCGGTGCGGCGTGGTCGTGCAGGCGCAGGTTGCGCTCGCGCACCACGGCCAAATCACTGCGACCCAGCGGCGAAAAATCGGGCCGCTCGATGCGTGAAACACCCAGCGCCGCGCAGCGCTGATGGGATTGGTCGATCGTGTCGACGTGGTCGGGGCCCAGGTTCAGGCCCGACGCAATCGGGCGCGACTGCTCTTCGCCGCCGCGCCGCACGCCCACACCACCGCCGAATGCCGAATGGAACGGCCCTCGCATGTTGTCACCTCCAGGTACCGCCATCGCTGACGGTTTGTCTCCATGGGCTGGCGCTGATGCGCCTCTTTGGGCCCAGTGCGGTGGATGTTCATCGCTGCTCGCACTGGATTGTCACGTTCGCAAGACGCGGGCCGGGTCAAAAGTGCTTCAACTTCGCACAATCGGGACGGTCAGCGGCCGCGATGGTAGCCTCAAACCTGCGTTTCGTGCGTTTTCGAAGCAATTGTGTCGGGAACCGCCCGGGCGGCCGAATCCTGGATCCGCCTCAAACCAAGGTGGCACGGCGATTGCAGAGAATGCGGCAGGACATTGATTCAAACCTGGACGGAGACAAACACCATGCAACACCCCATCAACTTCAAAGCCTGGCTGGTCGCAGCAGCCCTGGCGCTGACCGGCGGCCTGGCCCTTGCGCACGGCGATGTCACGCCGCAGGCCGTGGATACCCATGAGCTGCCCCAGCTGGGTGATGCTTGGCGCGACGAAAACCCGTTCCGCAAGAACGACAAGGCCGTCAAGATCGGCTCGTCGGCCTTCAACCAGAACTGCGCCCGCTGCCACGGCCTGGAAGCCATCTCGGGCGGCATTGCCCCCGATCTGCGCAAACTGGACAATGACTGCGCCGGCATCAAGGACGACAAGAAGAAGGCGGCCTGCATCAAGGAAGTCGACGATTACTTCCTGAGCAGCGTGCGCCGCGGCAAGGTGCGCAATGGCGCCGTCTACATGCCCCCCTTCGAAGGCATGATCAACCAGGAAGCCATGTGGGCGATCAAGGCTTATCTGGAGACTCGGCGCGAGAAGCCGATGTAAGGCCCACCCCCGTAGCGCCTCCGCCTTCCACCTCGCAGCTTGCATGCTGCTCGGATTCGCCAGGCTACAGGCAGAGTTCGCAGGGACTGCCCGAAGTCCGGGCTCATCCCCCTCAAGGGGGCGGTCGCTGGTCGACCGGCCAAGCCGGATCGACGGCGACGACTTGATGGGCTGCGTGCGCATTGAGGCGGCTCGCGCTTCGGGAACTTTGGGATCTTTGGCAATTCCTATCGGCCAGGAGGCGCTTGGGGTCTTCTGGCCGTTTGCGTTGGCGTCGTGTCCAATGCGTGATCAAACAAGAATCGGAGACAGGCACATGACTTCATCAATGGGTTCGGGACGTCGGGGCTGGTTGCGGGCGGCGGGGGCGTTGGCCGTGGCTGGGGCAGTGCCGGCGTTTGCGCAGGACAAGCCGGCGCTGCAGCGCATCCGCGAGCGCGGCACGCTGGTGGTGGGCGTGTACCAGGACATGCCACCCTTCAATGTGGGTGGGCAGGGCATTGATGTGGCGCTGGCGCAGGCGCTGGCGGCCAGCCTGGGCGTCAAGCTCAGCCTGCTGCCGTTTGCGGCCGGCGAGAACATGAACGACGACCTGCGCAACATGGTCTGGAAGGGGCACTACCTGGGCTTTGGCCCGGCCGATGTGCTGTTGCATGTGCCGGTGGATCGCCCGCTGATGAACGAGAACCCGCAGGTGCGCATCTTTGCGCCCTACTACCGCGAGCGGGTGATGGTGGCGCGCAACCTGGCCGTGGCGCCCAGGATGGACACGCTCGATGACCTGCCGGCCGGCAAGATCGCCGTGCCCGGCCAAAGCCTGGCCGGTTGGCTGCTGATTGGCACCGACAGCGGCAAGTACCGGGATCGACTGGTCACCGATGCCAAGGACGGCACCGAGACGGCGGCGGCCTTGCTCAAGGGCCAGGTGGTGGCTGCAGCCGGCCACGCCTCCGAGCTGGAATCGGTGCTGGGCGGTGATGAGCGCTTCGCCATCGAGCCGTTGCCCTTGCCCCGCATGCGCGAAGGCTGGGCCGTGGGCTGCGCCGTCAAGAAGGCCAATGAAGACCTGGCCCTGGCGATTCAGGATGCGATGAACACGCTGGCCACCAAGGGTGATCTGGCCGCGATGTTCAAGCAGGCCAGGGTGGTGTGGCGCAAGCCCTGAGGTCTCGGCGCCTGGCGCAGGGCTGGGGTTGAAGCAGGCCTGCCAGTACTTGGGAATCGGGATTCATCCCAGGTCGTGACTCGCAGGTAAACCCTGAATCCTGCATTCGGGCCCGAACTTGAGAATCGCCCGCACAGTAGGCTAAATCCACGGTGCAGCGACATGAAATCTCGAGTTGACTCCTTTTCATCCCAGGCGCGTTCGAAGGGCCATCGTTCGGCATTCAAACCCAATCGGCTGGCGCTGCTGGTCGGATTGGCACTGGGTGCTGTGAGCGCGGTCAGCGCCCAGGATGCAGCCCAATCGAAGGCCCCCGCTGCCGAGCCGCCTGCCAAGGCCGATGCGGCCGACCCCCAGCGCGTGATGGTCACCGCGACCAAGCGCCGCACGGCCTTGCAGGACGTGCCGTTTTCGGTCAATGCGCAGACCGAAGAAGACATCCGCCGCACCGGCGCGGTCACGCTGGAAGACCTGTCGCGCAGCGTCGCGGGCCTGACCATCCAGAACCTGGGGCCTGGGCAAAGCCAGGTCGCGATCCGCGGCGTCTCGGCCGGGCAGATCGTGCGCGATCAGCCCGGTGTGAAGGAGCAGGTGGGCGTTTACCTCGACGAAACACCCATCTCGATGTCGCTGTTCACGCCCGACCTCGACCTCTTTGACCTGGAGCGCATCGAGACCCTGCGCGGCCCCCAAGGCACGCTGTTTGGTGCCGGCAGCATTGGCGGCACGATCCGCTACATCACCAACGAGGCCAAGATCGGCGTCCGCAAAGGCACCGTCGAGGCAGACTTCAACCAGATCTCCGGCGGCGGCACGGGTGGCGGCCTGAAGGCGGCCCTGAATGTGCCGGTCAGCGACACCGCAGCGATGCGCGTGGTGGCCTACCACACGCAATTTGGTGGCTGGATCGATGCGCTGGGCCCGGGCGGTGGCAGCAATGTCAACGGTGGTCAGCGTGACGGCGGCCGGCTGAGCTTCACCTTCCAGCCCAGCAAGGACGTGACCATCACGCCCCGGGTCATCTACCAGAAGCTGGTCAGCAACGGCTTCAACCGCCAGGAGGTCTACAACCTCTACGCCAATCCGTTCACGACCACGGTGCCGCCGGTCACCTTGCAGGCCAAGCAGCAGTACCTGTTGCAACGCGAGAAGTTCCAGGACGAGACGACCATCGCCGATGCGGTCATCAAGGTTGGCTTCCAGGATTTCGACCTGACTTCGGTTTCCAGCCACATCGATCGCAGCATCCTGGTTCGCCGCGACGCCAGCGCGCTGACGGGCTCGGTCTCGGTCGACCTGGGCCTGCCCACGGCGGCGGTGCTGCTGCCCTCGCAGCTCAACGACACCACTGGGTTCAAGGGCTTCACACAAGAGCTGCGCCTGAGCTCCAAGGGCAAGGACGCCTTCCAGTGGCTGCTGGGTGCCTTCTACGCGGACAGCGACCGCCAGTACGCCCAGCGCCTGCCAACATCCGGCTACGACGCCTATGTTGACGCCAGGCTGGGTGCCGGCACGTCGGCCGCAACGGCCAACGGTTTCCCGTCCAATTCGCCCTACAACGCCGACATTCCCTACCACCTGAAGCAGATGGCGGTCTTTGGCGAAGCCAGCTACGAGTTCAGCAAACAGCTGACCGCCACGCTCGGCATGCGTTACTACGACTACAAGGAGCAGCGCACCTTCAAGTCGGGCGGCCTGTTCTCGAATGGCGACAACCAGTCGGACACCACCAAATCCAACGGGTTCAATCCGCGGGCGCTGCTGGCCTACAAGGTGTCTGACAGCACCAGCCTGAATGCCCAGGCCTCGCGCGGCTTCCGGCTTGGCGGCGTCAACGACCCGCTGAACGCGACCTTGTGCACGGCCCAGGATCGGGCCATCTTCGGGGGCTACCAGCGCTACAGCGACGAATCGCTGATGAACTACGAAGTGGGCGTGAAATCGCGGCAGGGCGGGTTCAGTTTCAACGCCGCTGCGTTCCAGACCGAGATGAGGAACCTGCAGGTCACGCTGGACGCTGGCTCGTGCTCGTCGCGTGTCGTGTTCAACGTGCCCAAGGCCCATGCCAGCGGCATCGAGCTGGAGATGACGGCCCGCCCGACCGACAACATCGAGCTGGCCTTGTCGGGCACGGCGGTGAACGCGGTCTTCGACACCACCGTCAAGGATGGCACCGGTGCCGTCATTGGCGGCATCCGCGAGGGCAACCGTCTGCCCACGGTGCCCAAGCAGCAGTTCAGCGTCAGCGGCACGTACTTCTTCAATCTGGCCGGCAAGGAATCGCGAATCAGCCTCTCGTTGCAGCACGTGGGCAGCCGCTTCACGCAGCCCTCTGATCAAGAGAACAACCCGCGCACCTTCGTCACCGGTCTGGCCTTCCAGGGTGCGCCGGCCAGCGCATCGACGACGGTCAACCTGGAGCTGCCCGCCTACACGCTGCTGAACCTGAACGCCGGGATCGACTTCGAGCAGGGTTATTCGGCCCAGTTCTACGTCAACAACCTGACCGACAAGAACGCCGCGCTGTCGTTCGACCGTGAGCGGGGCGGCCGCGCCCGGCTGGGTTTTGCCACCAGCCAGCCGCGCACGATCGGCGTGACGCTGCGCAAGACCTTCTGAAGCCCCAGCCCCACGCCCAGGTGGCGCGGCTACCCGTTGGAGGTGGCCCGCACCTCGGCGATGGTCGTCAGGCCGGCCAGCACCTTGTGGATGCCGTCTTGGCGCAGGGTGCGCATGCCTTCGTTCATGGCCACGCGCTGCAGCTCTTCGGCGCGGGCGCTGGTCTGGATCAGGTGGCGCAGCTCGCGGCTGACCACCAGCAGCTCGTGCAGGCCCACGCGGCCTGAAAAGCCGGATTGGTCGCAGTGCGGGCAGCCCGGCGCGTGGTGGTGGAGCAGCGTGCCATCGACGGCATAGCGCTGACTCCATTCAGCCAGCAGGCTTTCGCGGCTGGGACGCTGGGCCGGATCCGGGAAGGCGAATTGGTATTCGTCAACCAGGGCCTGCATGTCTTCGACGGTGGCAGGTCGACTGCTCACGCAGTGCTTGCACAGCCGGCGCACCAGGCGCTGGGCCAGCACGGCCAGCAGGCTGTCGGCAAAGCTGAACGGATCCATGCCCATGTCCAGCAGGCGGGTGACGGTTTCGGGCGCGCTGTTGGTGTGCAGTGTGCTCAGCACCAGGTGGCCGGTCAGTGAGGCCTCCACGGCCATGTGGGCAGTTTCGCCGTCGCGGATCTCGCCCACCATCACCACATCGGGATCGGCCCGCAGAAAGGCGCGCAGGGCCTTGGCAAAGGTCCAGTCGATCTTGGGATTGACCTGCACCTGGCGCAGGCCGGGCTGCGTGATTTCAACCGGGTCTTCGGCCGTCCAGATCTTGCGCTCGGGCGTGTTGATGTGGCCCAGCGCGGCGTGCAGCGTGGTGGTCTTGCCGCTGCCGGTGGGGCCCACGCACAGCACCATGCCGTAGGGCCGCTCGATCACCGACTTGAGCTTGGACAGCGTATCGGGCTGCATGCCCATGCTTTCCAGGGGCAGGGTCTTGGCCGATGCCAGCAGGCGCATCACCACGTCTTCCAGGCCATTGGCCGTGGGGATGGTGGCCACCCGCAGTTCCAGCTTCTGGCCCTGCACAAACTTGTTGAACGCGATCTTGCCGTCCTGCGGCTTGCGTCGCTCGGAGATGTCCAGATCGCACATCACCTTGATGCGGGCCACCAGGGCCTGGCGGTAGGTGTGCGGCAGTTGCAGGTAGGGGCGCAGCACGCCATCACGTCGGAAGCGGATCTGCACCTTGTCGCGGCCACCCTGGCATTCGATGTGGATGTCGGAGACCCGCTGCTGCCTGGCGTCCAGGATCATGTTGTTGATCAGGCGCACCAGTTGGTTGTCGCTTTGCTCGATGGGTGTCTCGTCGCGCGATTCATCACCGCCTTGCGATTGCTCCATCTCGGCCAGCAGGTTGCGGGCGCTGTCACCGGCGTCGTAATCCAGCGGTGCCGGCATGGTGGACGCGTTGTCGCTGCCCACCAGCTGGTACAGCCGCTCGATGGCCTTGTGCAAGGAGCCTGTGGGCGCCAGCACCGGGTACACCTTGCACTGTGCGGTGAACTCGAGTTGGTCAATGGCGTCGCGCGAAGAAGGGTCTTCCAGCGCCACCACCAGGCGGCCCCGATGCATGGCCAGCGGCAAGGCGGGCAGCCGGCGTGCGGTGGCCATGGGCAGGCGCAGCGCGGCGGTGGGCTCGGCCGGAAAGGCATCCACCTCCACCAGCGGGTAGCCCATCTTGCGGGCCAGGGCCAATTGCAGGTTGGCGCGGGTGATGATGCCGCGGTCAACCAGCAGTTCGCCCAGGGGCAGGCTGCTGTCGCGGCTTTGCCATTGCAGGGCCTGGGCCAGCTGGGCCTGGGTGATGAAACCCAGCGCGATCAAGGCTTCGCCAATGCGCACCATGGGCATGCGCGTTTGCAGGTCGATGGCCTGCACCAGTTGCTCGAGGGAGCTGATCTGCGGCGGCAGCAGCAGCTCTGGCGCCACCGGTGTGGGTGGTGGCGTCTTGCCGGTGGGTGGGGTGGCCGCAGGAGACGGGTCATAAACCAGGTCGTCCAGGGCCATGGGCTCGGTGGCGGTGTTGAAGTCCAGTTCAGCGTCGGCCTCGGGCCCGGCCTCAGGCTTGGCTTCTAGGGCTCGATCCACCGTGCCCGACAGCGGAAAGAAGGAGCGCCGCAAACCCCCTTCGGCATCGATGGGTGACCAGGTGAACAGGCCTGTGGGCACCTCGGTGTGGGCCGCCGTCTCGAAGCTGGCGGTGTTGCCATTGCGAAAACGCAGGGTGCACACGCTCAGGTCGCGGCGCGGCAGCATGGGTGTGGTGATCTCGAAGGCCGAGCCCGAATCGGTGGGCAGCGGTTCCAGCGCAGGCAACAGCGTCAGGCGCCTGAACTGCGTGAGCTTGAGCGTGAGCACGCTGCGTGCGGGCGGTATCTGCAGGTGCACGACCCCGGCTTCCAGATCCAGGCGGGTCAACCAGCCTGGGCTGGCTCGCCCGCCCGGCCCTTCAAATTCACAGGCGATCGGGCCCTGGAGCGTGCTCTCTGCCGGATAGCCCACCAGGCCACAGGATGGCCAGGGCAGGGCGGGCGTGTTGTCGGCGGCATCGGCCTGTGCCAAGGCGGCCAGACGCATGTCCTCCTGGTCCTGGGGAACCAGGGACAAAGGTGGCAGGGACATGTCCGACATGAAGGATCCTGATCGAATGGACGAAGTGACCGCCCGCGGGCGGTCTGACAACGGCTATCCAATGCTAGGACGGCGAGCCGCCGGGGCATCGCCAGAAATGGCCGGAAACTCAGCCCATCTTGGTGGGCAGGATGGTCACGATGCCGGGAAAGAACCAGATCAGGGCCACGGCGGCCACCATCAGGAAGAAGAAAGGCAGGGTGACCTTGGCGATCCAGCCGATCTCGCGGCGGGTCATGCCTTGCAGCACAAACAGGTTGAAGCCCACGGGCGGGGTGATCTGGGCCATCTCGACCACCAGCACGATGAAGATGCCGAACCACAGCAGGTCGATGCCGGCCTTTTGCACCGTGGGCAGGATCACGCCCATGGTCAGCACCACCATCGAGATGCCGTCCAGAAAGCAGCCCAGCACGATGTAGAACAGCATCAGGGCGGTCAGCAGTGCAAAGGGCGACAGGCCCAGCGAGCCGATCCATTCGGCCAGGTGACGCGGCAGGCCGATATAGCCCATGGCCAGCGTGAGAAACGATGCACCGGCCAGGATCAGCGCGATCATGCAGTACAGGCGCGTGCCGCCCAGCAGCGATTCCTTGAAGGTTTGCCAGGACATCGAACCCTGCACGGCCGACAGGATCAACGAGCCCAGCACGCCCACGCCGGCGGCCTCGGTGGCCGTGGCCACGCCGCTGTAGATCGAGCCCAGCACCGCCGAGATCAGCAGCACCACGGGGATCAGGTGGCGGCTTTCATGCAGCTTTTGCCCAAGGCTCATGGGGGCGTCGGCGGGCGGCACCCGGCCTGGGTTGAGCAGGGCCCACACCACCAGATAACCCGAGAACAGCGTGGCCAGCATGATGCCCGGCAGCACCCCGGCCATGAACAGCTTGGCAATCGACACATCGGCGCTGACGCCGTAGACGATCATGATGATGGACGGCGGGATGAGCAGGCCCAGCGTGCCCGCACCGGCCAGCGAACCGATGCTGATGTCGTCGGGGTAGCCCCGGCGCTGCAGCTCGGGCAGGGTCATCTTGCCGATGGTGGCGCAGGTGGCTGCGCTGCTGCCCGATACCGCCGCGAAGATGGTGCAGCCGATGACATTGGTGTGCAGCAGGCGGCCAGGCAGGGCCTGCACCCAGGGGGCCAGGCCGCGAAACATGTCGTTGGACAGCCGCGTGCGAAACAGGATCTCGCCCATCCAGATGAACAGCGGCAGGGCGGTGAGCGTCCAGCTGGACGACGAGCCCCAGATGGTGACGGCCATGGCGTCGCCGGCCGGCCGGCTGGAAAACAGCTGCATGCCGATCCAGGCCACGCCAGACAGGGCCAGGCCGATCCACACGCCGCTGCCCAAGATGGCAAACAGCGCAGCGATCAGCAAGAAGGTGATGGCCAGATCATTCATGGTGCTTGCCTCACTCGTTGTGCAGGGCTTCGTCGCTGACCGGCTGCACGCGGCGGCCTTGCCACTGCAGCACCAGTTCGTCGATGAAGGCGATGGTGAGGATCACCGTGCCGATGGCCATGCTCAGCTGCGGGATCCACAGCGGCGTGGCGTCGTTGCTGGTGGACACATCGTTGAAGGTGCGCGATTGCCAGGCCAGCCGTATGCTGTAGAAGGCCGTGAGCGCCGACAGCAGGCAGGCCATGAGCAGGGCAAACAGCTCCAGCCCATGGTTGGCGCGGCCCTTCAAGGCCGACAGCAGCAGCGTCACGCGGATGTGCTCACCGCGCTTGAGCGTGTGCGCCAGCGCCAAAAACCCCGCCGCAGCCATCATGTAGCCGGCATAGGCATCGGTGCCGGGCAGGTTGAAGTTCAGCAAGCGCCCGCTGATGGACAGCATCACCATCACCAGCAGGCCCACCATGCACAGCGCCGCCACGGCGGCTGCTGCGTCGTACAAGCCATCAAGCAGGCGCCGCATGGTGTGCCCCTGGTGTCAGTGGTTGTAGGCGTCGATCAGGGTCTTGCCCTCGGGGCCAGCCTTGTCGGCCCATTCCTTGATCATGGTCTCGCCCACCTTCTTCATGTCGGCCTTGAGCTGGGCCGTGGGCTGCAGGATGGTCATGCCGTTTTTCTTGAGCAGATCCAGGTACTCGCTGTTCTTGGCGCGGCTGGTGGCCCAGCCCCGGGTTTCTGCATCGGCACCGGCCTTGAGCACGGCCGCGCGGGTGGCCGCGTCCAGGGCATCGAAGGCAGCCTTGTTGATGATGACGGCGTTCTTGGGCAGCCAGGCCTGGGTGTCAACGTAGTACTTCAGGTGTTCAAAGGTCTTGGTGTCGTAGCCGGTGGCACCCGATGACATGTAGCTTTCGATCACGCCAGTGGCCATGGCCTGGCTGAGCTCAGCGGCTTGCACGGTGACGGGCTGCGCGCCCACCAGCTCGGCGATGCGCGAGGTGCTGGGGCTGTAGGCACGCCACTTCACGCCCTTCAGGTCGGCAGCGCTGTTGATGGGTTTCTTGGCATAAATGCCCTGGGGCGGCCAGGCCACGGCGTACAGCAGCACCATGCCCTGCTCGGCTAATTTCTTTTCAAGCAGCGGCTTTTGCGCCTTGTACAGCTTGGCGGCGGCGTCGTAACTGTCGGCCAGGAAGGGCAGGCCGTCGGCGGCATAAATGGCCCACTCGTTGCTGAAGTTGGCCAGCAGGATCTCACCGATCTGGGCCTGACCGCCCTGCACGGCGCGCTTGATCTCGTTGGCCTTGAACAGTGCCGCGTTGGCGTGCACGGTGATCTTGAGCTTGCCGGCGGTGGCCTTGTCGATGTCGCCCGCCAGTTGCACCAGGTTTTCGGTGTGGAAGTTGGTGGCGGGGTAGGCGGCGGGCAGATCCCACTTGGTTTGGGCCTGGGCGCTGACGGCCAGGGCCAGCAGGGCGGCGGCAGCAAGCAGGTGGCGGCGGATGGTCATCAGGCTCTCCTTGGCGTTGGCAGATTGAAAGCCGGCAAGCATGCGGCGTGCCATGGTGGCGCGCGATGGGGGCTTGCCCTGAGCAATCAGGATTTGGTGCTTGCAGTCTAGAAACTATTCCAATAAATTGTCAATAAATCTTCAAGGAATTGCGTGAAAACACCCAGCACCAAGCCGGGCGCCCGGCGCGCATCCCAGGCCGCATCGCCCGCCAGCACCACTGGCCGGGGCATCGTGTCGTCGTCGCACCTGGTGTCGCCGCACAGCATGGAGCTGTCCGAGTTCGAGTTCGGCCTGATCGTGGCCTGGAACGCGTTTTCGCGCTGGGCGGTGCGCTGCATGGCGGCCGCTGGTTGCCCCGACCTCACCATCACCGATGTGCTGCTCTTGCACCATGTGCAGCACCGCGCCCGCAACAAGAAGCTGGCCGACATCTGCTTTGTGCTGAACTACGAAGACACCCATGTCGTGGCCTACAGCCTGAAGAAGCTGGTGGCCGCCGGCCTGGTGCGCACCGACAAGCAGGGCAAGGAGGTCTTTTACAGCCCCACCCCCGAGGGCGAAGGCTTTGTGGCCAAGTACCGCGAAGTGCGCGAAGCCTGCCTGGTGGCCAATCTGGATGTCGAGCGCAACGCCGACATCGGCGAGATGGCCCGGCTCATGCGCACCATGTCGGGCCTGTACGACCAGGCTGCCCGCGCGGCCAGTTCGCTGTGATGGCATCACCAACAAGATGAGCGACCACGACATGCCCGCTTCGCCTGCCGCCGTGCACCCCGATCCCCGTTGGCAGTTCTGGATCGACCGGGGCGGCACCTTCACCGACATCGTGGCGCGCCGCCCCGATGGCCAGCTGGTCACGGCCAAGCTGCTGTCTGAAAACCCCGAGCAATACCCCGATGCCGCGGTCGAGGGCATACGCCGCCTGCTGGGCCTGCGGGCGGGCCAGCCCATCACGCCCCAGCAGGTTGAATGCGTGAAGATGGGCACCACCGTGGCCACCAATGCCCTGCTCGAGCGCAAGGGCGACCGCACCGTGCTGGTCACCACCTGCGGTTTTGCCGACGCCCTGCGCATCGCCACGCAAGCCCGGCCGCGCCTGTTTGATCGCCACATCGTGCTGCCCGAGCTGCTGTATGAGCAGGTGATCGAAGCCGACGAACGGCTGGACGCCCAGGGCCAGGTCTTGCAGCCGCTGGACACCGCCAAGCTGGCAGCCCGCCTGCAGCAAGCCTTTGATGCCGGCTTGCGCGCCTGCGCCATCGTGTTCATGCACGCCTGGCGTAATGCTGATCATGAGCGTGCGGCCGCGGCCCTGGCCCGGCAAGTTGGCTTCACGCAGGTGAGTGTCTCGCACGAAGTGAGCCCCTTGATCAAGCTGGTGCCGCGTGGGGACACCACCGTGGTGGATGCCTACCTGTCGCCCATCCTGCGCCGTTATGTGGCCCAGGTGGCGGGGCAGATGCCGGGGGTGCCGCTGTACTTCATGCAAAGCTCGGGCGGCCTGACCGAGGCGGGGCGCTTCCAGGGCAAGGATGCCATCCTGTCGGGCCCGGCCGGTGGCATCGTGGGCATGGTGCGCACCGCACGGGCGGCCGGGCATGCGAAGGTGATCGGCTTTGACATGGGCGGCACGTCCACCGATGTGTCGCACTACACCTGTGCAGCCGATGGCAGCGAGGGCGAGTTCGAGCGCGCTTTCGACACGCAGGTGGCCGGCGTGCGCATGCGCGCGCCCATGATGAGCATCCACACGGTGGCGGCGGGCGGTGGCTCGATCATCGCGTTCGACGGGGCCCGCCTGCGGGTGGGGCCGGCTTCGGCCGGTGCCAACCCGGGCCCGGCGGCTTACCGGCGGGGCGGCCCGCTGGCCGTGACCGATGCCAACGTGATGCTGGGCCGCATCCAGCCCGATCACTTTCCGGCGGTGTTTGGGCCGCAGGCCGATCAGCACCTGGATGGCCAGGTGGTGCGCCAGAAATTCGAGGCGCTGGCGGCGCAGATCACGCAGGCCAGCGGCCAGGCCACCACGGCCGAATCGGTGGCGGCGGGTGCCTTGCAAATTGCCGTGGCCAGCATGGCCAATGCCATCAAGCGCATTTCGGTGGCGCGGGGCTATGACGTCACGGCCTACACCTTGCAGTGCTTTGGTGGCGCGGGCGGCCAGCATGCCTGCGCGGTGGCCGACGCCCTGGGCATGCAGACGGTCATGGTGCACCCCTTGGCGGGTGTGCTGTCGGCCTACGGCATGGGCCTGGCCGATCAAACGGCCATGCGCGAGGCCTCGATCGAGCGCCCGCTGGATGCAGCCGGCCTGACACTGGCCGCGCAACGATTGGCCGAATTGAGCGAGCAGGCTTGCACGGAAGTGCGGGGGCAGGGCGTGCCCGATGCACTGATTCGCAGCGTGCAGCGCCTGCTGATGCGTTACCAGGGCACCGACACGGCGCTGTCGGTGCCCATGGGTGGGCTGGCCGATGTGGAGCAGGCCTTCGAGGCCGCCTACAGGCAGCGATTTGCCTTTGGCATGCCAGGCCGGGCCCTGGTGATCGAAGCCGTGTCGGCCGAAGCCATTGGTGCCAGCCCCTCGGCGCCGGCCATGGCCGATGCCGCGCCAGATGGCCCTGGCCAACTGGCCGCCGCATTGACCACGGTGCGCATGTTTGCCGATCAGGATGACGGCCAGGGTGCAGCCTGGCGCGAAGCCGGCTTGCACCAGCGTGAGCAACTGGCACCGGGCAGCGTGGTCAACGGCCCGGCGGTGATCGCCGAGCGTAATGCCACCACCGTGGTCGAGCCCGGCTGGCAGGCGCGCATGGGTGCCGATGGTGTGCTCACGCTGCAGCGAGTGCGGGCACGGCAACAGGCCCGCGCAGTGGGCACCACGGCCGATCCGGTGATGCTGGAGGTCTTCAACAACCTGTTCATGAACATCGCCGAGCAGATGGGGCTGCGCCTGCAAAACACGGCGCACTCGGTCAACATCAAGGAGCGACTGGATTTTTCATGCGCGCTGTTTGACACCCAGGGCCAGCTCATTGCCAATGCGCCGCACATGCCGGTGCACCTGGGCTCGATGAGCGAATCGATCAAGACCGTGATCGACCGCAACCCCGGCCTGCAGCCCGGTGATGTGTATGTGCTGAACGACCCGTACCACGGCGGCACCCACCTGCCCGATGTCACCGTGGTCACGCCGGTGTACCTGCCCGGCCAGCCTGCCGCGGGGCAACCGGTGCGGCCCCAGTTTTATGTGGCCAGCCGTGGCCACCATGCCGACATCGGGGGCATCACGCCGGGCTCGGTGCCGCCGTTTTCGCGCAGCATCGATGAAGAGGGCGTGCTGCTGGACAACGTGCTGCTGGTGCGTGGCGGCCAGATGCGCGAGCGCGAGTTGCGCCATCTGCTGTCATCAGGCCCTTGGCCGGCGCGCAACCCCGACCAGACCCTGGCCGACCTGCGGGCCCAGATTGCCGCCAATGAAAAAGGCGTGCAAGAGTTACAGGCCATGGTGCAGCAATGGGGCCTGGCCACCGTGCTGGCCTATATGCAGCATGTGCAGGACAACGCCGAAGAGTCGGTGCGGCGCGTCATCACCGCCTTGAAGAACGGCCAGTTCGTGCTGCCCATGGACAACGGTGCCCAGGTGCAGGTGGCGGTCACCGTGGACACCGCGCGGCGCGAGGCGGTGATCGACTTCACCGGCACCAGCGCGCAACTGGCCGACAACTTCAATGCCCCGAAGGCCGTCACCATGGCAGCGGTGCTGTATGTGTTTCGCACGCTGGTGGATGACGACATCCCGCTCAATGCCGGGTGCCTGAAGCCGCTGCGCGTCATCGTGCCTGCAGGCTGCATGCTCAACCCGCTGCCGCCCGCAGCGGTGGTGGCGGGCAATGTCGAAACCTCGTCCTGCGTGACCAACGCCTTGTACGGCGCCTTGGGTGTGATGGCGGCCAGCCCGTGCACGATGAACAACTTCACCTTCGGCAACGACACCCACCAGTACTACGAAACCATTTCGGGTGGCTCGGGCGCAGGCCCCGGCTTTGCCGGAACCAGTGTGGTGCAGACCCACATGACCAACTCTCGATTGACCGACCCCGAGGTGCTGGAGTTCCGGTTTCCGGTGCGGCTGGACAGTTATGCCATCCGCCGTGGCTCTGGCGGTGCGGGCCAGTGGCGCGGCGGTGATGGCGGTGTGCGCCGCGTGCGCTTTCTGGCGCCCATGACGGCCGCCATCCTCAGCAACGGCCGCCACCACGGCGCTTTTGGTGGCGCAGGCGGCCAGCCCGGTGCCGTGGGCATCAACCGCGTGGAGCGAGCCGATGGGCGCGTGCAGGCCCAGGACTACATCGCCTCGGTCGAGATGGCGCCTGGTGATGTGTTCGTCATCGAAACCCCCGGCGGTGGAGGTTGGGGTTTGCCCCCGAACTGAGCCTCTGCAAGGCCCCGGAGGTCTTTTGCTTGCCTGTGGTGTCGTATCCTCTTGGTGTTTCATGACGTAACGGCACGAGGTAGTGGGCATGGATGGTCGAAGTAAGCGGGCGGCGTGGCTGTGTGCAGGGCTCTTCCTGTTTCAAGCCTGGGTTCAAGGGGCACAGGCCGCCCCCTTGCCGGCCGGTGAGCAAGAGCGTGCCTGCTGGCTGAAGTACACCCGCCTGCGGTCGCAGCCGGGGCTGGAGCGCACCAGCGTGAGCTTCTCGAACCTGGCCGACGGCTACACCGTGCGCACGCCGTTCCAGGTGAACTTTGCCGTGCGCGGCATGGGCGTGGCCCCGGCC
>Ga0228698_1000651_pt1 | contig 22707 bp, 20 predicted proteins | sample McNCre117_Aug_MG_FD_178015 | JGI IMG/M metagenome (GOLD analysis project Ga0228698, IMG submission 178015) | Freshwater microbial communities from McNutts Creek, Athens, Georgia, United States - 1-17_Aug_MG | ecosystem: Environmental > Aquatic > Freshwater > Creek | place: USA: Georgia...
CTGCTGCTGCACCCGCTGCCGCTGCTCCTGCTGCTGACGCTTCTGCTGCTAAGTAATATTCGTATTGCCAGCAACAGTGTGCCGTTTGCGGCAAGCTGAAAAAACCACCCAAGGGTGGTTTTTTTTCGCCTGAAAATTCGGGATAAAAAAATCGGCTCCGCGTGAATGCGAAGCCGATTGTGTTTTTTGAATTGTTCGGCGTTTGCCGTGGTTTAGAACAATTATTTAATATCGTCAGCAATAACTTTGACGATGCGTTGCGCCGTCAGACTGGTATCCACATCGCCTTTTTCAGTTTGCACTGTCACGGTGCTTGTATCAGCATCGCTGCGAACCACAATTTGGTATTTTCCAGGTCCGGTAGACGCCGGCGAACTGCTAAACATTCGCGCAAAAAAGCCGGGTTTGCTTTCTGTTGAATCATCGCCCACATACCTTACAAAATAAATGCCGCGGTTGCGATCACGGTCTTCCACTGTGAATCCGGTGCGGTCCAGTGCCAGGCCCACATGGCGCCAGGCACGGTCAAAGTTTTCGCCAATTTGCACTACTGGGCGCCCATCCAGGGTCGCTGCAACAGCCAGGGCTTTGGGGCTTTGCGCGTTGGCTATCAGCGATGCGGCCTGTTCAGGTGCTGTGCCGAGCTTGATCATCAATCGCCGCAAAAATTCAGATTCCAGCTCGGGATCGGCCGGTCGCGGTTGCCAAACAGTTTGATCGGAGCGTTCGGTGACATAGACCTCTTTCATGCCACGGTGACTGATGAAAATTTCGGTTTCACCGTTTGCGTTGGTTTCGAGGCGGGTCCGGTACTTGTCACGCTCCGGCGTTGAGTAGAGATTGTCCAGCAGTTTTCCAATGCTGGAGCGGATGAAATCGAGCGGTATTTTGGCCCGGTTTTCAGCCCACTCGGTTTCCATGATGCCCAGATTGCTTTGGTCCATGGACAGCAAAAATCCATTCTCTTGCCAGAAGTCTTTTACCGGATCCCACAAGGTGTCCGCCTTGCGCTTGACCACCAGCCAGCGTTGCGTGCCACTGCGTTCGATGCGTATATCGCCCACTGCATTGACACCCAGCAGTGACTTGTCCGCTACCGGGTTCGCCGTGACCTTGCTGCTGGCGGAGACGCCACCGTCTACCATGGTGTAGCGGGTTTCCTTTTTAAGTTGGGTCAGGTCGGGCGGCACCGACAGGTCAGGGGCCTTGGTGATGGAGCGGTAGTCGACCTTGTCAGACTCGAATGCCGAACAGGCCGAAAGCGCAACGACCGCAGCAACGGCAGTCAACTTGAATAATGGATTCACAGATTTCCTCAAACGAAGCGTGGCAGCATTAAATAAGTGCTGCGGCACGCAAAACGGGTTCCAATACTGCCTGGCCAGCGACGGTCAGCGGCGTCAGTGGCAGGCGCAATGCGCCGCCAGACAGCCCCATGCGCGCAACGGCCCATTTCACAGGAATTGGATTCGATTCAATAAACAATGATTTGTGCAGCGGCAGCAATTTGCGCTGAATGGCCATGGCTGTGGGCACATCACCGGCAATCGCCGCCATGCACAATTCGTGCATGAGGCGCGGCGCCACATTGGCCGTGACGCTGATGTTTCCGTGCCCGCCACACAGCATAAGGGCCACTGCGGTAGGGTCATCGCCGGAATAAATCGAGAAGCCCTCGGGCGCATCCTTGATTAGCCATTGCGCCCGCTCAATGTTTCCCGTGGCTTCCTTGATACCCACAATACCGGGAATGTGTGCCAGACGCAGCACCGTGTCGTGTGCCAGATCGGCAACGGCGCGCCCAGGAACGTTGTACAAAATGACGGGCAGGTCACCAACCGCTTCGGCAATGGCCTTGAAGTGTTGGTATTGCCCTTCCTGTGTCGGCTTGTTGTAATAAGGGACCACTTGCAGTTGGCTGTCGGCCCCCACTTTGCGGGCAAAGCGGGCCAGTTCAATGGCTTCTTTGGTAGAGTTTGCGCCACAGCCTGCCATGATGGGCACGCGGCCTGCCGCTTGTTCGACCGAGACCCGGATAATTTCACAATGCTCGTCTACGCTGACGGTCGGTGACTCGCCGGTGGTTCCCACGACACCGATGCAGTCGGTGCCTTCGGCGATGTGCCAATCGATGAGCTTGCGCAGGGCCGGGTAATCGACGCTGCCGTCATCGAGCATAGGGGTAACCAGGGCAACAATGCTGCCGCGCAATGGGGCTTGGGGTGTGTTCATATCGTGCCAATCAAACGCGAAAAGCCGATTCTAACTAGAGCGCGCAGCGTATGGCATCGGCCGATGCCGGATAGGGTGACACGGGCCGCATGGCGGCGATGCGTTGGACCATTTTGTCGGGATTCCGGCACACACCGTGCTCGTAGGCAATGATGTGTAAACCATTGCACAGCTGCAGCAACTCGCCTGGGGCGAGTAGAAATGCCGGGCGGGAGGGTTTGCCGAAGGCGGCGTTGCCGACTGCAAAAGTTTCGTAAAGTAGCAGCCCTCCGGGCGCCAAACTGGCCATCAGGACCGGAAACAGGGGGCGCCAAAGGTAGTTGGTGACCACCACCGCAGCAAATTTTTGCGGCCCGTCGGACCCAATCAGAGGCCAGGGACCGTTTTCAATATCTGCCTCGATGAGCGCAGTCTGGGGGGACGTCAGCGTTGCACATTGTTGGCGGGCGGCGTCGGTATCGCGGTCGATGCCCCACACCCGGTGCCCGTGTTGTGCAAACCACCGAAGGTGCCGCCCGCTCCCGCAGGCGACGTCGAGCACCGGCCCGCCGTTGGGTACGGCCTCGGTCCAGCGTTGTATCCAAGGCGAAGGTGGGGGTGTTTGCAATACCATGCACAGGACTTTAGCCGATACACAGACTATTGCGCTGTGGTTATATACAGCTTTGACAAATAAGACGCATACAATCCGGCTCCATGGCAGCTAAACCCAACTCCACCCAAAGCGAATATTCCGAAGGTTCCATCCGGATTCTGAAGGGCCTTGAGCCGGTCAAACAGCGACCGGGCATGTACACGCGAACCGACAACCCACTGCACGTCATACAAGAAGTTCTGGACAACGCGGCGGACGAGGCGCTGGCCGGCCATGGTAAAAAAATCAAAGTGTGTTTGCACGCCGATGGTTCGGTTGCGATTGACGACGATGGTCGGGGCATCCCGTTTGGTATGCATCCGGAAGAAAAAGCGCCGGTGATTGAGTTGGTTTTCACCCGCTTGCATGCCGGTGGCAAATTCGACAAGGGCAAAGGTGGCGCTTACAGCTTTTCGGGTGGATTGCATGGTGTAGGCGTCAGCGTTACCAACGCTTTGGGTAAACGCATGGAAGTTAGCAGTTACCGGGATGGATCGGTGGCCCGCATTGTGTTTGCGGGCGGTGATGTGGTCGAGCCGCTGCAGGTGCGCCCGGCCGCCGCTGGCGACCGCCGCAGTGGCACCAGCGTGCGGGTCTGGCCCGATCCGCGTTATTTTGAATCGGCCAATTTGCCCATGGGGGAGCTGACCCACCTGCTGCGCTCCAAAGCCGTCCTGATGCCCGGTGTCAGTGTGACCTTGTCGCAGGAAAAATCGGGTGATTCCCAAATGTGGTTGTTCAAGGGCGGTCTGCGTGATTACCTGATGCAAACACTGGCCGGTGAGCCCTGCATCCCCCTGTTTGATGGCGAGGGCTTTGCCGATAAAAACAATGAGAACTATGCCGAGGGCGAGGGCGCCGGCTGGTGTGTCGCTTTCACGGAAGATGGCGCTACGGTGCGCGAGAGTTATGTGAATCTGATTCCCACCAGCGCCGGTGGTACGCACGACAGTGGCCTGCGTGATGGCTTGTTTGGTGCGGTGAAAGCCTTTATCGAATTCCACTCGCTGCTGCCCAAAGGGGTCAAGCTGATGCCGGAAGACGTCTTTGCGCGGGCCAGCTATGTGTTGTCTGCCAAAGTGCTGGATCCGCAGTTTCAGGGCCAAATTAAGGAACGCTTGAACTCACGCGATGCGGTGCGACTGGTGTCCGGGTTTGTTCGGCCTGCCTTGGAATTGTGGTTGAACCAGCACGTCGAGTACGGTAAGAAATTGGCAGAGCTTGCCATTCGTGCGGCGCAGACGCGGCAACGGGCAGGTCAGAAGGTAGAAAAGCGCAAGAGTTCCGGCGTCGCCGTTTTGCCTGGCAAACTGACCGATTGTGAGAGCCGCGACCTCGGCTATAACGAAGTTTTCCTGGTCGAAGGTGATTCGGCCGGCGGCAGCGCAAAGATGGGACGCGACAAAGAAACCCAGGCTATTTTGCCCTTGCGTGGCAAGGTCCTCAATACATGGGAAGTCGACCGTGACCGGCTTTTTGCAAATACCGAAATCCACGATATTTCGGTTGCCATTGGCGTCGATCCGCACGGTCCGAATGACACGCCCGACCTGGGCAATTTACGGTACGGCAAGATTTGTATCCTGAGTGACGCAGATGTTGATGGTTCGCACATTCAGGTACTGCTGCTTACTTTGTTTTTCCGGCATTTCCCGAAATTGATCGAAACCGGCCATGTGTATGTGGCGCGGCCACCGCTGTTCCGTGTTGATGCGCCGGCACGGGGTAAAAAGCCGGCCAGCAAGGCCTATGCGCTGGATGAAGGTGAATTGAACGCCATACTCGACAAGCTGCGCAAGGAGGGTGTGCGCGAAGGCGCCTGGAGCATCAGCCGCTTCAAAGGCCTGGGTGAAATGAATGCCGGACAGCTGTGGGATACCACGCTCAATCCCGATACGCGGCGATTGCTGCCGGTGCATTTGGGCGCGGTTGACTTTGCGCAAACCGAGGTTCTCATGACCAAATTGATGGGCAAGGGTGAGGCCGCTGCGCGCCGTGAGCTCATGGAGTTACATGGTGATTCGGTGGAGGTGGATGTGTGATTGCCGCACTGCTTTGCCGTTTTTCCACATTCTGGGGCCTCGGGTTTTGCCTGGGCTTGCTTTTATTTGCTTGCGGAGCGCGTGCGCAAGCACAGTCCCCCGTATTTGCGCCCGTGCCGGCCACTCCCGTACACAGCCCACAGGCCATCCCTTGGTTGCCGCATTTTGCCCGTGCCGCACAAGATACCGGTCTGGATGCCACGCTGCTGGAGGCCTTGGCAGGCGTTGAGTCGAATTTCAATTCCCGCGTAGTGTCCCGTTTTGGTGCGATTGGGCTGATGCAAATCATGCCCGTCACGGCTGCCACCATGGGATTGGCAGGCAATCGCCAGGCGATGCGGCGCCAGTTGCTGAACCCCCAAACCAACGTCCTTACGGCAGCCCGGCACTTGCGCCAATTATTGGGGCAATTCGCAGGTGACCTGGAGCTTGCATTGGCGGCATACAACGCCGGTGTTGGCAATGTATTGAAGGCCGGCGGCCGGGTGCCACCGAACCGGGAAACGCCGCTGTTTGTGCAGCGGGTGATGGCACGTTATGCGCAGCTCAGACCGGCCAACGCCGTTGTTGCAACCCCCGATTCCACCTCCCCTTCGGAATTGCCGGAAGCCGGTACTTTGGGCGGTGCCAGCTTGCCCTTGGGGGCAACTCTGACACCCCAGCCCGCGACCGAATAATGGCCCGCAAGCCGATTGCACATACTAGATACCCATTGTTATGAACGATCAACCCGTACTTGATTTCGCCCAGTCTCCCGGAGGCGGGGATGCCGACTTGAATCTGGCCAGCTACGCGCAGCGCTCCTACTTGGAATATGCCCTCAGTGTCGTGAAAGGGCGCGCCTTGCCCGATGTCTGTGACGGACAAAAGCCGGTACAGCGCCGCATTCTGTACGCCATGTCGCGCATGGGGCTTGGCTTTGGCGGGGCCAACGGCAGCACCGGTGCCAAGCCGGTCAAGAGTGCCCGCGTGGTAGGCGATGTGCTGGGGCGTTTTCACCCGCACGGTGACCAGGCCGCATACGACGCCCTGGTGCGCATGGCCCAGGATTTTTCGCAGCGTTATCCCCTGATTGACGGGCAGGGCAATTTTGGATCGCGCGATGGTGACGGCGCCGCTGCGATGCGCTATACCGAGGCCCGACTGGCCCGTATCAGCAGTTTGTTGCTCGACGAAATCGACCAAGGCACGGTCGATTTTCAGGCCAATTACGATGGCTCTACCGAGGAACCGCAGCAACTGCCAGCGCGTTTGCCGTTTGCATTGCTGAATGGTGCCAGCGGGATCGCGGTGGGTTTGGCCACGGAAATTCCCAGTCACAATTTGCGTGAAGTGGCCGATGCCTGTGTTGCATTAATCAAAACGCCGACCCTCAGTGACGACGCATTGTTTGCGTTACTGCCGGGACCCGATTATCCCGGCGGGGGCCAAATTATCAGCAGTGCGTCGGACATTGCCGACGCCTATCGGACCGGGCGCGGTTCACTGAAATGCCGTGCGCGCTGGAAAATCGAAGATTTGGCACGCGGTCAATGGCAGTTGGTCGTGAACGAATTACCGCCGGGCGTTAGCAGCCAGCGGGTTCTGGAAGAAATTGAAGAGCTCACCAATCCCAAGGTAAAGGCCGGTAAGAAGGCCCTGTCGCAAGATCAGTTGCAACTCAAGGCGAGCATGCTGTCGGTACTGGATGGCGTGCGTGACGAGTCGAGCAAAGATGCGGCGGTGCGTCTGGTGTTTGAGCCCAAGACCAGCCGCATTGAGCAATCGGAACTGATTACGGCCTTGTTGGCCCACACCAGTTTGGAAACCTCCAGTCCGGTCAATTTGACCATGGTCGGCCTGGATGGCAAGCCAACCTTGAAGTCCGTCCGTCAGATGTTCCTGGAGTGGATCAGCTTTCGCCACACCACGATAGAGCGGCGCTCCCGGCACCGATTGGACAAGGTTCTGGACCGCATCCATATTCTGGAAGGGCGGCAGTTGGTGTTGCTCAATATCGACGAGGTGATTGCCATTATTCGGCAGTCGGACGAACCCCGTGCAGCACTGATGCAGCGTTTCGCATTGAGTGAGCGCCAGGCTGAGGATATTCTGGAAATCCGCTTGCGCCAGCTGGCCCGTCTGGAGGCCATCAAAATCCAGCAGGAGCTTGACGCATTGCGTTCGGAGCAAACCAAGCTGGAAGAAATATTGAACAGTCCGAGCGTCCTGCGGCGCCTGATGATCAAGGAAATTGAAGCCGATGCGAAGACCTTCGCCGATCCGCGCCGGACCCTGATTCAGGCCGAAAAGAAAGTGGTGGCAGAGGTGCGTGTGGTGGACGAGCCACTGACCGTGGTGGTCAGCCAGAAAGGCTGGGTGCGCGCACGCACCGGACATGGGCACGAGGCCAGCAGTTTTGCATTCAAAGCGGGCGATAGCTTGTACGCCACGTTTGAATGCCGCAGCGTCGATACCTTGTTGGCGTTTGGCTCGAATGGCCGCGTTTATTCCGTTGCAGTGGCCTTGTTGCCGGGCGGTCGGGGTGACGGGCAACCGGTGAACACCCTGATCGAGTTGGAGAGTGGCACCGAATTGCTGCACTTTCTGGCGGCACCGCCGAGCACCACGGTGTTGCTCAGCAACAGCGCAGGCTACGGCTTCCTGGCCCAGGTGGAGAACATGATTTCCCGACAAAAAGCCGGTAAAGCGTTCATGACATGCAATGCCGGTGAAACCGTGTGTCGCCCATCGGTGGTGCTCAGCCCGGGCTGGCCTGCCGCAAGCCACGTCGTGTGTGCATCCCGGGGTGGACGCATTCTGACTTTCGAAATTGCCGAGCTCAAAGCCATGCCCAATGGTGGACGCGGTTTGATGCTCATTGATTTGGAACCCAAAGACGTGTTAGCGGGTGCCGCCGCTTATGTGCGCAGCATTCGCCTGGAGGGGCTGGGTCGGGGCGACAAGGTGCGCGAAGAAGTTCTGGAAATACGGAGCTTGAACAATGCCCGGGCCGTGCGTGGTCGCAAAGGCCGTGCAGCCGATTTGGGCTTCAAGCCGCACAGCGTTTTTCGGGTTGAATAAGCCCAATGGACCGATCTCTGGTGGTGGTTGGGGGGGGGATTGGCGGCTTGGCCAGTGCCCTGGCGTGTGCCCAGGCGGGTTGGCGCGTTGATTTGCTGGAGCAAGCCGCTGAGTTCAGCGAGTTCGGTGCCGGCATACAGCTGGGGCCCAATGCGGTGCGCATATTGCATGCATGGGGCTTGGCGCCCGCGCTGGATGCGTGTGCAGCCCGGCCCGAATGCCTGGAAGTTCGGGATGCCGTACAGGGCGGCGTGTTGGCGCAGATGCCTTTGGCCGACCGCATGGAGCAGCAATTTGGTGCGCCGTACCTGACCATTGCGCGGGCCGATCTGCAGCAAGCACTGCTCAGGGCAGTGCGTGGTCAGCCGCTGGTGGCCCTGCACACCGGGATCCGCTGCACGGCTTATACCGAAGTGCCGGCGCAACCAGGTGCCGCAGCGAATAGAAGTCACGGCAGTGTCTCCATCCAGAGTGACGGCCGGCGGTGGGACGCGGCGGCAGTGGTTGGTGCGGACGGTATTTGGAGTGCGGTCCGGCAGCAATTGGTGGGCGACGCGGCCCCTCGTTTCAGTGGCCATTTGGCTTATCGCGCCATGTTGCGCCAGGCAGAATTGCCGGCCCCGTTGCGGCTGAACCGGGTGCGTGTTTGGATGGGCCCGCGTTTCCATTGTGTTCAGTATCCCGTGCGGGGGGGCGACTGGCTCAATGTGGTCGTGATTGTTCAAGGACCCGTACCACGCGATATCCAGAGTTGGGATCACGGCGCCAACGCAGCCGATTTGCAAGCCCGCATGGTCAACGCCGCGCCGCAATTGCGGGCATTGATACACGCTATACCGAACTGGCGCTTGTGGCCTTTGTGCGACCGCCCGCCCATGCAATCCGCTGCCGGGCATGGGCGCGGCCGGGTGGCACTGATTGGCGACGCTGCGCATCCGATGCGACCCTATCTGGCCCAGGGCGCTGCCATGGCCATTGAAGACAGCTGGGTGTTGGCGCGCTGCATGCCGGTGGGTGCCGATGTTCGGTTGGCCTTGGGGCAGTTCGCCGCAGCGCGGTGGAAACGCAACGCCCGGGTTCAGGCACGCGCCATTCGCAATGGCGAAATTTTTCACTTGCACGGTCCGATGGCACTTGCCCGCAACTGGTCCTTGCGCATGCTGGGCGCACGCTTGCTGGACTTGTCCTGGCTTTACAGCGGCCCGTTGTAGCCGGGCGTGCTAAAGGGGCGCCAGCCCATGGCGGGCACGGGCTTGTTGGCAGGCGCTGCTGCCTTCCTCAAATTCCCGGCACGGCCCCGGTCGCCACTCATAAACACCGCAAGCAATGCGATCGCCCAGATTGCCACTGAGTGCGGCGCAGCGGGGCCTCGCATAGTCGGTGCCCCGCATGCGTGCGATATGGGCGGTCAATCGGTCGGCCAAACCATCTGGCACATGGCCGCCTTCGCTGGAAAGTTCCTGGGTAGAAAAATCGACCCGAAAACTGGCGCAGCAAGCGCCACACTGGGTGCAGGCGCTCACTGGCGTCCCAGCAGCAGGTACTCCATGAGGGCCTTTTGCACGTGCATGCGATTTTCGGCCTCGTCCCACACCACGCTTTGCGGGCCGTCTATGACTTCGGCCTCCACTTCCTCGCCCCGGTGGGCTGGCAGGCAATGCATGAACAAGGCATCGGGTGCCGCCACCGCCATCATTTTGCGGTCTACGCACCAGGCTGCAAACGCTTTGCGACGCACCTCGTTTTCGGCCTCAAAACCCATGCTGGTCCAGACATCGGTGGTGACCAGATCGGCACCCTCACAGGCCTGCATAGGGTCGCTGTACGTGCGGTAGCTGCCGGCCCCCATGGACGCCGGTACCGCCGCGGTTTCCTGGTTCACTTCGTAGCCACTGGGTGTGCTCACACGCAGGTGGAATCCCAGCAAGGCAGCCGCCTGCAACCAGGTGTTGGCCATATTGTTGCCATCGCCCACCCATGCCACCGTTTTGCCGGCAATCGGACCACGGTGTTCGATGTAGGTGAAGATATCCGCCAAAATCTGGCACGGGTGAAATTCGTTGGTCAGTCCATTGATGACTGGCACCCGCGAGTGGGCCGCGAAACGCTCCAGCTTGGATTGCTCAAAAGTGCGGATCATGACGATGTCGGTCATGCGACTGATTACTTTGGCACTGTCTTCAATGGGTTCCGAGCGGCCGAGTTGGCTGTCACCGGTGGTGAGGTGGACCACGCTGCCACCCAATTGGTACATGCCCGCCTCAAAACTGACACGGGTGCGGGTGGATGCCTTTTCGAAAATCATTGCCAGCGTGCGGTCAACCAGGGGTTGGTGACGCACAAATGTTTTGAACTTCTGTTTGATAAACGCAGCGCGTTCCAGCAAGTAAAGGGTCTCTTCGGTGCTGAAGTCTGAAAACTGCAGATAGTGCCGGACCGGCGGTGCGCCCTTAGGTAGCGTACTGGCCAACGTTGCAGGGGTGCGTACGGTCATGCGCCTTCCTTCAGGAAAGCCGAAATCAGAGGGCACAAAATGGCCGCTATTTGTTCGGCCTCGGCACGGCTCAAAATCAGTGGGGGCACCAGCCGCACCACGCTGTCTGCGGTCACGCTCAACAACAGACCGGCGTCGAGTGCGCGTTGCATGATGGCGCCACACGGCTTGGCCAGTTCAATGCCTAGCATCAGTCCTTGACCGCGAATTTCCACGACACCGCCGTCGGCCATTTCGGCCGAAAGACCGCGTGCAATGCAATCCCGCAAATGGGCGCCGGTTTCGCTGGCATTGCGCAGCAAATTGTCGGCTTCCATGATGCGAATCGTTTCCACGCCAGCCCGCATCGACAGCGGGTTGCCGCCAAATGTGGTGCCATGATTGCCTGGCTGAAAAATGTGGGCGGCCTTGGGCCCCACCACCACCGCACCAATTGGAACGCCCGAACCCAGACCCTTGGCCAACGGCATGACGTCCGGAACAATACCGGCCCACTGGTGGGCAAACCACTTTCCGGTACGGCCCATGCCGCACTGCACCTCGTCGATCATCAGCAGACAGTCGCGGGCATCGCACCAGCTGCGCACCTGACGCAGGTACTCAGCGTGCATCGGATGAATGCCACCTTCACCCTGAATTGCTTCAAAAAATACGGCCACCACATCGGGGTCATTGGCGGTAGCGGCTTCCAGCGCTGCCATATCGTTCAGCGGGACGCGGATGAAGCCTTCCACCAGAGGGGCAAATCCGGCCTGCACCTTGGGATTGCCTGTGGCGCTCAGTGTGGCGATGGAGCGACCATGAAACGCCTTCTCGTAAACCACGATTTTCGGGTTGCTAATGCCTTTATCGTGCCCAAATTTGCGCGCGAGTTTGAGCGCAGCCTCATTGGCTTCGAGTCCGGTAGAGCAGAAAAACACACTTTCCATGGCACTGCGTTCAACCAGCAAACGGGCCAATTCTTCCTGGAGGGGAATGTGGTAGTAATTACAACTGTGAATGATGCGGCTGAGCTGTTCTTGCAGGGCTGGCACCAAGACCGGGTGATTGTGGCCCAGTGTGTTGACGGCAATGCCCGCGAGTCCGTCAAGGTATTCGCGTCCTTCCGTATCCCACACGCGGCAGCCTTCGCCATGCGATAGGGCAATTGGCAAGCGACCATAGGTGTTCATCACATGGGGCGAACTGGGCGGGACGGACTGGGCACTGGGCATCGAAAGGCTCCGGAAGTTCAAAAATAAAAAGTCACCCAATTATCGACTGGGCGCATGACAGCAATTTTAGGCCCAGAGTTTGCTATTGCTGTTATGACAGCTAGTACGATAGCTGCCACACTGGGGTGGTGCACAGGCATGGGTGGTGTGCCAAGAGCGGGTAGAATTCTGCTGCACCGCAACAGTGGCGCCAATTTAAGCGGTTATCCAAGACAACACATCACATCAATGGTTTCCAGCTCTGCCAAAGAAATCTTCATCCTGGGCGTAACCCGCCAGGGGAAAACCTTCCGTCCCAGCGATTGGGCAGAGCGTCTGGCCGGCGTCATGAGTCAGTTTCGCCCCGGCGGTCCGCAGCCTGGCAGCCATTTGGCATACTCTCCCTGGTGTATTCCGACATCCATTGGTTCCACCAAATGTGTGATAGCGCACAGCGACCTGCGCGATTACGACGTCATGGCCTGGGACTTTTGTGTGAACTTTGCACGCGACAATGATCTGATCGTGACCGATACCCGTCCCGAGGCCGGCACCATTGGAGATGTTATTGCTGCGGCTGCCGGCCGCAATAAATAACAACAGCGATAGCGCACCCGGCATGCCCGTGCGGTTTGCCTGCATTTTTAGGTCAACAGCCCTGTAGAACCTGCGCCAGAAAACAAAAAGCCGCTCAGAGAGCGGCTTTTTGTAGATTTTTTAGATCATTTGTGCGTCGTTTTTTGCTGACAGCGCACCCACTTCAAACGGCAGACTGTGCGGCAGGGCCGCGACAGTCTGTGCGGTTTGCCTGATAAATCAGGCAGCAGCCAAGGCCAGTGCCTTAACCTTGGTAGCCAAACGGCTCTTGTCGCGCGCAGCTTTATTCTTGTGGAAGATGCCCTTGTCGGCCACGGTGTCCACCACGGCTTGCATCTTGGCGAACAATTCTGCTGCCTTGGTCTTGTCACCCGACAGAACGGCTTTTTCTACGTTCTTGACAGCGGTGCGGTATTTGGAACGCAGCGAGGTATTGGCTGCATTGATTTTGATGTCCTGGCGGACGCGTTTGCGGCCCGACGCCAGGCGCGGGTTCTTTTTCTTGGGTTTTCCAGATGCCATAGTATGTATTCCTTGTGTTGGAGGATGATGTCAGCAAAGCCCACGAGTATATCCGATGCCGCTAAACTCGGGAAGTGAGCCTATTTAAATCCGCATCTACCGTTTCCTTACTCACCTTGCTGTCCCGCATTGCCGGGCTGGCCCGTGAGTTGCTTGTGGCATCCAGTTTTGGTGCCAGCGCCATGACCGACGCTTTCAACGTGGCATTTCGCATTCCCAATTTGTTTCGGCGCCTGTTTGCCGAAGGCGCTTTCAGCCAGGCTTTTGTGCCCGTGCTTTCGGCCAGCAAAACGCAGCACGGCGAAGTCGCAACCCGTCAATTGATCGACCACGTGGCCACACTGCTGTTGTGGGCCCTGATCCTGACCTGCGCAGTGGGCGTTGTGGCAGCGCCCCTCATGGTCTGGGCCATGGCCAGTGGGTTACAGCAAAACCCGCATGGTTACGCAATTGCAGTCACCATGACGCAGCTGATGTTTCCTTATATTGGTTTTATGTCGCTGGTGGCCTTGTGCGCTGGCGTGCTGAACACCTGGAAACATTTCGCCGTACCCGCGGCAACGCCGGTTTTGCTCAATCTATGCATGATCGCTGCTGCACTGTGGCTGGCGCCGTGGTTTGGGCGGGTCGGCATTGAACCGATTTATGCCTTGGCAGCGGGCGTGATGCTGGGGGGCGTATTGCAACTGGCGGTGCAAATATCGGCGCTGCGGCGCTTGGGTTTGTGGCCCCGGGTGGCCCTTGGCCTGGCCGGTATCCGGGTTGCCATGCAAGATCCCGGGAGCCGGCGCATTGGTGCGCTGATGTTGCCGGCCTTGCTGGGCGTGAGCGTGGCCCAGGTGTCGCTGCTGATCAATACGCAAATTGCCTCCCATTTGCCGATTGGCAGTGTCAGCTGGCTGAGTTACTCCGACCGCTTGATGGAGTTCCCCACGGCGATGCTGGGTGTTGCATTGGGCGTGGTGCTGATGCCCCAGCTGGCTGCGGCGCGGGCTGCTGGCAATGCCGTTCAGTATTCGGCATTGCTAGACTGGGGGCTGCGCAGTGTCCTGTTGCTGTCGGTGCCCTCGGCGTTGGCCTTGGCTTTGTTTGCCAAACCGCTGGTGGCGGTGCTCTACCACTATGGCGCCTTTAACGCCAATGACGTTCAGCAAACCACCTTGGCGCTCACCGGTTATGCCGCAGGTTTGGTGGGTATTGTGGCAATCAAGGTGCTAACGCCCGGTTATTACGCCAATCAGGACATTAAAACGCCAGTGCGCATTGCTGTGATGGTGCTGGTGCTGACGCAGCTCATGAACCTGGTGTTGGTTCCGATTTTTCATGTGGCCGGCCTGTCTTTGTCGATTGGCCTGGGCGCCATGTTCAATGCCGGTTTTCTGTTGCTGGGCCTGATGCGGCGCGGCACATTTACCCCTGCACCGGGTTGGCTGCGTTTTGTTTTGCAGGTGCTGGCGGCGAGTGCTGTACTGGGCCTGTATTTGTGGTGGGCCGCAACGGCCGTGGATTGGCTCGGCCTGCGGGCTGAGAAGTGGTGGCGTCTGACCCTTTTCGCCGGGACGCTGGTGGGCGCTGTGGGTATTTACCTGGGGACTGCTGCCGCCACCGGTCTGAAACTGCGACAATTCCTGAAACGCTGAGTACGCACGCCAAACCGTAGCCTGAGGATGGGTATGACCATTTCTTATTCGCCGCCAACGCCAATCGAATACTTTGCGAATCTGGTTCAAACCGACACGCATTTCCCGCTGTTTGAGGCTGCCGTCGCGATTGCACAAGATGCCTATCCATTGATGGATGTGGAGTCGGTGCTGGAGTCCGTTGACGCTTGGTTGGCGCAATTGCGCGGGCGTTTGGCGGCCGATGCGCCACCCATGCAAAAGTTGCGGGTGCTAAACCAGTTTTTTTTCACCGAGCTGCATTTCGGCGCCAACCTGAACGACTATTACGATCCCGACAATAGTTTCATCCACAAGTTAATTCATACCCGGCGCGGCATTCCGGTGTCATTGGCCTTGCTGTGGATGGAGCTGGCCCAAGGTTTGGGTTTGGAGGCCAGCGGCGTCGGTTTTCCCGGGCATTTCCTGGTGAAAATTGAGTTGCCCGCCGGCATGGCGGTGCTCGATCCGCTGACCGGTCACTCTCTGAGTCGCGATGAGTTGCAACAAAAACTGGCGCCTTACCAGCACGTGAAAGAGGGTGTTGCCGATGACGCGGTTCCCTTGGGCTTGTACTTGCAGGCCGCCACACCGCGTGAAATCATTGCCCGCATGCTGCGCAATTTGCGTGAAATTTACAAATCCGAGCGGGCTTGGCTGCGTTTGCTGGGCGTACAAGACCGTTTGTTGGTTTTGCTTCCCCACTCATGGGAAGACTACCGGGAACGCGGCTTGGCACATGCCGAGCTGGGTCACACCGAGCTGGCTTTGGCCGACCTTGAGCAATATATGTGCAATGCCGGTGCCACCCACGATCGCGAACGCGTGGCGCTACGCGCCAGCGATTTGCGAACCAACCGCTGAACGTGTGGCAGACGGCGTTGCGGGCTGGCCAAACTGGTGCCACGCGCGGCGCAGCTGGGTGTCGGAGCCAAAACCCGAGAGGGCTGCTGCTGCGGTCACCGAGTGACCACTTTCCAGTGCCGTCTGCGCCGTTGCCAGCCGTATCTGGCGCAAATAGGTCAGTGGGGCGACACCGCAGTAGCGGGTAAACAGGCGCGTCAGATTGCGTGGCGAGGTGCACGCCAGGTGGGCCATGCCGGTCAAATCCCAGTCCGCTGCAGGGGCGTGGCCGATGGCATCCTGCACCTTGTGCAGGGCCGGGTGCAAGTGTTCCCGGTAGGCCATCCAGGGTGTTTGTTGCGGCGCGTCCGGTCCGCGCCGCATGGGTATCACCAGACATTGGGCGGTTTCGGCGGCCACGGCGGCGCCGCATACCTGGCCAATTCGGTGCAGCATCAGGTCGATACCGGTGCTCATGCCGGCGCTGGACGCTACGCTGTCGTCTTCCACGAAAATCCGATTGCCCACTACGTGACAGCTGGGGTCAACAGCACCCAATTCATCCAAATGGTGGTGGTGTGTTGTGGCGCGGCGCCCGCGCAGCAAGCCGGCATGGGCGGCCAGCACGGAGCCCGCGCAAATGGTGATCAGTGTGTGTTGGCCGGACGCCAGCGGCAGTGCGCGCAGCCACGCGAGTGCGCGCTGGTTGGCCGGGTGTGCCGGATTGGTGCGGGCGCCGGTTTGGCCCGAAATTACCAGCCAGGACGGTGTTGGCAGACTTTCGGGCAGGGCCTCCAGTTGCGCAATGTGTGCCCCAACCGAACTTTCCGATTCGGTCTCGGGCCCAATAAAGTGCAGCCGGAATGCGGGGCCCAGGCCATGGTCGTTGCGCACCCGATTGGCCACCCGCAACGCTTCTGCCGGACCGGCCCAGTCGAGTATCAGTGTGTTGGGCAACAACAGAAAATAGACGCTCAGAGGCAGCGCTGCGGGGGCGGCGGGGCGAAGTGGCAGTCTGACCATGGTTTGTTTCCTACAACAGGATGGCGTTAATACCCATGCGAGCGATATCGAAGCTTATAGCGTGGCGTCCAAGGCTTCGGTGACGCTGCAAATACGCGCAAAACGGCCGCTCAGTACGGTGGCGGTGCGCATTCTGATATCTGCCGCGCGCAGGGTGGCACCATCGGGTTGTTGCATGTCAAAAGTCAGGGTCGCATCGCTGACGAAGTCTACGCTCCAACCCAGATCAGAGGCATGCCGGGTAGTGGTTTCGCAGCATTGTTCGGTGCGTATGCCGCTCACAATCAGGCGCGTGATGCCATGCTGCGTAAGCCAAATCGACAAATCGGTGCCGACCAAGGCGCTGTGGCGGTGCTTGGTGAAGGTTGCGCTTGCGGTGAATGGCAGTAAACCGCTGAGGGGTTGTATCAGGCCGCTGGCGGGAGCGAATGGGTTGCTGGCGTCGTCCGGTCCATCGGTGTGAAAAATCCGGATGATCGGTAATTGGCGGGCCACGGCGCCTGCAATCAGGGCATTCTGGTGTGCCAGATAGGCGTTGGCCAGTGCGTCGTCCCAATACGGGCGGTGGCGAAAAGACTCCTGAACATCGATCAGCAACAGACAGCTGGGCATGGGGCGGCTCCTTGGGTATAAATGCAAAAGAAGCCTTATTGTCCGGCGGGGTAGGCGCACGGCGCCACACCCGACAAGACAAGAACCGATCGGTTTCGGACTTACATCACCTCAACCGCGGCACCCGCATCACGTGCGGCAATGGCACCGATGGTGTACACCGTTTCACCTGCCGCGCGCAACGTGGCGGCGCAAGCTTCTGCCTCCGCAGCAGCAATTACCACCACCATGCCAATGCCGTTATTGAAGGTACGGTTCATTTCAATGTCGTCAATGCCAGCGGTTTGTTGCAACCAGGCGAACAACTCGGTTTGCGGCCAGCTGCCCTTGCGCAGGTGGGCGGCAGTGCCTTCGGGCAACACGCGTGGAATGTTTTCCAGCAAACCGCCGCCGGTAATGTGGGCCAGGGCTTTGATCGGGTGTGCTGCCAGCGCAGCCAGCACCGGCTTGACGTACAGGCGCGTGGGCTCCATCAAGGCCTCGCGCAGCGGCTTGCCGTCCAAGGTGGCGGGGGCGTTGCTGCCCGCGCGCTCCAGGCACTTGCGCACCAGACTGAACCCGTTGGAGTGCACGCCGCTGCTGGCCAGTCCGAGCACAACGTCGCCAGCCTGGACACTGGCGCCCGTGAGGATTTTGGATTTTTCTACGGCACCGACAGCGAAACCGGCCAGATCGTATTCACCGGCCGGGTACATGCCTGGCATTTCAGCGGTTTCACCGCCAATCAGGGCACAGCCTGACAACTCGCAACCCCGTGCAATGCCCCCCACAACCGCCGCCGCGGTGTCGACATCGAGTTTCCCGCAGGCAAAATAATCCAGGAAAAACAGCGGTTCGGCGCCCTGTACCAGCACGTCATTGACGCTCATGGCCACCAGATCGATGCCCACAGTGTTGTGCATATTCCACTCGAAGGCCAGTTTCAGCTTGGTGCCCACGCCGTCGGTTCCGCTGACCAGCACCGGTTCGGCGTACCGCTTGGGCACTTCAAACAGTGCGCCAAATCCGCCAATGCCGGCCAACACACCTTCGCGCATGGTTTTGCGGGCCAGTGGTTTGATGCGTTCAACCAGCGCGTCGCCAGCGTCAATGTCAACGCCGGCATCTTTGTAGGACAGGGGGGTGGGGGAATTGGATTGCGTCATGAATGTAAGTTACGGTCTGGGCAGCAGGTAAGCCCGATAGAATTTGCACTGATTTTAAGGCTTACCAGGGACCCTCCCGCACATGCACCCCTCCACATCGATTAAAACCGCCGCTTTTTGGCTGGCGGCCGCACTCATTTTGGGTGGCTTGTGGTGGGTGCTCGCGGCTGCGTTGGTGCCCTTTTTGGTGGCTTTTGTGCTGGCCTATGCACTGCTGCCGGCAGTGGACGCGCTGGAGCGCCGCTTCGGCGCGGTCTGCCCGCGTCCCTTGGCTGTGGTGCTGGTGGAATTGTTTTTCCTGACGGTGGTGCTTGCGGTGGCCTTGTTGATGGTCCCGATTGTCGCCACCGAAATCCCCTTGATCCAAACCCAATTGCCGCTGATGCTGGCACGCGCCAGTGATGCCTTGGGACCGTGGGTGAGTCAATTGGGATTGCCGGTGTCACTCGACCGTGAAGGCATTCAGGCCATGGCAAAAACCTGGCTGGCGGGGCATGTCGCGCAAGGCTGGTTGCCGGTACTGGAGTCGGTGCGCGAGGGCAGTGGCTATGTGGTGGGTTTGGCGGGCAACGCGGTGCTCGTGCCGGTGGCGTTGTTTTATTTGTTGCTGGACTGGCATGCCATCATCGGGCGCGTGCAGGCCCTGGTGCCGCTGGCCTGGCAGCCCGCAGTCGTGCGATTCGTAGACGATATCAATAGCGTGCTGGGTCAGTATTTGCGTGGTCAGCTGCTGGTCATGGTGTTGCTGGCCGCATACTACAGCGTGGCCTTGCGTTTGTTTGGCCTGGACCTGGCGGTGCCCATCGGGGTCTTCACCGGCATGGCAATTTTTGTTCCCTACCTGGGCTTCGGGTTGGGGCTGGTGTTGGCTACACTTGCAGGTGTATTGCAATTCTCCGCAACCGGCGTGGTTTCGCATGCGTGGCTGATGGTCGCCATCGTGTTCGGTACCGGACAATTGCTGGAAGGCTTTGTACTGACGCCGCGCCTGGTCGGGGAACGCATTGGCTTGCACCCGCTGGCGGTTATTTTTGCCTTGCTGGCGTTCGGTCAGATCTTCGGACTGGTCGGGGTGCTGGTGGCGTTGCCGGTCAGCGCCGTGCTGCTGGTGGCCCTGCGCCGCTTGCGCGTGGTGTATTTGGCGAGTCCGTTTTTCAAAAATCAAGCGTAAATTAAGACCTTTAAGCATGCAGCAAATTGCGCTGGACATTGGCCTGTCAACCGGCCCCACACTCGCCAATTTTTGCGCGGGCCCGAACCTTGCGGCGTTGGAGCACCTGACCCTGTGGGTGGGTGACAGCCACACTGCCTTGCACCGTTCGCCCGTCCCCACCTATTTTTGGGGGCCTACCGGCTCAGGCAAAACGCATTTGCTGAAAGCGGCGCGCGAAGCCTTGCGGGTGCAAGGGGCCCGGTGTGGCTGGCTGGATGCCCGCTTAGACACCATTCCTGAGTTTGATGAAAACTGGGCTGCTGTGATGCTGGACGATGTGCACCTCTATGACGCGGGGCAGCAGCAGCGCGCCTTCAATTGGTTTGTGCACGCCCAGACCTTGCAACGTCCGGTGCTGGCCAGTGGTGGTTTGGCGCCCATGCAACTGCCGTTGCGCGACGATTTGCGCAGTCGCATGGGCTGGGGCCATATTTTTCAATTGCAAACCCTGAGCGAGGCCGAACGCCGGGCTGTGCTGCGGCAGACGGCAGACGCCCGGGGTGTTTTTTTGGGGGACGAGGTCATGGACTACATGCTGACGCGTTTCTCGCGCGACCTTGGCCACCTGATGGAACTGCTCGATTTGCTGGACGGCTACAGCCTGCAAACCCAGCGGCCCATTACCATCCCACTGATTCGATCCATGCTGGAGAACCACTTATGACCCCGAATAATGCGCCGCACCGCCTGGCGCTGTTCGACCTCGACAACACCCTCATCCCATTCGACTCCGACGCCACCTGGGGCGAGTTCACCACCGATCTCGGTTGGAATGACGGGGCTGTATTTCGCGCCCGCAATGCGGCGTTTTACGAAGATTACAAAGCCGGCACCCTGGACATTCATGCGTATGTGCGCTTCGCTACTGCCGCTTTGCGGGTCAAAGGGCCCGAAGTGGCGCACGCCACGCACCGCCAATTTATGCAAAACGTGGTGCTGCCGCGCATATTTCCGCAGGCGCGTGCGTTGGTTGAGGGTCACCAGGCGCAGGGTGATACGGTCATCATCATTACCGCCACCAACGCTTTCGTCACGCGTCCGATTGCCGAGGCGTTTGGTGTGACCGAACTGATTGCGACCGACTTGGCGATTGAATCGGCAAGCGATGCAACCACCGCGGGCAGTGGCTGGATTAGCGGTGAAATTGCCGGCACACCGGCTTTCCGGGAAGGCAAAGTGCTGCGCCTTGAGGCCTGGCTGGCGGCGCGCGGGCTGGATTGGGGGCAGGTGCACACCACCTTTTATTCCGACTCGATTAACGACTTGCCATTGCTTGAAAAAGCCAATGTGGCGGTGGCGGCGAACCCGGACCCGCGCTTGCGTGCCATCGCCGACGCCCGCGGATGGCGCATACTTGAACTATTTGCTGGCGTCTAGCCTGGGCTGGAATGGTTCGCATTGAAGGAAAACGGATTTGATTAAAAAACTGATAGACAAGCTGCTGGGCAAACCCGCTGCAGCCAAGCGCGGCGGCAAGCCGTCCTTGGGCAAGCGGGTTGACATTCCCGCCAGCACCCACGGCATTGACCCGTCACTGGTCGATGAGCGCGCCATCCATGTGGTGCGCACATTGCAGGACGCTGGTTACGCGGCGTATATTGTTGGCGGTGCGGTGCGCGACCTGTTGCTGGGGTTGCGCCCGAAAGATTTCGATGTGGCCACCGACGCGACGCCGGAACAGGTGAAGTCGCTGTTCCGACGGGCTTTCATTATTGGCCGGCGTTTTCGCATTGTGCACGTGGTGTATGGCCGTGGTCGCGACAACGAGGTGATTGAGGTCTCCACATTCCGGGCTTATCTCGACAATGCCGCCGCCGAGCAAGTGGCCGGCAATGAAAAAACCAGCAAAAGCGAGTTGGCAGGCATGCAGCATGCGGTGGACAGCACCGGACGCGTGCTGCGCGACAACGTGTGGGGTCCGATGGACGAAGACGCGGTGCGCCGCGACTTCACCATCAACGCCATGTACTATGACCCGCAAACCGAGCTTGTGGTGGACTACCACCATGGTCTGAAGGACGCCCGCAGTCGGACCCTGCGCATGATCGGCGATGCCGCAACGCGCTACCGCGAAGACCCGGTTCGCATTATTCGGGCCCTGCGTTTTTCCGCCAAATTGAACGCTTTGGGATTCACACTCGAAAGCAAAACTGCCGCGCCGCTGCGCAAATCGATTGCCTTGTTGGCCGACGTGCCACAAAGCCGGCTGTTTGACGAAATGCTCAAACTGCTGCAGACCGGCCATGCGCTGGCATCCGTGCAGCAATTGCGTTCCCTGGGCTTGTCCAGCGGCATCTACCCCTTGCTGGACCTGGTGGTCGAGCGGGCCGATCAGCCTTTTGTGCACGCCGCGCTGAAAGATACCGATCGCCGTGTCGGTGAAGGCAAACCGGTGGCGCCGAGCTTTTTGTTGGCCTGTGTGCTGTGGTCCGATGTGCGCGAGGGCTGGCAGCAGCGCATTGCACAACGCCAGCACGCACATGCGGCCTTGCAAGACGCGATTGAAGATGTTTTCAATGCCCGTATTGGTGACGTTTCTGGCCGTGGCAAATTGGCTGGCGACATGCGCGAAATCTGGTTGATGCAGCCGCGTTTTGAAAAACGCAGTCCGAGCTCGGCGTTTGGCATGGTTGAGCAGGCACGCTTCCGTGCGTCTTTCGATTTTTTGCGCTTGCGTGCCGATGCGGCCGAAGTGGATGTGGTGTTGGCCGACTGGTGGCAGGAATTCAGCATGGCCAGCGATCAGGAGCGCCAGGACTTATTAGACGCCGCCCGTGCCGAGCAACAAAGCCGCGCCCGCACGGCCCCGGGGCGGATGAAGCGGGCGCCAGCGCCTGTTGCGCCGTCGGCGCCAACCGCAGCAGAGGCGACTGCGACCGCCCCGCGTTTGGATGAAAGCGATGGTCAGGAAGAATCCAGTGATGCCCCACGCAAGCGGCGCCGGCGCCGGCGCAGTGGTGCCGCCAAGGCGGCTGCGGCGGCGGGCAATGCCGGCGGCGCAGCCACGCCAGGCCGTGACGAAGCCGCAGACTGAACGCCAATGGCGCATGCATTCATTGGGCTGGGCGCCAATCTGGGAGATCCGGCCGTGGCCGTCCGCACGGCCATTGCTGCGATTGGGCGCATCGCCGACTGTACGGTCTTGCAGCAGTCGGCCCTGTATGGCAGCGCGCCGGTCGATGCGGGCGGTGATGATTATGTGAATGCGGTGGTCGAAGTGCGCACCGAGCTGCTGCCCTTGGCGTTGCTACGGGCCTTGCAGGCAATAGAAGACACGGCCGGCCGTGCGCGGCCTTACCGCAATGCACCGCGCACGCTGGACTTGGATATCCTGCTGTACGACGACCTCATTTCCAGCGATCCGGTGCTGACCTTGCCCCACCCGCGCATGTTCGAGCGTGCTTTTGTCTTGCTGCCGCTGGCCGAGATTGCGCCG
>Ga0228698_1000652_pt1 | contig 22705 bp, 30 predicted proteins | sample McNCre117_Aug_MG_FD_178015 | JGI IMG/M metagenome (GOLD analysis project Ga0228698, IMG submission 178015) | Freshwater microbial communities from McNutts Creek, Athens, Georgia, United States - 1-17_Aug_MG | ecosystem: Environmental > Aquatic > Freshwater > Creek | place: USA: Georgia...
CGGTGAATGGTTCAGAGAAAAGACAGAGGGAGAAAAGCCATCTGCTCGTAAGATCGCCACAGAAGGGGCAGAGAATGCTGCCCTTGAGTTTGTCGGAGGAACCGTTGCTCCCAAGGTCATGGAGAAGGTGGCCGCAAAGGCTCTTCCGAAGGTGTGGAAGTCGATCTACGGCCTTATTGGTCTGAACCCGGCCGATCTTTCCATCGGGACTAAAAGTGCGAAGAACGCGCGCAATATCGCCGAGACTGTCCGCACTGAAGCTGGCATACAAAAGACTGCCGAGGCAGAGGCTTCCGCAATCGAAAAGGCAAGAGTACGGCACGACGATGCTACCGTTCACCTGATGAACGCTCCGGGCGGGAAGGTCACGGATATGCACTCCGTTGCCATTGATCGTGGCATTAAGCTGCTGGACGAGTTGGAGAGCGAGGGGGCCACGAAGGAGCAAATGGCCGCCGTCGACAAAAATATCGAAGGGATTACTCGCAACCTTCGGGAGAAAATGACGCCGGTCCAGCTTTTAGAGGCAAAGCGAGACATATCTCGACAGATCACGACTTGGGACAAGAATACGACGAATGTCCGTCAGAGGTACCTGCAAGGGATTTACGAGGACATCAACAAGTCGATTGAAAAGGCTCTTCCACAGGATGCGGCAAAAGTGTTCCGCTACCACAACCAGATTCAGACGAACTTGATTACGGCGCGTGAAGCTGCGAGATCAACGGCTCTCAAGAAAGAGCTAGAGAAGGTACCCGGCCTTGCCACTGTTCTTCTTCGCGTTGGCGGTGGCGCGGCCATAGGCGCGATTGTGGGAGAGACCTCCGGTGAAGGGGGAGGGGTGAAGAGCGCCATCAAGGGCGCAGAGATTGGCGCCGGACTTACGGCGTTTGGAAGCGTCCCTCGCGTCGCAAGAATCGCTGTTCCTACCATCGACGCCAAGACGAGAAACTTCCTTGTGAAGGCCATGCCGAAACTGGCAAAGGTCGCGAGATATTCTCCTTATTATGCCCGTGCATTTGAAGTTGTTAAGGCATACCTCGGCGGTGTCCCAACTCCTTCCGGACCAAAGACGCAGCAGTTGCGCAACTTGGTAGAACTTGGGCGCGGATGGTATAACGCCAAAACAGATACGACGACCGAGGCTCCCACCAGCACCACGAACCAAGTGAACCATGATGACAGCGGTGGAATCTACACAGACAGTTCCGAGCAACAGAATCCTGAGTAGCGACGACTTCTGCCCACGGCAATGCCATTATCGGCTACGCCGGGCAGAGGACGCGCTGTCGCCAAAAGAGATTCTACAAAAATCAATAGAATTTGGAGTTACTGCATCCGATGAAGACTTTGCAACAGCCGCATCGACCTATTGTCTGGACCTATGCACGCAGAGGACCATTGACACCGTTGAAACCGACCTGCTCGGTCTGGCAGAGCATCTCTCTGCGTTTGCGGAGATGGTTACATGGACTGTGCGGACTACCGGCCCGTGGACTCGGCCTGATCCCAAGAGTCTGGGAAACGGACTGACGTGGACCACTGGCGCGTTCCTGAGCCAGGACGAGCGCACGATGCGCAATCTTGTGCTGGTCGACCGTCTGGACGGCATGAGGGAGATGGAACTGCGATCGGCATGGAGCACGCTCGGCGAGTGCTGCGTCTACAAGCACCCGATGGATGTGCTGGTAGTGGAGATCGGTCAACTGCGATCTGGCCGGTGGTCGAATCCGTTCACGACAGGCTGGCGCCACCCATTCTCCAGGCAGCTTCGGTTCAAAAAGCGCGACGGAGAATCCTTCGGCGAAAACTGGAACAAGGTGTGGCGCGAGCACGACGAGGCGGACCGCGACGACTGGCTGGACGCCATGCAGGATGATGACGTGCTGGCCGAGTCCCTACACGTCCTGCACATCGATGTCCCTACATTTTCGGAGAAGGTTGCCGATCTGGCCGAGGAGAAGCTGTACCGCATCGATTCAACGGTGGAAGCGCCTGAACCGCGACTAGGCCAGTGCTTTGATCGAATCCATCCGTGCGAATTTAGAGGGTATTGCCCAAGGTGGGAAGAACCTGAATAGTTTGCGCGCGTCGGGGACTACCATTGGCATTAGCGACTCCAGTGTGATCGGCCATGTCACGATCCTTTGGACTCACCTTCGTCATGCCTACTCTCGTCCCCGATATTACAATGTCCCCGTCTTTCCGGGGTGCCACGATCCACTCTATCTAAGGGCGGCTACATTGGCGGGATCGCGCCCAATCTCGTTACAGGACAGACTGCGAATCTGGGTTATCGCGCATCGCGCGGCCCACGTCGGCCCGGTTCACTTCCACTTCGCCGTACTCTGCGCTGTGCGCCATCTGGGCGTATTGCGCCTGGGGTGACGGAGCTACGGTCACGTTGGACGGAAACGCAACAGGGTATGACGCCATTGCCTGACCAGGGTTCGGGAATCCAAGGCCAGAAATCGAAATCCGCGCCGGCTGGCCCTTTAACTGCGCAATCTGGTCGTGAAGGTACTGAACCTCTCGATCAAGCGCCTCCAGCTTACTTTGCGCAATCTGCATCTTGCCCTGGGCGAGGACAAGCTCAGCATTCGCAGCGGCGATCTCCCCGTTGGCGCTTGTGCGCTGGCGGATCAAGTTTACGATGTCGCCACGCAGCGTGTCAACTGCCTCAATGTGCTCTTCGACGATGATCGGCTGCACTGGCTTCGATTCCTGGGCCTTTGCCTGATCTGGACTCTGCGCAATAGCGGGGTCCGTGGGAAATTGCGGTTCACGCTTTTGATACTGACGCGGCATGGATGGCTCCTTAAAAATCATTGTATCCCAAGATTGCGTATTATGCTCAAAAATTCAATTCACATGGTAGACTATTTTGGTAGAGATTCGTTTCCGCCTCATAAGAGATTCGGATGCGCCTCAGTCGAAAGGACTAAGATGCGCAGAATCTTTTTAATCTATATCGCTGCACTGTTTTGCGGGATGTTTTCCTACGCAGATACCACTGCTTCTGTCTCTGGATACTGCAATGCCGGGGCAACCAAGGCGTCAGCCTCGAACGTTAAATCCACGAACTACCAGCAAGGGGTTATTCCAAGCTGCACAGTCACCGTGTACATCACTGGCACGCAAACACTTGCTACTATCTATGCGGACAACACGGGAACGTCTTTAAGCAACCCGTTTACGGCTAACTCTGCATCGTCGATCAATTCGGGATACTGGCTTTTTTACGCGGCATCTAGCCAAGGATACGATGTTGTTTTGAGCGGTGGAGTATCCCCAAATATGTATACTTACCCAGTTACTCTTACGGGTATGTATCCGTCGAGTAATTTGACTTTAGACTGCTCAAGTGCAAATTGCGTTTCTACTGTGCAGACATCCACGCAGACGATGGCTGGTGGGCTCGTGGTGCCATCTGTGGTATCAAACGTCGTCAACTGGGCATTATACGGCCAGTGCGTGAGCGGCAAATACAGCGCATTTGGGGATCAAATCGGCAATGCAATCGGTCCCATTGAGGCTCGTATGCTCGGCGCTGGGCTTGGAGTGAGCAACGACGCGCCGACGCTCAATGCAGCATTTTTGTGCGGAAAGAATCTTGGGCGCGGCGTACATCTCGGCAACGGAACTTATGTCTCAAAAGATGCCGTTTTGCTCATCGATTCAACCCCCGTATGGGGCGACGGGGCACTTACGGTCATAGCGCACCAGCCTACCGCTGCCTCAAACCCTAATCAGGAAATTGTACTAACCGGAACTGGCCCGTCTATCCGAAACCTAAGCATCACATCTACCTATGCTTACGGGCGCAGCTCAGTAACGGGATACAACGGCGCGGCTGTTGTCGTAAGCGCCGCTAAACATGTAATCGTTGATTCTCTGAGCATATCGGGATGGAGCGGAACCGGATGCACCCCCGGTGGGTCAACAACAAACTGCGGGCTCATGGGCATCGTTGTCGATAATTCGCAGGATGTTCATATCAGCAAAAACCTCGTGCAAAACACACTAGCAGATGGCATCTACATCACGAACGGAAGTTCTAATGTGTTCGAGTACGACAATATCGTTTCTAGTCCCGGAGACGATTGCCACAGCGTGGTTTCGTATGCTTACCAGTCTGCGCCTGTCAGCTATGTGAACATACACCACAACCTATGTTTAAACGGTCCGTCCAGAAGTTGGACCGTTGACGGCGGTAATCACATCACCGTGGACGACAACCAGTCGTATGGGACACAGGACGCATTCGTTCTTATCAGTGGCGGAAGTGCTTTCAATACGTATGATGCGTCCTATGTGAACGAGGAGAATAATCTTGGTGTTGGGTCGCCTTTACGCGCCGCTATATTTATTGGCGGACAGCAAGTTTCCAGCACGGGAGTTAATCATATCGTGGACCATGTGAAAGTGTCTCATAACACTTTCTCTGGTGCCCTCGATACGGCTTTTATCGGCTTTGGGAACCCGGCAACCGGACACTTTTCTGCCTCAAATGTAGAGCTAAGTTTCAATACGATTAGCTCCGAAATGGGTACGCAAAACTACAACCATGGAATCACAATAAACGGAGCTAAGGACGTTACCTTGAGGGGTAACAAGATAGAGAACGTCGGTGGATATGGAATATATTCTACGGGCGTTAACGGCGGCCATCTCATCGTTCAAGGGAACAGCTTCTACAACACCAGCGCGTCTCAGGCGTCAATGGCTGTTATTAACGTGTCCAGCGGCGGTGCGTGGAAAGACGCCCTGTTCGTAGAGAACGTAGAAACAAACGGCACAAACAGTCCAGGTACGTTTCTCTATTTGCCTTCTGATTTACCCGTCTGTGGAATTTATGGCAATGCGGGTGATGTCATGAATATTGCTGGCTTACTTGCAATGGGTACTGACTGCGGCATGGAATATCTGAGCACGCTCTACAACCCCACGCTTAGCAACCCCACAATTACGGACGGCATGACCGTATCAGCTGGCGACGTCCACCTAAGCAATACGGGGTTGCAGCGTATATACGGCAGCGGAAACGCTGCCTATGTGCAGCTGGAGAGTGGCAATTTTATAGGTTCCGCTAATGCGACGAGTACGATCGTATCTAATGCTGCTGGCACTGCAAACACAGCGAAGACGGTGTTTAAAAACTCGTCAACTCAGATAGGTTATTTTGGTGCCGCTTCTGATACGGTTCCATATGTTTTCTCGGCGACTTATGGGATGCAGCCAGGGCAGGGAGTATACGTATCGGCATTGCCTACTGGTTTGCCTGGCATGATGGTGTGGGTAAAGGACTCGACGGCCATCGCTACGGAGGGCCAGACGTGTGTGGGAGGCTCTGGCACAGTGGCGTTGGCGTTTTATAACGGGACCACTTGGCGCTGTTTTTAATCCGCCTGCTGCACTGGGCTATCCAAGCTACTAAACCTAAGGGAGAATGGGCCAATGACGGCCAACACGCAACCGTAATAGGAGAATGAACCATGGCGAAGAAACTGCATCACATTGAAATTCACATCAGCGATCCGCGCGACGGCAAGTTCCACGGTGCGGAGGTTCAGCACCACTTCGAGCGCGAGGTAGCGCACGGGTCGGAGCAAGAGGCAATGCACCGCTGCACCACATCCGGGACTTTGCCGGTTGGGGCGCTAACCATCGCCACTGCTAATTGTGGAGCAAGCGCGGCTACCGCTTTGACAATCAACTAAGAAAGTGACGGTATTTTAGGAAACTTAGCCAACATCGGAACGGCCAATGTTCCGTGCATCTAAATTCAGCAGCAAAAAATCGATGATCGGAGAAGGCGTGGGGAGTCCAGACTTGATACGCGACATAGAGGTACTGAAAGATTGGCGTCTGCGCGTAGGCCCGGTCATTGATGAGTATGGGCGTCGTATCACAACCGCAGAAACTTTGATTGCTGTACGCTATTAAGCTGAAGGGCAAAAAGTTCAATGAAGTCGATTATCAAGTCCGTTATTCTCGCAGCGATGGTTGCGCCAATCGCCTCTAATGCCCAGGTGGCGCCGATTACGGGATACTGCAACGATGGCGCGACAAGGGCCTTGATCTCGAACATCAAGTCTGCCGATTACCAGCAGGGAGTTATTCCCGGATGCACCGTGTCCGTATATCTCACCGGAACGCAGACTCTCGCCACTATTTATGCCGATGGGTCAAAGACTGCGCTCAGTAACCCATTTACGGCTAACTCTTCTTCTTCCGCTAACGCTGGCGCTTGGATGTTTTATGCGCCAGTCAATGCGGCCTATGACGTAAAGCTCAGTGGCGGAGTTTCCCCGAACACTTACAAAACTCCGGTCACGATTACCGGGCTATACAGCGTTGGGACTTCACTCTTGCTTACTGGCGGAACTGTCACCGGAGACTTGACCGTTCTCGGGACGTTTGAGCCGAGCGGGATGTCGACTTCCAGCTTGGCAACTCCAACGGGCCTCTCTGGCGCGCCGTCGACATCTGGTGGGTCGCTGGCCGCCGGAACCTACTATGCGGAAGTCGTCGCCATCGATGGGAGTGGAAACACCACGCTGGCAAGCTCTGAGGCTTCAGCTACGACGACAAGCTCATCGAGTAGCATCGTCTGGACTTGGTCCACAGTGGTCAACGCGTCTTCCTACCACCTGTATGTCGGCACTGCCACCGACGCGGAGACGGCGTACTTCTCGACGACCAGCAGCACCTACACGCAAACCGTTGAGGCTGCAACCCCTCTGTCGGTACAGAGCACTGGATACTGGCACACCAGCGGGAACCAGATTCTCGACGCCAACAACAATGTCGTGCGTATCGCTGGCATCAACTGGTATGGATTCGAGACCGTCGATCAGATCGTCCATGGCCTCTACAACCAGGACTACAAGTCGATCCTGAACACCATCTACGATCTCGGATACAACGTTATCCGTCTTCCGTTCTCGAACCAGATGGTTGAAAGTCCCATCGTTCCCACGTCGATCTCCTACACGGACCTAGACGGCAACGCAATCAATACCGATCTGTCCGGCCTGGACGCGCTGCACGTTATGGACAAGATCATCACCTACGCCGGCACGCTGAACCTGCGCGTGATCCTCGATGACCACCGATCGGAGGCTGGCGACAGCGCGGAGGCCAGTGGCCTTTGGTACACATCAACGTACACCCAGGCGAAATGGCTTGCCGACTGGCAAGCGCTGGTGACGCGCTACCATGGCTACACGACGACTTCAGGGCAGCCGACGGTGATTGGCGCCGACATCCGAAACGAGCCTCACAACGCGAACAGCGGCGGCGCGTGCTGGACCGGAGACACGGGCGTGACGAACAACTGCCCGACATCCAACACGGCGCAGAACTGGCCGGTTGCCGCGACGCTTGCCGGAAACGACATTCTGGCGATCAACTCGAACTGGCTGATCTTCATCGAGGGTACTGATTTTTACGATGGAGTGAATGACTGGTGGGGAGGAAACTTGATGGGCGTGGCAAACTACCCCATCACGCTCAACACCGCCAACCGCGTGGTCTACTCTGCGCACGATTACGGCCCGAATCTCTACGCACAATCGTGGTTTAACACGAGCACGACCTATGCCTCGCTTTCGGCCGTCTGGGGGAAGTTCTGGGGATACATCTCGACGCAGGGAATCGCTCCTGTGTGGCTCGGCGAGTTTGGAACGGACAACATCTCGACCAACATCAGGAACACGACTCAAGGATCGCAGGGCCAGTGGTTCACTGAAATAGTCGCATACCTTGCGGCCAACCCATCGATGGGATGGACATACTACGCGCTGAACGGCGATGACTCGTACGCTGTTACCGATTACAACTACGATGCGTGGCCCGCGAACACGGCGAAGCAGGAATTACTCGAATCGATCATGCCTCCATACAACACCGCGACGAATGGGTTTCTCGGTAAGCCGGCCGGCATCCAGACGACTGGAAGCGTGAACATCTCTGGCGAGTTGTTTGTCAACGGGGGCATCACCACCAACGGAAACGTGATCGGCAAGATCGGAAAATTCGTCAGTGGATTTATCGCCGACGGGGATGCGGTATTCAACGACACGCTTACGACGAACTCCACCGCTACGTTCAACCATGGATTCACGAGCCAACTTGACTCGGTAATCAACGGGAACCTGCATGTCGAAACCGTAACCGGCGCTGGATCGGCGACAATCACGGCCGGGTCAACGACAGTCACAGGCACGTCGCCAAGCCTCGCGGTGTATGGCTCCGGCTCCGCCGTTGAGGTCGACTTCACAGTGGGAACAAGCCCGTCTGCGTCTGGAGTCATCGCGACAATCAATTTTCCGTACACCTACCCGTCTACTCCAAAAGCGGTGATTGTGGCGAACGGAACAAATCTCCCAACTGGGCTCAGTTGGTCAACCACAACATCCACCTTGGTGCTTAGCTGCTCTTCCACATTGACTGCTGGCACCTACTACAAAATGATCGTCATTATCGGCGGTTAAAAGGAGAGTTTGAATGTCCGACATTACCAGCACGAGCGGCCTTGGCCCCATCACCGGCAATCCAGACCTGAGCACTCAGGGAACCTACCTGGGAAACAACTTCCTGAACGGTCCGGGCGAAGCCGACATCCTGGCTCACTACACCGGCTCCACGGCCATTGCGTTCTTCGGAACTACGACCACCACTTCGGCAGCGACCGAACTGGCGAGCATCGGATCGGACGGCACCATCAACGCCACAAATTTCAACGGCTCCGCGACCAACACGGCCACAGTGAACACTGGCACGGTGAACGCGACCACGGGCAACATCGCAACCATCAACACCACCGGAGCCGTGAATGCGGGCAGCTTCTCCACCAGCGGCAATGTGGCGGCCTCCACGGTCACCAGCGGTAGCGTCACCGCATCGGGCAATTTGACGGGCGGCGCGCTCACGGTGAATGGTGAGGCTCTGTTCACCACAGGAGGAATCTTGATCGTCGATGCAATCACCGAAAAGACATATCGTGTCCAGGTGAAGAACGGCGCTCTCGTGCTGTCGGACGTGAACTAAGAAAGGGACGGGCCAATGACGAACGAGCAAATTGCAGTCGAACTTACCAACCATGATGATCGCCTGAAAGTTGTAGAAAAGGGCGTGAGCAACTTTCGCAACTTCCAATCGACCATGAACCACCGCGTCGGGTTCGTATACGGCGCTGTGTGGGTGGGTGGCATAGTCAGCGCTCTCCTGCTCGTCGTCTTTGGTTGGGCGTTGAATGTCTCGATTCCCGTTGCCAAGGCCATCATGGACGACTATTACCGGAACCACCCGGCGGCGGTGTACCATCGTTCTGATGCGTCGGACCCAACGGAGGCAAAGTCCCGAAAGTACCAGGATGTTGTCATTCCAAGGGACATCAACGCCATCGAAAATGTTGGAAGAGGGAGGTAAATCATGACACGCCCATATCCACCGAACCAGACAGGCTATCCGGGGCCGATCCCGCCAGAGCCAGTCCCGTGCGAAACCGAAAACGCTGAGCCGGAAGAGAACGACTCAGAGGAAGAAAACTTTGCGCCTGAAGAAGACAAAAAGGCGTAAACTTAGAGTGGGCCGGGTAGCTGAATCTTATGCGCCCGGTCTACTTCTAGGAGAATCATGAGTTGGGTCAATCAGTACAAGTCTGTCTTCGCTCTTACTATCTGGCGAGAGGCGCGCGGCGAAGGCCATGAGGGAATGCGGGCAGTTGCTCATGTGATCGCCAATCGCTCCGCCAAACAGAAAACTGATGTGAGCGCCATCTGCACGGCTCCGTGGCAGTTCTCATCCATGACTGCCCCCGGCGACCCGATGCTCATCCAGTGGCCGAAGACTGGGGATGCTCAGTTTGAAGACGCGATGATTATCGTCGAAACCATCTACGAGAATGCGGATGCTGACCCCACCGGCGGAGCAACGATGTACGCGAATCTTGCCGTCTGCAAGCCGAAGTGGGATTTCAGCAAGCTCGTTCATACCGTCAAAATCGGCGCACACGATTTCTGGAAGGAGAAGTAACATGTTTGGATTATCCGCAAACGAGTCTTTCGCCCTCGGCATTGTGGCCCTTTGGGTCTATTCCGCCGCCGTTGGCGCGCTGCCCGAGCCTACCGAAAAGTCGGGCCAGTTTTACCAGTGGGCCTACAAGTTCCTGAAGATCATCGCTGGCGATCTGTCGGCCAAGTTCGGCCAGTACATTCCCAAGGCAGCGGCGATTCTCGTCATCGGCTTCTCGCTCGTGTTTGCCCAGCCTGTCTATTCGCAGACCAGCACCACCACGACCACGACGACCTCCACCAGCAACGGCCTGTCGGCAAGCTCCGACGTGAACGCGATCTACTTCGATTCAACGTGGGGAACGGGCACGCATATCGCGGAGTCTCTGGATATTGCCGATTGGGGCTCGACCAAGGCGAACCACTTCTACCTCGAAGGCCATGAGTTGCTTGCTACCACGGCGGGATTCACAATCTATGCCGGCGGCGGCGCGGTGGAGCCGGACCTATCCAAGGCTCTGAAGCATCTCAACTATACCTCCGACAACATCAAGCTCAAGGTGTACGCCGCTTTGGGCAACGGTGTCCCGACGAGCGGTAACAGCCACATCTCGGCCTTGGCCGGCGGCGTTTTGAGCTATCGCGCATCCTCGGCGCTGACGTGGAACGCGCTTCAGGCGAATTGGATTCGCTTCGGCCCGAAGAATGGCGCATCGATCAGCACCGGACTTTTGTACATCTTCGGGAAGTAATCATGGACTTGGCGCTTAAAATCGCCCGCACCGTCCTGGCTTCGGCTGGGGCGGTGTTTTTCGTTGTGCTCACTGTGTTCTCCATCCAGTGGGTGCCGCGCCTGTGTCTGCACGTAGACGGCGTGCTGACGCGCACAGAGGTCACGCTGTCGAAGGTCTACGCCACGATGAAGCACGTCGATGACGCGACCGCCGTGTGGGCCGATGCAGCGACGTCTCAGGCCAAGAGCGTTTCGCAGATCACGGATGACGTGCATGGAGTCCTCACAGAGTCGCGCAATGCGATCCTGGAAGCGCGAGGCGCGGCCAAGGCCGCTCAGGGGGCACTGGCGGCCATCCAGTCCGATGCGGACGCGCTACGGGGCTCTGTGGCAGATTCGCAGACAGCCATCCAATCGCTGAACGCCGATCTGGTGGCACTCAAGGCGGACGAGGACACGCTGAACAGGACCATGGGGGATGTCGATGGGCAGATCGTACAGGCAGGGCCGAAAGCTCAGGCCATTCTGGCGGCGTCTCAGGCGTTGGCGGAGGAATCCGCGAAGACCATGAAGGACGTGCGCACCGTGACCGACAGGCTGGCCGATCCGCACACGAGCGGATGGCAGAAGTTCAGAACCGTGATCGATCTATTGTGGAAGGGTGGAATGCTGGTGAAGTAAAATGCTGGCCGCGATTCTGTTTCTAGGCTCGCGGCCAGCATTTTAATGATCCGAGAAGATATTGGTCGGGATAGTAGGATTTGAACCTACGGCCCCCCGGTCCCAGGCCGGGTGCGCTGACCAGACTGCGCTACATCCCGAAAATGGTTGCGGGAGCCGGACTCGAACCGGCGGCGTCATGGATATGAGCCAGAGAAACGGACATCGCAAAGTTGGCCTTCTCCAAAAAGGCGATGCGCTGCTCGGGCGTTGCCTTCTTGATGTGGTCCGACGGAGCCTGGGCCTTGGTGCTCTTCTGGCCCGCCTTCTTCAAATGGTCTGCCATTACTTCTTCTCCTTCAAGGGCAATGCTGCCTTTGGCTGTTCGTGCTTCGATGTGGATTCCTTCTGCGCCTCGGCAAGTTCGGACTGCGCACGGTTCATGTCCTGCTTCGCCTTGATGTAGTCGGGAGTCTGGACGAGCGAAGAAAACGCTTGTGTGTTGAGCAACTGCATCTTCAACTGCGCAATCTCAACGTCCTTTTGCGCAAGCTGAATCCTTGTTTCGACCGGAATCTGGGCACAAGCGATCGCTGAGGCGGCGATAAAGATTGCTGATGAAACCAGCCTCTTCATGCCTACTCTCCCTTCTTCGCGGCCGCGATAAGAGCGGGGAGGTTCCGCTTCACGAGAACGGACAGCATCTCCGCCGCGCCGCCCTTGCGATCATCGGCGACGGCAAGATCGGAAAGCTCGGCCTTCTGTTCATCGGTGATCTCGACGTAGACGTGGCTGAAGCCGGGCCGGACTGTACGAGTCTTCTTGGTGGTGGTGGACGGGACGTCGTTGGTGGCGCTCACTGCAACTTCATCGGACATTGTATTCTCCTCGTTGTGAGTAGGTTAGATTGCTTCGACAAAAATTTTCATTCTGCCAAACGCGGGACGGCTCTTTTTGTCGATCCAAAGTTCAAGGTGGTCGACATAGGCATCGGAAAGAAACTTTCCTTTTCCGTCGCGGAAAACTCCGTTGTCGGCAAGGCCGTCAAGAATCATCTTGGGGAAGTTGTCGATGTCTCCTCGCTGGCCCTTGCCTAGCTCAATCCTTATCGAGACAGAGAACGACTTCCCAACTTCATGCAGGTCACTGATGAAAAACGGAAGATCACACTCGAACTCGTGAGCATCTTGGGTCTTCACCCTGCCTCCGCCCCTACGCCCCTTCGTGTAGTGGTTGACGCTTGGAGGAAGAAAAGGAACATACAGGATAATCACAGGTCTTCCTCTTCCATCTCCGCAAGATTCTCCCGCGACTGTTCGTAGGCCGCATCCTCGTCAACCGGGCGTCTTTCAGGAAACCCGTCCGAATCAGGATCGCTGTACCATCCAAGATCATGCTCGCTAATCATTACCGTCCTCCAATGTCACTAAGATAACGTATTCTTAGCGGTAAGTCAAGAACTATTTTTTGGGAACATGAGGAAGGAGATGCTTTGGATTTGAGCACGCAAAGAGGCGCCCATATCCAATGGTCATCGCACCGCACTTAGGGCATTCCTTGAGAGCCGGTTTGCGGCCTGGGTTCTTCACGTTGCGCTTCATGAGCCGAGCGGCTTCCGAGATTTTCTCTCTGTCGTTCATCGTCTTCCATGTTACCACTAAGATTGCGTAAATTCAACAGTTCATTGTGGGCATCGTTGTAGTGGCCGAGCGCGGAACCTTTGGCGGAGTTACACGTCCAACAGGCCGCGCCGTTGATCCAACGGCCATCGGGTAACTCTGTTCTGTCGTCGCGCCACGCGCCGCCGGCGCCCCTACAGTGCTCGTGCTCGAAGCTGGCGTCGCTATGCTTGAGGGGTCTACCGCAAATGCAGCATACTCCTCCCTGGCGCTCAAGCATGACCCTTCTGCGGTGGTCATATTCTGCTTTGCCGTCGGCCGTATCCGAGCATACCTCTCGACCGTCTGGGTAGACCTTCACTGCGGGCTTTTCTGGCTCTTCGCGTACTCGCCACGGCATAATCGCTTTCTTCTTCTTCCGAAACACAAATGACCTCTTTCCCGCTTGGGTCGTGCCTTTCGATTGACAGGTCCATGTTCACTAGGCACACATCTCCGGTCATGCGTTGCAGCATCGCTGCGGTTTCCTCGGCAAGCTCCTTAGTTAACGAGTTGCGATTTGACCCCATCGCTATCCTCCTTCAGCTTTGCCAGAAGGTCAGCCACTCTGTCGCCGTTCAGGTACTCCATGCAGATGCACGTAAGCTGCTCGCTCTGGTCCTTCGTGTCGCCCTGCTCGCCGGCCTTCTTTAATGCAGCTTCGACCACGTCCGACTGCGAAGACTCCAGCTTGAATCTCTTCACCTTCACGCGCTCGATTAACTCCTGCGGCTCATTTTGCGCAAGATGATCGTGGAATGACTCGTCGTCCATCTCGATGGCGGCCCGTTGAATGGACTCTTTGCGCTGAGTCTGCGTGGAGCACTGCGACAGGGTGTACGCATTCTCCTTGGGAATCTGGACAAACGTCTCAGCAGGGACGTTCGGAAGGACGTTGGCCGCCAAAGACATTGCTGCGTAGATAGAAGACCGGCACGCCTCTGGAGAATGGGAAGCCCAGTCATCGAATCCCGTCAACGGCTCTCCAGTACGGTCGTTGACTTCGTAACGCCACAACTCTCGCTTCTTGTAGTTGATGCCGATAATTCCAAGCTCCGCGAATGCCAGCTTGTATTGAGCGGCCACAACTCCGTATGCCTTCACGCGCTTGTTCAGATCGTGCGCGGCCTCTTCGTCTTCCTTGGCGATGGACTCTTCAAGACTCGTTGTCCCGAGGAAGTAAATCAGCTTTCTTTCATACTCACCGATCATGGATTCCTCCCAAAATGAGATTCTTCAGTTCGGCCGGCGTGTGGTCCGCGAGATAGTCGCTCACGTCCTTTACCGGCAGGTTGACGATGCGAACACACAGCGCGTGCGGCGCGATGTCCTTGGCGGCTTGCTCCGCATAGGCTAGGCCCGGCGCGTCCTGGTCCGGGATGATGATGACCTTCTTCCCTGCAAAATCCTTGCCGTATTCGGCTACCCAACTCTCCGCTCCGTTTGGCGCGGTCGTCACGGACATCGAGTGTGAACTGCACAACTTCGACAGGTTGTCGGCGTCTTTTTCGCCTTCGACTAGTACCACAACTTTGGCCCGTACAAGCTCATGGAGGCGGTACAGGGGAGGATCGCTCAGAATGTGCCAGTCCCATCCCCCGCCGGGCAGTGGCTTGCGCCACATGAACATCTTCCCGGCCTCGCCCTTGACCGTCCAACGTTGCTTTTCTGCCAAGAGGTTCCCGACCCGATCGGTGTACAGATAGGTGGCGACGAGGGTTTCCTTTTCTTTCTTGTTTGGCCGGTGGCGCAGCTTGGGATACTTGGCTCGGAGATGCTTCACCATGTCTTCGATGCGCTCTTCTTTGATCTGCTTGTCGTAGAACAGATCGGACAGTCGTAGGCCCACGGCCTCGGCGATGTCCTTCACCGCGCACCCTTGCGACATGCACTTCACCAGGACTCCGCGCCGACCTGCGGCGATGTGCAAGCTGGCATTGTGGTCTGGGTGAGCGGGGCAGTATGCGTCCCATCCGTTACGCCCCGACTTTCTCGCGTTCAGTAGCCTTGCAAACTCCTCGGCAGTCATTGTCTACCTCGTTCTCGTCCAAGGTGGCTAAAACCCCAGGCTCCCCTGCTTGACTTCCTTCGGCGCCGGTTGAGCTACATCGTGAGCGGGCGCATCCTTTTTTCTTTGAACTTCTTTGCGTACTCTGCGTTCTTGCGCGTGACCCAGTTCCTCACTTCGAGAGATGGATACGCCGCCGGTGCGGTGTTGTTCTCCATGGTGTTCGCGGGCCACACGCCGTACTTCTCGCGATAGTTCCGCGCCGCCCACCCGCTCTTGTAATTGCGAGACTTCTCAATCGCCAAAAGACTTGCGTACCATTCGCGCTTGGTGTCCATGTTAGGCTTCGGCGCGGCCGTCTCCCGCTTCTTGCGACCGTACAGGACAAGCTCGCCCTTTGCGTACTCGATACCGCTACTCTGCGGCGCGACCGTGGCCCCGCAATGCGTGCAGAACCGCTTGCCCGCCTCCATCATGGCTCCGCACTTTGCGCATCGCTTTGGCCCGGCCGGCCGCTTCTCGCCTTCATACGCGGTGGAGCGGTCAGAAGCCTTGTGCGTGTCGAGATGGTCATGGAAGACTTCGGTGTACAGGCCCAAGCCGCCCCACTCAGGCCCGAGGTTGTTCCCCGCCAGATCGCAGATGGTTCCGTTTCCGTGGCGTCCGATGCGGCCGCACTTCTGGACGTGCTTGATCTCGCTGTTCGTCGGCTGCGCATCGAGCGCCAAGTCAACGCGCTCGTCAATGCCCAGGTTCATCGTGTCAACGGAGCAGATTCCGTTCAGTTCTTCTTCGCGGTACGCCTTCAGGATGCGCTCGCGCTCGTCGTCGGGGGTGTTGCAATCGATGTACTCGAACTTGTAGCCCGCGCTGTTGAGCGCGTCCTGGCCCTCGGCTGCCATCTTGCGGTTCTTGAAATACCCAACCGTGAAATTCGGCGCGCCGTGCTGCTTGTAAATCTCGATCAAGTCGCCGACGATCTGGCGCTTTCCGTTGTGGAACCACTCGTCGCACGATGCCTCGGTGAAGTCGTTGTCGGAGCCAAGCTTCAACTCGGCGCGGCCGATCAGTTCCGGCGTCTGAGGAACGTAGACTTCTGTCGGATACAGGAACCCGTCGGCGATCATCTCCTTGATGGTCGATGCGATAATCAGGTCGTCCCATACAAGGCCCATGCCCTTGCGCCACGGCGTCGCCGTCAGTCCAATGACCAGCTTGTTCTTTAGCTCATCCTTGAACATGTCCTCGAACTTCTTCCAGCGCAAATGGCACTCGTCGACGATGATGATCTCTGGAACGTCCACGATGCGACGGATGAGCGTCTGCATGGACGCGATCTGCACCGCCGCGTCCTCTCGCGCCATGGGATTGTCGGCCTGAAGAACGCCGATGTCGTAGATGCCGCGCGTGTAGAACTTCTTCACGTGCTGGTTCATCAGCATCACGCGTGGCGCCGTCATCAAAACGTTGTTCCCCTTTCCAAGCGCGCCGGCGGCGATGTTGATGGCGTACTCGGTGTTATGAGTAACCGTAAAATCCTTTAAAAGGTAAAGATGATCTCCGTCGAGGCAAAAGCCGAAATATTCTCCACTGCCAATAGGATCAACAGAAAATCCGCTCACTAGAACGTCTCTGTTTTTTATACGCTTTCTGGTTACACGCTTCCGCTCGATGCGTGTAGGAATGCAGCGGTAATCGCCATGGATATGCGCTCTGTAATAAGAAACTCCTTTTATCTTCTTTTCTGCTACTGACACACCAAACCCGAGGCTCCTGCAAATAAACTCAAAATCTTCAATGAGGTGTTTAGACTTTGATGTATACTCGATGCTTTTCCCTCCGCTGACTACGCTCCCATCGGTATCGATGAGTCCAGCAAGCAGTTCAAGACGCTGCTGCCTCGATGACGTTTTGTATATGAGAGGTATATACTTATCTCCGCATGACGAACCATATATCCCAATCTTTTGGAATATCTTCGTTATCGGGTTTGTTTTACCGTGTCCATTGCTCACGTAATAAATGGATGCTTTATTGCCACCCATGGGAACCTTCCTGACTCCTACTCCATATTCAGACGCAACGGAATTCAACTCTTCTACTATTTCATGATCCATTGTCGTCACTGCGATTTTTCCTTTTATAGATCCATCGCCAAGAAAAACTCCCAGCATATACGGGGGAAATGGAAGTTCTTTTTCTTCAAAATCTACAGGTACCCTCCACAGACGATATTGCCCCTTATACGTTCCAGATTTTTTCACGTACTCATCCAGGGGAATATTTACGACATTCCCACCGTTAAATTTTCCTCCTTTACGGTTTCCGTACTTCTGCCAAATTCTTTGCCGTTTCAGAGATAAGACGTGGACTTCGTTACACACCCATGCCGTTCCCTTCTTCGGCGTGATTCGATACAAAGGCCCAAATCCACGGCTGGTGCTTAATACCTTTCTGGGAAGGGAGTCAGGCCCCATAAGAAGATCTCCATCAACAACGTCTTCCACCTTTTTGGTGGAACCGTCATACATGATTACCTCTGTACCTTTCCCATGGCATTTCCCCCACGAGCACGGCGCTTGCACAACGATGTGCCTGTGACCCGCGCGGATAGACTCCCGGAGGTTCACCATCGCCCTCTCTTGGCTCGGGCGCAAAGGCTTCAACATGCTTGGATCAAACTGAACGACAGAAGACATTATTCCCGCTCCATCCTGAACTTTCCTTTGACAATTTGCGTATAAGTGTTTCGCGGATAATGAGACTTACGCAATTTATCTGCGATAACTTCCGGTACCGTCTCTGTGGAGTGGTAGTAAGTCATCCCATCCTTGTTCTTCCACGCCACCCGCAAGGTTCCACTGTGCCAGCTTACTCCGATCAGGCCATCTCCGTGAGTCGGAAGCATCGGCCAAACAAACTCTTTTTTGTCCTTGTCGTACTCAAGCCCCTTTTCCATGGAGTAGTTGAAGATAGCTCGTTTGTAATCTTTGAGAATCTGTTCGTCGTGGCGAGAGTCCCCTTCCTGAAGACTCTCCCCGCGAATCCAACGGAAAACGTTGTTGTTGAACATCCGAAGGAATTGCGTATCGTTCTCCGCGCCGTTCTCGATGATGCGCAATTCCTCTTGCCAAAGGTCTGGTCCGTCCATGCTTCTCTCCTTCCACGCTCATCCTATCCGTTTCGCTTATTCAGCGCACTCGCTCCGGATGCGCTCCGTCGGGCGGTTACTTGTCCCTTTCGCACCACGCCTTGAGCGCAGCTACATCACCTGAGCAGTATGGACAATCCTCCATAAAATCTCCACGCCGAAACTTTCCATATCCGCCGCACGATTTGCAAGAAAGCTGGTTCTTTGATAGTGCCTTTGCCAACCCATCCGCCAGCTTCGTGATCCGCTCGATCTCGGCTTCCACAGAAGCACATCGATTCCGCATGAGAATGTACATATCTTCGCCGCGCTTCAAATCTTCGTAAAGCTTATCCTCCATCGGCCTACGGTTCCATGCGCCCCCATGCCCCCACTCTTCTCCTGTTTCTAGGCGGCATCCGCATGAATCGCATTCGTATATGGTTGATTGATGACTATCACCCATGCGCTCAATGTGCGCATCTTCTCCACAAAATGGGCACGGTCTAAGTTCTTCGCTCACCGGTCGCCGCCTTTCTTTACAAGCATTGCCGCCGCGAGGATGCAAATAGCTACGGACAAACCTGTTATCGCTATCTCATAGACTAAAAATGAGTCCATCACTTAGCCTCCTTCTTTGCGCGGGCAATCAGTGCCTCTCGAACAAGCTCGGCAGTCTCCTTAACGATAAAAATGTCAGTAATATTTTCACCGCTAAGCATATCAACAACAATCCATCGCGATCCGTTGTGCACACTCTCGACTTTGAACCGTTCCTCCGGCGTCTTCGGCGTCTTCGGCGTTGCGGTGAGGCGGCTAATGACCAAAGAGGTGAATCCCCAACCAAATCCTCCATCCTTGATCTCGGCGTCGATCGCCTCCCGCACCTGCTCCACCGTGAACCCCTGCGTGGCCTGCAACCTGTCTTTGCACGCAGCCAAGTTTGCTGCGAGAAACCCATTATGCGTTTCGATGTAGCTAACACGATCTTTCAGCGCATTGATCTCATCTGCGCGGCCCTTGCAAAATGATTCAAGTCGAATGCGCACAGAAGACTGCTCACTCTCAAACGGTTCATGCTCACAGAACCAATCGACCTCCACCATAGTCGGCGGTTCCGTCTCGCCGCGCGCTTGAACGTGGGGCGCGATGCGCCGTATCGTATCCCCCGATAGTGTCCATCCGTTGATCTTCGCGGCTGATTGTGCTGCCGTGATCTGCTCTTCAGTCAATTTCACTTCCCGCATGATTCCTCCGCGACACTCCATCGCTGGTTACTTACACATCCAGATGACCCACTTGATACATCCTGCAAATACGGTGATGATGATTGTTATTCCAATCGCCACCCCAACGAACCAGCCTACGACCGATACCGCAATCTCTCCGTCACTCTTTCTCGTGAATCGCCGACGGCGCATCATCCCTCCATCGCTGGTTAGTGGCTACGCAAACAACACAAGGACGATGATGAAAAGGATGGGATGAGCCACCCATGCAGCCACGACCATGTTTCCGGCGCCAAACAGCCACATCAAAAACAGAATCAGAATCATTGCTCTCCGCCTTCCTTTGGACTATCTTCGTTGCAAGTGTCAACAGTCTTCACGCAATCGATCTTATTCATCGTCACGCAATCCATCTTCTTCATCAGGTCGTAAATGTCCTGAGACGCGATCATCATTCCGTGGGGAAGAAGCTTGTCCAGATGAACTGTTATTCCACTAAACCCATAAATAATCGGATTCTGCATTGTCTTCTCTCCAGGTAAATTGAGCGGCCACGGTTGCCCACCTATTCGGCCAATGTTGGCCTAGACCGCCCAAACTTGAGTTACTTGTATGGATAGCCGGCGAGGTTCTTTGCCGCAAAATCGCGGAACTCAAGAGCTAACTCGCGGCAATCTCTTTCGAGCCCGTCATAGCGGTTCTGAGAGAGTCGATGAAGCCCGTGGATGCAATAAGTCTTAGGCTCCTTCATCTCTTTGCATTCCCACACATACCACGTGAAGGTGTCTGCCCCGAACATATCCAAGTAATACTTCCACTGGACCTTGTTCAAATACCGCTCGGCGTCGAATTGCGACGTTGTTTTATCGTCGACGATCAGTCTTCCGATGCGACGGTCACACCGGGCCTTGACGATGATTCCTCCGTAGTTCTTTTCAACGGATTCCTCCCGCCGTGGGAAAGACTCGATGGTAAAGTCTCCAGTGAACGAGAACGTGTAACCGTCGCACGATAGCTCGTTCACTTCGCCGTTCGCGGCATTCTCCATGCACCGCGCAAACGCCCTCCCGCGCAGCATCGGCTCTGTTGGGAATTCCTGCGGCTTGAGCATGGTGACCAGATCATCGAGACTCTGGTCCTCACGCTCTTTCCACCCAACGTAAACGTCGAGATGCGAAACGGTGGTGGTGAGCATTACTTCGCCTCCACGTACACGCTCGCCGCCTTATCCCACGCATATCCACGCTCGACGGCAACGCGCTTTACGTAGGCGCTAAAGCCCTTGTCGCCACGTTCCTTCGCCAACGGGATAGCTTGCGCGTTGAACTTCTCCAGCGTATCGCACTCGGAGATAGCATCGGCCCACGCCTTCTCCTGCTCTGCTGCGGCCTTGATGGCTTCAACCTGGGCATCCGTCTGGCGGTTGATCTCATCCTTAATGCGATCGATCACCTTCGCCAGAGTGTCGTTCGGCTCAAGGTTGAAGGGAATCTTCGGAAGCCGCGCCGGATTCTTCCCGAAGCCGTTGGCGTGAGGGTCAAAGTCGAGCGACCGATTGCCACGACTGTCGAGCATGATCCGGCACATCGCGTCCGAGGACTCATAGATGAGGTTCTTCGATCCGCCCTGAACCTCAATGCGCTCCTGGATGTCGTCCCCGTTCTTCTGCTCGTCCATGTGGCAAACGAGGACGATGTCCTTTTCGAGCGACCGGACGAAACGGAGCCACGAGCTAAAGCGGGCCTTCAGCGATCCGTAGCCCTGCAAGGAGAGCGCGCCGTCGGCGCGGCCGGCCTTCGGGTTACGGTCTATAATCTCGGCCGCCAGAAAGTCCAGAGCGTGCCCGGCGGTGTCCACGACGACGGTCTTGAACTCGTCGAGGTCAGCGGCTTCGATGCGGTCCACGTCCTCCCAGTTCAGGATGTCCACGTGCGCGCCGCGCTTTCCGGCGCGGTGATAGCCCTTGTCGAAGTCGAGAAGGATTGCATCTTCGGCCGTGAGGCCGAGGGTTGACTTGCCCAGTCCCGGCTTTGCGTACACCGTGACCACGATATTCTTGACGTGAACAGGCTCAGTGGCCTTGACAATGCGAAGCATTAGAACTTCCTTTCGTTTTTCCTGATCTCTGAATGTCTGTCCGCGTGGTGCTGAGGGCAATACCATACGACATCAAGAGGGAAATCGTAGTTTTCGTGATGAGCTTGGACGTTTTCACTGCCGCATACGCAGCAAGGCTTTTTCTGAATCTTGCCTTTTCTTAACGCCTCTTGGGCCAGAAAGTTGGCGCAATCTTTTCGCCTGTTTCTTTTCTTCCAATCAGAAGCCCACTTTCTTTTTTTCACTATTCCAGCGTCGGAATGAGAATACTGGCGAGTGTCTTTCTTCGTGCATTCTTTGCATTTGTTCAGGTGTCCATCTTTCATGCCATTCTGGGCATAAAAAGAAGAAAGTGGGAGATTCTGATTGCACTTAAAACACGTTTTGGTTTCCATGTTTTAATTCTAACATGGATTCTAAAATGTTCCGAGTTGCGCTTCTTCTTCAGCGCTGAGGATTGAGGGGCAATCGTAGACGGCCGGCGTGGCAGGTTTCACCAAACGGCAAACCTTCGATCGGTCGATTTTCAGAAATGCCCAGTTGTCGAAGACGAGCCGATAGTCTTCATAGCTCGTGCCTTGATTCCCGATGAACTTCTTTGCGGGACGCGGCCAGATTTTCGCCAGAGACAGGGAGTTATCCTTCTCAGAGATGTCATCGCCTGTGTACGCCGCCGAAACGCTGACGTACGAATTGACTTCGATCTCAGGTTCCTTGTCGAGCGCATCAGCGAGGATACGCAAACCTTTTACCAGTTCAGATGCTTTCATGTGGCATGTCTCCTTGAATTAAATTTTACTTTTTGTGGTACAGGTATCCACCGACGGAGGTAAGAGCGTTGGCTTCCAGCTTCGCATCGCTGTCGATGTACAGGTATCCACCGACGGAGGTAAGAGCGTTGGCTTCCAGCTTCGCATCGCTGTAGATGGACAGGTATCCACCGACGGAGGTAAGAGCTTCCAGCTTCGCATCGCTGTAGATGGACAGGTATCCACCGACGGAGGTAAGAGCTTCCAGCTTCGCATCGCTGTCGATGTACAGGTATCCACCGACGGAGGTAAGAGCGTTGGCTTCCAGCTTCGCATCGCTGTAGATGGACAGGTTGCCACCGACGGAGGTAAGAGCTTCCAGCTTCGCATCGCTGTCGATGTACAGGTTGCCACCGACGGAG
>Ga0228698_1000653_pt1 | contig 22686 bp, 20 predicted proteins | sample McNCre117_Aug_MG_FD_178015 | JGI IMG/M metagenome (GOLD analysis project Ga0228698, IMG submission 178015) | Freshwater microbial communities from McNutts Creek, Athens, Georgia, United States - 1-17_Aug_MG | ecosystem: Environmental > Aquatic > Freshwater > Creek | place: USA: Georgia...
GGCCAGGCGGTCCCCGCGGCGGGCCGGCAGCGCGCCAAGCGGCGTGGCGGGCGACTCAACGCCGGCCATGGCGCAGGCCCACCACCGCTGCCAGCGCGGCCAGGCCCAGCACCGCCCAGCTCAGCCATCCCACCGCACCGGCCCGGCTGCCCGCGCCGTGCTGCTCCAGCCCGACGACGATCAGCGGGTTCAGGAACAGGCCGAACTGGAAGGCCGACTGGAAGGCGCCGATGCCCATGCCGCGCCGCGACACCGGCAGCTCACGCATGTTCCAGGTCACCATCGCCGGCAGCACGATGCCCATGCCCATGCCGTTGACGAAGCCGCCCGTGGTCAGCGCCGCGTAGTCGATCGCCTGGCGCATCAGCACAAAGCCCAGCCCGGTGATCAGCGTGCCCAACGCCAGCTGCCAGGCCACGCCCAGCCGCGGGGCCAGCACCCAGCCGAAGAGCAGCGTGCCGGCGATGACGCCCAGGCTGTTGACGCCATAGGCCATGCCGATCTGCGCCGGCGACTGCACGCCGATGGCACCGTGCAGGAAGCCGAAGTGCACCGGCACGGTCAGGAAGGCGATGCCCAGCAGCACCGCGAAGCCGCAGATCATCCCCAACCGGTCGGAGCGGAAGGACTGGCTGTCCTGCGCGAACTGCTCGGGCGTCATGCTCGCGCGGCTGCGCGGCTCCCAGAGGAAGAAGGCCATCAGCGGCGCCAGCAGCAGGCTGATCGCGAAGACCGCGTAGGGGGCGCGCCAGCCGTGCTCGGCGATCAGCCCGCCCGCGGTGTTGAGCAGAAAGGCCGAGGTCGAGGCCACCGTGGTCTGCAGCGACATGTAGCGCTCGCGCTTGGCGCCGCTGTAGTAGTCGCCGATCATCGTGGTGCTCACCGTCATCAGCACCGCCTCCATCAGGCCGAGCGCGCAGCGGCTGGCCAGGATGGCGTAGAGCGAATCCAGGACCAGCGGCGCGGTGCCCACCGCGGCGTAGAGCAGCGCCGAGCCCACCAGCAGCGGCTTGCGCCCGAAGCGGTCGGCCAGCTCGCCGACGAAGACGCTGACCAGCGCCACGGTCAGCAGCGGCATCGACATCGTCATCGGCACCAGGTACTCGACGCCCGGCACGTCCTTGAAGTGCGCCTGCATCGCCGGCAGGCTGGGGCCGAGGATGGCGGTGACCAGCACGTTCAGCCCGCAGGTCACGAGCAGGATGATGGCGTGGATCAGGCGCGGCTGGGGCTCGGCGGCCACGCCCGGCAAGCGGGCCGACAGGACGGCGGATGGGGTCATGGGGGTCTCCTCGGTCGTGCAAACGCGGTACGGGCTGGTTTGCAGGGGGTTCTTGTTCGGGGTCTTGCGGGGCGTCGTGTTCGAGCGGCCTGTTCGGGCGGTGGGGGCCGGCGGGAGCGTGGGAGAAATGATCTGGCGTCAGTCCGCGGCGCGCGAGCGCTCGCTCCAGGGGGGCACGGCGCGAAAATGTTCCACCTCGGGCGGGGCGCCCAGGTGGCGGCGCAGCAGCTCGCGCAGGCGGTCGAAGGCGCCCGAGTGCACGAAGTCCACGGTGTGGTGCTCCAGGCGCTGCCACTCCACCAGCAGGGCGTAGTGCTGGGCGTTTTCCACCGAGCGGCGCAGCTCGTGCGAGAGGTAGCCGCGCGCATCGCGCAGCAGGGGCTCGGCCCGCGCAAAGGCCCGCTCGAACGCGGCCTCATCGCCGGGGCGCACCGTCAGGGAGGCGACTTCGAGAATCACGTCGACCTCGCCCGTCAGGCCCGCGGCCAGTGGCTCAGCGGCAGCCCGGCCACCGGTGAGCGGAAGCTCGGCAGCGTCGTGCCCGCCAGGCTGCCGAGGTAGACGGTTTTCAGGTCCGGGCCGCCGAAGGCGATGCTGGCCATCATCGGCGCCAGCCTGCCCTTGCACGAGGCCATCAGCTCCGGCGTCGTCGTGCCGGCCTGGTAATGCCGCTCGTAGACGGCCAGCGCCTCAGGGTTGCCATCGTCGAGCAGCGTCAGCACCTCGCCCTCGGGCGTGATGGCGATCAGCCGCTCGGTCAGCACCAGCGTCACCCAGAGGTTGCCGACGCGGTCAATCGCAAAGCCGTCCGGAAAGCCGCCCAGGTCGGCCGGGCCGTGGACCTGCCGGTCGGTGAGCGAGCCGTCGGGCAGCACCCGCAGGCGCGAGATGCGCCGCGCATTCGTCTCGGCGACGTAGAGCCACTCCTCGTTGGCGTCGAGGCGGCACTCGTTGGTACCCACGAAGCCGTCGGCGACGATGCGGATGCCGCGCTCGTCGATCAGGCCGACGTAGCCATCGGCCGTCTTCTCGTTGATCGAGCGCGTCCAGGGCACCTGCCGCGTGGTCACGGTGAACCAGATGCGCCCGCGCGAGTCGGTGAGCACGAAGTTGGCCTTGCCCAGCGGCTGGCCGTCGATGCGGTCGAACAGCGTGCAGGACTCACCGCTGCGCGTCATCCGCTCGATCGCGTCGCTGCCAAAGTTGGCGATCAGGAGGTCGCCCTGGCGGTCGAAGGCGATGCCGTTGGGCAGGCTGTCGCCGAGCACCAGCGACTGCGCGTCCAGCGATCGGTCGGCCGCGGCTTCGGGGCTGGCCGTCTGGCGGATCAGGGTCTGCGTGCCGTCGGCGGCGATCTTCATCACGCCGCGCGCATCGGCGGTCCAGACGCTGCCGTCGGGCTCGCAGAGGATGCACTCGGGGCGCTGCAGGCCGACGCCGACGCAGCGGATGTCGCGCCGGTCGACCTGCCAGCCGTGGAGCGGATTGGGTGTGGGGCTCATGGGAGTGTGAGGTTCGAGTCGGGGAAATCGTAGGCAGCGCCCCCCCGAACGGGAAATCGAATCTGGCGATGCGGCCCATCGCGCAAACCCATATGTGGGATAACCCTGAACGCGCAGCTCCGGGCCGGGCCCGCGTCCTACACTGCGGCCCGTCCTGCAGTTCCCCCGCCCCGCCATGCGCTACCAGCGCCTCGACCTCAACCTGCTCACCGCCCTGCGCGCTCTGCTCAGCGAGCGCAACGTCACCCGTGCCGGCGAGCAGCTGCACGTTTCCCAGTCGGCGATGAGCGGCATGCTCGCCCGGCTGCGCGAGTACTTCGACGACCCGCTGATCGTCCCCGTCGGCCGGCGCATGGAGCTCACCCCGCTGGGCGAGCAGCTGGTCGAGAAGGTCAACGACCTGATGGTCCGCCTGGACGCCACGCTCACCACCCGGCCCGACTTCGACCCCGCCACCTCCCGGCGCCAGTTCTCCATCGTCGCCTCCGACTACGTCATCCAGGTGCTGCTCGTGTCGGTGCTGCGCGAGGTGCACCACGAGGCGCCCGGCATCACCATCGAATTCCGCCAGCCCAGCAACACCGCGGGCGTGGACCTGGAGAACGGCGAGGTCGACTTCGTCATCAACCCCGCCCGCTTCGTCACGCCCAACCAGGCCAGCACGGTGCTGTTCGAGGACAGCTACCACCTCGTCGTCGACCCCGCCCACGCCCGCCTGGGCGCGAGCGTCGACCTGGAGCACTTCAAGGCGCTGCGCCACGTCACACTGGAAATCAACGGCCGCCCGCAGTTCGAGAGCTGGTTCCTCGCCGAACACGGCGCCCTGCCGCGCGCCGAAGTCGTGGCCCACAGCTTCGGCCTGCTGCCCCAGCTCGTGCTCGGCACCGCCCGCGTCGCGGTGATGCACACCCGCATGGCGCTCAAGCTGCTCGACGTCTGGCCCCAGCTGCGCCTGGTGCCGCTGGGCTTCACCGCGCCCAACCTGGTCGAAACCCTGCAGTGGCACCGCTACCGCGACCTCGACCTCGGCAGCCAGTGGCTGCGCGACAAGATGATCGCCCACGCCCACCTGCTGCCAGCGGTGGAGCGGCTGCTGGAGTAACCCGGCCGGCGACGCGGCCGGCGGTGACGGGCTCTCGCGGCTTCTCACGCCACCACGCAGTGAGTATTATCATTTCCGGATCAGAAGGGGGCCGGCGATGATCCACAGCACACCCATCGCACCAGAACGCAGCATCGTCCTGGCGGCCATAGGCGACCCCGCGCGCCTGGCCACCCTGCGCGCCACCCAGCTGCTGGACACGCCCCCGGAAGAGCCCTTCGATCGGCTGACGCGCCTGGCCAAGAACGTCATTGGTGCGCCCGCCTCCTTCCTGACCCTGGTGGACGAATCCCGGGACTTCTACAAGAGCCTGTGTGGCCCGGGCGAGCCACTGGCCAGCCAGCGGCAATGGGAAGGCGCCACCTTCTGCCAGTGCGTGCTCACCGCCGGCGGGCCGCTGGTGCTGAACGACGTGACCGCGCTGCCGGGCTGGCGCGACCTGCCCGCCGTGCAGACCCTGGGTCTGCGCGCCTATGCCGGTGCGCCGCTGATGACCTCCGACGGCCGCTGCCTGGGCAGCTTCTGCGCGGTGGACTTCGCGCCGCGCACCTGGCGCGACAGCGACGTCGCCCTGCTGACCGAGATGGCCCACGCCACGGTGCGCGAGATCGAGCTGCGCCAAGCCCTGCGCCAGGCGTCCGAAGCCAGCCAGGCCAAGGGCGACTTCCTGGCCAGCATGAGCCACGAGATCCGCACGCCGATGAACGCCATCCTGGGCCTGACGCACCTGATGGTGCGCGACATCCAGGACACCGGGCAGCGCGATCGGCTGAGCAAGATCGATCTGGCCGCCCGCCACCTGCTGCAGGTGATGAACAACGTGCTCGACGTCTCCAAGCTCGACGCGGGCAAGGTGCAGCTGGAAGACGCGCCCCTCGCGCTGGACGCCCTGCTGCGCGACTGCCTGGCGCTGGTGCGCCCGGCGGCCCAGGCGCGTGGGCTGGCGCTGCGGCTGGAGGTCGGGCCGCTGCCGGCCGGTGCCCGCGGCGACGCGACCCGCCTGCGCCAGGCGCTGCTCAACCTGCTGTCCAACGCGGTGAAGTTCACCCGCCAGGGCTCGGTGTGTCTGCGGGCGCGCTGCCTGGCCGAGCGCAGGGACGCGCTGGAGCTGCACTTCGAGGTCGAGGACAGCGGGGAAGGCATCGAAGCGCAGGCGCTGGGCCGGCTGTTCAACCGCTACGAGCAGGCCGACGAAACCGTTTCGCGCCGGCACGGCGGCACCGGTCTCGGCCTGGCCCTCACTCGCCAGCTGGCGCAGCTGATGGGGGGCGACGTCGGCGTGCACAGCCAGCTCGGCCAGGGCAGCCGCTTCTGGTTCACCGCCCAGCTGCGGCGCGACACCGAGCCGGCCCGCGCCCTGATCGCCGATGGCATGGCGGCTGCGGCCGACGACGAGGCCAGCCTGCGCCAGCAGCACGCCGGCCAGCGCGTGCTGCTCGCCGAGGACAACCCGATCAACCAGGAAGTGGCCTGCGAGCTGCTGCGCTACGTGGGCCTGCACGTCGACGTCGCCAGCGACGGCAGCCAGGCCCTGGCCATGGCCAGCTCAGGCGGCTACGACCTGGTGCTGCTGGATGTGCAGATGCCCCAGCTCGACGGCCTGACCGTGGCCCGCCGCCTGCGGGCCCACCCCGGCTTCCGTTCGACGCTGGTCGCAATGACCGGCAGCGCCCTCGACTTGGACCGCCAGGCCTGCCAAGTTGCCGGCATGGACGACCACCTGGCCAAGCCCGTGGCGCCCGAGGGGCTATACCGGATGTTGCGGCGCTGGCTGCCTCAGGTGCCGCGTGAAGGCGGGACCACGCCGTCGATCTGACGGCCGAACATCTACGCGACGGAAACGCCTACAACTCGTCTCGCAACAGGTTCGCAATCGTCCGGGACCTGACACAACCATCCACTCCACTGGAAAAACCATCAGCCAAGAACTATTGACCGCTGACGTCCAGCCAAAAACACAAGCAAAGCGAGGCCAATAAGAAACAAAACACGCACCTTTGGCTCAGGCACAGGAGTCAGAAAATATGCATGATCAACTCCATCAACAACACCAACACCAACGATGTTCCCAGCATCATTTATACCCGCGGCGGTCAACAGATTAAATCGACCCTTTAACGGATCAGACTCATCCACGAGATTATTGAGATTAGTAAATGCATCAGCCCCATTCCAAATGGATGCCCAAGATGCCTGACCCCAACGGTAACTAGTACCAATAATGGACCCAAAGTTATTTACACCAACCGCTCTTGTATATTCATCGGTCGAATAATCCAGTTGCTGCATTCCACCCGACATCGACCAAAGAAATGCATGAGCCCCATATGCAGTTTGCCCCCCACCAACCACCAACCCAGAGTCATTGATGCCGTATGCAGTCGATGAATAGAATCCACTATCTCTTGTTTGAATATCAAGCATTCCTTTGCCCGAACTCCAAACAAAGGCATGATCGCTGTAATTGGCAGAATTTCCACCCCCAACGACAACCCCATTATTGTTTATTGCAAATGCAGCACTCCAATTCATGCCGCCGGGCAAATCACCAATAAGAGAAACAGCACCCGCCTTGTTCCATATCGCAGCTTGGGGCAGGCCATTTCTAGCCGCGACCACTCCAGCAACAACGCCTAAGGAGTTAACGCCCCAAGCTTGCGTGGAATCCTCTCCGGACACACCCAAAAGATAGTTCAAGCCCAAATCTTGTCGCCAAGAAAAAGCCCTTCCGACTCCACCAGAAGCAAGAGAAATTGAATTACCAACCACACTGCCATCTCCCCCAATTGCCTGGGCGTAGAGAAGCCGACCACTCATTGATGAGTCAGAAATTCATCCAATGACTTGACCACCCGACCACAAATAAGAGTAAACATCAGATCCATCAAGACTTGAAACATACCCAACAACCTGACCTGATTTATTAATCCCAGCAGCACCAGCCCAGTCATACCCAGCAGGAATAGAGCCTATATCAGAAATCTTATATGTTGCACCCAATGCGGAACTTACGCTGCAGGACAGCAAAGACACCAAGATTAATTTCCGGGCCACAGCCAACATAACTAAAAGAATTTAATGACAGACACAAAACAAGGTAACATATTTTTAACAATATCTGCAACCCCTTTGATTAAGGGATTTACAAACGACAAACATTCATGCAAATGCTTCTAGCGAGGCACAGTGAAACACCCACAAAACCAAGACATTCCCATTCTGTGTTTGGTGTCAGATGATGAACGAGGAACTGAGCGCGCATTGAATGCTTTCTGGTATCGAAGGCACATGACCGCCCTCAGCGCCGCCCGGCGCGCTGGCGCTCGCGCAGCATGTAGAGGTACAGGCCCTCGACCTTCTCGCGCGCCCAGGGGGTGCGGCGCAGGAACTTGAGGCTGGATTTGACGCTGGGCTCGAAGGCGAAGCAGCGCAGCGGGATGCGCTCATCCAGCCCCGCCCAGCCGTACTCGGCCTGCAAGGCGGTGACGATGGCCTCGAGCGTGACGCCATGCAGCGGATTGCGGGGCTGGGGCGCGGGGGCAGGTTCGGCAGGGGCGACAGGCGGATCGGCATCGGTCATGGCGGGATTGTCGCCGCCGCACCGGCCGACCTGCGTCACACTCCAAGGCATGTCCATCGCCAGCCCACTGAGCCTGAACCTGGAAGCCGACTGGGGCGTGATTCATATGCACCTGCAGGCCGAAGGTCAGGACGATCTGCACCTGCAACTCAGTGACCTCTTTGACCCCTTGCCAGCCTTCTATGCGTGGCTGGAGGCCATCGTCCAAGGCCTGCCGCGCTGCGGCTGGTGGCTCAACGAGGCGGATGCTTATTTCACCGAGGTCGAGAGCCAGGTCATTGGGCAGGAGCTGCGTGAGGGCCAAACCGTGGCCATGTTGCGCCTGCGCATCGCCCCGCAGGATGACCGCGCGGAATTCGTACTGGAGCTCAGCCGCCGCGAGCTGGTCGGCACCTTCTACCTGGGCCTGCGCGAGTTCGCACTGTCCGACCGTTACGTCCCCGAGCTCTGGGAAACGGAGACCTTCGGAGACTGGGTTCGGCGCCAGACTGGACAAGACCCAGCCGATTGGATCGAGGAGTTGCTGGCAGGCTCAGCAACCCTCTTCGATTTGAAGGAATCGCTGCGCAAGATCCATCGCAATTTGAACCTCGACGAACTGCCACCGTCCGGTGTCGGCCCGCATGGCATCGACGACTACCAGCCGCTCATCCCGACCCAAGCGCACCGTGACCATCTGCTGCGCCTGCTCGATCGCGACATGACTGGTCACTGCAACAACGGTCTGCCCTGGCGCCTGATGGCCTCGCCCCTGATCGAGCAGTGGCTGGCTCAGCCGCAGAGTCGCTGGGAGGCGGAGCCTGCCCCTGGCTGCCGGCAGGCTGGCGGGCTGGGCGTCAAAACCCGAACCCGCCCCCATCCACGTTCATCACCTGACCGGTGTAGAACGCGGCGTCGTCGGAAACGAGGAAGGCCAGCGCGCCGGTCAGGTCGTCCGGAACTTCGGTGCGCGGGATGAACTGGCGCTGGCGCACGTGCTCAAAGGCCTCGGGCGGGATGTTGGCCGCGCTGCCCGGGTGGCGCGTCAGGCCGGGGGAGATGGCATTCACCGTGATGCCCTGCGGTCCCAGCTCGGCGGCCAGGGCGCGGGTCAGGCCGATCACGCCCATCTTGCTGCTGGCGTAGGCGCTCATGCCCAGGGGTGGGCCCCAGACGGTGGAGCTGGCGAGGTTGACGATGCGGCCCCAGCCGCGCTCGGCCATGCCCAGGCTGAAGGCCTGGGCGAGCAGGAAGGGCGCGTCGAGGTTGACCGTCATGATCTGCCGCCACAGCGCGGGCGTGATCTCGCGCAGCGGCGCCATCGGCATGAAGGCGGCGTTGTTGACCAGCACGTCGACGCGGCCGGCGGTCTCCAGCGCGGCGGCGGCGAAGCGCTGCACGTCGTCGGCATCGCCCAGGTCGCAGCCCAGGGCGTTGGCCTGGCCGCCCGCGGCGCGCACGCGCGCGACGGTTTCATCGCAGGCGGCGCGGTCGGTCAGCAGCAGGCGGTGGCCGCTGGCGGCCAGGCGCAGCGCAAAGGCCTGGCCCAGGCCGCCGGCCGCGCCGGTGAGGACGGCGACGCGGCCGGTGGTGGAAGGGGAGAGGCTGCTCATGGTCACGGACTCCGGGTTCACAGCGGTGCGCGCAGCTTGGCCTGGGCGTCGCGCATGATGGCGGTGTGCTCCTCCAGCGAGCCGCCCTGCTGCTCGATCTGCCCCATGCGGCCGGAGGCGGAAACGACCAGCCGCGCACGGTCGTAGTGGCGCCCGGCGTAGGCCAGCAGCGCGCCTTCCAGGAAGTGGCGGCGGCCCAGCTCCTCGGCCAGCACCAGCGCGCCCTCGATGGCGATGCCCGCGCCCGAGGCCAGGTGCGGCGTCGTGGCGTGCACCGTGTCGCCCAGCAGCACGATGCGGCCGCGGTGCCAGGGGCCGTTGATCATGTGGCCAGCCAGCGGGCGGTAGAGCACCCGGGCATCGGGCAGCTGGCCGGCGCGCAGCGCGTCGCGGATGTCGCCCAACTGGCCGCCGAATTCGTCGAGCAGCTCGGCCAGCTTCTCGGGCCACTCGGCGGGGTCGATGAAGTCCATGCCCTCGCGCCGGTCGAGCACGAAGAGGTAGCACTGCGTCGCGCTGATCGGGTTCATGCCGGCCTTGGTGGTGCGGCCCATGTAGATCGTGCTGTTCTCGCGCAGGCGCGGCACCACCGCGCGCCAGGAGCCCTGGCCAGTGAACTGGGGGCCCGGGAACTCGGGCATGACGAGCTTGCGCACCGAGGAGTGCACGCCGTCGGCGCCGATCACCAGGTCGTAGCGGCCGCGGCTGCCGTCGGTGAAGGTGACGTCCACGCCCGCCTCGTCCTGCAGCATCGACTCGAAGGTCAGGCCCAGGCGCACGGTCGCCCCGGCGGCTTGGGTGGCGTGGCCGAGGATGTCGGCCAGCACCGGGCGCAGGATGCCGCCGGCACCGGGCAGGTCCTCGGCGCCCAGCGCGGGCTGGATGGGCACGGTCATCTTGACGCTGCCGTCGGGCGCGCAGATGTCCACCGCGCGCCAGTGGCCGCCCAGGCGCAGCACCTCGTCGATCACGCCCACCTCGCGCAGCGCACGCAGCGTGGGGCCACTGATGGTGATGCCCGCGCCGTCGGGCGCCCAGTCGGGGTTGCGTTCAACGAGCGTCACATCGACGCCCTGCTTGCGCAGCTGGATCGCGGCGCACATGCCGCCGACGCCGCCGCCGACGATGAGGGCGTTCTGGATGAGGGCCATGGTGTGTTGTCTCCGTGTTCTTGTGGGATCGTCAGGCGACGTTGCCGCCCAGCACTTCCGCCAGCCAGTCGGCGATCAGGTTGCCCGCATTGGCGGGGTTGTCCAGCGAGCTGTGCTCCACGCCACCGGTGGACGCGTCGAAGATCATCAGGTCCTTGCGCGGGCTGTTGACCAGCTGCGCGTAGGTCTGGTGGGCGTACTTCAGCGGGATCTGCCGGTCGTTCTCGCCGTGCGTGACCAGGAAGGGCACGCGGATGCGGTCGAGCACGCCGTTCAGGTGCATGTGCTCGGCCTTGGCGAAGAAGTCGTCCAGGTCCTTCGCGCCAAACACCCACTGCACGTGCTTCCAGTAGTGGGGCACGGGGTTCTCGCCCTCGCGCTTCAGGCGGGCCTGTTGCACCGCGCGCCAGTCGTGGTTGGCGCCCCAGACGGCGCCGCAGGCGAAGCGCGGCTCGAAGGCCACCGCCCGCGGGCAGTAGTAGCCGCCCAGCGACACGCCCAGCGCGCCGATGCGCTGCGCGTCCACCTCCGGGTGCTGCTCCAGCCAGTCCACCACCTGGCTGGCCCAGACCTCGGTGTTGTGCACCGCCGGCAGGCCGTGCAGGCGCAGCGCCTCGCCGGTGCCGGGCTGGTCGATGAAGAGCGCCGACAGGCCGCGGCGGGCGAACATCGTGCCCATCACGCTCTTTTGCAGCATTTCCTTGGTGGAGTCCAGGCCGTTCATGACGACGACGATGGGCGCGCGCTCACCGGGCTGCAGACCCTCGGCCTTGACGTAGAGGCCGGCGATCTCCTTGCCTTCGTAGGGGATGGTCACGCGCACGCAGTTCTCGCGCGCCAGCGTGCGGGCCTGCTCGAAGAGTTCAAGCGAGCGCCGGTACATCGCCAGCCGGTGCTCGAAGCCATGCGCCTGCATGCGCTCGGCGATGCCGTAGTACAGCGCGGCGCGGCCCAGCTTCTCGCCCGCGGAAAGCTTGTGGCCACGGGCCAGGTCGGCCTCGGCCAGCGCCAGCAGGCGGTCGCCGCCGCCCTTCCAGGCCTCGTAGAAGGCGACGGTGCCGGGGTCGTCACCGGCGCGCGCGGCCTCCAGGATGGGGGCGCACATCGCGTCCACCTCGCCGATGTTGCCGCCGTGGGTCAGCGCAATCATCGTGGAGAGGCTCCACACGTAGTTGGTCGGGAAGTACTGGAACATGGGGTGACCTTGCTTAGTCAAAAACGGTGGGCAGCTCGGCGGGGATGAAGACCTCGCCGCTGGCGATGCGCACCGGCACCGGGATCAGGCGCTGGCCGGTGCAGGGCCCGGCAAAGCAGTGGCCCGTGCGGAGGTCGAAATGCGCCGAGTGCGCGTAGCAGACGATGTGGCCGCCGTCGCCCGAGAGGAACTGGTCCTGCCGGTACTCCATCGGCCGGTGCTCGTGCGGGCAGTCGTTGAGCCAGGCGAAGACCTCCTCGCCCTGGCGCACCACGCAGAGCCGGTCCTCGAAGCCCTCGCGCAGCAGCCCGCGCGAGCCGCCGTCGGGCAGCTCGTCAACGCGACACAGCAGCTGCTCGCTCACGCTCGCCTCATTCACCCGGCGCCCACTTCGGCGCCGCGTGGAACAGGAAGATCTGCGAGTTGTCCTTGCCCGGCGGCACGCAGCGCGGCGCCCAGCTGTCGTCGTGCAGGTCCATGTCGGCGTCGATCTCCATCACCGCGCCGAAGGGGCTGTTGAAGTACCAGAAGTAGTTGCTGCCCAGGATGTGGCGGCCCGGCCCCCAGAAGCTCTTGTAGCCCTTGCGCACGAACTCCCAGCCGTGCTGCAGCACCTCGCTGGGCGAACCCAGGTGGAAGGTGAAGTGGTTGCAGCCGACCATGTGGTCGTTGAAGCGCTGGATCATGAACAGCGTGTGGTGGTCCTGCGTGCCGGCCGGGCGCATGAAGGGGCCCAGGTTCTCGAAGCGGTCGGTGGTGATGAAGCCCAGGCGCGCGTAGAAGGCCTCGGCCTGCTTCACGTCCGGCACGAAGTAGACGAGGTGGCTGAGCGTGCGCGGCTTGATGACCTCGTCGGGGTTGGCGGCGCAGTCGTTGGGGGCGCGGCCGGGCGCCTGGCCGGGCACGTTGAAGCCGAGGTAGCGCGCCGTGTAGGGCCGGCGCACGGTGAGTTGGAAGCCGATCGCAAAGCCGCCGTCGTCCATCGCGCGCAGCACGCCGTCGGCACCGCGCTCGGCCGGGCGGTCCTTGCCGAGTTCGGCCTGCAGGGCGTCCAGCGTGGCGGCGTCGGCCACGCCGTAGATCGTCTCGCGCAGGCAGGGGCTGTGCGCACCCGGGGGCAGCGGCGGCAGGCTGGCATCGTCCGAGTGGCGGATGGTGATGCTCGTGCCGTCCAGCGCGGCAAAGGTGCCGCCCGCGACGGGGTCGAAGCCTACCTCGTCCAGGCCGTAGTCGAGCAGGTACTGGCGCGAGGCGGCCAGGTCGTCCACGCCGAAAACGAGGGTGTCGAGTCCGCGGATGTTCATGGGGTGTCTCCGGATGTCTTGTCGGGTTCAGTGCGCCGTCGCACGTTCGATCAGCGTGTCGATGTTGCCGTCGTGCTGGAGACCCAGCGCCTCGGCCTCGGGCGTGAGCAGCGGCGGGTAGGACGCAAAGAGCGCCTGGATGAAGGCGTTCGGCTCGTAGGTCACCAGCGCGCGGCGGTCGGCGCCGTGGCGCTCGCACAGCGCGTCCACCAGCTCGCCGACGGTGAAGCGCAGCACCGGCATCTGGTAGCTGCGGCGCGGGTTCAGCCGGGCCGCATCGACGGTGGCGGCGTGCAGCAGGTTGTCCACGCAGGCGCCCACCGAGATCCACCAGGCCACGCCCTCGGGCGTCACCGGCACGGTGATCGGATCGCCCGCGGCCAGCCGCCAGAACAGCTGGCTCATGAAGGCGCTCATCATGCCGGCGCCCGAGTTTTCGCCGGTCACTGGGCGGGCCACCACGCCGGGCAGGCGCAGCGAGCAGCCCTGCACCCAGCCCTTGCGGGTGGCATCGGCCACCAAGTACTCGCCGGCCAGCTTGTGCGCACCGTAGCTCAGGCCGGGGTTGGGCAGCGTGGCCTCGTCGACCACCGGCGGCAGGTGCTCACCGTAGACGGCGATGGTGCTGGCGAAGATGAAGCGCGGCACCTGGCCGTCGGCGGCCTGGGGGCGCAGGTCTTCGAGCAGGCCCAGCGTGGCGTCGAGGTTGATGCTGCGCCCCAGCTCGTAATTTCGCTCGGCCGCACCGCCGGGAATGCTGGCCAGGTGGAACACCACGTCCACGGGGTGCGCGTAGGCCCGGCTGCGCAGCGCCTCGTCGGCGATGCTGCCGGGCAGCTGCTGCACGCGCGCATCCGCGTGGGGCGCGGCAAAGCCGATGTCCAGCAGGGTCAGGCGGGTGACGGGCCGCCCGCCCAGGCCTTCACTCAGCAGGCGCTGGACGAGCACCTGGCCGACGAAGCCCTCACTGCCAGTGACGACGACGTGGCTCATTGGTCCGATCCCTTGCGCAGCGGCAGCGAGGCCAGGAAGGCCAGCTTGCCCAGGCCCAGCAGCTTCAGTCCGGCGCGGGCGGAGTCGGCGTCCAGGCGCGCCTGCATCGGCATCGTGCCGAAGCTCTTGCCCTTGATGACCAGCTCGTCGCCGACGCGGTCGATGGCCTCGACGTGCATCAGCTCCTCGTTGGCCGGGCCTCGGAGCACCATGCCTTCCTTCTTCGCGGCGGCAATCACGTTGGGGTTGGCGTTGTCTTGCCGAGCGCCGGCGGCGACGCTGCCGAAGTCCATGCCCAGGGCCTCGAAGACCTTGATCGCCGTGGCGCGCCCCGCCCCGTAGACGCCGCCGCCCGGGTGCTGCGAGGGGCCGGCCAGGAACAGGCGGTCCACGCCGGGCACGGTGTACTGGCCCAGGTCCGACGTGGGCCGCGCACCGGCGCTCTGGTGGAAGTACGGCGCCACACCGTGCAGATCGCCGCGCATCATGCTGTTGGGGCTGCTGCGCTCCAGATCCACCGGGCTGACGATGCTGCGGGCGATGATGTTGTCGCTCGTCAGGTTCTTGACGAACTTGCGGTAGTGGGCGAGCGACAGGTCGCCGATCTCTTCCTTGAACTCGTCCCAGTGGCGATCCTTCCAGCGCGGATCGGTCACCTGGTAGGGCGCGAAGGTGATGCCGTGGAACATGCCGGCGCCGGCCGGCACGCGGGTCTTGTCGCCAATGCTCTCGTCGCCGCCGGCGCACAGGCGCCGCTCGGTGATCAGACCGCGCTTGAGGTCGTCGAAGTCCGCCAGCATCTCGTCCAGGCGGTCGGTGGCCATGAACTCGAGCATGGTGGCGTAGCCCACCTGCTCGTCGGCGTGGTACTGCGCGTTCTCCTTCAGGTCGTAGTGGCTGACCATGATCGAGAACGGCGCCAGCTGCGCGCGCTCGGCCTTCTTCATGACCGGCTCGGGCACGCCTTCGACGAACTTGCGGATCACGTGCGGGTGGATGGCGCCGATCACGGCGTCGCGGGCGAGGATCTGCTCGCCGTCGGCCATCTGCACGCCCGTGGCCCGGCCACCCGAAGTGAGGATCTGCGCCACCTCGGCGTGGCAGCGCACCTCGCCGCCGAAGCTCTCGATGCAGCGCACCAGCGACTCGGTCAGTTTGCCGCTGCCGCCCACCGGCTGGCTCACGCCATAGGTGTGGATGATGCCGGGCATCAGCAGCACGCCCATCCCGGTGCCCAACTCGTTGGGCGCCTGCAGGTTCTCGCTGACCAGGCGCAGCAGGTGGATCTTGATCTTGTCGCTCTCGTACAGATCGTTCACGAGACTGAGGCAGTCGCGCGTCATGTACTCCAGCATCAGCCGGCCTTCGTCGCTGCGGTCGAGCATGGCAACGAGCTCGCCCAGCGGCGGCGGCGGGCTGTACAGGCCCGGCATGAAGACCTTGAGGATCTCGGAACTCATCTTCACGAAGTTCCGGTAGGTCTCGGCGTCCTTGGGGCTGACCTTGGCGAAGCACTCGCAGGTCTTGTCCACGTCCTTGTAGGTGTAGAGCACGGTCTGATCCGGGAAGATCGTCGCGTGCGGCACCGGCGAGTAGTGGTAGTTCAGCCCGTGCTTGGACAGCAGCCCCAGCTCGTCCTGCCGCAGCATCGGGTTGCCCTGGATCATGATGTGCACGCTGCTGTGCTCGTCGTGCCAGTAGCCCGGGGTGTTGAGCTGGCGGGTGCTGACGCCGCCGCCCGGGTAGGCCTTGCGCTCCAGCACCAGCACCTTCTTGCCGGCCTTGGCCAGGTAGGCGGCGGCGACGAGGCCGTTGTGCCCCCCGCCCATACAAACAATGTCGAAGCTGCTCATGGTCTTACTGCTGGCCAAAGGGAACGAAGCGGTGATCGACCGCGCCGAAGATGCTTTGGCCATCGGCGCCGAAGACCTCGAAGCGCAGGCGGTCGCCGACCTTCAGGAAGGCGGTGGAGGAGTCGCCGGTCTCGATCTTCTCGAGCGCGCGCTTTTCGGCCAGGCAGGCCGATCCCACCGTGCGGGCGGCCTTGTTCGAGACGGTGCCGGTGCCCAGGATGGTGCCGGCGCGCAGGTTGCGGTTCAGGCCCAGGCGGGCCAGCAGCTCGCCGAAGCTCCAGTCCATCTCGCGGCCGTTGGGGTGGCCGAACCACTCGCCGTTGCGGCTGACGTTCATGTTCAGGTGGATGCGGCCGTCCGCATGCCAGCCTTCGCCCAGCTCGTCGGGCGTCACCGCCACCGGGCCGAACACCGTGGCCGGCTTGGCGTTGATGAAGCCGAAGCCCATCTGCAGCTCGCGGAACAGGTGGGCGCGCAGGCTGACGTCGTTGAGGATCATCACCAGGCGGATCTGGCTGGCGCAGACCTCGGGGGACGACGCCATGGGCGTGTCGTCGACGATGACCGCGAACTCGCCCTCGAAGTCGCCGTTGTCCGCCTCGATCAGCGGGTAGTCGTCGCAGGGGCCCCAGAAGTCGTCGCTCTGGCGCTGCACCAGCACGGGGATGCCCGGCGTCTTCTTCACGTCGAGGTTGTAGGCCTCTTCCATGATGTTGCCGTGGTTCAGGAAGGCCGACGCATCGACGAACTGGTGCGTGCGCGGCAGCGGCGACATCGCCTGCGCCGGATCGAAGGCAAAGTCCTCCAGCGCCCGGCCCGTGTTCAGCCGCTCGTAGACCGACTGCAGGCCGGGGGCGCGGGCGTCCCAGTCTTCGATCAGCTGCTGCATCGTGGCGGCCACGGGGGCGGCGTCGACCGCGCGCGTCAGGTCGCGCGAGACGACGACCAGGCGGCCGTCGCGCGTGCCGTTCTTCAGGGTGGCGAGTTTCATCGGGTGTCTCCGTTCGTTCTGTTCGGCGCTCAGGCCAGCGGCCGGCCCCCATCGACCGGAATGATCGCGCCGGTGGTGAAGGTCAGGTGCGTGGCGGCGGCCACCACGGCGGCGGCCACCTCCTCGGGCAGTGCGAGGCGCTTGAGCGGGGTCCGGCCGGCCTGCTCGTCGCGCCAGGCGACGTCCAGGCTCTTGACGAAGTCGGTGTCGGCCAGGCCCGGCGACACGCTCAGCACGCGGATGGCCGGCGCCAGCGCGCGCGCCATCGACTTGGTGAGGTTGTCCACCGCCGCCTTGCTGGCGCAGTAGGCGATGTTGCTGCCCATCGCGGTGACGGCGGCGATCGACGAGACGTTGACCACCAGGCCGGTGTGCCCTTCGGCCTTCGGTGCGGCCAGCAGCGGCTTCAGGGCCCGCAGGGCGGCGATGGGCCCCCGCACGTTGGTGGCCAGGATCTGGTCGATCAGCGCGTCGTCCAGCCCATCGAGGTCGGCGTGCGGCACGAAGCGCGTGGTGCCGGCGCAGTTGACCAGCAGGTCGCAGCGGCCCCAGCGGCGCTGCACCTCGTCGGCCAGCGCGGCCAGCGCGGTGGAGTCGGTGACGGGGCACTTCAGCGCGGCGTGCGGCAGCGCGGCCGGCGCCAACCGCTCGACCAGCGCGCGCGCCGGCCCTTCCGAGCTGTTGTAGCCCACCCCCACCGCGCAGCCGGCCTGGGCCAGCCCGACGCAGATGGCCTCGCCCAGCCCCCCGGCCCCGCCGGTGACCACCGCCACGTGTCCGCTCAGATCGCGCATGGGATTACTTCTTGAGTCGGCGCACGCGGATGTCCGCTTGTTCCTTGTGGCCGCTCATGTGCTCGTAGCCGCACAGGCGCGAGCAGTACTCGCCCACCGCCACGCTGGCCTCGTCGGTCAGCACGCGCTGGTAGGTGTGGGTCTTGATGAACTTGCCCACCCACAGCCCGCCGGTGTAGCGGCCGGCGCCCTGCGTCGGCAGCGTGTGGTTGGTGCCGATCACCTTGTCGCCGTAGCTGACGTTGGTGCGGTGACCCAGGAACAGGCCGCCGTAGCGGGTCATGCGGGCCAGGAACCAGTCCGGGTCCTTCGTCATCACCTGCACGTGCTCGGAGCACAGGCGCTCGGACTCGGCCAGCATCTCCTCGTCCGTGTCGCAGAGGATGATCTCGCCGTAGTCGCGCCAGGAGACGCTGGCGATCGGCGCGGTGTCCAGGCGGGCCAGCACCGTCTCGATGGCGCCCGGCAGCTGCTCGGCGATGGTCCGGCTGGTGGTGAGGCAGTAGGCCGGGCTGGTCGGGCCGTGCTCGGCCTGGCCCAGCAGGTCGACCGCCACCAGCTCGGCGTCCACCGTGTCGTCGCAGATCACCATCGTCTCGGTCGGGCCGGCGAAGAGGTCGATGCCGACGCGACCAAACAGCTGGCGCTTGGCCTCGGCCACGTAGGCGTTGCCCGGGCCGACGATCATGTCCACGCCCTTGAGCGTCTCGGTGCCAATCGCCATCGCGGCCACGGCCTGCACGCCACCCAGGCAGTAGATTTCATCGGCACCGGCCATGTGCATGGCGGCGACGATCTCGGGGCAAGGTGCGCCGTCGAACGGGGGCGCGCAGGCGACGATGCGCTTGACGCCGGCCACCTTGGCGGTCAGCACGCTCATGTGGGCCGAAGCGATCAGCGGGTACTTGCCGCCGGGGATGTAGCAGCCCACCGAGTTCATCGGGATGTTGCGGTGGCCCAGCACCACGCCCGGCAGGGTCTCGACCTCGACGTCCTTCATCGAATCGCGCTGGATCTGCGCGAAGCGGCGGATCTGCGCCTGGGCGAACTCGATGTCCTGAATCGTCTGGGCCGGCAGGCTGGCGATGCAGGCGTCGATCTGGGCGGGGGTCAGGCGAAAGCTCTCGGGCGACCACCTGTCGAACTTGGCGCTGTACTCGCGCACCGCCGCGTCGCCGCGGCTCTCGATGTCGGCGAGGATGCCTTCGACGGTGGCGCGCACCTGGGCGTTGAGGTCGGCCTTGGCGGCGGCGGGCTTGCCCGCCTTGATGATCTGGACGGTCACGGGAACGGTCTCCGGTGTCAGGGGTCTCGGGGAATGGCTGTCATGCTAGGCAGCGGCCCCCAGGCTGGGAAATCGTTTGTGCGGATGCGCCGCATCGTCGGGCGACATACCTAGGGTCACCCCTGATGAGCCTGATCCCGCCGTCAAACACCAACGCCCGCCGGGCTGGAGCACGGCGGGCGTCGAGGTGGTGGCGCGAAACCTACGCCGAAGCGACGCGATCCACGGCAAACGGCTGCAGAAACTCGATCAGGTTGCCCGCGCAGTCGCGCACGAAGGCGGTGGGGTTGCCGTCCACCGTCAGCTCGAAGGCGATGTCGGCGCCTTCCTCGCGCAGGGCAGCCACGGCCGCGGGCACATCAGGCACCTCGAAGCACAGGTGCTTGTTGCCGTGCGTGCGCAGGTCGAGGTTGGGCACGCGGCGGTCGGGCGGCAGCGGCGCGGCGCCTTCGACCTGGAAGATCTCGATGCGGAAGTCGCCGCGTTTGACGAAGGCGATGTGCGCCGGGATCTTCTCGATGAACAGGCGCTGCTCCAGCTCGAAGCCCAGCATGCGCCGGTACCAGGCCAACGCCGCATCGAGGTCCGGCACGCTGATGCCAAAGTGGTGGGCGCGCAGTGCGCCGATGGCGCCCGTCGGCGCGTTGGCAGTGGATTCGCTCATGGGATCGGGGATCGGGGGTCGGTGGGGCGTCATGCGCCATGAGGCGCAGAGTGGAGCACAGCGGTCTGCGCGGCCACCGACGGCGCATCGGTCGTGCGGGCCGGTGACTGTGCCTGCACCAAGGGCTGCAACAGCCAGTGCGACAGCGCAGGCAGCAGCACCAGCGCGCCGAGCATGTTCCACAGGAACATGAAGGCCAGCAGCAGCCCCATGTCGGCCTGGAACTTGATGGGCGAGCCCACCCAGGTGGCGACGCCCACGGCCAGCGTCAGGCCGGTGAGCAGCACCACGCGGCCGGTGAAGTGCAGCGCCACGCGGTAGCACTCCGACAGCGTCGCGCCACGGCGCAACTCGCCCAGCATGACGCTGAGGATGTAGAGCGCGTAGTCCACGCCAATGCCCACGCCCAGCGCAATCACGGGCAGCGTGGCCACCTTGACGCCCATGCCGAGCAGGACCATCAGCGCCTCGGCCAGCACCGAGGTCAGCATCAGCGGCAGCACCGCCACCACCACCGCGCGCCAGGAGCGGAAGGTGATGAAGGCCAGCACGATCACCGCCGCGTAGACCAGCGCCAGCATGGTGTGCCAGGCGTTGCGCACGACGATGTTGGTGGCGGCCTCGACGCCCGCACTGCCCGCGGCGAGCAGGAACTGCGCCTTGGGGCTGTCGTTGGCGGCGGCGAAGGCACTGACCGCATCGACCAGGCCGGCCAGCGTGGTGGCCTTGTGGTCCTGCAGGAAGGCGCTGACCGTCAGCAGGCTGCAGGTCTCGTTGTACAGGCCGCGCGGCGCGTTGCCGGTCACCTGGTTGAGCATCGCCTGGTTGGGGATGAGGTCGAACCACTTCGGGTGGCCTTCGTTCAGCCCCGCCAGCACGAAGCGGTTCAGCCGCGCCAGCGAGTTCGTGGACTCCACGCCCGGCAGCTGCTGCAGCTGCCACTCGAGCGCGTCCACGCGCATCAGCGTGTCGTAGTCGGCGCAGGCGCCGTCGGGGGTCTGCACCATCACCGCGAAGACGTCGCTGCTCGCACCGTAGTGGGCGTTGACGTAGGCGACGTCGCGGTTGTAGCGGCTGTCGGCGCGCAGCTCGGGCGCCCCCGGGTCCAGGTCGCCGATGGCCAGGTGGCGGCTCACCGCAAAGCCGGCCACCGCCAGCACCGCGGCCACGGCCACCGTCGGCAGCGCCCAGCGCCGCTCGGTGAAGCGCTCCAGCGTCGCCCACAGGCCGCTGCGCTCGTGACCGTCCAGGCGCACGAAGTCCTTTTCGGCGCGCAGGCTGCGCGCGGCGGCGCGCGCGTCCACCCCGGTGTAGCTCAGCAGGATGGGCAGCACGATCAGGTTGGTGAAGATCAGTGCGGCCACGCCGATGGAGGCCGCCACCGCCAGCTCCTGGATCACGCGGATGTCGATGGCCAGCAACACCGCGAAGCCCACCGCGTCGGCCAGCAGCGCGGTCAGCCCGGCCAGGAAGAGGCGGCGGAAGGTGTAGCGCGCGGCGATCCACTGCGGCACGCCGCGGCCGATGTCCTGCATGATGCCGTTCATCTTCTGCGCGCCGTGGCTCATGCCGATGGCAAACACCAGGAAGGGCACCAGCATCGAGTACGGGTCCAGCGCATAGCCCAGCGTGGGCAGCAGGCCCAGCTGCCAGACCACCGCGATCAGCGAGGCGGCCACCACCAGCGCGGTCGAGCGCAGGCAGCGGGTGTAGCCGAAGACCATCGCCGCGGCGATGGCGATGGCCACGGCAAAGAAGACCAGCACTTGGCGCAGCCCGGCGATCAGATCCCCGACGATCTTGGCAAAGCCAGTGATGTGCAGGGTGACGCCGCGCGCCTCGAACTGGCCGCGCAGCGATTCGAGCTTCTCGGAAAAGGCCACGTAGTCCAGCGGCTGGCCGGCCGCGTCCTTGGCCAGCAGGGGCACGACGATGACGCTGCTCTTGCCGTCCAGCGCGACGATCTGGCCGATCTCGCCCGAGCGCTGCACATTGATGCGCAGCGCCTGCAGGCTGGCGGCGCCGCCGTCGTAGCCGTCGGGGATCACCGGGCCGCCTTCCAGGCCCTCCTCGGTGACGCCGGTCCAGCGCATGTTGGGCGTCCACAGCGACTTCATCGCCGCGCGGTCCACGCCCGGGATCAGGAAGACCTGGTCGTTGAGCGCGCGCAGCGTGTCGAGGTACTGGGCGTCGTAGATGTCGCCACGGCCATCGCTACTCACGGGCGCCATGGCGATGCGCACCGCGTTGCCCAGGCCCTTGAGCTCGCCCTGGCGGGCCAGCCAGTTGGCGATGTAGGGGTGGCCGGTCGGAATGGTCTTTTCCCAGCTGGCGTTGAGCTGCAGCCGGGTGGCCTGCCAGCCCAGCAGCCCGGTGACCAGCGCGCAGACCAGCAGCACCCAGAGCCGGTGGTTGAACAGCGCGCGCTCGATGAGCGAGCCCGACCGGCGGTCGAAGCTCATCGTCTGCTCGCTGACGGTCAGGGGAATCGGGGGCTTCATGGCGTGGTCTTCGGGGCGGACGAGGGGGCCGGGCTCAGCGCCGAGGCCTCGATGCGGGTGATGCCGTTCCAGCCGGCGATGAGCAGGCTGCCGTCGCCCTGGCGCAGCAGCGCGCCCGGTTGCTGGGCGGCGGTGGCGGCGGCCAGGCTCAGGCGGGGCTCGCCGGCGGCGGCCGTGGCGGTGGGCGTCAGCAGCTGACCGGCCTGGTTGGCCAGCAGCAGCGCGCCGGGTGTGCGGCCGTCGTCGCGCAGCGCGCTGGTGATGCTCACCGGCGCCGGCGCGGTCCACGCGGTCCAGCTGCGGCCGGCGTCGCTGCTGCGCAGCACGTGGCCGCGCAGACCGGCGACCAGCCAGGCGCCGCGCTCGTGCAGCACGGTGAACCAGCTGCCGGCGTAGGGCGTGGCGATGCGGTCGAAGTGCCGGCCGCCGTCGCCCGAGTGCCAGACGCCGCCCTGCTCCCCCGCCAGCAGCAGGCTGTCGCCGTCGCGGTGCAGGGCGTAGAGGTGCGCGCCCTTGGGGTTGTCCAGTCGGGTGGCGACGGACTGCCAGCTCGCCCCACCGTCCGTGGTGGCCAGCATCAGGCCGAAGGCGCCGATCACCAGGCCCTCGCGGGCGTTGCTGAAGTGCAGCGCCAGCAGCGGCTTGTCGGCGCCCTCCTGCACGCTGCGCTGGGCGTCGGCCAGGGCCTTGGGCGCCGCCGTCGGCAGCGCCTGCAGCTCGGCCAGCGCCAGGCGGGCGGCGGCGGCGCCGTCGAGCTGGCGCGTCCAGTGTTCGCCGCCGTCGTCGCTGCGCAGCACCACGCCCTGGTGGCCCACCGCCCAGCCGACGTGCGCGTCGACGAACTGCACCGCGGTCAGCGTCACGCTCACCGGCACCTGGGCGGCTTGCCGCCAGGTC
>Ga0228698_1000654_pt1 | contig 22645 bp, 25 predicted proteins | sample McNCre117_Aug_MG_FD_178015 | JGI IMG/M metagenome (GOLD analysis project Ga0228698, IMG submission 178015) | Freshwater microbial communities from McNutts Creek, Athens, Georgia, United States - 1-17_Aug_MG | ecosystem: Environmental > Aquatic > Freshwater > Creek | place: USA: Georgia...
GCGCGCACCGGGCCGCCGTCGGGGGAGGCGGTGTGGACCTGCCAGGTGGCGGGCCCATGAGCGGGTGTGTTCGCGGGTGTGCTCGCGGGCGTTCCTGCGCGTGCCCCCGCGCGTGCCCCCGCGCGTGCACTTGCGTGCTCGCGGGCGGCCACGCGCGTGGCCGTGGTGAACACCTCGTAGGGCCCGGCAAAGTCCAGCAGTTCGACCTCGTCGAACAGCAGGATCAGCACGCTCGTCGCCGGGGCGGCCATCAGCGGGGCTCCGCCGCGCGGGCCAGGGCCTGCGCCACGCCGACCAGTTGGCAGAAGCGGTCCACCAGCACGGTCTCGGTGCGCTCGCGGATGGCCGCGGCGCTGAGCACCTCGCCTGCGGGCGTGCGCATGTCGAAGGTCAGTGTGGCTTCGCCGCAGAAGTCCACCTGCCAGCCTTCGTCGCTGGCGTGGCGCGTGGTGGTCTCGCAGCATTGCTCGGTGCGGATGCCCGCGATGATCAGGCGGGCGATGCCTTGCTGGCGCAGCCACTGCGGCAGCGGCGTGCCCACCAGGGCGCTGTGGCGGTGCTTGATCACGGTGAGGGCCGGCTCGAAGTCGACCAGGCCGTCGAGCGCGCGCACCTGGCCGCTGATCATCGAGAACGGGTTGTCGGCCGTCTCGGGGCCGTCGCTGTGCAGCACGCGGACCACGGGCAGGCCGGCGGCCACGGCGCCCCGGACCAGGGCGTTGCAGCGGTCCAGGAAGGCCTGGGCGCCGGATTCGGACCAGTAGGGGCGGGCGCGGAAGCTTTGCTGGACGTCGATGAGGATCAGGGCGGTGGTCATGGGGTCTCCTGGGTGAATGACCGCCATCTTCCCGCCCGACGGGCCCGGGCGCAGCCCCGTCACGGGACCGGGTGCGGACGTTTCAGGACATCATCGCACCGCGGGGCGCCGGCGTCAGCCGAGGCCTGCCTCAGGGTCTCAGGACCTCAGGACCTCAGAACTTCAGGCCGGCGCCAGGCACTTCTGCACCAGGCGCACCCACAGCGTGGCCCCCAGCGGGATCAGCTCGTCGTTGAAGTCGTAGTTCGGGTTGTGCAGGGTGCAGGGGCCCAGGCCGTGCGTGGCCTCGGCCGCGCGCTCGTCGTAGGCCAGGCGGTGCACGCCGTCGCCGTTGCCGATGAAGAAGTAGGCCCCCGGCTTCTCGACCAGGAAGTAGCTGAAATCCTCGGCGCCCATCGTGGGCTCGAACTCCAGCGTGGCCTCGGCGCCCACGGTGTCCTGCATCACCGAGCGCACCACGGCGGCTTCGGCCGTGTGGTTGATGGTGGGCGGGTAGTTGCGGTGGAACTCGAACGTGCACTCGGCGCCGAAGGCCGCGGCCGTGTGCTGCGCGATCTCGCGCATGCGCGATTCGATCAGGTCCAGCACCGGGAACGTGAAGGTGCGCACCGTGCCCTCGATGGTGCAGGCGTCGGGGATCACGTTGGTGGCTTCGCCGGTGTGGATCATCGTGACCGAGATCACCGCCGCATCCGTGGGGCGCTTGTTGCGGGTGACGATGGTCTGGAAGGCCTGCACCATCTGGCAGGCCACCGGCACCGGGTCCACGCCCAGGTGGGGCAGGGCGGCGTGCGCGCCCTTGCCGCGGATGGTGATCTTGAACTCGTTGCTCGAGGCCATGCAGGGGCCGTCGCACACCGCGAAGGTGCCGGCCTTCAGGCCCGGCCAGTTGTGCATGCCGTAGACGGCCTGCATGGGGAACTGGTCGAACAGGCCGTCCTTGATCATCTCGCGGGCGCCGCCGCCGCCCTCTTCGGCGGGCTGGAAGATCAGGTAGGCCGTGCCGTCGAAATCGCGGTGGCGCGACAGGTGCTGGGCCGCGGCCAGCAGCATGGCGGTGTGGCCGTCGTGGCCGCAGGCGTGCATCTTGCCGGGCGTCTTGCTGGCGTGGGCGAAGCGGTTGTGCTCGGTCATGGGCAGCGCGTCCATGTCGGCGCGCAGGCCGATGGCGCGGCCCGAATGGCCGGCCGTGCCGCGCACGATGCCCACGACGCCGGTGGTGCCCAGGCCGCGGTGGACCTCGATGCCCCAGGCGGTGAGCTGGTCCACCACCAGTTGGGCGGTGCGTTCTTCCTGGAAGCAGAGTTCGGGGTGGGCGTGGATCTCGCGTCGCAGCGCGGTGATCTGCGCGGCGTCGGCGAGCAGGGATTCGATCAGGTTCATGGCGGCTCCGCGGTCGCCCGGCCAGGCAGGGCGGCGGTCAGGACGGTTCAGGGCAGGTTGGCCGGGGGCAGGCGGTGGGCCCGGGCCCGGCGAAGGGCCATCTTAGCGCCCGGAAAACGCCCTTGTGCCATCATCCCGGGATGACCCCAGAAGGCTCCTCACGCACGGTCCACGCGGCCTGCCCGCACGACTGCCCCGACACCTGCGCGATCCGCGTGACGGTGGCAGACGACCGCATCCTCCGCCTGCAAGGCGACCCCGAGCACCTGACCACGCACGGCGCGCTGTGCACCAAGGTCTCGCGCTACGCCGAGCGCACCGAGCACGCCGAGCGCGTGCTCACGCCGCTCAAGCGCGTGGGGCCGAAGGGCGCCGGGCAGTTCGTGCCGGTCAGCTGGGACGAGGCGCTGGACGACATCGCCGCGCGCCTGAAGGCCATCGCCGCCCGCGACCCCGAAGCCATCCTGCCGTACAGCTATGCCGGCACCATGGGCCTGGTGCAGGGCGAGAGCATGGCCGCGCGCTTCTTCCATCAGCTGGGCGCGTCGCGGCTGGACCGCACCATCTGCGCGTCGGCCGGCGGCGAGGCCCTGGCGGCCACCTACGGCGGCAAGGTGGGCATGCACGTGCAGCACTTCGCCGAGTCCAGGCTGATCCTGATCTGGGGCAGCAACTCGATCGCGTCCAACCTGCATTTCTGGACCTATGCGCAGGCGGCCAAGCGGGCCGGCGCCACCCTGGTGGCCATCGACCCGCGCCGCAGCGAAACGGCCGAGAAGTGCCACCTGCACCTGGCCCTGCGCCCGGGCACGGACGGCGCGCTGGCGCTGGCGCTGATGCACGAGCTGATCGTGAACGGCTGGCTCGACACCGACTACATCGACGCCCATGTGGATGGCTGGCCGGCGATGCGCGAGCAGGCCCTGCAATGGCCGCCGGAGCGGGCGGCCGAGGAATGCGGGCTGCCCGCCGAGCAGATCCGCGAGCTGGCCCGCCTGTACGGCACGACCGCGCCGTCGGCCATCCGCCTGAACTACGGCATGCAGCGCGTGCGCGGTGGCGGCAACGCGGTGCGCCTGATCGCGCTGCTGCCTTGCCTGACCGGTGCCTGGCGCCACCGTGCCGGTGGCCTGCTGCTGTCGGCCTCGGGTTGGTTCAAGTCGGTGCGCAATGATGCCGTGCTGCAGCGCCCCGACCTGCTGGCCGGCCGCAGCCCGCGCGTGATCAACATGAGCACCATCGGCGACGACCTGCTGCGCCAGGGCGGCGAGACCCTGCCCGATGGCCGCCCGTTCGGCCCCAAGGTGGAGGCCGTGATCGTCTACAACAGCAACCCGGTGGCCGTGGCCCCGGAGTCGCGCAAGGTGGCCGCGGGCTTTGCCCGCGAGGACCTGTTCACCGTGGTGCTGGAGCACTTCCTCACCGACACCGCCGACCATGCCGACTACGTGCTGCCGGCCACCACGCAGCTCGAGCACGAGGACGTGCACACGTCTTACGGCCACACCTGGGTGCTGATCAACCAGGCGGCGCTGACGCCGCGCGGGCAGTCGCGCTCGAACACGCAGATCTTCCGCGACCTGGCCGCGCGCATGGGCTACACCGACCCGTGCTTCGGCGACGACGACGCCACGCTCAGCCGCCAGGCGGTCAACGACCGCGTGGATTTCGACGCGCTGCAGCGCGAGGGCTGGGTGCGGCTGCCGGTGGCCGAGGCGCCGTTCGCCGAGGGCGGCTTCCCCACGGCCAATGGCCGGGTGCAGGTGGACGTGCCGGGCCTGGGTCTGCCGCGATACATCCCCCCGTATGAGAGCGTGCGCAGCGCGCCCGACTTGGCGCAGCGCTTCCCGCTGGCCATGATCTCGCCGCCGGCCCGCAACTTCCTCAATTCCACCTTCGTCAACGTCAAGAGCCTGCGCGACATCGAGCGCGAGCCCCTGCTCGAGATCCACGAGGCCGATGCCGCCGCGCGCGGCATCGCCAGCGGCGACGTGGTGCGCGTGTTCAACGACCGCGGCGAGTACCGCTGCGCGGCCAAGGTGAGCCCGCGGGCCCGCCCGGGCGTGGTCAACGGCCTGGGTGTCTGGTGGCGCAAGCTGGGGCTGGACGGCACCAACGTCAACGAGCTGACCCACCAGCGGCTCACCGACCTGGGCCAGGCGCCCGCGTTCTACGACTGCCTGGTCGAGGTGGCCAAGGCGTGAGCGGCCGGGGGCGCCGGGGTCCTTCGGGTCGCCGCCTGGCGGCGTGGAGCGCTGCCGGCCTGGCGGCCAGCGCGCTGCTGGCGCTGGGCGTGCTGTGCGCCACGGCCGGGTGTACCTCGGTGGGGTATCTGGCCCAGCAGGCCTCGGGCCAGGTGGCCCTGATGACGGCTCGGCGCCCGGTGGCCGCCGTGGTCGCCGACCCGGCCACCTCGGCCCCGCTGCGCGAGCGCCTGCAGCTGAGCCAGCGCCTGCGCGACTTCGCGGTGCATGAGCTGGCCCTGCCCGACAACGACAGCTACCGCCGCTATGCCGACCTGCACCGCCCCGCGGCGGTGTGGAACGTGGTGGCCGCGCCCGAGCTGTCGCTGCAGGCTCGCACCTGGTGCTTCCCGGTGGTGGGCTGCGTGGGCTACCGCGGCTACTTTGAGCTGGCCGCGGCGGAAGCCGCGGCCGCGCCGCTGCGGGCCGAGGGCCTGGAGGTGGCGGTCTACCCGGTGCCGGCCTATTCCACCCTGGGCTGGTTTGACTGGTGGGGGGGCGACCCGCTGCTCAGCAGCTTCATCGGCTGGCCCGAGGGCGAACTGGCCCGGCTGATGTTCCACGAGCTGTCGCACCAGGTGGCCTATGCCGCCGGCGACACCCCGTTCAACGAGAGCTACGCCACGGCCGTCGAGCGCCTGGGCGGCGCCCGCTGGATGGCCACCCGGGCCGATGCCCGCACCCGCACCCAGCAGGCCCAGTTGGAAGCCCGGCGCGCTGACTTCCTGGCCCTGGTGCGCCGCCACCGCGCGGCCCTGGACGCGATCTACCGCAGCACGCGCAGCGACGAGGACAAGCGCCAGGCCAAGGCCGCGCAGATGGCCGCGCTGCGCAGCGACTACGCCACGCTCAAGGCCACGCGCTGGGGCGGCTTCGACGGCTACGACCGCTGGTTCGCCCAGGCCAACAACGCCACCCTGGCCACCCAGTCCGCCTACGACCGCTGGGTGCCGGCCTTCGAGGCCCTGTTCCACGCCCAGGGCGACGACTTCGCCCGCTTCCACGCCGAGGTCAAGCGCCTGGCAGCGCTGCCGGCCGCGCAGCGGGAAGCCGCGTTGCTGGCGGCGATGCCGGCCTCGCCGGTGGTCGCGGAGACTCCGGTGGTCCCGGCCGTGGCGGCCGCGTCGGCGCCAGCCCCCTGACCGCTCCCGAGCCGGCAGCCCGCCCGGACGCCCCCGGCTTTTCGGCCAGAATGGCCGAAAGGAGATCCGATCCATGGCAGACCTGCACATCCGACGCGAACACACCCTGGGCCTGGCCCGCGCCCGCAAGGTCGCGATCAAGTGGGCCGAACACGTCGAGGCCAAGCTCGACATGGAATGCACCCTGATCGAAGGCGACTTCAGCGATACGCTGGAATTCACCCGCTCGGGCGTCAAGGGCCACATGATCGTGGCCGCCGACCACTTCGAACTCGAAGCCAAACTGGGCCTGATGTTCAAGCCCTTCCTGGGCATGATCCAGGCCGAAGCCACCAAGCAGTTGGATGAGGCGCTGGCCAAGGAAGCCGCAAAAGACGCCAAGAAAAAATGAGATGAGGCCCCCGCGAGCGCATCGGCTCTGGCCGGCGCCCCCGGGGCCCCGGCGGGACCGCGCAGCGGACCACGCCGACGCCCCCACCCGTTGAACGGCGCGTGAGCGTCCGTTCCAACGTTCTCGAAACCACGATCCGGGGTGGCCGGGCGAAGTCTTCCAGGGGCCGAAGCGGTGCCGGAGGACTTGGTGGTGGGGGCGCCGCCCGGCCCGACCAGGGGCACCCCCGCCGCCGAGGCCGCCCCCGCTACACACATCGGCCAGGACTCCCCGAAGCCCGCACCCCGATACCCGCCCAAAAAAAATGAAGAACCAGAAAGACAAACGCCCCGCAAGCCAAGGGCCCCGGGGCGTTGCATCGCGTGCTGACGCGGCGCCCAGCGCCGCCGCCGCTCACTTCAGCGATTCGATCAGATCGATGTAGGCCTGACGGGCCTCATCCGCCGTCTGGCCCTTGAGCTCGTTCCAGGCGTCCCACTTCGCGCGGCCCACCATGTCGGTGAACCCGGGGCGCTTGTCCTGCACATCGCCTTCGCTGGCCTGCTTGTACAGCGCGTAGATCTTCAGCAGGGTCATGTTGTCCGGGCGTTCCGGCAGGTTCTTGCTGTCCTTGACGGCTTGCTGGAACAGGGTGTCGAGATCGGACATGAGAGGATCCTTGATGGGTGGAAGTCGGGCTTGACGGGCCCGATGTTAATCAGCATCGTGCCGTGTGAGTCGAGAGCTTGCTCGAACTGACGTGCATCGTGTTGAGACGGATCGACTCCCGCGACAATCGGCCCTCGCTCATACCCCCCACTGCATAGGAACCTGCATGTCCGTCGCCGTTGAGCGCATGTCCCGGGTCGATACCGCCTGGCTGCGCATGGACACCGAAGCCAACCTGATGATGATCGTCGGGGTCTGGATGATCGAGCCCCGGCTGTCCCTGGCCGACCTGCGCCAGCGCGTCAGCGACAGCCTGCTGAAGTATGGCCGCTTCCGCCAGAAGGTGGTCGAGGATGCCATCGGCGCCAACTGGGTCGAGGACACGAACTTCGACATCGCCGCCCATGTGGTGCCGGTGCGCCTGGAACGGGCCAAGGGCCAGAGCCAGCTCGATGCGCTCAAGGCCTTCGTCGGCGAGCAGGCGGTCACGCCCCTGCTGCCTTCGCGCCCGCTGTGGCAGTTCCACCTGGTCGAGGATTTCGACAGCGGCAGCAGCGCCCTGGTGGCCCGCGTGCACCATTGCATCGCCGACGGCATCGCGCTGATCTCGGTGATGCTGTCCATCACCGATGGCGGCAAGCCGCCGCCGCCCCCGCGGGCCCTGCCCGTGCCCGGCCTCGAGCAGGAGCACGACTGGATCCACGACCTGCTGCTCAAGCCCGTCACCGACCTCACCATCAAGGCCATCGGCCTCTATGGCGAAGGCCTGGGCAAGGGCGTGGAGCTGATGGCCCACCCGGGCGCGCCCATCGCGGGCACGGTCGATCTGGCGCGCATGGGCGCCCAGGTGGTCAGCGACGCCACCTCGATGCTGCTGATGCCCGACGACTCGCCCACCTCACTCAAGGGCAAGGCCACGCCGGGCAAGCGCGTGGCCTGGGGCGAGCCCATCCCCATCGACGACGTCAAGGCCGTGGGCCAGGCCCTGGGCGGCTCGATCAACGACGTGCTGCTGGCCAGCGTGGCCGGGGCCATCGGCAGCTACCTGCGCGACAAGGGGCAGGCCACCGAGGGCGTGGAGATCCGGGCCATGGTGCCGGTGAACCTGCGCCCGCTCGAAAAGGCCTGGCAGCTGGGCAACCACTTCGGCCTGGTGCCTCTGGTGCTGCCGGTGGGCATCGCCAACCCGATCGACCGCCTGGCGGCCGTGCGCGCGCGCATGAACGAGCTCAAGGGCGGCTACCAGCCGGTGCTGGCCTTTGCCCTGCTGGCGGTGGCCGGCCTGCTGATCAAGCCCGCCCAGGCCGCGCTGCTGAACCTGTTCTCGAAGAAGGCCACGGCGGTGATGACCAATGTGCCGGGCCCCAAGACGCCGCTGCAGCTGTGCGGGCGCACGCTCAAGCAGGTGATGTTCTGGGTTCCGGCCTCGGGCGACATCGGCGTGGGCGTGAGCATCCTCAGCTACGCCGGCGGCGTGCAGTTCGGCCTGATCACCGATGCCGCGATGTGCCCGGACCCGGACGAGATCGTCCGGCGCTTCCAGCCCGAGTTCGAGCAGCTGATGTGGCTGGCCCTGATGCTGCCCTGGGGGGACGACGCCGCCTGAGGGCGCTGACCTGGACCGAGAGCGCGGCCGGAGAGGGCCGCGCCCGCGGGGCTCACTCTTCCTCGAGTTCGGCCTTGGCCATCTCCACGTCCAGCCGCTCCATCGCGTCGGTGGGCGTGCAGGCGGCGGCTTCCGCGTAGAGCTTTTCGGCTTCCTTCATGCGCTTGTCGCCCTCGAGCATGATCAGGCCGTTGGCGTACTCGACCTTGGCGATGGCCGAGTCGGGCGCCAGGGCCAGGGCTTCCTTGAACAGGCGCAGGCCGGTGGCGGTGTCGGCGCCCTGAGTCTTGCCCAGCAGCTTGCCCACCTTGTCGATGACCTCGGCGTGGAACGCGCCCAGCGCGATGTGCGCGTCCGCGTGCTTGGGCGCCAGCGCGATCGTGGTTTCGAGCGCGGCCTTGATCTTGCCGCCCAGGCCCTGGGCCAGGGCCTTGGCCACGCTGATGCCCTGGCTGTAGCGGCCCAGCGCATAGGCCTGCCAGTAGTGGGCGTTGGCCAGCTTGGGTTGGGCCGCGGCCTGCGCCTCGGCGCGCTCGGCCACTTCCAGGAACAGCGCGAGCTTGGTCTTTTCGCTGGTCTCGAGGTAGTTGGCGTAGATGCACTGCGCCTTGTTGGCCACCGTGAGGCCGTCGCCGCCGGCCTTCAGGCCCGCTTCGGCCGCCTTCTGGAACTGCCCGGCATGGAACAGCGCCCAGGCGGCCTGCACGGCCTCGTCCTTGGGCCAGGGCTCGGCGTCACCGCGGTGCAGCCGGGCCCAGTGCTTCTTGAGGCTGGCCAGGTCGTGCGTGTAGTCGTCGGCGTCGTAGGGGAAGGCAGTCCATTTGGCCATGTGTCTCGCTCCTGGGTCAGGGGTCTTGATGTGGATCTTTTGTGGGGCTCAGGTGCCGCGGTAGGGCCCGGCCACGGTGGCCAGGTGCTCGCGGGCCTCGGGCTCGAGGTAGGGGCTCAGCAGGCTCAGCACGTGCCAGGCGCCGCGCGCCAGCGTGGCGGCGGCGGACTCGGGCTCCAGCGCCTTGCGCGGCTCGCGCACGTATTCGTAGCTGAGCCAGTAGGTGAGCACCACCACCATGGCCGTGGCCACGGCCGGCACGTCGCGGCGGTCCATGCGCACGGCGCTGCCGCGCGAGAGCCCGTCGAGCACGGCCTCGACCGCGCGCGACTTGTTCTTCAGCACGAACTGGAAGTGGGTTTCCAGGCGGCGGTTCTTGGACAGCAGGTCGTTGAGGTCGCGATACAGGAAGCGGTATTCCCAGATCAGCTCGAACAGCATGTGGAAGAACAGCCAGGCGTCCTCGACGTTGCGCACGTTGTCGGCCGCATGCAGCAGTTCGTTCAGGCCTTTTTCGTAGCGATCGAACAGCGCGTTGATCAGCTCGTCCTTGGCCGGGTAGTGGTAGTAGAGGTTGCCCGGGCTGATGTGCAGCTCGGCCGAGATCAGCGTCGTGGAGACGTTGGGCTCGCCGAACCGGTTGAACAGATCGAGCGTGACCTCGAGGATGCGTTCGGCGGTGCGGCGGGGCTTTTTGGCTTGCATGACGGCGGAGGGCGTGCCGGGGGCACTGAGCAGGGGCTCCTGCAATCTAGCACCGCGGCGGTGCGCTGCACAGGACGCGACTCCCTACGCCGGGCAGCAGTTCATGCAAGTTCCTACAATCCATGACATGCCCCAACCCACCCCCGCGATTTCATTCCAGGGCGTCGAGAAGACCTTCAGCACCGGGGGCCGCGAGGTCCGGGCGCTCAAGGGCGTGAGCTTCGACGTGGCCCCCGGCGAGTTCTTCGGCCTGCTGGGCCCCAACGGCGCCGGCAAGACCACCCTGATCAGCATCCTGGCCGGCCTGGCCCGCGCCACGCGCGGCCAGGTGCGCGTGATGGGCCACGAGGTGGTGGCCGATTACGCCGCCGCGCGCCATGCGCTGGGCATCGTGCCGCAGGAGCTGGTGTTCGACCCGTTCTTCACGGTGCGCGAGGCCTTGCGCATCCAGAGCGGCTATTTCGGCGTGAAGGGCAACGAGGCCTGGATCGACGAGCTGCTGGCCGGGCTGGGCCTGGCCGACAAGGCCGACGCCAACATGCGCCAGCTTTCGGGCGGCATGAAGCGCCGGGTGCTGGTGGCCCAGGCCCTGGTGCACCGCCCGCCGGTGATCGTGCTGGACGAGCCCACGGCGGGCGTGGACGTGGAGTTGCGCCAGACGCTGTGGCAGTTCGTGGCCCGGCTCAACCGCGAAGGCCACACCGTGCTGCTGACCACGCATTACCTGGAGGAGGCCGAGGCCCTGTGCGGCCGCATCGCCATGCTCAAGCAGGGGCAGGTGGTGGCCCTGGACCGCACCTCGGCCCTGCTGGCCGACAAGGCCGGCAGCATGCTGCGCTTCAAGACCGACCAGGTGCTGCCGCCGGCACTGGTCGCGCGGGCGCGCGTGACCGGGCGCATCGCCCAGGTGTCCGCGCGCGACGCGGCCGAGGTCGAATCGGTGCTGGCCCAACTGCGCGCGGCCGGCGTCACGGTCGAAGACCTGGAGATCGGCCGAGCCGACCTCGAGGACGTGTTCCTGTCCATCATGCAGGGCGATGCCCAGGAGGCCGCCGCATGAGCGCCGTTCCGACCCCCGCCACGTCCCCGGTGCCGGTGCCGGCGCCGGTGCGCCACGGCGCGCTGGCCGGCGCTGCCACGCTGTTCCGCAAGGAGGTGCTGCGCTTCTGGAAGGTGAGCTTCCAGACGGTGGCCGCGCCGGTGCTGACGGCCGTGATGTACCTGCTGATCTTCGGCCACGTGCTGGAAGACAAGGTGAAGGTCTACGACAGCGTGGGCTACACGGCCTTCCTGATCCCGGGCCTGGTGATGATGAGCGTGCTGCAGAACGCGTTCGCCAACGCCTCGTCCTCGCTGATCCAGAGCAAGATCACGGGCAACCTGGTCTTCCTGCTGGTGTCGCCGCTGTCGCACTGGGCCTGGTTCACGGCCTATGTGGGGGCTGCCGTGGTGCGCGGCCTGGTGGTGGGCGCGGGCGTGCTGCTGGTGACCGTGTGGTTCGGGCTGCCGTCGCTGGCGCAGCCGCTGTGGGTGCTGGTGTTCGCGCTGCTGGGCGCGGGCATGCTGGGCGCGCTGGGCCTGGTGGCCGGGCTGTGGGCCGAGAAGTTCGACCAACTGGCCGCATTCCAGAACTTCATCATCATGCCCATGACCTTCCTGTCGGGGGTCTTCTACTCGGTGCACTCGCTGCCCGCGGTGTGGCTGCGCGTGAGCCACCTGAACCCCTTCTTCTACATGATCGACGGCTTCCGCCACGGCTTCTTCGGCGTCAGCGACGTCAACCCCTGGGTGAGCCTGGCCGTGGTGGGCACCAGTTTTCTGGTGGTGTCGGGCGTGGCGTTGAAGCTGCTGGCGACCGGCTACAAACTCCGTTCATGAAATGGAGCCCCCACGCTCCCTCCGGTCGCTGCCCCAGAAATGGGACCCCCACGCTCCCTCCGGTCGCTGCCCCCCAGGGGGGCTCCGCTGGCGGCCCGGCAAAGCCGGTTCCGCGGCGGGGGCTTGGTTGATCGTGATCGCACGGCGATCACGGTGAATCCGGCGTCGGCGCCGGATTCACGTCCTGGGGGTCAACATCCCGCCGCTTCGGGGTTTCTGCTCCCCGGGTGATAATCCGGGGGTCATGCCCGATCCCACGCCCGCCGAAGTCCACGGCTACATCGCCGCCGGTCTGCCCTGCCAACACCTCGAAGTCGAGGGCGATGGCCGCCATTTCTTCGCCACCATCGTGTCGGCCGAGTTCGAAGGCCAGCTGCGCGTGCGCCGCCACCAGCGGGTCTACCAGGCCCTGGGCGATAGAATGCGCGAGCAGATCCACGCCCTGTCGATGAAGACCCTGACCCCGGCCGAATGGGCCCAGGCGCAGGCGCTCCCATCGGACGCGGGCAGCCCGTCCGCCCCCCACCACCCCTGATCAACCACCCCGGCGCGTGCCGTGGGTGGCCGGTGGCGCCGCCTGCGGCCGCCGCCGTGTCCATCCGCCCCCCCGCGCCGGTGCCAGCCAGCCTGCCTGCACCACGATGGACAAACTCCTGATCCGCGGCGGTCGTCCCCTCCACGGCGAGGTCACGATCTCCGGCGCGAAGAACGCCGCCCTGCCCGAGCTGTGCGCGGCCCTGCTCGTGCCCGGCGTCACCACGCTGCACAACGTCCCCAAGCTGCAGGACGTCTCCACCACGCTGAAGCTGCTGCGCAACATGGGCGCGCAGATCCAGTGGGGCGCCCAGGTCGACGGCGGCCGTGCCGATGAGGTCGTCATCGACGCCTCCGCCATCACCTCGCCCGAGGCCCCGTACGAGCTGGTCAAGACCATGCGCGCCTCGATCCTGGTGCTGGGCCCGCTGCTGGCCCGCTTCGGCGAGGCCACCGTGTCCCTGCCCGGCGGTTGCGCCATCGGCTCGCGCCCGGTCGACCAGCACATCAAGGGCCTGCAGGCCATGGGCGCGGACATCCGCGTCGAGCACGGCTACATCCTGGCCAAGGCCACCCGCCTGAAGGGTGCGCGCATCACCACCGACATGGTCACGGTCACCGGCACCGAGAACCTGCTGATGGCCGCCACGCTGGCCGAAGGCGAGACCCTCCTCGAGAACGCCGCGCAGGAGCCCGAGATCCCCGACCTGGCCGAGATGCTGATCTCGATGGGCGCGCGCATCGAAGGCCATGGCACCAGCCGCATCCGCATCCAGGGCGTCGAGCGCCTGCATGCACCGGCCGCCCCGCACCGCATCATCCCCGACCGCATCGAGTGCGGCACCTTCCTCTGCGCGGTGGCGGCGGCCGGCGGCGAGGCGGTGCTGCGCAACGCCGAAGGGCGCCACCTCGATGCCGTGATCGAGAAGCTGCGCGAAGCCGGCGTCAGCATCGAGGCCGGCGACGGCTTCCTGCGCGTGCGCTCGGGCGGGCCCGGCACGCTCAAGGCCGTGGGCTTCCGCACCAGCGAGTACCCGGCGTTCCCCACCGACATGCAGGCCCAGTTCATGGCCGTCAACTGCATCGCCGCGGGCACCGCGCGCGTGAACGAGACGATCTTCGAGAACCGCTTCATGCACGTCAACGAACTCGTGCGCCTGGGCGCGAAGATCGAGGTCGACGGCCACACGGCCGTGATCACCGGCGTGGACAAGCTCTCGGGCGCGGCCGTGATGGCCACCGACCTGCGCGCGTCGGCCAGCCTGGTCATTGCCGGCCTGGTGGCCGAGGGCCAGACCATGGTCGACCGCATCTATCACCTCGACCGCGGTTACGACCGCATGGAAGCCAAGCTCCAGGCGCTGGGCGCGGACATCGAACGGGCCTCCTGATGCTCACTCTCGCACTCTCCAAAGGCCGGATCTTCGAAGAGACCCTGCCCCTGCTGGCCGCGGCCGGCATCGTCGTCACCGAAGACCCGGAAAAGAGCCGCAAGCTCATCCTGGCCACCAACCAGCCCGACGTGCGCGTGGTGCTGGTGCGCGCCACCGACGTGCCCACCTACGTGCAGCATGGCGGTGCGGACGTGGGCGTGGCCGGCAAGGACGTGCTGCTGGAGCACGCGGCCGAGGCCGACGGCGCCGCCGGCCTGTACCAGCCGCTGGACCTGCAGATCGCGCGCTGCCGCATGAGCGTGGCCACGCGCGACGACTTCGACTACGCCGCCGCGGTCAAGCAGGGCTCCCGCATCCGCGTGGCCACCAAGTACACGGCCGTGGCCCGCCAGCACTTTGCCGAAAAGGGCGTGCACGTCGACCTGATCAAGCTGTACGGCTCGATGGAGCTGGCGCCGCTGACGGGCCTGGCCGACGCCATCGTCGACCTGGTCTCGACCGGCTCCACGCTCAAGGCCAACCGCCTGGTCGAGGTCGAGCAGATCATGCAGATCTCGTCCCGCCTGGTCGTGAACCAGGCCGCGCTGAAGTTGAAGCGCGCCCGCATCCGCCAGCTGATCGACGCGTTCGCGTCGGTGATCCCGGCCGAGGCCTGATCGGCGCACGCCCGCTGTCCCTTCTTCCATCACACCCTCGGCCGCCTGACGGCCCGCTGCACACCATGTCGGTCAACGTCCGCCACCTCCGCACCCGCGATGCCCAGTTCGAAGCCGAATTCCAGCGCGTGCTGCATTGGTCGGCCGAAACCGACCAGGCCATCGAGGAGCGCGTGGCCGCGATCCTGGCCGACGTGCAGGCCCGGGGCGACGCCGCGGTGCTGGAGTACACGGCCCGCTTCGACGGCCTGCAGGCCGACAGCGTGGCCGCGCTGGAGCTGACGCGCGAGGAACTCAAGGCCGCGTTCGAGGCCATCACCCCGGCCCAGCGCCAGGCGCTGGAGGCCGCGGCGGCCCGGGTGCGCGACTACCACGAGCGCCAGCTGGAGGCCTGCGGCCGCAGCTGGCAGTACCGCGATGCCGACGGCACCCTGCTGGGCCAGAAGGTCACGCCGCTGGACCGCGTGGGCATCTACGTGCCCGGCGGCAAGGCCGCCTACCCGTCCAGCGTGCTGATGAACGCGCTGCCGGCCCATGTGGCCGGCGTGGGCGAGATCATCATGGTGGTGCCCACGCCGCGCGGCGAGCGCAACGCCCTGGTGCTGGCCGCGGCCTACGTGGCCGGGGTGCATCGCGCGTTCACGCTGGGCGGCGCCCAGGCCGTGGGCGCGCTGGCCTACGGCACGGCCACGGTGCCGCGCGTGGACAAGGTCACCGGCCCGGGCAATGCCTACGTGGCCGCGGCCAAGCGCCGCGTGTTCGGCCAGGTGGGCATCGACATGATCGCCGGCCCCAGCGAGATCCTGGTGCTGGCCGACGGCAGCACGCCGCCGGATTGGGTGGCCATGGACCTGTTCAGCCAGGCCGAGCACGACGAACTGGCCCAGAGCATCCTGCTGTGCCCGGACGCCGACTACATCGCCCGCGTGCAGGCCGAGATCGACCGCCTGCTGCCGGGCATGCCGCGCCACGAGGTGATCCGGGCGTCGCTGGAAGGCCGCGGCGCGCTGATCCACACCGCCTCGATGGAAGAGGCCTGCGCGATCAGCAACCGCATCGCGCCCGAACACCTGGAAGTCTCCAGCCGCGAACCGCACCGCTGGGAGCCGCTGCTGCGCCACGCGGGCGCGATCTTCCTGGGCGCCTACACCAGCGAAAGCCTTGGCGACTATTGCGCCGGCCCCAACCACGTGCTGCCCACCTCGGGCACCGCGCGCTTCTCGTCGCCGCTGGGCGTCTACGACTTCCAGAAGCGCAGCAGCCTGATCGAGGTCAGCGAGGCCGGCGCCCAGGTGCTGGGCCCGATCGCCGCCGAGCTGGCCTACGGCGAAGGCCTGCAGGCCCACGCGCAGGCGGCGGAATTCCGGCTCAAGCGCTGAAGCCGGGCCGGGCGCGTTGCCCGGTGCTTGGTGTTCGGGTTGACACGAACTTCGTGTTCCACGAAACTCGTGTCACACGAAGTTCGTGTGATTTGGCGGCCGCCCAGCCGCCTCCGCCGTCCCGCCCCGCCACCTTGCCGCGATGAAGAACGTCACCGTCACCATGGAAGACCAGGTCGCCGACTGGGCCCGGATGGAGGCGGCGCGCCGCAACACCAGCGTGTCGCGCCTGATCGGCGAGTTGCTGGCCGAGAAGATGCGGCACGACGACGCCTACGAGCGCGCGATGCGCGAGGCACTGGAGTTCAAGAGCATCGGCGTGTCCCAGGCGCCCGCGCTGCCGCGCGAAGCCCTGTACGAACCGCGCGAGCCCGGAGCTCCGCGATGAGCGCGCTGCCCGCCACCGCCTTCGTCGACGTGCCCCTGCTGCTGCAGGCCGGTGACGATCGCGACCCGGCCCGCCGCGACCGCGCCCGCGACTGGTTGCGCAAGTGCTGGTCCGAGCGCCGCGGCCGCCTCAGCGTGCAAGTGCTCAACGAGTACTACCGCGAGGTCAGCCGCCAGTTCGCCACCCCCATCGCCGCCGGCGATGCGCGCGCCGAGGTGCGCCGCTACCAGCACTGGAAGCCCTGGCAGGTGGACCACGCCACGGTCGAGACCGCCTGGGCCATCGAGAGCCGCTACGGCCTGCCCTACTGGGACGCGCTGGTCGTGGCCTCGGCCCAGCAGCAGGGCTGCGCCTGCGTGCTCAGCGACCGCCTGCCCCATGGGATGCAGATCGATTCGGTGCAGGTGCTGGACCCGTTCCTGACCCCGCCCGAGCGCCTGGACCAGCCCTGGCCCGGGCCGGTCTGAACGCCGCACACCGCCCACACGAACCGCACCACCCCGCCTTTCACGGACCCCACCATGAGCGCCCCCCTCGCCGACCGCATGACCCGCTTCCTCCGCGCCGACGTGCAAGGCATGCACGGCTACGCGGTGCAGCCCAGTGCCGGCCTGGTCAAGGTCGACACCATGGAGAACCCGTTCCCGCTGCCGCCCGAGCTGCGCCGCGCGCTGGGTGAGCGCCTGGGCGAGGTGGCGCTCAACCGCTACCCGGCCGAGCGCGGCGACGTGCTGCGCACCGAACTGGCGCGCCACGCGCAGATGCCCGCGGACTGCGACATCATGCTGGGCAATGGCTCGGACGAACTGATCAGCCTGCTGACCCTGGCCGCCGACGTGCCCGGCAACGTGGTGCTGGCCCCGGTGCCCGGCTTCGTGATGTACGAGATGTCGGCCAAGCTGCAGGGCCTGAAGTTCGTGGGTGTGCCCACCACGGCCGATTTCGAGCTGGACGGCCCGGCCATGCTGGCGGCAATCCGCGAGCACCAGCCGGCCCTGGTCTGGCTGGCCTACCCGAACAACCCCACGGCCAACCTGTGGGACGACGCCGTCATCGAGGCCATCATCGAGGCCGCCCCGGGCCTGGTGGTGATGGACGAGGCCTACCAGCCCTTCGCGTCGCGTGATTCGCGCGAGCGCCTGCTGCGCCATCCGCACGTGCTGCTGATGCGCACGATGAGCAAGTTCGGCCTGGCCGGCGTGCGCATCGGCTACCTGATCGGCCGCGCGCCGCTGATCCGCGAACTCGACAAGCTGCGCCCGCCGTTCAACATCAGCGTGCTCAACTGCGAGGCCGCGCTGTTCGCGCTGGAGCACGTGGCCGAGTACGAGCGCCAGGCCGGCCTGATCCGCGCCGAGCGCGAGACCCTGATGGCCGCGCTGCGATCCCTGCCCGGCGTGCAGGCCTTCCCCAGCGAGGCCAACATGATCCTGGTGCGCGTGCCCGACCCGGCGCGCGTGTTCGCCGGCATGAAGGCCCGCGGCGTGCTGATCAAGAACGTCTCCGGCCTGCACCCCTTGCTGGCGGGCTGCTTGCGCATCACCATCGGCACGCCGGACGAAAACCCGCAAACCCTGGCCGCCCTGCGCGGCGCCCTGCAGGACCTGCCCACCCCATGAGCACCACCCCCCGCATCGCCGCGGTGTCGCGCGACACCAAGGAAACCCAGATCACCGTGCGCATCAACCTGGACGGCTCCGGCCAGTCCGAGCTGGACACGGGCATCGGCTTCTTCGACCACATGCTGGACCAGATCGCCCGCCACGGGCTGATCGACCTGGCCATCCGCGCCAAGGGCGACCTGCACATCGACGGCCACCACACGGTCGAGGACGTGGGCATCACCCTGGGCCAGGCCGTGGCCCAGGCGGTGGGCGACAAGAAGGGCCTGGTGCGCTACGGCCATTCGTACGTGCCGCTGGACGAGGCGCTGTCGCGCGTGGTGGTCGATTTCTGCGGCCGCCCGGGCCTGCACATGGACGTCAAGTTCACCGCCGGCATGATCGGCGCGCTCGACACCCAGCTGATCTACGAGTTCTTCCAGGGCTTCTCGAACCACGCCGGCGTGGCCCTGCACATCGACAACCTGAAGGGCCACAACGCCCACCACCAGGCCGAGACCATCTTCAAGGCCTTCGGCCGCGCGCTGCGCATGGCCCTGGCCATCGACCCGCGCGCCGCGGACGTGATCCCTTCCACGAAAGGCTCGCTGTGACCCGCAAAGTCGCCGTCGTCGATTACGGCATGGGCAACCTGCGCTCGGTGTCGCAGGCCGTGATGCATGCGGCGCAAAGCGCCGAGGTCGAGGTCATCGTCACCCAGCGCCCCGAGGATGTGATGGCCGCCGAGCGCGTGGTGCTGCCCGGCCAGGGCGCGATGCGCGACTGCATGGGCGAGCTCGCGCGCTCCGGGCTGAAGGAAGCCGTGCTGCACGCGATCGCCAACAAGCCCCTGATGGGCGTGTGCGTGGGCATGCAGATGCTGCTGGACCACAGCGAAGAGCAGGACACCCCGGGCCTGGCCGTGATCCCCGGCGAGGTGCGCCGCTTCCGCCTGGACGGGCAGCTGCAAGGCGACGGCAGCCGCTACAAGGTGCCCCAGATGGGCTGGAACCGCGTGCACCAGCGCGCGCATGACGGCCGCGTGCACCCGATCTTCGCCGGCGTGCCCGACGAGAGCTGGTTCTACTTCGTGCACAGCTTCTACGCGGCCCCGTCCGACCCGCGCCACATCGCCGGCGAGACCGAGTTCGGCGTGCGCTTTACCTCGGCCGTGGCGCGGGATAATATTTTTGCCACCCAGTTCCATCCCGAGAAGAGTGCCGACATGGGCCTGCGCCTGTTCCGCAACTTCCTGGACTGGCGTCCCTGACCGGGCCGGCTGCGGCCGTCCGGTCCACCCGCCCCCCCTTCTTCTCAACGACCTCTCGCGAGCGCATCGAGCCATGCTGCTGATTCCCGCCATCGACCTCAAGGACGGCCACTGCGTCCGTCTCGAAAAGGGCGACATGAACGTCGCCACCACCTTCGGTGAAGACCCGGCCGCCATGGCCCGCCGCTGGGTGGATGCCGGCGCGCGCCGTCTGCACCTCGTGGACCTCAACGGCGCGTTCGCCGGCAAGCTGGTCAACGAGTCGGCCATCAAGGCCATCGTGCGCGAACTGGGCGACGAGATCCCCATCCAGCTCGGCGGCGGCATCCGCGACCTCGACACCATCGAGCGCCTGCTCGACGACGGCATCAGCTACGTGATCATCGGCACGGCTGCAGTCAAGAACCCGGGCTTCCTGAAGGACGCCTGCACCGCGTTCGGCGGCCACATCATCGTGGGCCTGGACGCCAAGGACGGCAAGGTGGCCACCGACGGCTGGAGCAAGCTGACCGGCCACGAGGTGGTCGACCTGGCCAAGAAGTTCCAGGACTACGGCGTCGAAGGCGTGATCTACACCGACATCGGCCGCGACGGCATGCTCACGGGCATCAACATCGAGTCCACGGTCAAGCTGGCCCAGGCGCTGACCATTCCCGTGATCGCCTCGGGCGGCCTGTCCGACATCGCCGACATCGAACGCCTTTGCGCGGTCGAGAGCGATGGCGTGTCGGGCGTGATCTGCGGCCGCTCCATCTACACCGGGGCGCTCGACTTCGCCGCCGGTCAGCGTCGCGCCGACGAGCTCGGCCAGGCCTGACCCGCATGCTGGCCAAACGCATCATCCCCTGCCTGGACGTCACCGGCGGCCGCGTCGTCAAGGGCGTCAATTTCGTCGAACTGCGTGACGCGGGCGATCCGGTCGAGATCGCCGCGCGCTACAACGAGCAGGGCGCCGACGAACTCACCTTCCTCGACATCACGGCCACCTCCGATGGCCGCGACGTGATCCTGCACATCATCGAGGCCGTGGCGTCCCAGGTGTTCATCCCGCTGACCGTGGGTGGGGGCGTGCGCGTGGTCGAGGACGTGCGCCGCCTGCTCAACGCAGGCGCGGACAAGGTCAGTTTCAACTCGGCGGCCGTGGCCAACCCGCAGGTGATCAACGACGCGTCCGACAAGTACGGCTCGCAGGCCATCGTGGTGGCCATCGACGCCAAGCGCCGCACCGGCGAGGACCTGGCCGCGCGCGGCCCGGGTTGGGACGTCTACACCCACGGCGGCCGCAAGAACATGGGCCTGGATGCCGTGGCCTGGGCCACCGAGATGGCCCGCCGCGGCGCCGGCGAGATCCTGCTGACCAGCATGGACCGCGACGGCACGCGCATCGGCTTCGACCTCGAACTCACCCGCGCGGTGGCCGACGCGGTGCCGGTGCCGGTGATCGCCTCGGGCGGCGTGGGCAACCTCGACCACCTGGCCGACGGCGTGCAGCAGGGCGGCGCCGATGCGGTGCTGGCCGCCAGCATCTTTCACTACGGCCAGCACACCGTGGCCGAGGCCAAGGCGCTGATGGCCGCGCGCGGGATCCCGGTGCGGCAATGAAATCGTCCTTCCAGGCGCGTGGCGCCCGCGGCGCTGCCGCCCCCGAGGCTGGGGCCCGCCCGCGCCCCGGCCGCGCCCACGGCACGGCCCATGTGCCGCACGAGGTGCGCATCATCGGTGGGCAGTGGCGCAGCCGCCGCCTGCCCGTGCCCGATTCGCCGGGCCTGCGCCCCACGCCCGACCGCGTGCGCGAAACCCTGTTCAACTGGCTGGGCCAGGACCTGGCCGGCTGGGTGGTGCTGGATGCCTTCGCGGGCTCGGGCGCGCTGGGCTTCGAGGCAGCCTCGCGCGGCGCGGCGGCCGTGACCCTGATCGAGGCCGATGCCAAGCTGGCCCGCGGCCTGGAAGCCACCCGCACCCAGCTGGGCGCCAGCGGCGTGACCGTGCTGGGCACGGACGGCATCGCCTGGATGCGCCGCAGCAGCGCGCAGTTCGACCTGGTGCTGCTGGACCCGCCCTTCGACGCCAACCTGTTCGAGGCCGCGCTGACCGCGGCCGCCGCCCGGGTGCCCGAGGGCGGCTGGCTGTACCTGGAAGCCCCGGAAGCCTGGGGCGCCGAGGCCCTGGCCCCGCTGGGCCTGAGCCTGTACCGGCACCTGAAGGCCGGCACCGTGCACGCCCACCTGCTGCGCAAGGGCGGCGAGGCGGCCTGAGGGCCGGGCCTGCAGCCGCACGCAGCACGCAGCACGCAGCACGCACGACGTGGCACGAGCGCTCCTGAACCGTCCGCCCCACACCGACCCGTTCCGTTCCGATCCGACCCGTCACGTCCCCGAGAGGGCTCCCTGATGACCAGCACTCCGACGACCCCCTTGGCCAACACGGCCGCTGCCAGCGCCGGCCAGGAGCCGCCATTGACCGCCGTGTACCCGGGCACCTTCGACCCGATGACCAGCGGGCACCAGGACCTGATGCGGCGCGCCAGCCGCCTGTTCCCGCGCCTGATCCTGGCCGTGGCGGCCGGGCACCACAAGCGCACCATGTTCACCGTGGACGAGCGCCTGGAGATCGCCACCGAGCTGGCCCGGCCTTACCCGAACGTGGAAGTGGTGGCCTTCAAGGGCCTGCTGCGGGACTTCGTGGTGGCCAACCATGGCAAGGTGGTGGTGCGGGGCCTGCGCGCGGTCAGCGACTTCGAGTACGAGTTCCAGATGGCCGGCATGAACCGGCAGCTGATGCCCGACGTGGAGACCTTGTTCCTGACGCCCTCGGACCAGTACCAGTTCGTCAGCGGCACCTTCGTGCGCGAGATTGCCATGCTTGGCGGTGATGTTTCGAAGTTCGTGTCACCCTCGGTACTGGAGCGCCTGCGGGCGCGCGTGGCCCAGCCGCGCGAGTGAGCCGAGCCGGCCTGGCCGCCGACCTGATTTGTTGACCCCCTGACCCCAGAGAGCGCGCCGCCATGGCCCTGATGATCACGGACGAATGCATCAACTGCGACGTCTGCGAACCCGAATGCCCGAACGATGCGATCTCGATGGGGGCCGATTACTACGTGATCGACCCGCACAAGTGCACCGAGTGCGTGGGCCACTTCGACAGCCCGCAATGCGTGCAGGTGTGCCCGGTGGAATGCATCCCGCTGCACCCCGAGCACGTGGAGACGCCGGTGCAGCTGCTGGCCAAGTACACCGCGCTGACGGGCCGGCCCCCGGTGCTGTTGCCCGAAGGGGTGACGGCGGAAGAGGCGGCGGCGGTGACGATCGCGGTGGCGCCTGTTGCACCCGCGGCCGCCGTGACGGCGGCCGGGCCGGCCACGATCAGCGCCCCGACCCCGCCGAGCCCGACGCCGGCACCTTGACGGTGAAGGGCGTGGCCGGCCTCTTCGCGCTTCGCGTGGGCCGGCTGGCGCTGGCCTGAGGCGCGTCGTCCGCGCTGGCCGGCGGCAGGGCGTGGCGGCGCTTCTTGGGGCACCAGGCCCCGGGCTTGCACTGCGGCTGACCCGTCAACGAGGCCGCAGCGGCCGCCTCGCGCGCATGGCGCTGGGCTTCGAGCGTGGCGGCCAGGCGGGCTTCGCTGAGGGCCACGGCCCGGCCTTGTTCGACCTCCTCGGGGCTGCGGCGATCGCTTCGCACGGCCACCGGCGCTTGCGGGCAGGGCGGAGGCAAAGGCCCTTGGCTGAAGCTGCTGCCGCAGCGCCACAGCATCAGGGGTGATGACCCGGCGCGGGTGTCCGACG
>Ga0228698_1000655_pt1 | contig 22605 bp, 20 predicted proteins | sample McNCre117_Aug_MG_FD_178015 | JGI IMG/M metagenome (GOLD analysis project Ga0228698, IMG submission 178015) | Freshwater microbial communities from McNutts Creek, Athens, Georgia, United States - 1-17_Aug_MG | ecosystem: Environmental > Aquatic > Freshwater > Creek | place: USA: Georgia...
TGGGCCGATCGCTGCTGGCGCGGGCCTGCTGCAGCGCGGCGTCCAGCGCGGCCACGTCGTGGCCGTCCACCGGGCCGACCACGTTCCAGCCGCAGGCGGCAAAGCGGCCGGCGGTGTCGTCGGCGAACCAGCTCGGCACCGCACCGTCGATGCTGATGCCGTTGTCGTCGTACAGCGCCGTGAGCTTGCCCAGCTTCCACACGCCAGCCAGCGAGATCGCCTCCTGGCTGACGCCCTCCATCAGGCAGCCGTCGCCCAGGAAGACCCAGGTGCGGTGGTCCACCACCGCGTGGCCCGGGCGGTTGAACTGGTCGGCCAGCAACTTCTCGGCCAGCGCCATGCCCACCGCGTTGGTGAGGCCCTGACCCAGCGGGCCGGTGGTGGTTTCCACGCCGGGGGTGTGGTCCACCTCCGGGTGGCCGGGCGTCAGGCTGCCGCGCTGGCGGAAGCGCTTGAGCTCCTCGATCGGCAGGTCGTAGCCGGTGAGGTGCAGCAGCGCATAGAGCAGCATGCTGGCGTGGCCGTTGGACAGCACGAAGCGGTCACGGTCCCACCAGGCCGGGTCGGCCGGGTTGTGCTTGAGGTGGCGCGTCCACAGCGCCACCGCCATCTCGGCCATGCCCATCGGCGCGCCGGGGTGGCCGGAGTTGGCCTGCTGCACCGCATCCATCGCCAGCGCCCGCAGCGCGTTGGCCAGCTCGTTGCGCTGGCCGTTGTCGGGGCGCAGCACGCGATCCGTTGAAGAACTTGCCATGGTGTGATTGCTCCTGTTCGTTCTGCCGGATCAGAGGACGCCCACGGAGCGACGGCGCCGCTCCATCATTCGCCAGATGTAGGGCGTGAAGATCAGCTGCATCGCCAGCTCCATCTTTCCGCCCGGCACCACCAGGGTGTTGGCCCGGCTCATCCACGAGTTGTTGATCATGTTGAGCAGGTAGGGGAAGTCGATGCCCTTCGGGTTGGCGAAGCGGATCACGCAGAGCGACTCGTCGGCGGTGGGGATGTCGCGGGCGATGAAGGGGTTGGAGGTGTCCACCACCGGCACGCGCTGGAAGTTGACGTGCGTGTGCTCGAACTGCGGGCAGATGTAGTGCACGTAGTCGGGCATGCGGCGCAGGATGGTGTCGGTCACCGCCTCGGCGCTGTAGCCGCGCACGTTCTTGTCGCGGTAGAGCTTCTGCACCCACTCCAGGTTGATCACCGGCACCACGCCGATCAGCAGGTCCGGGTGGCGGGCGATGTTGACCTCCGGCGTCACCACGGCGCCGTGCAGGCCCTCGTAGAACAGCAGGTCGGTGTCGGCGGGCAGGTCCTCCCAGGGCGTGAAGGTGCCGGGATCCTGCTGGTACGGGGCCGCCTCGCCGGGGTCGTGCAGGTACTTGCGGCGCTTGCCGTTTCCGCACTCGCCGTAGCTGCGAAACAGTTCTTCCAGCTCGGGGAAGAGGTTGTTCTCCGGCCCGAAGTGGCTAAAGTGCTTGTTGCCGCCCTTCTCCGCTTCGGCCTGGCGCTTGCGCATCTCCAGGCGGTCGTAGCGGTGGAAGCTGTCGCCCTCGATGACCGCAGCGCGGATCTTCTCGCGGCGGAAGATGGCCTCGAAGGTGCGCGTCACCGACGAGGTGCCCGCGCCGGACGAGCCGGTGATGGCGATGATCGGGTGTCTTTCTGACATGGTGGGTCTCCTTGAATTCGGGGGCGGGCTCAGTCGCGGAACAGGCTGCGCTCCTGGAAGAGCGGCGCAGGCGCCTCGCGGGTGACCGGCTCGTGGTGGTAGCGCTCGATGCGCTCGACCTCGTTCTTCGAGCCGAACACCAGGCCGATGCGCTGGTGCAGCGTGGTCGGCTTAACGCCCAGGATCGGCTGGCGGCCGGTGGAGGCGCGCCCGCCCGCCTGCTCCATCAGGAAGCCGACCGGGTTGGCCTCGTAGAGCAGGCGCAGGCGGCCCGGCTTGGACGGGTCCTTGAGGTCGCGGGGGTACATGAAGACGCCGCCGCGCATCAGGATGCGGTGCGCCTCCGCCACCATCGAGGCGATCCAGCGCATGTTGAAGTCCTTGCCGCGCGGGCCCGTCTTGCCGGCCAGGCACTCGTCGACGTAGCGCTTGACCGGCGGCTCCCAGAAGCGCGAGTTCGACGCGTTGATCGCGAACTCCTGCGTGTCCGCCGGCACGCGGATGTCCGGGTGCGTGAGCATGAACTCGCCCAGGTTGGGGTTCAGCGTGAAGCCGGCCACGCCGTTGCCCACGCTGAGCACGAACATCGTCGTCGGCCCGTACAGCGCATAGCCGGCGGCGACCTGCGTGGCGCCGGGCTGCAGGAAGTCGGCCTCCACCACGTCGCGCCCGCTGTCGATCACCGCCTGCGGCGCGCGCAGGATGGAGAAGATGCTGCCCACCGAGACGTTGACGTCGATGTTGGACGAGCCGTCCAGCGGGTCGAACACCAGCAGGTACTTGCCGCGCGGGTGGGCCGCCGGGATCTGCGACGGGTCCTCCATCTCCTCCGAGGCCATGCCCGCCAGCGTGCCGGACCACTCGTTGCGGCGCAGGAAAACCTCGTTGGACAGCACGTCCAGCGGCTTCTGCACCTCGCCCTGCACGTTGGTCTCGCCCCCCACCGCGGCGCCCACCGCGGCATTCATCGCCGCGCCCAGGCCGTCGGCCAGCTCGCCAAAAGCGACGGTGCGGGCGATCGCCTTGCAGGCGAGCGACACGTCCAGGATCAGCGCGTTGAGTTCACCGCTGGCGCCGGGGAAGCGGCGGCGCTGTTCGATCAGGTACTGGGTCAGCGTGGAGCGGTTGGACAGGGGCATGGTGGGAGGCTCACTGGGTGGTCGTCGGATGTCTGGGGGCGAGGGACTACGTGCGTGCGCCTTCGAGCTCGGCGCGCATCGCGTCGATCACGGCGCGGTAGTCCGGCTGGCCGAAGATCGCGCTGCCGGCCACGAAGGTGTCGGCACCGGCGTCGGCGACGCGGCGGATGTTCTCGACCTTGATGCCGCCGTCGATCTCCAGGCGGATGTCGCGGCCCGAGGCGTCAATCAGCTGGCGCACCCGCTCGGCCTTGCGCAGCGTGTGCTCAATGAAACTCTGGCCACCGAAGCCCGGGTTCACGCTCATCAGCAGGATCACGTCGAGCTGGTCGATCGTCCACTCCAGCAGGTCGATGGGCATCGCCGGGTTGAACACCAGGCCGGCCTGACAGCCCGCGCCGCGGATCAGCTGCAACGTGCGGTCCACGTGGGTGGACGCATCCGGGTGGAAGGTGATGATGTCCGCACCGGCCTTGGCGAAGTCCAGCGCCAGCGCGTCCACCGGCTGCACCATCAGGTGCACGTCCAGCGGCACCGGCGTGCCGTCCGGGCGGCGGCAGTGCGGCTTGATCGCCTGGGCCACCGCGGGGCCGACGGTGAGGTTGGGGACGTAGTGGTTGTCCATCACGTCGAAGTGAATCCAGTCCGCGCCGGCGGCGATGACGGTACGCACCTCCTCACCCAGGCGGGCAAAGTCGGCCGAGAGGAGGCTGGGGGCGATGCGGAAGTTCATGGCGGCACGCGGGCTCAAAGGCAAAAAACCGGGCCGTCGGAAGCAGGAAGGAGGCGGATGCGCGGGAGTTGCGCGAACGATGACGACCCGGTGACGCCAATGTAGGCAGCCGGTCGTTTAAGGTAAATTCACCGATGTTTGGGTTTCGATTCAGGAACCCTGAATCGAAACCGCGACCCCGCATCCACCGTGAGAACCGTCACCTTCCGCCAGCTGCGCGTCTTCGTCGAGGTGGCGCGCCACCTGAGCTTCGTGCGCGCGGCCGAGGCGCTGCACCTCACCCCCCCGGCGGTGACGATGCAGGTCAAGGAGCTGGAATCGGCCATCGAGCTGCCGCTGTTCGACCGCCAGGGCCGCAAGGTGACGCTGACCACCGCGGGCGAGTACTTCCTCGTTTACGCCAAGCGCCTGCTGGCCACGCTGAAGGACGCCGACGACGCGATGGCGCGCTTTCGCAAGCTCGAAACCGGCCTGCTCAGCGTCGGGCTGGTCAGCACCGCGAAGTACTTCGTGCCGCGCCTGCTGGTGAAATTCCGCGAGGAGCACCCGGGCGTCGAGGTGAAGCTGCAGGTCACCGCCAACCGCGAACAGCTGGTGACGCTGATGGTCAACGGCGAGGTGGACCTGGCGATCATGGGCCGCCCGCCGCGCGAGCTCGCCACGCGGGCCGAGCCCTTCGCGGCGCACCCGCACGTCTTCGTCGCCCCGCCGGGCCACCCCATCCTGCGCTCGGGCCACCCGCCGGTGGCCGCCCTGGCCAACTGCCCGCTGATCGTGCGCGAAGGGGCCTCCGGCACCCGCGCGCTGATGGACCGCTTCTTCCAGGACCACCGCGTCGAGCCGCGCATCGCGATGGAGATGCCCAGCAACGAGACGATCAAGCAGGCGGTGATGGCCGGCATGGGCCTGAGCTTCCTGAGCCTGCACACGCTGGGGCTGGAGCTGCAGGCCGGCGTGATCGAGCTGGTGCACGTCGAGGACACGCCGGTGATGCGCATGTGGAACGTGGTGCGCCTGCAGTCGCGCGTGCTCTCGCCGGCGGCCGAGGCCTTCCGCTACTTCATCCTCGAGGAGGGCGAGGCCTACTTGGCCGCGCACGACCGGCCCTGGATGAGCGGCCTGGCCGCGAAGGCCGCACCGAGCGACGCGGCGGGCTGATCCAGCGACCCTGCGAGCGCCTCAGCCTGCCCGCTTCAGCCTGCCCCCGTCAGCCAGAGCGCCCCAGCACCGCCTCCAGCCGCCGCAGCATCGGCGTCACCACCGGCACGGTCAGCATCGTGCTGCCCACCGCCATCAGCAGCAGCGCGGTGAAGGTGGCGTTGGTGATCACCGCCTTGTCCAGCAGGATGTTGGCGAAGATGATCATGATCAGCGCCTTGGTCTGCAGCAGCCAGCCGATCAGCGAGGCCTCGCCGCGCTGCCAGCCCAGGATGCGGCCGGCCGCATGGATGCCCGCCAGCTTGCCCACCACCGAGGCCAGCAGCAGCCAGCCCGCGGCCAGGAACACCGCGGCAAAGCCCCCGCCTCCACCACCTCCGGCGCCGATGTCCCAGTTCGTGCGCAGCCCCGTGCTCAGGAAGAACACCGGCATCATCACCAGCAGCACGTGGTGGCGCAGCAGGTCCATCTGGTCCTGGTCGAACCAGTGCGAGTCCATCACCGCGCCGGCCAGGAAGGCGCCGACCATGAAGTGCAGGCCCGACCAGTCCGCGCCGAAGGCACAGGCCGCCAGCCAGATCAGGCCGACGTACCAGCGGTCGCGCTCGGGGATCTTCAGCATCAGCCGGCGCAGCGCCACGCTGGCCAGCGCGAACAGCACCAGGAAGGCGGCCTGCTTACCCACGCGCGTCCAGTCCAGCAGGATCAGCGCCAACACGCCCCAGATCGCGATGTCGTCCAGGCTGGCGTAGCGCAGGATGCGCTGGCCGATCGGGCGGCGCAGGATCTCCAGCTTCTCCATCAGCAGGATCAGGATGGGCAGCGCCGTCACCGCGCAGGACATGCCCACGCCGAGCACGAACTGCCAGCGCTCGGCCTTCGGCCCCATCCAGCCCGGCACCGCCAGCATCGCGATCGCCGCCCCGCAGCCCAGCAGCAGCGGCGCGCCCAGCGCCAGCCCGGCGGTGATGCCGCTCTCGCGCCGGTGCGCCCAGGCCTGGCGCAGGTCCAGCTCGATCCCGGCGATCCAGACGAAGAGCATCACCGCCCACCAAGCCACGCCGTTGAGCGCGGTGATGACCTGCGGGTTGAAGACGAAGCGGTAGTAGTCCGGAAACGCCGCCCCCAGCACGCCGGGGCCGAGCAGGATGCCGCCGACGATCTGCACCACCACCAGCGGCGCCCAGTAGTCGGTGCGCCCCAGCCGCCACACCAGGTAGGGCAGGCTGAAGATGATCAGCATCGCGATCAGGAAAACTTCGGTCGTGTTCATCGGGGACGATTCAACTGCACAGCAGCTTGCAATTCGTGCAGTTTGGCATGCACCACGATCGGCACGCCGCGGCGAAGCCCCTGCGTGCCAGCCTGGCGACCGGTCAGCGCTCGGCGCGCGCCTCGCGGGTCATGAGGGCGGCCACGGCATCGCGCGGGGCCAGCTCGCTGCGCAGCACGGCGACGACCGCCGCGGTGATCGGCATGTCGATGCCCAGCGCCTGGGCGCGGTGGAGCACGGTCTCGGCGCTGTAGACGCCCTCGGCGACGTGGCCGAGTTCGTGCAGGATCTGGCTCAGGCCGACCCCGGCGGCCAGGCGCAGGCCGACGCGGCGGTTGCGCGAGAGGTCGCCGGTGGCGGTGAGCACCAGGTCGCCCAGGCCCGACAGGCCCATGAAGGTTTCGACCTGCGCACCCAGGGCCAGGCCCAGGCGGGTCATTTCGGCCAGGCCGCGGGTGATCAGCGCGGCGCGGGCGTTCAGGCCCAGGTCCATGCCGTCGGCGATGCCGGTGGCGATGGCGAGCACGTTCTTGACCGCGCCGCCCACCTCGACGCCGACGGGGTCGGGCGAGGAGTAGACGCGCAGGCTGCTGCCGTGCAGGGCCTGGACAGCGGCCTGGCAGAGCGCAGCGTCGCGGCTGGCGGCGACCAGCGCGGTGGGCTGGCCGCGGGCAACCTCCTGCGCAAAGCTGGGGCCGGAGAGCACGCCGGCACGCAACTGCGGCGCGACCTGCTGGGCGATTTCATGACCGAGCAGACCGCTGCCGGCCTCGAAGCCCTTGCACAGCCACATCACGGCGCTGCCGGCGGGCAGCCGCGCGAGGGTTTCGCGCAGCGCGGCCATCGGCGTGCCGACGATGATGAGGCCCTTGCCGGCACCGCCCGCGTGGGCGATGGCGGCGTCGAAATCGGGGGTGACGCGCAGGGCGCTCGGCAGGGTGAGGCCGGGCAGGTAGCGCTGGTTCTGGCCGGTCTGCCGGATGGCTTCGGCCTGCGCGGCGTCGCGCGCCCACAGCAGCGTGGGCTGGTGGGTGGCGGCCTGGGCCGCGAGGGCGGTGCCCCAGGCGCCGGCGCCGAGCACCGTGACGGGGACCGCGGTCGTCGCAAGCGGGGTCATCGCGTCGATGGCTGGGGAAACGTCTCGGGCGCAGCGCCGGCCGGCTCGTGGGCCAGGGCGGCGCGCGCCGTTCGGTCGATCAGTTCGGCAGCTGGCCGTTTTGCTGGGCGGCTTGCTGGGCTTCGAACATGGCCTGGAAGTTGACTTCGGCCAGGTGCACCGGCGGGAAGCCGCCGCGGGTGATCACGTCGGCGACCACGGCGCGCAGGTAGGGGTAGACGATGCCCGGGCAGGCGATGCCGAGGATGGGCTGCATCTGGTCGTCCGGGATGTTGCGGATCTCGAAGATGCCGGCCTGCTTGGCCTCGCAGAGGAACAGCGTGCGCTCACCGAGCTTGGTGGTGACGGTGCCGGTGACGGCCACTTCATAGATGCCTTCGGCCACCGGCTGGACTTCGACGCCCAGGTTCACTTCAACGGCCGGCTGGCCCTGCTCGACCAGGATCTGCGGCGAGTTGGGCTGCTCCAGCGACAGGTCCTTCAGGTAGACGCGCTGGATCTGGAACACGGGGTTTTGATCGTCGGACATGGGGCTGACTCTGGCAGGTTCTGGCAGGGGACTCGGTGGACGTCGGGGCACACAGCCACGGCGGCCGGTGAAGGCGCGGCGGATTATGGCAGTCCGCCCGCAGGCCTCCAGCGGGCGCGACGGGCCGCTCGACCACCCGGGCTCGGGGACGTGGGCAACGCGCCTCAGCCGGGCGTGACGCTTTGCGCGGTCAAGGGGCGATCAAGGGGCGGTCAAGGGCCCGTCCAGGAGGGCCAGCCAGGCCAGCAGCTCCTCGCCCACGCGCTGCGGCGCCTCCATCGTCAGCATGTGGCCACAGCCGGGCAGCGTGACGAGGCGGGCACCCGGGATGCCCTCGGCCAGCTCGCGCGCCTCGTCCGGTGGGGTGATCAGGTCGGCCTCGCCCACCAGGACCAGCGTCGGGCAGGCGATGGCGGCGAGCGTCGGGCGCAGGTCGGCGCGGGCCATCACCGCGCGGTTCTGCGCGATCAGCTGGGCCGTGCCGGCCCGCAGCACCATCTGGGCATAGGCGTCGATCAGCTCGGCGTCGCCAACCCGGTCGGGGTGAAAGGCGGCGCCGAGGTTGGCGCGCAGCACCTCCTCGACGCGCCCGGCCTCGAAGCGCTTGATCGCCTCGCGGCGCAGAAAGACCATCGCCGCCGAGTCGGGCCGGGCCGAGCTGCCCAGCAGCGCCAGCGCGGCGATGCGCTCGGGCGCCTGGCGGACGGCTTCGAGCGCGACCATGCCGCCCATCGAGCAGCCGATCAGCCGCAGCGGACCGCTGGTCTCGGCCAGCAGCCGTTCGGCCATCGCCGCCGGCGTGGACGCGCGGGTGTGCACGTCACTGACCTGCACCGCCGCAGCGCCGTAGCGCGCGCGCAGCGCGGCGGCCTGGGGCTCGAACAGGGCGGCGTCACAGGCCAGGCCGGGCAGCAGCAGGTGCACAACCGGGGCCGCATCGGGAGGCAAGGTCAATCGATCGGGCAAGGTCATGGCGGGCGAGCATAGCCGGCCCACCTGGCCGAGGGGCGCTGCCAACGATGACCGTTTGGCCTCGCCTTCCGGCCACAGCGGGCTCGAGTTGAAACTCAGGTGTGCCGATCGGATCAGCACCCTGTGGTTTACTTAAGCACACCATGACCGAACTGATCGCGATCCGCCACGGCGAAACCGACTCCAACCGGGAACACCGCTTCCAGGGCCAGCTTGACGTGCCGCTGAACGCGACTGGCCGCCTGCAGGCCGAGCGCCTGGCCGAGCGCCTGGCCGACGAGCCGGTGGACGCCGCCTGGGTCAGCGACCTGCAGCGCGCGCAGCAGACCGCCGCGCCCTGGGCCGCGCGCCGCGGCGTGACGATGCGGCCCGACGCGCGCTGGCGCGAGCAGAGCTTCGGGCGCATCGAGGGCCTGCAGGTCAAGGCGCTGCATCGCGACCACCCCGAGCTCTGGGCGCGCTGGGCCGAGCACGACGCCGACTTCGCGCTGCCCGAGGGTGAGAGCGCGCGGCAGTTTCACGCCCGCATCCTCGCCGCCCTGCAGGCGCTTGGCCAGGCGCACCCGCGCGAGCGCGTGCTGCTGGTGACGCACGGCGGCGTGCTGGACATGCTCTGGCGCACGGCCACGGGCGCGGCGCTGCACGGCCCGCGCGCCTGCGCGATTCCGAACGCGGGCATCAACCGCCTGCGCTGGGACGGCGAGCGCCTGGAGATCCTGACCTGGGCCGACGACGCCCACCTGGCGGGCCTGCCGGCCCAGCCCTCGACCGTGCCGCTGAGCGTGCGCCTGAAGGAACTGGGCGCCGCTGCGCTCACCGGCGACGACGCCGAGCCGCCGGTGCCCTGACCCTGAGGCCCTGACGATCAGCGCCGCCGACTGGCGGGGGCTGGCGGTTCGGGCGGTGGGCGCTCGCCCTCGCGCAGCTCACGGATCAACGCCGGGGCGGCGTAGACGCGCTCCAACGCGTGCAGGATCGCGCCGGCCTGCAGCGCCACCAGGCGGGTGTGCTCGGCGCGGTACGCGAAGCGTGCGCCCAGCGCCTCCTGGTTGGCGTCGATCGCCACCCCCACCCATTCGCCGCGGGCATTGACCAGCGCTGCACCGCCTTGGCCGACCTGCGCGTCGATCGTCGTGGCGAAGTTCAGGGGCTGGCGCGGGTCCAGTTTCGGGCGGGCCAGGGCGATGCGCGGGCTCAGGTCGAAGGGCGGGTGCTGATCGAAACCGTCGGCGCGGGCCAGCAGGCCTCCGAAGGTGGTCTTCCAGGGCCAGGCGCTGCCCTGCCCGCTGTAGCCCAGGGCCTGGCCGAAGGACAGGCGCAGGGTACCGCTGGCGTCGGGCGCCCGGGCGTCGCGGCCCCAGCGGTCGATGCGCGCCATCGCCAGCGCGATCGGCACCTCGACGCGCTCGGCGTGACGCAGCAGCTGCTCGCGGCGCAGCGGGTAGACCTGCCGAGCCAGCGCGATCAGCGGGTCGCTGGAGGCCTCGACGGCCGCAACGCCGCCGTCGAGCAGCGCGATGCGTTCCTTCAGCTCACCCAGCCGACAGCCGGCGACCAGGCGCTGCGCGGCCTGTTCGGGCGTCGCGTCACCGCCCGGGGCGGCCAACGCCGCCTGGACGTAGGGGTGCGCGGCGCCGAGCAGGTCGCGCGCCTCGCGCAGCCAGCCGGCGAGCAGGCGCGCCTCCAGCGCCGCGTCGAGCGGCTGCTCGGCTCGCAGGCTGCGTTCCAGGCCGATCAGGCGGCTGTCGCGGTAGGCCGACAGGCGCGCCTCGGCAGGGAGGATGCGCTCGTGCGCCAGCTCGACGAGCTGGCCGGCGGTCTCGAACAGGGTCTGCTCGGGGTAAGCCACCGCCCAGCGCTCGCGCGCCCAGGCGGCTTCGCTGCGGCTGGCCGTTTCGATGTCGGCCCAGGGGTCCTCCGCCGGGCGGCCCGCCGCGGCCGTCCAGGCCTGCCGCTGCGCGGCCTCCTCGTCGGCCTTGCGGGTGAGCAGCGCCTCGTCGTGCAGCGCGGCGGCGGCGCCTTCGAGCGCTTTCAGCCGCGTCTCCAGCGCCACCAGGTGCGGCAAGGTGGCGCGCGCCGCTTCGCTGCCACTGGCCGAGTGCGCCAGCAGCTCGGCACGGCGCGCGCGCAGGCTGCCCAGTTGCAGCGGCAGCAGCGTGTCACGCAGCAGCTGCCACTGCGCCAATGTGGCCCGGCGGTCGCTGGGCTGGGGGTGGCCGGCCAGCAGCAGCAGGTCGCCCTCCGCCACCGGCTGGGCCGCCAGCGGCAGCGCCCGGCGGGGCTGCAGCGGCCGCCCCTGGTCGTAGACGCGCAGCAGCGCGAAGTCCAGCGCGTGGCGCGGGTAAGCGTACTGGTCGGCCTCGCCGCCGAAGCGCGCGGCCTGCTCCTCGGGGACGAAGACCAGGCGCACATCCGTCCAGATCTGGTAGCGAAAGAGCTGGTGGCGCGCGCCCCGTTGCTGGGCGACCACCTCGCAGTGCAGGCCGCTGGCCTGCTGGCAGGCGCGCTCCATCTCGGCGAGCGTGGCTTGGCGGCGGGCGTGGCGGCGCAGCGGCTCAGGCTCGCCGGCCAGCGCGGCGTCGACCACCGCGCTCACGTCGTCGCTCGACACCAGCGAACGCGCGCTCAGGCCCGGGCAGATCGGTTCGCCCCCCGCACCGCGCGCCGCGAAGCCCGGACCGACCAGGTCGTGCTGCGCGTCGGACAGCCGCCCCAGGCAGTCCAGCACCACCGCGTGGCTGGTCAGAAGCAGGCCCTGTCGGCTGACGAAGGCCGCACTGCCACCCGGGCCTGTGCCCACGATCTGCACCGTCGCCTGCTGCAGGTGCTGCAGCCAGGCGGCGTCCACCCCCGTGCCGGCGCCGAGCCGCTCGCGCAGCGCCGCCAGCGGGACGGCATCGAAGGGCCACCACCCCTCCTGCGCCTGCGCGCCCGTCGGCAGGCTGGCTGCGAGCGCGCACAGGGTGACGAGCAGGGAGGCGGCGGGGCGGGAGGGGGATCGGGCAGGTCGCATCGGGGCCAGGCAAGCGGGGCCTGCCGTCACTCGGCACGGGCCTTCAGGTCGGCCGATTGTGCGTCGCGACGGCGAGCCCCCCTCATGCAGTGACTTGACGATGGGTCGATGCAACGCTTTTCCAGTCGCCGCCTTGTTCACCCGCTCCTGGTTCGCCCCCGGTTTGTGGCCCACCTCTTCAGGGGGGGTCGGGGGGGCGCATGGGCGGGGTTCGAGCCATTTCACCGGGAATGGCCGCGGCGTCCAGGTAACGGCGGTACACGCCAAGGCCGCGCGCGGTTAGCCTTGCGGGCCTTGTCGCTTCGGGGGGGGACCCGGCGACAGACTCACGGTCCAGGCATCGCCCTAGCAGGAGAAACGCGCATGAATTTGTACGAGCTGACGCGCAGCATCATCGACAGCATCCCGGCGCAGCAGCGCTTTTCCGCCGCCGACGAGGCGCTGCTGATGCAGCACAAGGCGGCCTTGCTCGCCCTGGAAGACGAACTCGTCAAGGGCTTCTACGACGAGATCGAAGCCAACCCGAGCATCAACGCCCTGCTGGGCGACGGCGCGCGCGCCAAGCGCGAGGAAACGCTGCGCCGCTGGTGGCAGCGCACCCTGGCCGGCCCGATCGACGACCAGTACTGGGCCTGGCAGGCGCTGGTCGGCGTGGTGCACATCAAGGTGGGCGTCAAGAACCCCATGATGATGGGCATGTGGCGCTGGATCCTGGCGCGGCTGCGCGAGCGCGTCACCGCCGACGTGGTGGGCAGCGAAGAGGCCGTCACTCAGGTGATGGACTGCGTCGAACGCCTGGCGCTGACCACCCAGGCAATCACCGCCGAGAGCTTCCTGCTCAACTACCTGGAAACCGTGATCCGTCTGACCGGCTTCAAGCCGGCGCTGCTCGAGCGCATGTTCAAGACCGAGATCAACCTCGTGCTGGCCGAAGCCCGCGAGCAGCTGGGCGACAAGATCTGACGCCTGCGCGCCGCCGAGCCCGGCGCCGCCGCACCGCCTGATTCACGGCGGAAGCCATCGGGCGGCGCCTTCGCTCAGCGCATCACGCGATGGCCTCTGCGGCCAGCACCGCCTCCTCCGCGATCCAAGCGGGCAGCCACAGGGTCACCGTCGTGCCCTGACCGAGCCGGCTGTCGAGCTCGACTTGGCCGCCGTGCAGCTCGACGATTTCCTTGACCAGCGCCAGACCCAGTCCGGTGCCGGGGATGTTGCCCGAGGCATCGGCGCGGAAGAAGCGGTCGAAGGCGCGCCGAGCGTGCTCAGCGGTCATGCCGATGCCTTCGTCGCGCACGGCCACGCCCACCTGCCGCGCGGCACCGGCGCCGCGCTGACGCAGCGTCAGCTCGATCACCCCGCCATCGGGTGAGTACTTGTAGGCGTTCGACAGCACGTTGGTCAGCGCCTGGCGGATCTTCTGCCGGTCGATGCGCACGGGCGGCAGGCCATCGGCCACAGGCAGGGAGACGCGCCGAGCGTCGCCAGGCACCATCAGCGAGTCGACCGCTGCGGTCACGGCCTCCTGCAGCGGCACGACTTCCAGGCGGAAGTCGTTGCCCTTGCGCGCCTCGATGCGCGCCAGATCGAGCAGCTCATTGATCATGTCGGTCAGCCAGATCGACTGCCGGTTGATCGTGCGCAGCAGGTCCTGGGTCCGCGCCTCGTCGAACTTGCGCATCAGCAGCAGGTCCGAGAAGCCGCGGATGCTCGCCATCGGGGTGCGCAGTTCGTGCGCCGCGGTGGACAGGAACTCGCTCTTCATGCGGTCCACCTCGGTTTCCCGGGTGATGTCACGCAGCTGAAGAACACACGAAACGTTGGGGGCCTCGCAGTCCCGCCGGCTGCACACCACCACGCGCTGCGGGGGGCCACGCAGCAGCAGCACGTCGGTGCTGGTGCCGGGATCACCGCAGGCATCGCCGCATTCCGGGCGCCACTGCGCCAGACCCGGCGGATTGCGCTCCAGCACCCGCTCGGCCAGCCGGGCCTCGAACTGCCGGCTGTCCAGCCCCAGCAGATCGCGCCGGTTCAGGCCGGTCAGCAGCTCGAAGGCCGGGTTGATCGCGGCGGCGCGGCCCTGGCCGTCGAACGAAACAAAACCATCCGGACTGAGCGCAAAGATGGTGTCCAGCCGGGCGAACTGGTCGCGCAGCAGCCGCTCACCCAGCAGGCGCTCGGTGGCGTCGCTGGTCACGCCGATGTAGTGCGTCACCTCACCGCTGCGCTCGTCGCGCACCGGGGCGATCGACAGGTCGTTGTCGAAGCGACGGCCATCCTTGCGGTAGTTGCCCATCAGGACGCGGCAAGGCTCTTCGGCCGCCAACGCCTCGCGGATCGCCTGGTTGCCGGGCTGATTGCGCTCGGGCCCCTGCAGGAAGGACAGCGAACGGCCCAGCACCTCGTCGCGGGTGTAGCCCGTCATGCGGGTGAAGCCCTCGTTGGCAAACACGAGGCGACGCATCCCCTGACGCACGTCGACCAGCACGATGCCGTTGTGGCTGGCATCGATGGCGCGGGTGCGCAGCTGCAGGTCGGCCTCCATCGCGCGGCGCTCGGTGACGTCGGTCAGCGTACCGCTGCAGCCGCAGATCCGCCCGTCGGCGCCGCGCAAGGGGTGAACGTGCGCAGCCAGCCAGCGTTCTCCACCCTGCAGCGTCAAGAAGCGCCCCTCGTGCCTCACCTCCTCGCGCTCGCCCAGCTGCAGCGCCGCGAAGTCTTCGATCGCGCTGGCGTGGTCGGCCGGGTTCATCCACTCCAGAAAGTGATGGCCCAGCGTGTCGACCACCGAGCGGCCGGTGATGTGCTCCCAGGCCGGATTGAGGTAAGTCCAGCGGCCGTCGCCATCGGCCTGGAAGATCACCTCGTTGACGGAGGCGACCACCTGTTGAAGCATCGCCTTTTGCTGCGCCAGCTCGGCGGTGCGCTCATCGACCGTGCGCTCAAGCAGCGCTTGAGCCTGAAACAGGCGCTGCAGCATGTCGGCAAAACTCGACGACAGGTCCTGCACCTCGCAGCCACCGTCGAGCAGCGTACGCGCCGACAGCGGCGGGATGTCCACCAGCCCATCCCGAGCCACTTGAACCGCCGCGTCGCTCAGCGCCTGCAGCGGCTGCACCGCCTGCAGCGCCTGCGTGCGAACGCGGTGCCGCACCAGCGCGACGAGCAACGTGCCCACCAGCAGGTAGGCGGCCGCAAGCCAAAGTGCCGGCCAGAGCGTCGACCAGGCCGACTGGGACACGCGCAGCAGCAGCGCGTGCGTGCGCCCATGCACCGAGCTGCGCAGCTGCACCGGCCAGAGGACCGCGCGATCGGTGGCGCTGGGCGCTGCGCGCTCGCCAGCAGGCTCGATCAGCACCTCGGCGCGCATGGACGGCGCCAGCGCGCCATTCAAGGGCTGCAGCAGCGCATCGATCGACACCGCACTGACCAGCGCACCATCGATCTGCCGCGAGCCGGCGAAGCGCACCGGCTGCGCGAGCAGGAACTCGCGCCGCCCGGCGGCCTGGCGCCAGCCCGTCTGCAGCGCGACCGCGACCATGGCCGCCTGGGCACCGGCGCGCACCTCGGCGGGCAACGGCGTTGCAGCCTGCGAATCGCCGGCTGAAGCAGGCGCGCTCGCGGCTCCTGCGCCGCGGCGCGACAGCACCAGGCGCCCCTCCTCGTCAAGCAGCCAGATGCCAGTCACCGCGGGATGGGTCTGCAAATACTCGGTCAGGTTGGCGGAGACTTCGAGCGCCGCCAAGCTGTCCGGCCCATCCTGGGTCGCCTGGCGCAGGCGAGACAGCCGGACCATTTCGGACTGCGCCCCATGCAGGCCCTCCAGCGCCGCGGTCAACCCGCCGTGCAACTCGCTGCCAGCCAGGCGCAAGGAGGCCTCACCGCGCTGCCAGAGCAGCCAACCGGCCACGGCCAGCGACAGCACCGCCACACAGACCATGCCATGTGTGGCCACACGCTGGGCATCGCGCGAGAGGCGGGTGGCGAGACTGCCCCGTGGCGCATTCACGCGCTGCAACCACCGGGGCACCCGACCCGGCGGCGCGGGGGAGAAGGATTCGTTCAAGCGCGCCTCATCGCGGCGGTTCACAGGACCACCCTATCCGGACTTATCGGAGGCGTGAGCGCGGGCTTGAGCCAGGCCTACGGCGGCCGATGCGCTCGTGTGCAGATCCGGCCCGGATTTGCGCTTGAGGTGTCAACTGCTGCCGCGCAGGACCAGCTCGAAGCCCAGGTCCAGGCTAGGTTGCGCAGGCGTCTCGCCACGCATCAGCAGGAGCAGCATCTGCGCGGCGGCCTGGCCCATGGCGGCGCGCGGGGTGCGCACCGTGGTCAGCGGCGGCAGCATCTGGTCGCTGCCGGTCAGGTCGTTGAAGCCGGCGATGGCGATCTGCGCGGGCACGGCCACACCCAGGCGCAGGGCGGCCAGCAGCGCGCCCTGCGCCAGGTCGTCGTTGCAGAAGAAGATGGCGTCCACCGGCGGCTTGTCCGCCGGCCGGTGCGCGGCGATCTGCGCGAACAGGCGTGCGCCTTCCGCCAGGGACGAGGGCGCCGGGTTCAGCCACTCCAGCGCCGCGTCGTACAGGCCGGCCGCGGCCATCTCGCGCCGCCAGCCGGCCAGGCGCTGCAGGGTGCGGGGATCGAGCTGCGCCGCGGCGAAGGCGATGCGCCGCCGCCCGCGCGACAGCAGGTGGCGCGTCATCGCCGCGCCGGCCTCTTCCTGCGACAGGCCGACCGAGTACACGCCAGGCGCGTCGCTGGTCTCCATCATGTGCACGCAGGGCACGCCGCTGCCGGCGATCAGCGCGCGCGTGGCTTCGCTGTGGTCAAGCCCGGTCACCAGCAGGCCGGCCGGGCGGTGCTGCAGCTGCTCGCGCAGCAGCTGCTCCTCTTCGACCGGGTCGTAGTGCGTGATGCCGATCAGCGTCTGGTAGCCCGCCGGGCGCAGGCAGCGCTGCACGGCTTCGAGCAGGTCGACGAAGAGCGCGTTCGACAGCGCCGGGATCAGCACCGCCACGTGCGAGCTGCGCTGCGAGGCCAGCGCCCGCGCCGCCGGGTCGGGCACATAGCCCAGCCGATCGGCGGCGGCCTTGACGCGCTGGATCAGCGCCGGGTCCACCGCGCGCTCACCACGCAGGGCGCGCGAGACGGTGATCGGGCTGACCTCGGCGAGTCGGGCGACGTCGGCCAGCGTGACGCGGCCGGTGGCTCGGCCCGAGCTGCGGGCGCGGGAAGGGGTGGTGCTGGGCATCGATCTAGGGTTTCTACGGATCGGCGGGCGGTGGCGTCGGCGTAGGATAGCGCTATCCAATTCCACTCGTCCAGCGGGACGATCGGCTCAGGATGGCGGTGTCCAAGGTGGGATCTTCCCACGGCGGCCCGCCATTGCACCGGGCGTACCGCGAGGACGTTTTCTTCGATTGATCCGGATAGCGCTGTCCAAGCGATGAACGATGCACTGGTGATCATGGGCGTATCCGGCTGCGGCAAGTCCAGCCTGGCCGCGGCGGTGGCCGCGGTCGAGGGCCTGCCGTGGGTCGAGGGCGACGCCCACCACAGCGAGGCCAGCCGCGAGAAGATGCGCCAGGGCGTGGCGCTGACCGACGCCGACCGCGCCGGTTGGCTCGACCGCCTGGCTGCCGAACTCCGCGCGCACCCGCAGGGCTGCGTACTGACCTGCTCCGCGCTGCGGCGCGCCTACCGCGAGCGGCTGCGCGCCGCGGCGCCGGGCCTGCGCTTCGCCTTCCTCGAGATCCCGCAGGCCGAGGCCCAGGCACGCGTCGCCGCCCGGCAGGCCCACTTCTTTTCCCCCAGCCTGGTGGACAACCAGTTCGCCACCCTGGAGTCGCCGCTGGGCGAGCCGCGCGTGCTGCGGCTCGACGCGACGGCCCCGCTGACCGACCTGCAGGCCGAGGTGTCGGCCTGGTTGCACGCCAAGGAGGCCGCATGAGTTCCCATTCCGGCGATTCCACCCCCGCCGCACCCACGTCGCGCTGGCAGCGCGCGTCCGACCTGGCGATGGCCGCCTGCTTGGGCGTGATGGCGCTGGCGGTGTTCGTCAACGTCGTGCTGCGCTACGGCTTCGGCAGCGGCATTGCGGCCAGCGAGGAGCTGTCGCGCCTGCTGTTCGTGTGGATGGTGTTCATCGGCGCGACGGCGGCCTACCCGGCTGGCGAGCACATGGCATTCACCAGCCTGGTGGGCCTGCTCCAGGGCCGGCCGCGCGCCTTCGCCCTGCTGACGCTTCTGATCCGCGCGCTGGTCGTGCTGGCCTGCGCGCTGGTGGCCTGGGGCGCCTGGCAGCAGGTGGTGGTGGGGCTGGACAGCCGGTCGGTGGTGCTGGGCTACCCGGTGGCCCTGTTGCCGCTGCCGGCGCTGCTCTGTGCCGCCGCGATCGGCGGCATGGCGCTGGTCGAACTGATTCAACGCGAGCCGCTCGACCTCGGTCACGGCGCCGAGGTGGAGTGAACCGATCATGGCAATGACTCCTGAGGGCTGGGCCTTCATCGTCTTCTCCGCCGGCATGCTGATCCTGATGGGCATCGGCATGAACATGGGCCTGGCGCTGGTGCTCACCGGCGCGGGCATGGCTTGGGTGCTGGGCTTCTGGGACGCCCAGCTGCTGGCGCAGAACCTGGTCGGTGGCGTCGACAGCTTCCCGCTGCTGGCGGTGCCCTTCTTCATCCTGGCCGGCGAGCTGATGAACGCGGGCGGGATCTCGCGCCGCATCATCGACATGGCGCAGGCCTGGGTGGGCCACATCCGCGGCGGGCTGGGCTATGTGGCGATCGGCGCCGCGGTGCTGATGGCCAGCATGAGCGGCTCGGCGCTGGCCGATACCGCCGCGCTGGCGACCATCCTGCTGCCGATGATGCGCCAGCAGGGCTACCCGATGGCCACCTCGGCCGGGCTGCTGGCCTCGGGCGGGATCATCGCGCCGATCATTCCGCCGTCGATGCCCTTCGTGATCTACGGCGTCACCACCAACACCTCGATCTCGGCGCTGTTCGTCTCCGGCATCGTGCCGGGGCTGGTGATGGGCGTCGGCCTGATCCTGGCGTGGAAGTGGGTGCTGCGCCGCATCGACCTGCCCGCCGGCGAGCCGTTGCCGCTGGCCGCACGGCTGAAGGCCACCGCCAAGGCCTTCTGGGCGATGCTGATGCCGGTGATCATCATCGGCGGCATGAAGACCGGCGTCTTCACGCCCACCGAGGCCGCCGTGGTGGCCGCCTTCTACGCGCTGATCGTGGCGCTGTACGTGCACCGCGAAATGCAGCTGCGCGAGATCCAGGGCGTACTGGTGCGCGCAGCCAAGACCACCGCGATCGTGATGTTCCTCTGCGCCGGCGCGCAGGTGGCCAGCTACATGATCACGCTGGCCGACCTGCCGGGCGTGCTGACCGGCTGGCTGGGCCCGCTGATCGGCCAGCCGCGCCTGCTGATGCTCGTGATGATGATCGTGCTGGTGATCATCGGCACCGCGCTGGACCTGACGCCCACCATCCTGATCTTCGCGCCGGTGATGCTGCCGATCGCGGTCAAGGCGGGAATCGATCCGGTGTACTTCGGCCTGATGTTCGTGCTCAACGGCGCCATCGGCCTGATCACCCCGCCGGTGGGCACGGTGCTCAACGTGGTGGCCGGCGTCGGTCGCCTGTCGATGCACCAGGTCATCAAGGGCGTGAACCCCTTCCTCACCGTCTACGTCGCCATCCTGGCGCTGTTCGTCGCCTTTCCGCAGCTGGTCACCGCGCCGGTAGTCTGGCTGCGTTGAGCTCCCTTTTCTTGTCCCGCTACAACCTGAGAGTCCCGCCATGAAGACCTTCCGCCGTGCCCTGCTGGCCGCCGCCGTCCTGGCCACCGTCGCCAGCCCCTTCGCCGCCCAGGCGCAGGACATCAAGCCGCGCCTGATCCGCTTCGGCTACGGCCTGAACGAGGCCAGCAACCAGGGCCGCGCGGTGAAGCTCTTCGCCGAGCAGGTCGAGAAGGCCTCGGGCGGCAAGATGAAGATCCGCGCCATCGGTGCCGCCGCACTCGGCCCGGACACGCAGATGCAGCAGGCGCTGATCGGCGGTGCGCAGGAGATGATGGTGGGCTCCACCGCCACGCTGGTGGGCATCACCAAGGAAATGGCGCTGTGGGACACCCCCTTCCTCTTCAACAGCGCCAAGGAGGCCGACGTCATCCTCGACGGCCCGATCGGCCAGAAGGTGATGGACCGGCTGCAGGAAAAGGGTCTGGTCGGCCTGGTCTACTGGGAGAACGGTTTCCGCAACCTCACCAACAGCAAGCGGGCGGTCACCAAGGTCGAGGACCTGGGCGGCATCAAGCTGCGCGTGATGCAGAACAACGTCTTCCTGGAGAGCTTCAAGACCCTGGGCGCCAACGCGGTGCCGCTGCCCTTCTCGGAGCTGTTCAGCGCGCTGGAAACCGGCACCGTCGATGGCCAGGAAAACCCCTTCAACACCATCCTGAGCAGCAAGTTCTACGAGGTGCAGAAGTACCTCAGCGTGACCAACCACGTCTACAGCCCGTGGATCGTCACCGTCAGCAAGAAGTGGTGGGACGGTCTCTCCAAGGACGAGCAGAAGGTGCTGCTGGACGCCGCCAAGGCCAGCCGCGACTTCGAGCGCCGGGACACGCGAGAGGAAGCCGCCCGCGCCCTGGGCGATCTGAAGACCAAGGGCATGCAGATCAACGAACTCACCCCGGCCGAAACCGCCCGCATGCGCGATAAGCTCACCCGCGTGAACGCGAGCATCGCCGCCAACGTCGGCATGGACCTGTGGAAGGACACCCAGGCCGCGCTGGCCAAGCTGCGCGGCGGCAAGTGAGCGCCTGAGCCTCAGCGCAGCCGGTGCACCCGGCTGCGCGGGTCGGGCGCCGCGGCCTGAGCCGCTTCGGCCGCCAAGGCGGCCACGGTCTGGTCGCGCGCCTGCGCCGCCAGGCCGAATTCGGCCATCGCCGCGATCACCGCGTGCAGGCGCCAGCCGTGCTCGGTCAGCGCGTAGTCGGTGGTCGGCGGGTTGGTGGGGTAGACGCTGCGCGTGAGCACGCCCTCCTGCTCCAGCAGGCGCAGCCGGGCAGTCAGCAGCCGCGGGCTGACGCGGCCGACGCTGCGCTGCAACTCCGAGAAGCGCTTGGCGCCCCCCAGCAGGTCGCGCACGATCAGCGTCGTCCACTTGCCATCCACCACCTGCGCGGCCCGCTGCACCGGGCAGTCGGGCAGGCAATCGCCTTGAGCGGCGGCATCGGCGATGTCCATCGGATCGGTGGCGGTCGGGGTAGCGTTGGGGTCCATGCGTTTCGGCCCGCGAAGGGCTTCCCTTTCGGTAACTGCTTCCCAATGTGAAGCGCTGATTCTAGAGTGTGGCCATCGTCAACCCAGCCCTCCTAGAGGAGTTTTCCCGATGGCCTTCGTTCTCCTTCGTCTCATCGCCGCCCTGCAAATCGTGCTCGGCGTGCTGTACCTGGCCGCGCCGCACTGGCTGCTGGCGCAGATGGGCCACAGCGCCGCCGCGCCCGACCTCGCTTACCCGCTGGGCATGCTGGCGGCGCGCTTCCTGGCCTACGGCGCCGGGCTGTGGTGGGTGGCCCGGGCGCCGCAGCGCCATGCGCTTTGGATCCGCCTGATGGCGCTGATCCAGGGCATCGACCTGGCCGTCGGCGTGGTCTACACCGCCGCCGGTGTGCTGCCGCTGGCGCTGTCGGCCTTCCCGATGGCCAATGCGGTGTGGATCGCGCTGGCCTGCCTGTGGCTGACTCGCAGCCCGTCGCAGGACACACCCGCGACGCTGCAAGCGGCCTGAGCGCCGGACCCACGCGGACAGTGTCGAAGTTCACGAATGTGGCGAAGACGCTGTCAACCGCCGGGGCCTGCGCGCCGTTGTGGGGGGGCCTCACGCTGAGGTTCCACCCGAGTCCTGCACCATGAACAAGCTGATTGCCGCCCTGATCGCCTCCGTCTTCGCCGTTGGCGCCTTTGCTGCCGACGCCGCCCCCAAGGCCGACGCCGCTCCGGCCGCCACCGCCCCCGCGAAGACCAAGGCCAAGAAGGCCGGCCACAAGCATTCCAAGAAGGCCAAGGCCGCTGCTGCCGCCGCCAGCAAGTGATCGGGGGCCGGTCGGTGCGACGGCACCGGCCTGGAACCTTCGCTGAACAAGGAGCCCGCGTGGCTCCTTGTTCGTTTTTGGGGCGCCCGGCATCGACAAGCCTCGGACGCCCGTGGGCAACGCCTTCGCGACACCGGCCTCATGCGCCCGGCGTCACCGCGCCGGCCAGCGCCTGCAACGCCACCCGGTCGCCCACCGCCAGCCAGGGCGGCGGTGCTGCGTCGTGCGCCGCCATCCCGCCCAGCAGCCGCGGCTGCTGCAGCACCAGCCCGCTCTTGTGCCGGGCACTGACGGCCACGGCGTCGAAGCCCAGCTCGGCCACCAGCGTCGGCCGCAGCGCCCGCACAGGGCCGAACTTCTGCAGCGTGTGGCTGCGCACCGCGCCCGCCAGCGCCTCGGCCAGTGCCGCGTCAGCCGGGGGGCCGACCTTCGCAATCGGCAGCAGCTGCAGCCCGTCGGGCTGGGCGGGCTCGCGCCGGGCGATGGCGTCGACCACCGCCTGCGCCTCGGCCGCGTCGCGCGGCGGCCGGTTCCAGACCGCGAAGGTGTACTCGGGGCCTGCGGCGGCACCCACCTGGGCATAGAGCAGCAGCGCGCCGACCCGCAGCGGCTCGACCGGCCAGACCCAGGCCACATCGCCCGCTCGGGCCTCGATCCGACCGATGCGCAGCCCAGCCAGCCCGAGAGCGCGGGCACGCTGGCGCAGCCCGTCCAGGTCCGCGGCGGTGGGGGCGCTCAGCGGCTCGGCCGCACTCAGCCACGGGGCGGTGGCGTCCGCCGCAGCCAGCAGGGCGGCGAGTGCGGCGTGGCGCTCCGACCAGGGCCGGTCGGCCTGCGCGTCATCGGCCGTGGCCTGCAGGTCCTGGGCGACGAAGCGCGGTGGCGTCGCGGC
>Ga0228698_1000656_pt1 | contig 22576 bp, 30 predicted proteins | sample McNCre117_Aug_MG_FD_178015 | JGI IMG/M metagenome (GOLD analysis project Ga0228698, IMG submission 178015) | Freshwater microbial communities from McNutts Creek, Athens, Georgia, United States - 1-17_Aug_MG | ecosystem: Environmental > Aquatic > Freshwater > Creek | place: USA: Georgia...
GTGACGCTCAAGGCTTTCCGTAATCTCAGTCTGTAACATGGTTGCAGCTTTCTTGACGCCTTGATAAGCCGCCCGCTGCAACTTCTGAATGATGGATGCTTGGTGGAAGGTCACATTCACGGCGGCACCACCACTTCTACCGCCGTGATGTTTAGGAAGATTCCCTGCTCGTCCAAGTCGGAAACGTTGATAACGTCGAACCGCCGCGAAGCATAACTAATGATGTCCGTACTAATGATGTCGGTATCGCCCGGTGCGTAAAACGTATACTGGTTCGAGGTGCGAGAACCGCCGCCCGTGTTGATTTCGGAACCGCCAAGAGCATTCAACCGCATCCGGAAATTACCAATGGCGGTATACGATTCAATCACGCCGCCGCCCGTGTCCTGAGTCTGGGACTTGCGGAGAATCGTTACGTCCTTATCAAACCAATACGCGGGTACTCCGATCATCCCATGCCCCCCGCAATGGTGATCTTCTTGTACGGTGCGAGTCGGTCAACGTAATTGAGACGGCGCAATGTCTGGTCAGCAAGCGTGTACGTATAATCGCCGAGTGCTTCGCTGGTCAGGTTGTTATCCTTGAGCGACAAGTTGTAGGTATCGGCAATGACCTGATTCGACAACAATGCAATGTCGTCGGGGATCGTCTCATACCCGCCGCGATAGTCGATGCAGACGCCCTGGTAAGTGCCGGGGAAGGAAAGCGGGGTAGCCTGTCCACCGTCCGGCCTAAACATGTAATCCATCGACGACATGGGCGTGAATGCGATGGTGCTGAACGTGGGGTCTACGATGTAGGTCATTACGTCCACATTCGGCCAGCCGATTGATTGCGTGTAGGAGGCGTTTGCGGACTTCAACGGAACGCCGGCCGTATCGAACAGCCACTTAGTCGGAACGTCCACATTGCCCATCAGGTTTGCCGAGAATCCGGAGATGGCCGCGATGCCCGTGACAAGTTGGGAGGCGAGGGTCATGGAGGATGTGGTCAGGTTGAATGTCGTGGTATTCGTAGTCCCGCTGTTGGTAATTTCCGTCACCACGCAGCGCCGGTCGGGAGTCACCTGCACGGACGAAAACACATTCGATCCGGTGTAGCTCACCTGTAACGCGGTCGCATATCCCCACCCAACCCGATTCACCTGAATCACTGGCTTATTCCGAATCTGGATTCGCTGCTGGCGAGTGCCGGTGTTGTGGAACTCCACATAATTCGCCGCCCCGAACGTCCGCCCACAATCCGTCTCAATCCGGCGCGACACCTGACTAATCAACGAGGTCAACAGCGTGTCGCTGCTGGTCCCCGTGATGTGCATGTAGCTTTTAACGCTGGCTAAAGTTGTCAGGTCTGTCGCCATTACATCGCCGCCTTACGAATCTGCCCGTGTAACATTGCCTTGTGCGGAATCTTCATATCCGCTCCCGATTCCGACGCCGTTGCTTTCCCAAGCTCAATCAGCCGCTTCGCAATCTCGGGAGGCACAAGGTAAGTGCCGCCTTTTTCAAAGCATCCATTCGTGCTTATGACCCGGAGGGATCGGCGGGGGGTCGTCATCCGGCCCGCCGATCCGGGGTCAGGGGGTTGAGTCATACGGGCACCCCTTCACGGTCATACTCATCCATGAATTGATGCTTGATCGTCCAATCTGCGGTAGGCCAGGTAATCACCCGCTGGATGTGCCCGATGCGAACGTTATTAGCGAGGTACACACGCCAATTCAGATGTTCCGTGGCGGTCATCCAGAATCCCACGTCAGCATCGAACCGCCCCGGCCCTTGCGTGTCCCATTGCCCATTCGACGGGTCAGGCGTTGACCACAGCCACGGCTTCGGCATTTTCTTCAGCGACTCGCACCGGATGATCGTCAGGCCGAAATGACCAGAACGGGCTTTAACGAGTGCTTTACTGGTGTCCCATTTCCCATCGACCACTTCGGACGGGTGAATCGTGGTAAGAACGTTTTTCGAGTCGCGGCGCATCTGGACGGGAAACACCGCGTCTGCGCCGGACGACTCGATTAAACGGAGCAATTCAAGGAACTGAGCCTGCGTGAATATGCTGTCATAATCGACGGTGACGAGGTAATCGTCCCCGTCTTCGATACAGACCTGCATCAGCTTTGTAAGGCTTTGTTCCCAGAATGCGCCCGAATGAGAAACAATGTGAATCCCCAACGGGAGGAAGTTGCGGGCACAACAGAGGAGGTTATCAGTGAATCCCAATCGCGGGATGCTGAGTAACGCCTTCATTTTCACTTGACGAGGTGACGACATTTGAACCCCTGATAAACCCCGGTTCGGGGAGGGTGCTGATACAACCTTGCACCCTCCCCAACACCGGGAGAAACGGTTAGACCGAATTGATGGTCGATGCGGTGGTGAAGCTGGTCGTGCTGGTCAGGTTGTAGGACGATGCCGGGTCATACCGACCGTCGCCGCCAAGGATGATGCCAGACACGGCAACCGCAGCCGCAGCAGCCGACACACGCAAAGCAATGTAGGGCTTCGAGGTGTCCACGTTGACGCCGTTGATGTCGAACAACACCGCTTCGCCGTTCGTGGTGGCGTAGCTATAGGTGGCAATCGCGGTCGCACCAGTGCCGGACGTATCCGACGCCTTCACAACCTGGACCGTCGCCGTATTGGTGGAGTTGACACTGACAACGCCGAGATAACGCTGGGAGAGGTTGCCATTGGCCGCCTGCAACCCAACGTAGGAAGAAGTGAGCGTCGCACCGGCAGTCAACGCCACGGGGGACAGTGCCCCGAGCACGTTGAGCCGTTCGCTCAAGAGGCTGTTATTGGGAATGCTCATGTGAAATCCTTCAATTCAAAAAGAGGGGCGGGGGTTGCCCGCCCCCGTGATTACCGGGCACCAAGGGCAACAAAGTGGGAACGGGTGATCGTGGTGTCATTCGCGGGGGTGACAGCCGAACGCAGATACGGCTCGCCGCCCATGCGGAACACCCAACGGAACGCGGTAGTGTTGGAGTCGAAGAAGAGGTGGATGCTGGTCTGGAAGTCCAGACCCGAGGCCTTCGTGTAGGCCGCGTAGCCTTTGAGGTTGCAGAGGATCACGTCACCAGCCGAGGAGAAGGCCGATGCGTGTTCGGAGACGTACACGGGCATCCCGAGGAGGCTGGGGATGATCTGGTTGTCAATCGTGGTGGTCCCAACCGGGAAGCCGCCGGCAGAGCCGGGGGTGCCGATGGTCAGGGAGGGGATAGCCGCGTATGCACGCCGGGTCATGATCCAAACCGCGCCGGGGTTACGCATATTGGGGGCGAGGATGCGGGTGGACATGTCGGTGATGTTCTGGAGGGCAAACGTATTCGCGGCCTGACCAGGATATTTCGCCTGAGTGACGAGGGAGTTGGCGTTGAGGAAGCCCAGCGGCTCGCCGTTGCCCTTGCCACGGAAAATGTACTCGTCAATTTTGTAACCAATCTTGGCCGCAGCCTTATTGGTCAGGAGATCGTTGAGCATGGGGCCGTCTTCGAGGAGTTCGTTGGAGACGGGCACAAGGGCGTAGATTTCGTTGAGCTGGATCTGACGGTTCTGGATAACCGGCTTGGACTGGCTCATGGTCGCACCCTGAGCACGGGAGTAGACCGCAATGCCGGTCGAATTATCCCACGGGGTGTTTTCGTCAGCGACAAGGTTGACCACGTTGGAGGCGGTCGTCTGCAGGTCGGTCATGGACAGGATAGATTCCTGGTCCTGCACGGCGGTCCAGATGGTGTCCTTATACTCGGGCGGAACAGCGAAGCCGCCGTCAGCGCCGACGAGTTCGGACGCAAACGAGGTCGGGGTGGCTTTGATCTGGCCATTGCGTACGCCGTTGGAGTAGTCAGAGAGGAGTTTGAGGCGGTGGTCGGTCTTGGTGATGCCGGTCGCTCCCTTGAGGTGCATGATGGCACGGCCAAAGTCGGCCATGTTTTTGAAGCCCCAATTGCGCTTGGTTTCGTCGTTTTCGACCAGCTTTTCGGCTTCGGTGCGGACCACGACATCGGCGGAGACCTTGCCGCCCTTGGTTTCGACGGTCAGGGACTTGAGCGAATCGCGGATCGCGTCGCCGATTTCCTTGGCAATGCTCTTGTTGTCGGTGGGATCGGTGTCGGTCAGGACATCCATCGAATCGAGGGACAGCTTGACGCAATGCCCTTCGTCGTTCTGGAATTCGTTGTCGTCAAGATATTCCTTGACGGTGTTGAACGCCAACGCGGAATCAAGGCCGGACTTGACCAAGTTATCAAACTTGGCTTTGGCCTTGGCTTTGAGGTCGGCGCTATCTTTGATTTTGATAGCCATTGATGAATCCTTGCGTGGGGGAAAGAAAAACAGTCACGATGCCCCGGTGTCGGGGTGTCGCTCTGGCTTCGCTTTCCCATCCAGCTCGCAATTAGCATCTGGCTCGGGGGCGGGTGGCGGCTATCCGGCTCGAAATGAATCATCCGGCTCAGCCCGCACAGCCTTGGCGGGTTGTCTGATATGCTTATACGCTCACAAAAACGGAATGGAAGAGTGTAGGTAGCCGTTTGGATACCTACTTTGATAGAATGCAGCTATGGACGACCGCGACGTACAGCAACAGGCTCGGAACCGATTTGGCAATGAATGCCGGGTTGAGATTGCCAGGAATAACGACACGGGGAAGTGCGTGGTGGTGGTTCTATCGGTGGGGATGATTTACGCCGGCATCTTGGCGTTCGGGAAGGGTGCCACGTTGGAAGAGGCATGGGCGGATGCGTTAAACAATACGTGCCTTGAATGACCAGAGGCACGCCTTACACCGATAGGCGCGTTGCGGTCCCTTGTGCCAAGTGGCGCGGATGTCGGTAGATTTGCACGATGGGCAACGCCGCGCCTCATACTGGACGAATCGCGGGGCTTCCTTCACGTCAGGCATATACCCTCCCAAACGCTTTCAGGATCGCTTTACGGGCTTCTTCTTTCGCAATGGCCGCAATGTCCACCTTAGGGGCGGGGACGTGCCTAATGAGGCATAGCGTCTCATGAATGACCTTCGGGGCGGGTTTGGGTGCGGGCTTGTTGACCGCCTTGCCCACGGTGACGACAAATGCGTCCTGGTTCGCCTGTACGGGGGCAATGGAGACTTCGAGCAGCTTCCATTTCGAGTGAACCACCTGCACACGCTCACCCCACCGGGCAACGTCCGCCTTCGTCGCCCGCCGTGATTCGAGCGGGACAAACCCAATCGACACGCCGGGCGAGATGCCGTTGGCGTAGGCTTGCGTGACGAATTCGCGGGCAAGGTCAGGCGGAAACACGCCATCCCAATCCATCGGCTTTTTCATGAATACGCCGCCGCATTCGATGAAGTTGTCACCGCGTACAATCTTCTTGGCCTTATTGGGGAAGCCAACAGGCTGAGCATAATCGTGATTAAAAAACCACGCCCCGCAGGTCAGGAACTCGGTCAGGTCGCCGCCTTGCGGGATGACCACTTCGTCCTGACGGTCTAGGGAATCCGTGGTGATACGGGCGGTGAACTTGTACGGGTCATGGTCCCCATCGGCCTTCACCGTCAGCACCGACGACATCACCTTTACTTCGGCATCGGCTCCCAGCTTGTGACGGGAACGGATCGCTTCGAGGGTGGATTTGGTAATCATTCTGTTCCCCGATCATAAAAAGTACCGGGTGCAATACGTGGGAAATAATTGCACCGTTCAAGTTCATAACACATCTTACTGACCATTCGTTTCATGATTGAGTCTTGCGTGTCCTGTTTTGTAAGCGGGACGCACACTTTGACCTCATCACCGTTTGGCGTGTAGACCATCACGTAAATCGAATCTCTAGCCTTTGCCTGTTCCAACAGTTCGCTCACGGTCAATCCTCCAAAACTGCTGTCATTCCACAACGGCAATTGCTAGTATATACCCCGTTGCAGTTGTAGATACCGCTACTCGTTTGGAGATCGTAGACATGGCCAGAATAATTGAACCCATCGACATCGACGACTTGATTCAACGCCACAAGGCCGGAGAATCGGTTAAGCAAGCCGCTAATCGTCTCGGTGTCAGCCGCCGCACCATTTGCGATAGGTTCCAGAAGGCAAGTTTCGCTTGGCGTAATCGAAGTGAATCCATGTTCACACGCATGAGCTTTTCCACCGCCGATCAACGCAAGGCTTGGAGCAAGGCCGCCCATGATGCCGTGAGAGGCAAGCGACAATCCCACTTGCATCGCGTCAAGATCGCTCAAACCATCGAGCTTAAGGCTGTCCCATGCGGCACAGAGCGGGAGTTGATGGTTATGCTTGAGGGTCTCGGTTTCGTGTGCGTACCGCAGAAGGCCGTCGGTCCATACAACATCGACATCGCCCTTACAGAACAATCCATCGCCGTGGAGGTGTTCGGGGGAAACTGGCACGCCACGGGACACCACGCTGCGCGACATGATAAGCGAGTTAAATACCTCATCGACAACGGTTGGGCGGTCGTAATCGTTTGGGTTACCCCGATCAAAGGTGCCCATTTGACCATCGACGCCGCCAAGTACATACGAACCTTTGCCGAGCAACTTCGCCGCGATGAATCCTTGCGGGGTAAGGAAACGATGATTCTCGGTAACGGAGACAACTGCCCCCGATGCAAATCGTACCTTAATAGCCCGGCCTGAGTAATTGGCTCGCATTGCGGCAATCACATCGCGGGCAATAACCTTGGTGCCGGGGAGCAAGCAATGCGGATGCCCCGGCGGGGTGTTGATCGCGGAATAGTTGACCTTGAACACGCCCCCATCCGGCAACGGAATCACCGCGCCAAGGGGGACGAACGATTGCCCCAACGGGATGCCGTCCGGGTGCATCTTGGCAATCTGACCACACACCGGGCAGCCGCCCGCCGCCAATTGCCATTTCTTCGCCTTCACCACGCCCGACTCCGCCCACGCCGTTTCGTTGCCGGCACTATACGCCCGTGCCGATTCGGTGCGGGCAATCATCTCGGAACGGTAGCCGTCAAACTCGTCGTAAAGCTCATTTACACGCACCGCAAGCCGTGCCGGAGGTTCGCCCGCGTCCAGACCTTCAGCCAGCGTGTCGCTCAATTGCTGGGCCGTGTAGCCGTTAACCTCGCCAGCAAGCCGGATCGTGTACCCGCGAACAAACTCCGCCACTTTCGGGTTGCTCACGTTGAAGGTATCGGCGGGGAGGCTAATCGCAGCCATCGCCGCACCGCCACCGTTGACCAATTGGGCGGTGATAAACGGCTGGATGGCTTCAGCAATCGCACCGTCGTATTCACGGATGATGCTAATCATCTTCGCCAGGTCCAGACCGCCCGCCGCCTTTTGACCGGACAGGACCGCCACCACATCGCGGCGTTGCAGGGCGAAAACCGCATTGAGCTTGTTTGTCATGCGGCGGATAACCTTTTCGGACTCGCCTTCGCGTTCCGTGTCGTCGGCGTTGCCTTTGGTTAGACAGGTGTGCCCGTGGGCAGAAAGCTGAACGATTGTTTTTTCGTCTCCTTCACGGTGGAGTTGACTACGCGGATATGACTTGTCCGCTGTTCCATCGGTGCCCCCAGAACTTGCGTCGTCATCGGTCCCGGTGTTGTTGTCTGCATTGTCAGTACCTCCACCGTTTGCATCTCGATTGCCACCCCCGTTATCACTATCGTCCGGTCGTCCAGTTCCACCGTTACCCTGACCATCCTGACCTCCAATCGAAAACCCACCCATGGAAAGCGGTTCGCCTACTTTCTCAATGGGAGTTAATCCAGACGGAACCAACAGCTTATCGGCGTTCTCTTCGTCAATCGGGTCATCACCCAGCTTCGCCCGCGCCTCATTCCGCGTCCAATACCCATTCTGCAAGGCCGCAACAATGTCTTGCCGCACTTCGTCACGGTTTTCGGGTACGGGGTCGTCGTAGCACAAGAAAGCGTCCTCACCCAGCCCGAACGCGGGGAGGATGAAGTGGTTAAGGAACTCTTCATCCATCCGGCAATAGGGAAGGATCGTATTTTCACGCCATGATGCAAACCCGACCTGTGCCGATGCAAGGTTGGGGTCATTCGCTTTCAGCATCGACACGGGAACACCGAAAACCGCCGCATGTTCTTCAATGATAATCTCCCGGTCCCCCTGTTCCGTGGGCATCCAGTTCAACGGCACAACGGACGTATCCCCGGTCAGGAACACGGGCGAGCCTTGCCGGAACGTACCACGGAACAGACGAGCCCATTCCTCCTGCAACTCTTTCATCTGGTTGATATTGGTCACATTCGATGCCGACTTCGTGATAACGGCAAGGTCGGGACGGCTCAGGTTGTCATACCGGCTCTGATCCGTCTCCCGTTGAGCGATGGTGATTTTCTGGGCATCGTAATCGGCTTCGAGCGGTCCCAGCCCATACATCATGTCCTTCGGGTTGGGAAACGTCTGCTGGAATACCTCGTCTTTCGGGTAGTACTTCATCTGAGTCGCGATGATGCCGTATTGGTATCCCGCAATCATGTCGCCTTCGGATGGGGCGGCCGGCACGATCTTCACATACTGGGACGGCATCAACCACAACTCTTTGATGCGGCTCATGCTGTCGCCACCGGATCGAAGCGACTCAACCACGGGATGAATATAGGTGTTACCCGTCAACGCTCCCATGATGTGACGCATGCAGGAGAACTCAAAGCCCCGCGTTGACGGATTGGGATTGCTCAACAGTTGCGTGATCGGGTGCCGTTCCATGACCTCTTCAAACTCGCCGCCCCATTCGGTTGCTTTCTGAATCACACCGCTAGAGGGTGCGGTACGCTTCTCGCCAAGCATGTACCGATACCGGCCCGGCGTTGCCTTGCGAACGTTGCGAGTCGTATACAGCTTCGTTCCCGACTTCTTGCGGGTGTACAGTCGCAACGGGGTCGCTGCAATGGCCTTGGCGTTCATCATGACCGCCGCATAGATCCATCCGCGAAATTGATTCACCGCCGTCAGGTAGTTAAACGGGCGTTCCTTCGGGCGTTTGGTGCCCTGCTCAATCACGTTGACAGACGAGCTTAGGAACTTGTCCGGCGAAGTCTGCGCTTTGATTACCCAGCTATTAGCCATTACCGATTACCTCAATATGAGCGGTCGCCACTTCCGCCAACGGCACCATGACGACCGCTTTCCCCGTTTTGTCATTCCCGAACAACACGCCATCCTGAACCGAAAAGTACGTGACGCCCGGTTGTATGACCTGACCCGGCTTGCCACTGTCGGCCATGACGTTTTGCGTAATCACGCCTTGCGTTTTCGTAGCAGCTTTCAACTCCAACCCCTTTCGCCAAACATGACTTTCATGCGGTCGTTTTTGATCTCGGGCACGGTAACGGAAAATTCTAGGAAGTCGCTGGCCATCGTCTTTTTACGATTGGCAAGAGCGAGGGCACATACGCCGTCATCGTGGAGGCCTTGAGGGGCAGTATATCGAACGCCGGTACGGGTGTATTCGTATTCAAACGAATCCAGTTCGTTTTTCAACCACCCATCGGGATACCCGATAAGCCCCTGCTGTATCGCCGCCGCCAGACCTTCCATAAGCTGTTGCTTGCTTGGCTGTGTGAACTTGAACCCCTCAACGCGGGGGAGCTTGGCTTGCAACGCCTCAACAATCGGATCGCCTACGCCGGTCGAGTCGATCAAGGCGGGGACGTTGCCAATGATGCGAATCAGTTTCTCAGTCGTCTCCCGCCAATTGCCCTGCCACCGTTCCAGAAAGCAAACATGCCCGCGTTCATCCAGACCGACGCATACCGTCCAGTCCTGACTCTTCGCCAAGTCCACACCAAACACCACCGCCTTGGCACTGGACTGGGGGCGGATACATTCCGCGATGGCTTTCAATCCGAACGGGTTGCCGCCATCGTCGGCGGGGATGCCTAAGAACTCCTGATTGAATACATGCTCGGGCAATTCACGCTTCGCCGCTTCGATTTCGTCGGGGGGAATATGCGGATTCATCGTGGTTGCCAGCCGCCACGACTTCCAATCCTTTTCCCCGTTCTCGCCACGCATGAACAGCTTATGAGCGAAGTTGCGGCCCTTGGGTGTGTTCAAAAACCACGCATCACCCCGTAAGTCGGTTAGGGTCGGACGGATCGCCGATTCCCATGCCTCTTGCAAGTTGGGGGCGATGCTGGCTTCGTCAATGATAACGCGGGCATATTTACGAGAGCGGCCGGCATCGGGGTCATCCAGTGACCAGAACTCAATCGTGCCACCATTCACAGTACGCAACCGGCGTTCTACCTTGTTTGTCTCCGCCACCGGACGCAACAGGCGGAATATCTCTTCCTGTGCCGGGAGAAGTACCTTGTATGACGGTGCGAACCAACCCACGGGCTTACCCTGCAACGCGGGGGCGATCGCCAATTGATGCCCCAGCGTGGTCTTACCGAAACGCCGCCCGCACTGAAGCACGTTGAACCGTGCCGCATTGCTAATCACCTGGACCTGTCCAGCGTGGGGCTTAGGCAATTTCAAGGTAACTTCGGGCACTCGCTCTCCTCATACACAACTTTGATGGTCATCGCGGTCGCTTCCGTTGATTGGCCGGAGTCGATTCGCTCGTCTTTATGGATCAGATGGTCGTCGGCCTGGTTCTGGCCTTCCATCGCAACCAGTGTTTTCGCCGCTGCAATCTTGTCGCGTTCAACCACGTACTCGTTATCAATGATCGCCATCAGCTTTTCGGGTAGCGTTTCTTTCACATCGTTGGGAATCTTCCATCCCTTGCGGATCGCCATCCGGGTGAGCTTGCAATCGGTGCCGGGTTTTAAGTCGCCTGCCATGATGGTCCTTAGCTAATCGTTGACGCGGAACCGGAGAAGGTCACAACGGTGCCCGCGTTGAATGGGTTGACGTTCGGGCAATCGTTCATAGTCGAGGATGAACCGTTGAACGATACGACCGTGCCGGCGCGTTGCCCGGGGTTGAATCGGTCAGACGGCTTCCACGTCACATCGGGCTGAGCTTGGAACGCGGTCGGGGAACTGAACAGGAGCGGGAAGTGGAGGATGCGGCTGTCATACATCGCCGTCTTGCCCCAATAATCGCCCACCATGAGCAACGCGGGATAACCCTGCCCGTCGAGGTAGCCGGGGATGGCCCGTACAGGGCCGGATTGGACGTTTAGCTGCGTTCCTACGGGGTCGCTGGCCCAGAGTGAGGTAGCCGTTGACCAAGTGCCATAGGGCGAGGTGGCGGTCTGGTATTTCAGGTCGAACGTCGATGCGTTGTCGTAGAAGTTGCCCACGCTGGTGATGAGGAAATAGGTAGACCCCCGCTTGAACATTTGGGGAGCTTCACGGCCCGCCGCCGCTGCCGTGTTTTCGACCGTTTTGGGTGCGTTCGTGGTGTTGAGGTAGTCCGAGGTGAGGCGAGAGATGCGGAGCGTATTCGCCGCGCCGTTGAGCTGGAAGTTGTAGATGGCGTAGGCGGTCCCATCGTCGTCTTGGAACAGGCTCATGTCCTTGAACTCATACGAGTTACCGGATTGGATGCCATCGACCGCCGCCCGGTAGTTCTGAGCTACGAACGTCCCGTCCGGCGTGTCGCATGTCGCGAACGTGGCGAGCATCGGCGTGTAACCCGCGTTGAAGCAATCATTACCGATGAGGACATACTTGGAAGTCGATGCGTTGTAAATCACATCCGAACGAAGGATAAAACCCGGGCGGGTCGCCGCCGAGTTGTACACGATGCCGCGATATTCCCACGGCCCGTTAAAGCTGAGGGAGCGATAGCAGACGATACCGGGGGCGAAGTCTTGGCCGAGGTTGTCCGCACCGCTGCAACGGAATGGGAAGCCGTACCGATACCAGTAATTCCCGAACTTGCGGATAGTGCCCGCATGGGCTTCAAGCCGTTGGTTGTAGTTGTCGAGAATATAAACGCCACTGGTGTTGTCATACCAGTTGGCCGAAATGACATACGAGAAGGAAGCCACATCGGAACTGGTCGCACCTGATCCAATGGCAATCGCCTTGATTGTCTGCGAGGTCGATACCGTGATCGGCCCGGTATACGCGGTGGAACCTGCCGAGGGGGTTGAGCCGTCCGTGGTGTAGTAGATGGTCACGCCGCCCGTTACGCAGGATAGGGAAACGGTCTGAGCGGAGGTGAATCGGCCCGGCGTCACATCGACAACAGGGGCACACGCCCGGCACGCTACCGATGCGTTGTACGGACCAATGAACCGCACTTCGGACGCGGACAGGTACGGGTCTGCGGTGTTGACCGCGAACATGGTGAAACGCCAGTGCGCGGCAGCAATCGGTGCGGTGAGGCTGCGTTGCTCGATCACGTTCTGCAGGAATGCCGTGGTGCCAGTTAGGGCGAGGGTATAGGTGCTGTCATCGGTCGAGTAGTACAGCTTGTAATTCATGGACTGTTTGGAATAGTCCGACCCGCCGCTTACTGAACGGGGAGAGATGGCGTAGGCGGTCGGTTGAATCGCCGCCGCAAAGTGGAACTTGGCCGGGTCATACGTGGCATCGGTGGCGAGGTTGTTATCCCACACATTGGCGAACGATCCGCCAAACGGTAGCGAACCGTCAACGGTCGATGGGATGTAGATTACTGTCCCTGAAATAGCCATTAAATCGGCTCCTGTGCAATGCCCGTCACGGCGGGATTGGTCTTACTCATGTCTTTCAACCCCGCGTCGAGGTCGCCAAGGTCGATCTTCCCGTCTTGGTTTATGTCCGATCTGACATCGGGGAAGAGCGTGTTTTGCGTCTCCAGAAACACAACGCCGGCCCACGATTGGGCAAGCTGGTCCAACGTCCCCCGCGACAGCACATCCGTCTCCGTGGTCAGCAATCGGCCATTGCTGATCGCCGACACGACAATCTTACCGTCCCGATAGAAACAATCGATGCACACGGAGAAGTCAGGGGCGTATGTGGCGGTGTCGGTCATTTTGCCACCTCCAGAATCAACCGTTTGCGGGAGATGGAGTATTGAATCTTGGTGCCAGCCGCCATCGCGTCCAGACGGCTCAGGACGCGTTTGCCGATGCTTAGCAGAGGAGTCCCGCGATACGTCTTGCGGATGCGTAGAATGCCCGTTTCCGGCCCGTAGAGGTTGCCATTCAGGAAGGCATTGGGATACATAACGCGGATAACTTCAACGTGGCGATGATCCGCCTTATAGGTGTCGAGGTAATACTTGACGGGCATCGGGCGATTCTTGCGGTGACGCGATTTGATGTCGGCGATGAAATCCGTGAACTCGATGCGGTTCATCAGTCCGCCCCCTCATTCACTTCGGCCCACGCTGCCCTCGTCCAATCCGTGTGCGAGGACTTAACAGAGACTCCATGCGATGCTGAATTGGTGGCGGATGGAGTCGCTGTGCGGGTTAAGACTTTTACAAGTTTTATAACCCCAAAAACTGCCATAAACGCACAAAAACAAATAACCATAATTAAAATACTTAGTTCACATTCTTGGAAACGAAATTTCATGTATTCGGAAAATGTCATTCTTTGTACCCCAATTCTTTCCGAATACGTTTGATCGCTTGATCGTCTGTATCTTCGCAAACAATATGCGTCGCTTGATTGGTTGCGGACGGCGGCGCTGCGTTGCGGATTCGCATGTACACGCCGAGGATGCCAATCGCTCCCCATGCGGTCAGGGTGATGCCGAGGCAAAGCAGACACATTGCGGCGAAGGCACTCATTTTTCACCCCCCGATGCCGGGGTAGGTTGAGTACCTGCCCCCGGCTGCGGTAGGGAGGAAACAATTGAGCGATGCGTGGCGTAATAGATGGCGTAGGCGATGCCCATACCCAATCCAGTCAGCCCCGCAATCCAGTAGATTTCAGTGAGGAAGTGGGCGATGGTGATGAGAGCGATGCCAAATACCGCCGCCGCCCCGAATATCGGTTCGACCTTCGCCGTCGCCAGCATCGGCACGAAGTAGGACGCGATGAGACCGCCGATGCCCACGATCATGCACAGGATTCCGATGAAGTAGAGCCAGCCGCGTACCGGGTCGGATTTCTCAAGGTCCGCAATCCGCTTGTCCTTCGTCGCTTCCCGTTTCGCGTCGGCTACTGCCTGAATGCTCACCTGATCCAATTGCTTGGTCAGCGTTGCCACGGTCTGCTTGAGTTGGTTCACCTGCTCGACTAACGCCGGCTTCACCGCCGCCATGTTCTCCGTCGTCAGGCGCTCAATCCCCTTCCCAATCCCCACAAGACCGTCTGCCAGCCCCTTGGCGCTCGACTTGGCTTCTTCCACGGCCACAACCGTGGTTGGCGTCTTGTCGGCCCGGGAAACGCCTCCCGTTGGTCGCTGGCTAAAGCAACCCCCGAGTAAGAGGCTGAGGCTGAGTAGCAGCACGGTCGCGGGCTTCGTCATCTTGTCGCTGCCTTTCGATTACAGGTTCCAAGTTGCGGATATGGGCGGGCTTCGATGTGGTGAAGATTGACCCTTCAACGATGCGCCCGAAGGACTGACAACCGCACTGGCAACTTATCAGCACGCACATCATTACCATCGCTACACGGCTCATACGGCGGCCTCCACGGAACAACGTCCGGGTCAATTGCGGTTCCCGGCATCGCCAGGTTCTGTCTCATCCTCGCCCGTTCAGCCGCATGGCACTTGTCACACTTGAACGGCTGTTGCGTGTCGCCTTCGATGCCGCACCCGGCGCATCTTGCATTCTTCCCCATCGTCACACCCGCTCTACGTTTTCAATCCCTTCCACGTCCCTGATAATGCCCATCAACCGCACAAAATCCGCTTCAATCGCCCGTTCCCGCCGATCCACTTCGCAATCCGGGCACCGCCCCTGAATCGAATGCAGTTCGCATGTCTCCGCCCCCTTTCCCCCTACCATTTCGGCACTTTCCGCCATGTTTCACCGCCCTGTAAGTTTTGCCCAAATCCACGTACAACCCAATCCGACGACCGTTGCAATCGCCGATCCCCCCAGCCACTTCGCCGCACTCACGTCACGTTCAACGCGATCAATTCTCATGGTTAATCCGGGGTTTTCTTCAGTCCCGTCCCCGATTACGCGGTCATAGATTTCCCGCACCATCTCCTCAGTGCTGAGTCCGTCGATACGTTGTCGTGAAGTCATGGCGGAATTTTCCCTAGGCTGAGACGACCTATGGGGGAGCGTAGGGTCGGGGGCGATTGTCTGTCAAGAGAAATGTTGTCAGAATTATGATTGTTTGAACAATTGCCGTTTGTAGGGGTGAATCGGGAATAGGCCTATGTCTATTTCCGGTCCCCACTTAACCCCTACAATGCCCCAAATTCGCACGGAAAGGCACCGCCAAGCGATTGCTGCACCAAAATCGACTCACAACCCGTTCTGGCGCCTGCGAACGCCTTAAACGGGCTCTAAAACGATTTTAGACCCATCGACGCGAACGCGGCAGCGGTCGAAACGGACGAGGCCGGATTCACGCAAGGCCCAGTTCGGGACGCGGGTATTGACGCGGCCAAGGGAGATGATGCCGGAATCTTGGCCGTGGGTGGGGCGGTCTGGGACGTGTCGGCGAAGGCGTTTGAGTTGGACGAGGTAGCGGTAGCAAATGGCATTGACCTTGGCCCGGGTCGATCCGAGCATCGTCGCCAATTCATCGGCGGTGTATTTCCCAGTGCGGGCAAGTTCGAGGAGGCGGAGGGTTTGTTCATGAACCTTTTTCATTTTTCACCCTTCGCGGTTTTGCCACGGTACACGGCGCGGCCGATGCAATCGAAGTCCCATTCCGATTCGTACGCGGCGTGTTTGGCGATGAGGGCCTGGATGCGTTGCTCACGGTCCTGACGCCATCCGGCATCACGGACGGTTTGGGGGTAGAAGATTTCGGGTTTGTATTTCGCTTTCATTTTGTTTTCTCCACAATCAAACGCCCGTTCTCGTTTCGAATCGTGACCGATTGGCCCGCTTCCCAACCCACATCCCGAATCACCGCGTCGGGAATCACAATCTTCGGGGTTTTAATTATTTTCCGATTCGGTGCCAAACAAACCTTGACGGTGATCGACGCGGTTTTCTTTTCGCTCCGGGCAAATTCAACGCGGTAGCAGTTTGCGATTCGGTAAACGATGCCATGCCCGCATCCGGTGTTTCGAGCGATGGTGAGGGCCGGGGTAGGACATTCCCTTCCCGCGTAGGGGGCGAGGTATTCGCGGATCTGTTGGGACTTGGTCACAGCATCGCCTCCTTCGCCATCGGCCCTAGTTTGCGTTCAGCGGCCCAATGGGATTCAACGGGAATGTGTTTCCACACGCCATTACCATCGGGAACAGCAACGGAGTGGTGTACGAACCTGGAGCAGAACAAATGCCGCCACCATTTGCCGGCGTGAGACAAACGGGAGAGCGGGAAGAGTTCCGGTTCTTTCGACAGAATAATTTCCTTCCCGTCTTTCAGGTCGGCATCGGAGTAGTTGGCGAGGAGACGATCCGTTTCGGCTTCCTCGTCGGCACACCGCTGGATGAATTCGGGGGGCAACCCGTCATAGTTGGATTTCACGTTGCCGCGTTTCACGGCTTTGAGTGCGTCAAGGATTTCGGAGAGCGTTGGTTCTTTCCATCGACCATCGGCGTAAGCATCGCCAGCCGCCTTGCGGGCATCGAACAGGGTGACGTACTGCAACCGATGCCACCAGATTTCCCCCTGCTCCGGGGTCAGCTTCCATTTCGGCCAGAGCGAGGTGAGGTAGGGACCAAATTCGAGGAATTCACTTTTTGTCATGGTTCAACTCCGAATTGATAAACGCGGCGAACGGGTTTTCGGTTGGGACGGATTCGGTTGGGGATGGGGGTGATGATTCCCAGCGGCGTTGATTGATGAAGACTTTTGGGGCGGGGATGAATTGCCCATTATTTTTGGTCCATTCGGTTGACGTTTTCCAGCACGCCAAAGCCGCCATGATTTTTCCGGCGATGGGGTCGCATTTTTGCCGACGCCAGGAAGTGGCGGTTTGCCCCTTGGCGGACTTGCGGGGGTGGGGAGGCCATTCGGACCAGAACGCCTCAAACTCCGGGGAGGACACACCCTCCCCCTTTGGGGGTAAGGGGGTCTTCTCTGTCTCTGTCTCTGTCTCTCTCTCTGAGTCAGCATTTTGCACGCAACTTGCTAGCATCTTGCTAGCATCGCTGTAACGCTCTATAAAACCGTGACTTACGAGAGACTCTACATCTACTTTTGAGGACACTCCGATACGCCGCCGAATCCACTCCGAATCGTCCGGAATGGTGTTATTGGTGCGGCTTGCTAGCAGCCAAATCAAAATGAGGTGCAACTTGCTAGCATCTTGCAAGCATGCGAAATGGTAGTTATCCATGATGGAATTATGGAGCTTGATCCAAGGCGGATTTCGGTGTTTGTAATGCTGAAATTTTTCGAGGTTTATGACCCGTAAATAGTTCATTTTTTTGACCCATTTTCGGTGCAGAAAAAAGACGCCCGACCTGTGAACCCTCAAAGCGGCGTAAGCCTGGTTTTGAGCAAGTCGGGCGTCATGAATTGGTAGGGTAGCGTTGTCATACCTACCACGCAATCGGGAAAGGGTTGACGGGGGAGTTACGCCTTCGCCGGGAACATCGACAACTGGCTTTCACCTGATTCATGAATAGCCCGCTGAAGGTTGCGAACGGCGGCGGCGTGATATTCTTGCTTGATCTCGCAACCGTAGAACAATCGCCCCAACTTTAACGCTACATACCCTTCCGAACCGATACCCGTAAACGGACTAAAAACAATCTCGCCGGGATTGCTGTAAAGCTTGATGAGCCGTTCAATTACGTCAAGCTGGAGCGGGCAAATGTGCTTCGTGTCGTCCTTACCACGGCCTTCGGAAACGTTCAGCGTATTCGTTTCCTTAATGTCACCCCAGCAACTTTCCGCCCATGAAATCCATTGGTTGCGGGTCACTTGGTTCGGGGTGTCGATTCGCACTTCATTATCGCCGGGTGCACGGAATTTGATGAGGTAATCGCCAAGGGTGCCGCGTTGTTTTGCTCGATCCGATTCAAGGCCGGAAAATTGCAGTTCTCGGGCTTTGGTTCGGATCGCCTGGGCCTGCGGGTTTTTCCGCACCAGCCAATCGTACTCGTAGACCAGTCCAGCCCGCTCCCCGAGGCGGATGTTGAATCCCCTGAAGTCAAACAACCCTACGCCACCGGTACGCTTCATGCGGGGAAGCTGCATGACGTGGACAACAACAACGCGGCCCGGTTTGAGGATGCGGGCAAGTTGCCGGTAAAAGTATGAGAGGTGGATCTTGGCTTCACCTTTCATATCTTCTGAATTGCCGATGTCACACGATTCGGACGTGTACGCATAAAGTGCGGGAAACGGGGGAGAGAATACCGACATGTCCATTGACGCGGCGGGCATCGTTGACATGTGGGTAATACAATCCTCAAGCTGGACGTGGTACGGGTTGGAATTATTTGGCATCATGGAAAATCCTCTCTTGTTCTTCGGTGTCATGTTGTACGCGTTTCGCTTTGGTAAGCACAGTTTCGATCATTGGGCGTTCGATGTCAGTTACGGGGATATGGACGTTGAGCGGTCGAGTGGAGCCGTAGCGGTTCGACCGTTTGACCGCCTGATAAAACTCCTCGTAAGAATCCTGTAAGCCGCTGAAAACTTGGCGGGTTGCAATCTGGAGATTCAAACCAAAGCCCATGATTTTCGGCTTTGAAATCAAAACCTTACGCTTGCCCGATTTGAATTCGTTAATCAATTCGACGCGGGATTCATAGGGAGTATCGCCAGAAATGTTTGCGGCGTGTGGAAAAGTGGCGGCGATGATGTCCTGTTCGGTGTTGTACTTGCACCAGATGATCGTTGATTCATCCGGCCATGATTCCACCAATTGCTTGATGTAAGCGGGCTTTTCCGTATCAACCCGAACGCCCTTGTAACATCCCTTGGCAATCTGAGACAGAACGGACCTGGAAGTAATGCCGCCGATATTGTTGGCGAAGAGAGTACCTGTTTTTGTGAATGCGAGTTCAGTCTGTTCCAGCGTCAACGATACGTCATGAATATGGACATGAATGGGTGGAACGGTGGCGGTATTGTCTTTCCATCCATAGGTAGCGGGATTGGTTAGGAAGATAGACCAGTGGGAAAGTGCCCGGTAGAACGGTTCAAGGGCATGAGGCTTCAATTCCCATCGTTCGCCAGTTTCTCCACGGTTCACAAAAAACCGGGCAAGGAAGCTGTTGACAGTGGGGAAGTGGTCAAGGAAGACGGCATGATTCGCGTATTCGATGCGGTCATTAGGGGCAGGCGTCCCCGTGAGGGCAAGTTTCCACGGCAATCCTTTCCCAAGTTCAATGATCTTCATGCCCCATTTTCCGTAATGGGACTTGAGCATGGATGATTCATCGCAGATAAGACCCGAAAGACGACCGGGCTTAATCTCATCCGTGAGCGATTCGTAATTGGTGATGCCGATGGATTCGGTGCCTGACGCAAGCCAATCGTTTAATTCATTAGCCCGGATCTGTCGGACGGGAAGCGAATCCCCATAAAACCGCTTCACTTCGGCAAGGGTTTGTTCGATGACCATGAGAGGAGAAAGGATGAGAATACAACGCCCGGCGGGGATGTTTTGGGATGCATGGCGAGCAAACTCGCAAAGGATGGCAGTTTTCCCCAGTCCGCAATCAATGAACGCGGCGTATTTCCGTTTGGTGATGGCGGATCGGGAAATGTCGGCCTGGTAATCGAATAGGTAATCGGCGGGGGTGTATTCGGTGATGCGTTCGGGAACAGTATCAACTCCAACGGCGGCGGCATATTCATCGGGGAAAATAGCTGTTCGCCCGCAGAATCGAAATTTAGGCAGAGACTTGATGCGGAGGAATTTGCAGTAATCGTCAACGCGATCAAGGTTAAGGGTAATTCTCATTCATTCTCCAAAAAAAGGTGTTGCGTGTGGGTTAGCCGATTGGAGTGGTCATAATTTGCCGATGTATTTCGATTAAAAGCCGTTCCAAGCCTTGCACTTGGATGGGAGCTACTACGGCCTTCCGGTGGGATAGCATCCGAGGGAGCGACCCTGCCGGATGCGGGTGGGCTTAGAAGGGGAGCGACGCCGTTTCCTTGATGGCGTGCCACTGTTGACCCGTGAAGGCGGATTCGGCAACCCCGTACCGCGTTTCCGCGTCCCCGAGGAGCTTCGCCCAAAGGTCATTGACCACATCATCGGGCTTGCCGTCATGGGCCGCACAGAGAGACGCCCACGCCTCGTCCCGAGTCGCAACCGGACCCGCCGCAGGCTTTGGCGTCGAACGCCCCGCCACGGGCTTCGCAGGGGGCTTCCCCGCAACGCCGGCAACGCCGGACGATTGGGGGGTTGTCTTGCCCTGCTTCGCCCGCCACAATGCCGCCATCTTCTGAATGGTGGCCTTGCTCGCCGGCTTCACTTCCTGGGCATCGCCCCAGTTCGCCAAATCCCACTCCTCCCGCGCCGTCCCGTCCTGCTTGGTGCCGTGCTTGCACAAGACTTCAACGCGATTGGTGGAAAATCCGATGTTCTCAAAGTTGCCATCGAACCCCAGCGCCTTGAGCTTCTTGTCGGTGTACTCCACCGCGCCGCCGTGGTAGGACAGGTACATGCGGCGTTCGATGGGAACGGGTAGCGTTTCGGTGCCCGTCGCCGGGTCAACAAATTCGGTGACGTTCATCGAGATGCAGATTTGCGGGCTTCCGTTCTTGGATTCGGTGGAAACCGCCCCAGTGATGTCCGCGACATATTTGCCTTCGGGTGTCATGCTTGCTCCTTGTGGATGTAAGAGAAAATGGTGGAATAGACCAATGCCGGATCGTTGGGAATGTCGATGCACTCAGGCATCCCGTAACGGTTCTTTGCGTCCCAGGTGTCGCGGCGCTCCGTGTAGACCAGCCGCTCCGAACCGCCTACCCCCTTCCCCTTGCCCTGCTTCTCCTTGTCAATGACCGTCAGGTATTTCCCGAACAGGCAGGCATCCGCCCACCGTGCCGTAGCGCCCCAGGTCTTGTCGTGACAGTCGGCGACAAAGCGGTCGAAATCCGCGCCTTCGGGGTTCTTGAACTGCTTGATCTTGGTGTGTGCGGTGAAAATCACGTCAATCCCATGATTCTCCCGCAACTTGTCCAACGCCACCAGGAGCTTGAGCCAGTGCGACACGGAAACATCGTAACCCTTCTGGAAGTTGGCAAACCCCTTGTCTCCCCATTCTCCGCGAAACTCCGTCAGGCAGACATGCTCATGGCAAAGCCGCTCAGCGGTTCCCAGGGAGTCAATGCAGACGGTGCGGATGCTGCCGGGGGATTCGGCAATGCCGGAAATTAGGTCAAGCATCTCCGCCCATGCCATCGTCGATTTCGCTGGCACATTCGGAACCCGACCCGCGTTGAGGAGGGTTCGGTATCCCTTTTCGTTGCCCGCCATGATGAAAGCGGGGGAGGGGGCGTAGGCTCCCACGGTGGACTTGCCCCATCCTTCCACGGCGGCAAGGACAACGGCCGCGCCAACGGGGGAAGAGACATCGCCAAACGCGGGCTTGGCTTTCGGGGGTGCGGCGGGTGCCGCCCTGCTGGGGGGTGCGAGTGTCATGGTTTCTCCAATTCTGGATGCAAGTCCGTCGAAAAGCGAAATCCGCCTGGCAATCCAGATTCAAGCGGATTCACACTGTTAAAACACAACTCCCGGTAGGGACAGGGGTAGGGGTGGATACACGCCGCCGTGTTGCGAGGCCAACGGGCGTTCTTCTGGTGATAGCGGAGAATCTGGGTTTCGTCCCACAGTTCTTGAAGAAATTCGTCAACGTCCACCGACATCCGCACAATCTCACGCCGGGCAAAGTAGAAGTCTGGCCGCGATGCCACATCCTGGCGGAGCCGTTCGCCAAATTCGGCGGGGGTTTCCCTCGCTCCCTTTACCAGCTTGGGCCTGATGCTGGGCTTGCGGATCACATCGTAGACCACGGATTCGGCGGGGTATCCCATCGCCTGGGCTGCGACCATGTACCCGGTAATCTGGGTATCCACACGCAGCCGCTTCCAATAGTCGGAGTCGGCTTCGATGCTGTCGGATGTCGTTTTCGTTTCCAAAACCGCCGTTGCGCCGGACGCCATTTTCACGATGCGGTCAATCTTTCCGGCGAACTGGAAGAGGGGCGATGCCGCCTGGGTTTCGGGGTTGAGAATAGAAAGCTCGAAGGGGAGTTCTGTGGCGACGGTTTCGAGGGTGGCTAGTGAGCCGTTGGCCGAAGCCCAATGGCGGACGTAGGACCATACGAGAGCGCACACGGTCTCGCATTCCGTCAACCATTCGGCTTCGGCCTCGGGGTCACCGAGCGCCCATGCGGGAATGTCCGCATAGTTGGAGCGAATGGCGGATTGGGCCGCGTCATCCGCCGCAACGCGGTCGGGATGTTGATAGTAGACCTCTACCCCCTTGTGGAACGCCCCGCCGAAACGCAGGGGGGTGGAATCACGGGAGGGAACAACGCCAAGCTCATACCGATACCAATGCTTTTTGGAGCAGGACATGCGGCAGGTGCGGCGGGAATGGGTGATGA
>Ga0228698_1000657_pt1 | contig 22553 bp, 17 predicted proteins | sample McNCre117_Aug_MG_FD_178015 | JGI IMG/M metagenome (GOLD analysis project Ga0228698, IMG submission 178015) | Freshwater microbial communities from McNutts Creek, Athens, Georgia, United States - 1-17_Aug_MG | ecosystem: Environmental > Aquatic > Freshwater > Creek | place: USA: Georgia...
AGGACTGTCGAGGACTACGAGGCCTTGCTGCCTTGGCGCATCAGTGTGCTCAAGACCTGAACTGCGGGACAGCGTAAGGGGTGCGGTCTATTGACCGCTTACCCTACATCTACCTCGGGCTGTTGGCCGGCCTGGGGGGACAGGCCCTGGCCCAGACCTACCCCACTAAGCCGGTCACGCTGGTGGTTCCGTTTGCGGCCGGCGGACCGGCCGACGTGATGGCGCGGCTGCTCGGACAGCAACTCCAGCTGGGCCAGCCGGTGGTGGTGGATGCCAAGCCCGGCGCGGGCGGCACCATCGGCGCCGCGGTGGTCGCCAAGGCGCCGGCCGACGGCCACACCGCGCTGTTCGTGACTGCCGGCCATCCCGGCACGGGCGTGCTCTACCCCAAGCTGCCCTATGACCCGGTGATCGACTTCGCCCCGGTGATCGGCCTTGCCGCCGCACCGGTCGTGATCGCCGTCAAGGCCGATTCGCCCTACAAGTCCATGCAGGACCTGGTCAATGCCGCCCGCGCCAACCCCGGCAAGCTCAATTGCGCTGGCGGCGGCGGCGGTGCAACCGTGACCAATCTGGCTTTTGAGCTGCTCAAGTCCGAGTTGAAGTTGCAAATCACATCCGTTCCCTACAAGGGCTCTGCGCCAGCCATCACAGCCCTGCTGTCTGGCGAGATCGACTGCGACAGCGATGCCATCGCTGCCCTGCTTCCCCAGATCAAGGCCGGCAAACTGCGCGCCCTTGCCGTGACCACCAAGCGCCGCTCCAGCGTGCTGCCTGATGTACCCACCATTTCCGAGACCGTGCTGCCCGGAATGGACGCCGCAGCCTGGTATGGCGTGCTCACGCCAACAGGCACACCACGGCCTGTGATCGAGCGCCTGCAGAAGGAGTTCGCCACCGCCATGCGCAATCCTCAAGTCATTGACCGCTTCCGCGACCTGGGTGCCGACCCCCTGGGCATGGACGCCAAAGAGTTTGGCGGCTACCTGGCCTCCGAAACCCGCCGCTGGGGCGGCCTGATCCATCAACTGGGCCTGAAGGCAGATTGATGAACGAGGATTTTCCAGGCCGCATTGGCCGCACATACCGAGACTCCACGCCATGGTGGCCTGCAGCACCTGCTGCGCCGGCAGGTGCGCCCAACGTGGTGTTCATCGTGCTCGACGACGTGGGGTTTTCCGACATGGGCTGCTACGGCTCGGAAATCGAGACGCCGCGCATGGACGCACTGGCCGATGGCGGTGTCCGCTACAACAACTTCCATGTGACGTCCATGTGCTCGCCCACACGGGCTTGCCTGCTGACGGGTCGCAACGCCCACGCAGCAGGCGTGGGTGCCATCGCCGAGTGGGCCAATGGCTTTCCCGGCTACGAGGGCCGAATGAGCCGACACACGGCCACCGCCGCAGAGATGTTCGCAGAGCATGCCTACGGCACCTACGCCACCGGCAAGTGGCACCTGTCCAACCTGGCCAACTACGCCGCCGCCAGCCCTCACCCGGATTGGCCGCTTGGTCGGGGTTTCAGCCGCTGGTATGGTTTCCTGGGCGGCTACGTCGACCACTGGAACCCAGACCTGCACGAGGACAACCATCCGATCCGCCACCAACCGCGCCCGGGCTACCACTTGAGTGAGGACTTGGTGGACCACGCCATCGGCCAGGTGCGTGACCATGTGACCGCTGCGCGTGGCAGGCCCTTCATGACCTACCTGGCCTTCGGTGCTGCGCACTGGCCACTGCATGTGCCGGCGCCGTATATCCGGAAGTACCGCGGTCGCTACGACGAGGGCTGGGACGTGGCGCGTGAGCGCCGCTTCGCCAAACAAAAGAGGCTGGGCATCGTACCCGCCGAAGCGGAACTCTCGCCGCGCAACCCGGGTGTGCCGGCCTGGCAGGAACTCTCACCCGAGGCCAAAATCGGCGCAGCGCGGTTGCAGGAGGCCTATGCCGGCTTCATGGACCACACCGACACGCAGATTGGCCGCTTCGTCGATTACCTGGCATCCATTGACCAGTTGGACAACACCATCATCGTGCTGCTGTCGGACAACGGTGCCAGCGGCGAAGGCGGCGACACCGGCGCGGTGAATATCCGCAAGCACCTGCAGACGGAGAAGGAAACCAGCGAGTACGTGCTCCAGCACTTGGACCTGATCGGGTCCGAGCATTCCTTCCCGCACTACCCGCAAGGGTGGGCACAAGTCTCAAACACGCCGCTGAAGTGGTACAAGAAACACACTCACGGCGGCGGCATCCGAGCGCCGCTGGTCATGCACTGGCCCAAGGGAATTGCCCAGCGAGGCGCCATACGCAGCCAGTACCACCATGTGATCGACGTGCTGCCCACACTGCTGGAACTCACGGGGGTGAAGGCCCCGACGCAGTACCGCGGCGTCGAGCAATTGCCACTGCATGGCGTGAGCATGACCTACACCTTTGACTATGCCTCTGCCCCCTCGCGGCGCGACGTCCAGTATTTCGAGATGGTGGGTGACCGTGCTCTCTACCAAGACGGCTGGAAGATCGTGGCCCGTCACCGCAAGGGGGAGGATTTCGACGCTGACCACTGGGAATTGTTTTGCATGGCAGACGACTATTCCGAGGTGAATGACCTGGCTGCAAAGAACCCGGAGCGAGTGCGCAGCATGGTCGATCGCTGGTGGCAGGAAGCTGAACGCTTTGGCGTGCTACCGCTGGATGACCGTGAGGCCGAGCGGGCGCTTGACTGGTTCCGCGCCAACGCGCCTTCGCGCTACGAGTACCGACCCGGTATGGCACGGGCAGACCGGCTAATGGTGCCCGCGATCAACGGCCGCAGCTACGTCATCGAGGCGGACATCGACTTCGCTGGTGGCGAGGCGCAGGGTGCCATCCTGGCCTTTGGCAACCGCTTCGGCGGCGTCGCGCTGTACGCATACGGCGGTCAGGTGTGCTTCGACTACCTTTACAGCGAGAACATCATCCACAGGCTGTGCACGGCGCAGCCCGCCGGGCGCAGCAAGGTGGTAGTGCGTTTCGATCTCGCCGGCGAGCGCAGCGGGCGATTTACCCTGGAAGTAGATGGCCGTGCTTGCGAAACCATGGACATCCCCCACCTGTGGACCACCTATGGCATCACTGCTGGCCTCACCTGCGGTTACCTGAACGTGCCCATCGTGCCAACCTGCCCGGTGCCGGCGGAGTTCACTGGACAGGTTCACCGTGTGACGCTGGATCTGCTGTCACCCGTGAAGCCTCAGCTCGGCGAGTTCGCAGCGCTGATGCAGGAGGAGTGAATACGACGACGGAACTGACGTTCGGCAACGCATGTCCACGGTCCGCTTCTGGCAGAAACCGGAAGTGTTTTTCGCGATGCTGGGTGACAGCTCCCGCTGCTTTTGAGCCAACTGAAAAAATCTGATCGGATGAGAATCTTCCAGAGCCCGATCTCTATTCGTTGCATCCAAGTGTTTGATGCTTGGGAAAGAGATCGGAATCTTTTAGGAAGCCTACAGAGGTTGTAGGTTCTCACGCAGCGTCAACCTGCCATCAATCCACACTTGCACCGCTGGCTTCGACGGCTTGCTTCCAACGTTGCAGGTCTTTTTTGAAATACGCCGTGAAATCCTGGCTGCCGGTGCCCACCACGTCGGTACCCTTGGCTTGCATAGAAACTTTGAATGCCGGGTCTGCCAGCAAACGAGGAAGCTCCTGATCCAACCGACGAACGACCTCTGCCGGAAGACGAGCGGGGCCGACAAGCCCAAACCATGAAGTCACCGCGTAGTCCCTGACGGTTTCACCAATCGTGGGCACCTCCGGCAGCGTCAGGCTGCGTTTTTCGCTGGTGACCCCTAACACCCGCACCTTGCCCGATTTGGCTAGAGGGATCACCGTAGCGAGAGTGGGAAAACCAAAGCTGACATCACCAGCCATGACCGAGGTGATGATTTCAGGAGCACCACGGTAGGGAATATGAACGGCACGGACACCCGCCATTGCCTTGAACAGCTCAGCCGCCAAATGCGCCCCAGTGCCATTTCCGCCAGATGAGTAGTTGTACTTGCCGGGAGCTGCTTTGAGCATCGCCACCAGATCCTGCACGCTACGCGCAGGGGAGTCGGCTGCCACGATCAGTGCATGCGGCATGTCAAAGCTCAGGTTCAGAAAGCTGAAGTCCTGCTGCACATCAAAGGGGATTTTTCGGTACAGATGGGCGTTGATCCCCAGGCCGCTCGTCGCCAGACCCAAGGTGTAGCCATCGTTGGGCGATTTGGCAATGGCGTCGAAGCCGATGTTGCCCCCAGCCCCCGGCCTGTTGTCCACCACCACGCTCTGCCCAAGGGCCGGCCCCAACTTGTCAGCCAATGCACGGGCCAATGCATCAGGGGCACTGCCAGCGATGTAGGGCACGATCAGCCTGATGGGCTTTTGGGGCCACGTCGCTGGCTGCGTCCACCCGTCCGACAGCGTCAAGGCTCCCGCCAACGACACCAAAGCTTGTCTTCTGTTCATGTTGTCTCCTAGTAATGGGTTGGATCAGAGTCAGACAATCCGCCCGGGATTGAGCGTTTCTCGGGGGTCCATGCACCCCTTGATCCTGCGGATCAATTCCAGCTGTTCCGCACTTCTGACGTGGTGCAGATAGGGCTTCTTCAGAAAACCAATCCCGTGTTCGGCGCTGATGGTGCCGTTCAGTGCCCCCAGAGGGCCATAGATGACCTCCTCCACCACATCATGTCCCTCGGCATGTGGGCCCGTGATGAGGTGCAGGTTGTTGTCACCCAGATGCCCGAAAAACAAGTGCCGAGCCTGAGGGTGATGCTGATGAAGGTAGGCAGACACCTGTTCGATGTATCCGCTCATGTGCCTCCACGGCAACCCGATGTCGAAATTGATGGTCGGTTTGAGATGGGTCAGGATTTCCGGAATGGCGTGGCGGACCGACCAGAAATCTTGCCGGTCCTGCTCGCTTTGCGACACCAACGCATTGGCCACCCGGCCCGACTCCATCAGCTCCAGCAAACAGGCCTGCAGCAGCTCACCTGCATCCACGCCTGCCATGTCTGACACCTCAACCAGCACCTTCCAAGGCGCATCCATGGCCGGCAGGGGGGGCTTGTCCGTCAAGTTCAGCGCAAGGCCCACAAACTCCGCCGACATGAACTCATACGCGGTCAGGAAGGCCCCCAGGCGTTGCCGCAACAGCTTCAGCAACTCCGGAACTTGCGCCAGCTCTGCCACATCCACCACCGCACAAGTGGATTGACCGGGAGGGGAATGCAACTTGAGCACCAACTTGGTAATGATGCCCAGCGTGCCCTCGGCCCCGATGAACAGGTGTTTGAGATCGGGGCCTGCACTGTTCTTGACCAGACGGTTCATGGTGTTCAGCACCGTGCCATCGGGCAGCACTGCCTCCAAGCCCAATATGTTGTCCCGCATGGTGCCGTAGCGCAGCACGCGCTCGCCGCCCGCATTGGTCGACGCATTGCCGCCAATCTGGCAAGAACCTCTGGCCCCCAGGTCCACCGCAAAGTACCAGCCGGCAGCCTCGGCTGCGCGCTGCACTTGCTCCAGGGTGACGCCCGCCTGGACGACCATCACGCCCTCCAGTGCATCAAGTTCCTCAATGGCGTTCATCCTTTCGAGGTTGACCACCGTGTCTGACCGTCCGGGAACAGCGCCACCAGCCAGCCCGGTCAGCCCGCCTTGCACCGTCACCGACCGGCCTTGCGCCGCGCAATCTGAAACGATGCGCGCCACTTCATCGGTTGTGCGAGGGCGGTGCAACACCTCGGGCTGCCCCCGCGACAAGCCGCTCCAGTCGCTCAGGTATTTCTCTTCGATGGTCATGCGCCCACCACCTTCGTGCTGGGTGCAGGCGTTGCCCCTGCTGCACCCATGGTGGCAGCCACCTCAACGCCCCCATGGCGCTCGATCATGGCCTTCTGGTCTTGCTTGGCCAGCGCATCCATGGCCTCCGGGTCACAGATGGCACGGAGCTCGGCTTGCAAAGCCTGCAGAATCAGCTGGTACGTTGGGTCCGCCGCCAGATCGTGCAGCTCCTCGGGATCTGCCTCCAGATCAAACAGCTCCGGATCGTGACGCACGTAATGAATCAGCTTGAAGCGTCCACGGCGCAACATGAAAGCGGCCGTGTTGCTGCCAGCGGCGTGGTATTCGCTGAAGATCACGCGATCGGCCTGCAGCGGTGAGGCTGCGGTGTCGCGCAAGGAACGCCCCGGCCGCTGAGCCATCTCGGGCATGGGGTCGATGCCCGCGCTGTGCAGGATGGTGGGAAACAGATCCAGAAGATCAACGGGTGTGTCGCACACGCCTGGCGTGATGCCGGGGCCAGCCAGGATCATCGGAATACGGGCCGACTCTTCGTACAACGTGGATTTGCCCCACAGTCCGCGGGCACCCAGGTTGTCGCCGTGGTCGCTGGTGTAGACGACAGTGGTGTCCTTGGCAAGACCTGCATCCTGCAGCGCCTGGAGAATTTGCCCGACGTTGTGGTCCAAGTAGCTGCACAGCCCCCAGTAGGCACGAAAAGCGCGTTCACGTTCCTCTGGGCTGCGAAAGTTTTCTTCGGTGTAGTCGAAGTTGGCATACGCATCCACCCAGGGATGTCGCCGGTGGCCCTGGGCAGGGTGCTGCTTGGCGGGCGGAATGGGCTGGTCTTGGTAAAGCGCGTAAAAACGATCCGGCGCAATCAGCGGGAAATGGGGTGCAACCAGCCCCACATACAGCACAAAGGAACCATCTTGCTGTTGGCCGCGCTTGTGCAACCAATCAACCGCGGTGCGGGTCACCTCTCGGTCGTACTGGATGTAAGGCGAGTCGCCTGCACCAATCTTTTCTCCGAGCATTCTCTTGTGGTGAAAGCGGGTGAGATAGGGGTCGCGGATCGAGGCCCACACCATGCCATGCCCTCCCACCACATGCATCGGCAAATGCTCTTTGTCAAAACCTGCCGGATCGCCCTCGGCCCGGTAATGCAGCTTGCCAATGCTCTCGACACGGATGCCATGCTCCTGCAACACATGGCCCCAGCCCCTGATCTGACCATGGTAGGGCAACGCGTTATCCCAGAGCCGGGCCTGGTGCACACGCATGCCGGTGGCAAAAGCTGCACGCGCCGGTACACAGATCGGGCTGGGCGTATACGCCTTCGTGAACCGCACCCCACGCGCCGCCAGTGCGTCGATGTTTGGCGTTTGCACCCAAGGACTGCCATGACAGCCCGAGTGCCGGGGATCGTGTTCGTCCGACATGATGACGATGACATTGCGCTCCACAGCTGCTCCTTGTGTGATTGAGAAAGAACCAAAGCCAGCGCGGCATGCTGCACGAATTGCCAGAAAATCTCTGTTCCCGCAGGAACAGGCATGCACCAGCTGATCTTCAACACGCTCACAGAAAGTCACCAGTGGAGCCGTCGGCTCGGCCAGGCACTGGCAGAGCGCCTGACAGGCAGCACGCCAACGACCGTGCGCGTGCCAGCCGGGAAAACGCTCTTACCTGCCGGCCAACCCATCTCGAGGCTGCCCCTGCTGCTTTCAGGGCGACTCGACTGCGTGCTTCCGCTGCAGAACGGTGAGGCCACCAGCCTGATTCCCATCTCCTTCGAGGCAGGTGAGATCGCCATGCTGTCCCAGCTGTTTTGCAATGCACCGGTATGGGTGGATGTCGTGGCCGGGCAGGACTGTGAACTGCGCTGGCTGCATGTGAGCGAGCTGGAAAAGCTGTTGGAAGCCGATCCGGCGCTGCTGCTGATGCTCACGCGTTTTCTGTCGCAACGGCTGCGTGAAGTGCAGCTGCGGGAACGCAGTTGGGTTGAGAGAAGCGTGCACCACCGCGTGCTGATGCAGCTGATGCGCCTGGCACAAAAAATCACGCCAGACGCACAGGGGCACCGTGTGATACGTACCACGCACGAGGAACTGGCTGCACGGTGTGGGGTCAGCCGCCCCAAACTCACCCTCGAACTGAAGAAGCTGGAAGAGAACGGCTTGCTGCGCCGTGGCCGGGGTTGTATTGAAATCTTGAATTCCGAATGGTCAAAGCCACTCTCGTAAATCCACAACCGGGGTTACCGCCGTGTTGTCATTGCTCTGAATGACGCATCATCCCATTCAGAAGCAGCGTCCTTCAACTTGTCAATCGAGGAATACAGCACTTTCCGCTCATTCGGTGTCAACACTGAGAGCAGGTGTGCCTGCCTTTGCAAAGCGACAGGCAATACTTCTTCCAACAACCCTTGACCTTTTCCTGTCAATGCCAAGGTCACGCTGCGCGCATCACCGGGTGTGTCGGAAATGGTCACCAGCATCAATTCCTCGAGTTGATGCATCGATCGGCTGGCCTGCGCCTTGTTCACGCCCGTGGCCTCCACAACCCGTGCAAATGTCGCGGAACCCTCGCGCAGCACAGCCAATATTCGCCATTCACTCAAACTCACTCCCGCTTTCTCGCGCATGACTCGCGTCCACTGACGCTCGAATGCGCTGGAGAGTTGATTGATCTTGTAAGTCACAAAAAGATCAACCGGGAGCTCGCCTGTTTCCCTCAGGGAGGCGACTGGATCTTGCCAGACTGGGTCAGCTGAGGAGGAGGCGCGCATCCTCGCATTATGCGTTTCTTGCGCCTCCATATTGTTGACAAGTAAACGATATGGAGGCATATTCGTGCGCATTCAATTACCCGTCGAACATCCGGAATCAAGCATGAGCCATCAGCAGGCAACCAGGCGTCAGCCCAACATTCTCTTGATCACCAGTGACCAGCATCGTGGCGACGCATATGGTTTCGCCGGTGCTCCGGTGCATACGCCACATCTTGATCTTCTGGCTCGGCAGGGTACCCATTTCTCGGCATGTATCACACCCAACGTCGTATGCCAGCCTGCACGTGCCTCCATGTTGACCGGGCTGCTGCCACTGACCCACGGGGTGCACGACAACGGCATCGAACTGGAGGAGTCATTTGCCAATCAGGGATTTGCAGGCTCCTTGGGGCGTGCAGGCTATGCCACCACCTTCATCGGTAAGGGTCACTTTTCGACGTACTACTCGCACGAACCGACCACACGACCGGAAAACGTTGCAGGCTCCGCGCTGTACCCACCAGAATGGTCAGGGCCTTACATGGGGTTTGACCGTACCGACATGATGCTCATCGGTCACAACTACTGGCTACCGGAACGGGCCCCACGGGGACGTAACTACGAGCACTGGTACCACGCTGACGGCTTGGGTGACCTCAAGGACACCTTGTACAAACAGCGGGGTGGACCGGATGGTGCTGCCGCACAAACGCATCATTCCTGCCTTCCACCTGTCTGGCACAACTCCACGTGGGTGGGCGATCGCACGGTTGAGCTACTGCGCGAACACAAACGAAGCGATGACAAGCCGTTTTGCGCTTGGGTCTCTTTTCCAGATCCGCACCACCCGTTTGATGCACCGCTGCCCTGGAGCCTTCTGCATCCGCCCGGAAATATCCAGTTGCCAGCGCACAGAACGCTCGACTTCGAAAGTCGCCCCTGGTGGCATCGCGCCGCCACCGAGACGCCCCCGGGGGTGTCTGGAGAAATGGGGCGTGTGCGCCGTGAATATTCGCGCATTGGTCAGCAAACCGATGACCAGCTGCGCCACATGATCTCCAACTATTACGGAATGATTTCACTCATTGACCACAACGTCGGACGCATCCTGACCACGCTAGATGAACTGGGCCTGAGTGAAAACACCATCGTGGTCTTCACCTCGGACCACGGTGAGTGGCTGGGTGACCACGGTCTGGTCCTCAAGGGCCCCATGTTCTACGAAGGCCTGCTGCGTGTGGGCCTGATCATGCGTGGCCCGGGCATTCCGGCAGGCAAACAGGTGGCAGACCCTGTATCCACAATCGATCTGGCCGCAACCTTTGGCGACTATGCAGGATCCCCCGTCACAGCAGCCAGGCACAGCACCAGCTTGAGACCATTGCTGGAGGGCACAGGCGGCCGCAAGTACGCCTACAGCGAATGGAAATTGGGCTCCGGTCGTTGTGGTGTCGCACTGGATTTGCGCGCTGTACGAACCCAAAACACCAAGCTGACCCTTGAGCTGGGATCAGGCGCGGGTGAGTTGTATCTGCTGGATGAAGATCCCCAGGAAATGGTCAACCGATTCGATGACCCCGCATGCAGTGGCACTCGTCAGGAACTCACCGACATGATCCATGCACGACCACAGGACATTCGGGACCCTCTGCCACGTCCGATTGGCACCGCCTGATAAACGACACACGAGGAAACATCTGTGAACCGCAGTCAATTCATTCGCAGCCTGTGCACAGCCGCTTTGGCCTCCATCCACGGCGTGGCCCCCGCGCAGCAAACCAATGGCCTCAAACTGCTGGTCGGGTTTCCAGCAGGAGGTGCTGTAGACGTCGTGGCCCGCGCCTTTGCCGATCAGATGCGGCAGGTTTCAGGCAAGAACGTGATCGTGGACAACCGGGCGGGGGCCAGCGGGAAGATTGCGATTGACGCGCTGCTGAACGCGCCGGCAGATGGTCTGACGTTAGCAGTGATGCCTTCAAGCGTTCTGGAGTTGGTACCGATGATCGTGAATGCGGCCAAATACGATGCGGTCCGCGACTTCACGGCGATCGGCAGTGTGGCCGAATATGGCTTCGGAATTGCTGCAGGGCCTGCCTCCGGGGCCAAGGATCTGGCGTCCTACATGGCATGGGCAAAAACGCATGCCGCACAAAGCAGTTTTGCAACACCAGGTTCTGGCACACCTCAGCATTTCATTGGTGCACAGCTGCAAAAAGCGATGGGAGCTGATCTCGTTCACATTCCCTATCGCGGCGGGGCAACCGCGCTCAATGATGTGATGGGGGGACAAGTGCCCCTTCTGATCACCACAGAACAGTTGCTGGTGCCACACGAGGGACAAGGAAAGCTCAACACATTGCTCATCACATCCCGGCAGCGCAACCCTCTCATGCCCAAAGTACCCACAGCCCGGGAGGCAGGCGTTGCACAAATTGAAATCACCGATTGGTTTGGTCTTTTCGCCAAGGCGGGCACGCCAGTCGCGACCGTGCAGCAGCTTCGTACGGATCTGGCCAAGGTAATTGCTTCCAAAGAGTACATCGAGGCCATGGCCAAACTGGGCTATTCCATACCTCAGAAACAAGCGACAGATTTCACGCAACAGATCCATGCCGAGCGCACCGCATGGGCAGAGCGTGTTCATTTGTCCGGTTTCAAGCCCACGGACTGAGCCAAGCCCCATTCTTGAGACGCCTGGTTTGTGATGCGTTGACAGCACGCCACTGCTTCACAGTGGCAAACCAGCACCCTGCTTGATGTCCCGCAACACGATGCTGGAGCGCACATGGGCCACAGCAGGCAGCTTGAACAGGGTTTTCATCAGGAAGTGCTCATAGGCCTCTATGTCCCGCGCCATGATGGTCAGCACATAGTCGGACTGACCGGTGGTTGAGTAGCAATGCACGATCTGTGGCGTGGCCTGTACAGCCCCCTCGAATTCCGCAACCGTTTTTTCAGTGTGCTGCGCCAGATTGATCTCGGCCATCACCATCAAATTCAACCCAACTTTTTTGCGGTCCACCTGCACGGTGTAGCCGGTGATGACCCCCTGCGCCTCCATGTCCTTGATGCGTTTCCAGCAGGGCGTGGTGGACAGGCCGACCCGCTCGGAGATCTGCTGCACGGTCATGCGCGAGTCCTCTTGCAGGGCTTCAAGAATTTTCAGACTGAAAACATCATTCATTCTCCAATTTTAATCAAATAGAGAAATTATTTCCTATATTTTCACTTTTAAATGGGTAAATAAGGACTCTATTCGCCATCAATCGACCTATTCTTACTCCTCAATTCTGGAGACAATCATGGCCGATTCAACCCCTGCCGGCACCGGCACACCCGAGCTGCGCAATTACCAGCTCAAAGACAACATCTGGGCTACGCAAGGGTCGGTCTTTCTGTCCGGCACACAGGCGCTGGTGCGCCTGACGCTGATGCAGCGCGCAAGCGATGCGGCATGCGGCTGGAACACGCGCGGCTTCATCAGCGGCTACCGTGGCTCGCCGCTGGGCATGGTGGACCAGGTGATCTGGAAACAGGGTGAGCGGCTGCAACAGGCTGGCGTCGAGTTCGTGCCCGCCATCAACGAGGAGCTGGGGGCCACGCAGGTACTGGGCACGCAACGCGTGGAGTCCGACCCCGAGCGTACGGTGGATGGCGTGTTTGGCATCTGGTACGGCAAGGGGCCAGGCGTGGACCGCGCGGGTGACGCCCTCAAGCACGGCAACGCCTACGGCTCGTCACCGCATGGTGGCGTGTTGGTGGTGGCGGGCGACGACCACGGCTGCGTGTCGTCCTCCATGCCGCACCAGAGCGACCAGGTGTTCCAATCCTGGCACATGCCCATCGTGTCACCGGCCGATGTGACCGAACTGGTGGCGTTTGGCCTGTATGGCTACGCGCTCTCGCGCTACAGCGGTACTTGGGTGGGCATGACGGCACTGTCCGAGGTGGTGGAAAGCAGCGCCACGGTGGATCTCGATGCGATCACCGCGCAGGCCAGCCAATGGAAAACACCCGACGAAGTCAAGGTCCTGACCGGGCACCAACCGCCGCCCGACGGTCTGCACTACCGCTGGCCCGATCTGCCTTCACTGCGCATCGAATCGCGCCTGCACGACAAGTTGGAAGCCGTGGCCGCCTTTGCCCGCGTCAACCGCATCGACCGCACCTTGATCAACAGTCCGCAGGCATGCATTGGCATCGTCACGGCAGGCAAGGCCCACCACGACCTGATGGAAGTGTTTCGCCGCTTGGGCCTGAGCCACGACGGGCTGGCCACCGCCGGTGTGCGCCTGATCAAGTTGGGGTTGACTTTTCCGGTGGAGGTCACCGGTCTGCAAGCCTTTGCAGAAGGCCTGCAGGAAATTCTGGTCATCGAAGAAAAAGCCCCCATCGTCGAGCAACAGCTGCGCGATCTGTTTTACAACGCACCGGCTGCAACGCGGCCACGCATCCTGGGCAAGCGCGATGCCAATGGCGCCCCCTTGGTTTCGATGCTGGGCGAGCTGCGTCCTTCACGGCTCATCGTGCCGGTGGCGCAATGGCTGCAGCAGCATGTGGGCAAGCGTCTATCTATTCCCATCCCCACCGTGTGCGACTTCCTGCCGCCCGAACTGCTGAGCAACGCCGCCGATGCGACCAAGCGCCTGCCCTACTTTTGCGCGGGCTGCCCCCACAACACCTCCACCAAAGTGCCCGAAGGCTCCACAGCGCGTGCCGGCATCGGCTGCCACTTCATGGCCAACTGGATGGAGCGCGACACCGCCGGCCTGATCCAGATGGGCGGTGAGGGAGTGGACTGGGTCTCGCATGCACGATTCACACGCACGCCGCATGTGTTCCAGAACCTGGGCGATGGCACCTACTACCACTCGGGCTATTTGGCCATCCGCCAGGCCGTGGCCGCCCAAGCCAACATCACTTACAAAATTCTGTTCAACGATGCGGTGGCCATGACCGGCGGCCAGCCGGTGGATGGCGTGATCAGCGTGGATGCCATCGCACGCCAGGTGGAAAGCGAAGGGGTGAAGGCGCTGGCCATCGTGAGCGACAACATCGGCCAGTTCGATCAGTTGCAGCAACGCTTTCCGGCCATGGCTAGCTTCCACTCGCGCGAAGAACTCGATGCGGTGCAGCGCCGCCTGCGCGAGGTGCCCGGTGTCACGGTGCTGATTTACGAACAGACCTGCGCTGCCGAAAAACGCCGCCGCCGCAAAAAAGGCGAGATGCACGACCCGGCGCGCCGCCTGATGATTCATGAAGGCGTGTGCGAAGGCTGTGGGGACTGCGGCGTGCAAAGCAACTGCGTGGCGGTGCTGCCACAGGACACGCGCTGGGGCCGCAAGCGCCGTATCGACCAGACGCATTGCAACAAGGACTACAGCTGCGCGCGAGGCTTTTGCCCCAGCTTTGTCAGCGTGACCGGTGGGCGCCTCAAGCGCAAAGCCGGTGTGACACCGGAGCTGCGCGCACGCCTGATGCAGCAAGCCCTGCAATTGCCCGACCCACACCCGCGCGGCGAAGACGCGCCCTGGGACCTGCTGGTCACCGGTGTGGGCGGCACGGGCGTGGTCACGGTGGGCGCAGTGGTGGCCATGGCCGCACACCTCGAAGGCCAACAAGCCAGCGTGCTCGACTTCATGGGCTTTGCGCAAAAGGGCGGCTCGGTGCTGAGCTTTGTGCGCATCGCACCGAACCCGACCCTGCTGCACCAGGTGCGCATCGACACCCAGCAGGCCGACGCCGTGCTGGCCTGCGACGCGGTGGTGGCCGCCTCGCCCGAGGCGTTGCAGACCATCCGCCATGGCCGCACGCGCGTGCTGGTCAACACCCACGAAACCCCTGTGGCCGACGCGGTACGCCACCCCGACACCGAACTGCACACCAACCTGCTGCTCGACAAGCTGCGCTTTGCCGCAGGCGATGACCGTGTCCAGACCTTCGACGCGCAGGCGCTGGCCGAAGCGGTGATGGGGCACACTCTCGCCTCCAACATCGTGGCGCTGGGCATGGCCTGGCAAAGCGGTTTAGTGCCGGTGGGCTGGGCCGCACTGGAGCAGGCCATTCGCTTGAACAATGTGTCCATTGAAGACAACCTGCTGGCCCTGGCGATTGGCCGCCTCGCGGCCAGCGCCCCCCAGGCACTGCAAACGCTCATTGACACCCCGGCCGACACGGCACCTGAAACGCTTGACGCTTTCATTACACATGCCACACAACACCTGCAAGCCTGGCAAAACGCTGCCTGGGCCGAGCGTTACCGCGAAGCGGTCCGTCAAGCCCAAGCACAACTCGCGCCGCTGGGCGTGGCGGGCGAAGCGCTGGCCCTGACGGTGGCACGCAGCCTGCACAAGCTCATGACCTACAAGGACGAGTACGAGGTGGCCCGCCTGTTCAGTAGCCCGGATTTTCAGGCCCAGCTCGATGCGCAGTTCGAAGGCGATTACAAGCTGGACTTCCATATGTCGCCACCAACTTTCATGCATGCTCGTGTCGGCCAGTCACCGCGCAAGATCACACTGGGGGCGTGGATGCGTCCGGTCTTGCGTGTGTTGGCGTGGGGCAAGCACCTGCGTGGCAGTGTGCTGGACCCATTCGGCCACACGCAGGAACGTCGCATGGAACGACAGCTGCTCAGGGATTACATGGCTTTGATCGATCAGTTGCTGCCAAGCGCCACATCCCACAACGCGCAGCTGACGAACGAACTGATGGGTTTGCCTTTGTCCATGCGTGGTTTTGGCCATGTGAAACAGCGAAATGTGACTGCAGCACAGACTCGTCAGGCTTGGCTACTACACAGACTAAACCCGAGTCTCTATGCCAAACCACAGGACGGTGAAGGAGCGCATCTTCGGGGAATTTTGATCCGTTCTCTCTGATTTTCCGAAGCAACGTGTACCAATGTGAAGCCCCCCTCGAATTCTTGCTCCAGTCAGAAGCTGCGCATGGGAAGCTGTTTCATACAGAACTCGACCAGAGGAATGCGGCCCAAGTATTCATTCGGCCGATGATGGTTGTACCGGTGTAATCAATCGACAGTCATGTCACCGCGGACCTAAGACCGCAGTACCCCATTGAGCAGGCACTTGGCGCACCGTCCCTCGCCAAGCCGAACAGCCGCTTCTTAACTATCCTCATGATCCACCCTGACTGCATCCACTGACGGCTGTCGCCGCAAAGTCGACTGAATACTGGTTGCTGTGGTTGGTGGTTCAGGCAGTCTGATCCTGTTGCGTATCAAAAACCGAGACGGATCGTGCTGAGCAGTTGGATCCGTCAAGGGTTTGTCGCCCGCCATGCCAATACGGCCGTTGTGCCTATTTATTAAGCAGACCACCCATCACCTCGACAAGCACCATGACTGGTGCGGTCTCCAACGAGGTATCCCAGTGTTACCCAATACTTATCCACAGGTCTGTGGACGGGTTGCGTGAACAACTCTGGCAGGGATGATTCCTCGGGATTACTGAACCAGGGGGTTCGACCTCAGCCCAGGAGGTCATCCTTCCGAAGGCCTCGACGGACCAGTTCGCGGCGCATCTTCCTCAGCGCAATGGTTTCGATCTGTCGGATGCGTTCTCTGGTGAGCGTGGTCCGGGTTGCCGAGTAAGGGTTGTAGTAACGGGGGACATATACCTCGGCGGCGGCCTGTTCTTGACGCTGATTCATGCGTGGACTCCTGATGTACTGGTTGATTCAGGATACGCCAAATGAACCCATACATAGGGTAAACACTTAGTCCAGCCCTGCAACCTCGCAACCAAGTCAACCAGCCAGTGGCTGGCACATCACTGAATCTCCCTCGCTCCACTGCGATCCGGTCACCGATGCTGTATGTGCTCTCGCCCTCAATTCAAGGCCATCTGCCTGACCAGATCCTTCGGGTACCGGTAGCCCTGAGCGCCACCGCAAGGCGTACCGGCCAGGGTCATGGAAATGCTCAGCGGGTCGTGGAGGTCCTTGTGATCCCGGTACACCTGCGCCAGAAAACAGAATTCGTTCATGGTGCCCAGCAGAGAACGGTTGGCCGTCTTGCAGATTGCGGCCGATTTCCAGCCCAGGAGTTCCGCTTCCCAGGGATCATGGGAAAGGCCCATGGCCTGCAACATGCGAGTGACCTCGAACGGAATCCGATGGACGAAGGTGGCAGACGGAGCCAGCGGGACGATCACAGGCAACAGGGTCTGTTCATTGACCAGCAATGCCATCTGCGGACGCCACGGCAAGATCGTCGCGTACCAATTGCTCAACCAGTGCGCGGTCTGCACCGGCTCCACCGCCCTGGCCTTCAACCGGTCCCGGAGTTTCTGGGTGCAGTGCAGATTAAACATGCCGGCCATTCTGCCCTGCGTAATCCCTGGATGGTGGATCTCCGCCGAGCCTTTGTCCTTGAGTGTGCGCTACCCTTAACCCAAAAGAATGGCAGCTCATTTGAACGACCAGCTGCCAGCAACCTCCCGGGAGAAGCACAGACATGGCGAAAGTCACCCCACCCCTGCACACCATCAGAGCCATGGGACATGGCCAGCCTGGCAGACGGGTCTAGTCCAAACCCTGCTCGCTCACGATGCGCTTCCATTGCACCGGCAACAAAGGGGTGAAGAAATCCCTCTACCACCGCACTACCCGATCGATTGGGTTCGACATTTCATCCTCCAGGCTCGTCATCCCAGGTCAAGCCACTGGTGTCGGGTAAACAGGCGGGGGCACCCAGAAAATTTGGTCTTTCTGTGGGTTTGACCATGATGCAATGGTGGGAAGCTAATGCACGCTGATAGTCAGGGCTTCAATTCACATCTGAAACTTCAAAAACAGGCTAAGAGCAGTCAATATAAGTTTTCAATTGGGGGCAACAACGACTATGCGTAGTTTCAGCCCCCCGCTTCACAAATGATTAGCTGTCTGCGCCCTCGCACTTGGTCGATTTTTGTCGGGCGCCCCCGACGTTTGGACGGAAGATCCAACGAGTCATCGAACACCCCACATCGCGATACGGACTGTTTTGCCTCTTGGCGGGCAAGCCAATTCTCTACATCCCGCAGTCGAAAACGGACTTTATTCCCGATGCAGACTGCGGATGGCATAGAGGCCCCGAGGCTACGGCGGTTATATAGAGTCTGCACGGACAAGCCGAGAATATTGGCTAGTTGTTTGGGGGTAAGCAGTGGCTCCATGACAAGATTCAGATGGCTCTGGCACATACCAGCCACGTGTGTAGCCACCTGTTTTATTCTGAAACCCATTCGGCATGAATGTCGCCAAAATGCCATCCAACATACGTCAACCCCGGAATTTGCAAGATGAACTTGACCGTTGAGTCGATATGTAGTGGCAAACGCATGACCTCGTGACATACCGCTAGAATGTTCGAGCGACGCTGCTGCAAATCTGCTGCAACCAAGTGCCTTAAAACCCAATAGGTTCCGGTAGCAAGCGGTAACCAACGGTAGGTTAAGCGTTTGATTTAAAAGGCTTTTTTCTAGAAAAGCTCGGATTATCAGGACACATCAAAGTAACTGTTAATCCGTAGGTCCCTGGTTCGAGCCCAGGTCGGGGAGCCAAAATCCAGTTAAAAAGCAAGCAGCAATTCACTGCTTGCTTTTTTTTCGTCACTGCAAAATCCATGCTGCCGCACATGCCTGAGTCCGCACATCAGCCGCAATTGCCATGGCTACTGCCGGGAGAAGCGTTTCCCGACCCGTCACGCGCATGGGGACCAGAAACCGTGGCACCCGGACTGCTGGCAGCAGGAGGAGACTTGTCACCCGCCACCCTTGTCAAAGCCTACCGCCAGGGCATCTTTCCGTGGTTTGGCAAGGGTGAACCGCTGCTGTGGTGGTTCACTCAGCCACGTATGGTGCTGCAAACTGATCAGTTTCGGGTGACAGATTCACTGCGTAAACAAATTCGAACCGAGCTAAAGCGTGACCACCTGAGAATCACGTTTGATACCGCATTCTCAGAAGTGATACACGCTTGTGCATCCATTCACCGCAAGGGGCAGAACAGCACATGGATCACAACAGACATGGTGGCTGCGTACCTCCATCTGCACGAGCTAGGCGTAGCGCACAGCGTAGAGGTATGGTGGGAAAACCAGTTGGCTGGTGGCTTGTATGGCCTGAGTTTAGGGCACATTGTATATGGTGAATCCATGTTTGCCCGTCGGAGCAATGCGTCCAAAATGGCACTCTGTGCACTGGTTGGGTTTTGTCGGGCAGAAAACCTACCGGCCATTGACTGCCAACAAATCACTCCACATTTGCAAACCATGGGTGCAACCCCCCTCCCCGGAGAATCATTCCAACGACTGCTACAAGCCCAGGTGGACCAACCCTCACCAGAGTGGCGCTTTGACCCCGATCATTTGGATGCACTGCTGAATGGAAAGCGCCCGTGACTCGCCCCAACGAATTACCGCTGCACGCCATCCAGTTCTATGCCACAGCGGCTTACCCCTGTAGTTACCTGGAACAGAGGCAAGCGCGCTCACAAGTGGCCACCCCCAGCCACCTGATTCATGCACAGGCGTACTCACAGCTGATTTCCCAAGGGTTTCGACGCAGTGGATTGTTCACTTACCGCCCTCATTGCGACGACTGCCAAGCCTGCATTTCAGTACGCATTCCAGTGACCCGCTTTCAGCCCACACGCAGCCAGAAACGGGCATGGCGGACTCATGCATCGCTGGAAGCCCGAGTCCTGACACTAGGGTTTTCCCAAGCGCATTACCAGCTTTACACGCAATACCAACACCACAAACACCCAGGCGGAGGAATGGACCAGGACAGCCTGGAGCAATATCAACAATTCCTGCTGCAAAGCCGGGTGAACACCAGGTTGGTGGAGTTTGTGGACCCAGACACAGGCATCCTGCGCATGGTTAGCGTCGTGGATGTGGTGGAAGACGGCCTATCCGCCGTTTACACCTTCTACGACACGCAAGTGGCACATGCCAGCTTCGGTACCTACGCCGTGCTGTGGCAACTGGAACAAGCCAGGTCACTCAATTTGCCATTCCTGTACCTAGGATACCTGATTTTTGAAAGTTCAAAAATGGCCTACAAGGCCAATTTCTTGCCACAACAACACTTAAAAAATGGCGATTGGACAGATTTTTAAGCTCTTCCAGGCTTTGGATGACACCGAGAAGGCCAAAACATATTTCGCAAAGTAAAATTCAAGCGAAGAATTTGATCAACCATGCCCCACCAACCGTCCACAGCCAAACCTGCCGTCCAAGTCATTGAGCGAATGTTCACCCTTCTGAACATTCTTTCCAAACACGAAGAACCAGTGGCACTCAAGGACATCGCCGATCAGGCGGGGCTACACCCATCAACCACACACCGCATCTTGAATGACTTGACGGTGGGACGCTTTGTGGAACGTCCGGAAGCCGGGAGCTACCGCCTGGGTATGCGTTTACTGGAATTAGGCAACCTGGTCAAAGCTCGCCTGAATGTGCGAGACGCTGCACTGGGCCCAATGCGTGATCTGCACAAAATCACGCAACAACCCGTGAACTTGAGCGTCCGACAAGGCGACGAAATTGTTTATGTGGAACGCGCCTTCAGCGAACGCTCTGGCATGCAAGTGGTTCGGGCCATTGGGGGTAGAGCGCCTTTGCATCTCACCTCCGTGGGCAAGTTGTTTTTGGCAGCCGATGACCCCCAAAAACTCCGTGCTTATGCCGCTCGAACTGGTCTTGCCGGCCAGACACGCAACAGCCTGACTCAGCTTCCTAAGCTGGAAAGCGAATTAGCACAAGCACGCCAATCCGGCCTGGCGCGTGACAACGAGGAGTTGGAGTTGGGCGTACGTTGCATGGCGGCATCGATCCGGGACGATCAAGGTCGCTTGGTCGCTGGTTTGTCTATTTCTGCACCAGCAGATCGGCTGGATGAAAGCTGGTTACCCAAACTTCAATCCACAGCCATGATCATTTCCAGAGCTTTGGGCTACGCCATGGAAACCGATTCAGACGGTTAACTAATAATAAGCACAGAAGAGAGGTCAGGACTTTGCTTCAACCCACTTTTTGACGCGCTCGGCGTCAGCCACACGGGTAAATTTTCCTGCCGAATCCAGGAATACCATCACCAGCTTGCGCCCCGCCACGGTGGCTTGCATCACCAAGCAACGACCTGCTTCCGCAATGTAACCGGTCTTCTGCAAGCCAATGTCCCAGTTCGGATTGCTGACCAAATGGTTGGTGTTCCGGTATTGCAAGGTTCGGCGTCCCGCTGCCACCTCATGCCCGGTTGAGGTTGACAATTCCCGAATCAACGGCTCTTCGTAGGCTGCTGCGACCAGCGCCGCCAAATCTTTGGCGCTGGATTTGTTGGAAGGAGACAAGCCTGTGGGGTCGACGTAGTGAGTGCTCCCCATGCCCAGCAACTTGGCCTTGGCATTCATCGCCAGAGTGAATTGATCCAAACCACCCGGAAAAGTGCGCCCCAAAGCGTGGGCAGCCCTGTTTTCGCTGGACATCAAAGCCAGATGCAGCAATTCACCCCGAGAGAGCGTCGTACCCACAGCAAGCCTGGAGCTGCTGCCTTTGAGCGTATCGACATCGGCCTCAGTGATGGTCACCAACTCCCCCAACGGCAAGTTGGCCTCTGTGATGATGAGCGCGGTCATCAATTTGGTGAGAGACGCAATGGGCAACACCGCTTGAGCGTTCTTGTCGAACAGAACTTCCTGCGTCTGCAAATCCATCACCATGGCGGCATTGGATTTCACATCCAGATGACTAGAAAAACCAGAAGCCATGACCACCCCAGCAGACGCTGCCAGCAGTGCCCTGCTTTTACCGTGGGAACTGGTAATGGCCGCCTTCACCATTGGCTTGGTACCACGCAGCGCAACGGCGCGTGGTTTGAGGGCAGACTGAGATTTGGCTTTGACCGAAGACTGAACCTGCTTTTTGACGGGAGCTGCATGAACCAACGTGCTCTGTGCCAGCACACAACATGCCGACACAACGCCGATACCCATCACACGCGAAAACCAGCTGGAGTTGACCATGTGCCCAAGCCCTCAGTTCAATTGAATTCAGCGCCGCAGTATACGCCAGTAAAAACCACTGACAAGTCAACTACTTGACGAATAAAGCTCACCCAAACAAAGAAAGTTTGAGCGAGCTCATTCAAAGCAGCGGCTAACCCTGTGCAGCCACCCTGTCATTGCCACTGTTCAGCTTGTTGAGGGCACTCAGATACGCTTTCGCGGAAGCCACCACGATGTCGGGGTCAGCACCGACACCATTCACAATGCGCCCCGCTTGCTGCAACCGAACAGTGACTTCCCCTTGGCTTTCGGTCGACCCTGACGTGATGGCATTGACCGAGTACAACACCAGTTCCGCACCGCTTTTCACATTGCTTTCAATGGCTTTGAGGGAAGCATCAACTGGGCCATTGCCGTCAGACGCACCTTTGAACTCCTTGCCGTGGATGGTGAACACCACTTCAGCATGAGGTTTCTCACCGGTTTCGCTTCGCTGTGAGAGCGACACCAAACCGTACTGTTCATTTTCCGCGGTGACACTTTCGTCACTGACCAAAGCCAAAATGTCTTCGTCAAAAATCTCCGCCTTGCGATCAGCCAGCTCTTTGAATTTGGCAAAAGCAGCATTGATTTCGCTCTCAGAATCCATTTGAATGCCAAGCTCTTGCAAGCGCTGCTTGAAGGCATTGCGGCCGGAGAGTTTGCCCAACACAATTTTGTTGGCGCTCCAACCCACATCTTCTGCCCGCATGATTTCATAGGTGTCACGCGCCTTGAGCACACCATCCTGGTGAATGCCTGACGCGTGTGCGAAAGCATTGGCCCCCACCACAGCCTTGTTGGGCTGGACCACAAAACCCGTGGTTTGACTCACCATGCGGCTGGCCGGCACGATCTGGCTGGTGTCGATGCCCACGTCCAGACCGAAATAATCCCGACGGGTTTTG
>Ga0228698_1000658_pt1 | contig 22551 bp, 32 predicted proteins | sample McNCre117_Aug_MG_FD_178015 | JGI IMG/M metagenome (GOLD analysis project Ga0228698, IMG submission 178015) | Freshwater microbial communities from McNutts Creek, Athens, Georgia, United States - 1-17_Aug_MG | ecosystem: Environmental > Aquatic > Freshwater > Creek | place: USA: Georgia...
CAGTTAATCTTTGAGAGGATGAAGTGGTCAACTGGAACCTGCTTCCCGTTAATAAGCCAAGTTCCCTCACGATGGGAGAACTTGAAACCCGTAGCGATAGCCAACTTTCTAGCTACCCTATTAGTAATTGGGACCTTAGTGGTAATAGCCACAGATCCCGGAACTTCCTTGAAGAGCTTCTCTGCGGAAGCCTTGGCGAGGGCTACAGTCCTCGGACCTCGGCCCTCTGGGAGGAACTGAGTGTGGACCTCGTAGACTCCCGGAGCTACCTTATGAAAGAAGAATCCCCCAAAGTCTCCATCCCTATGAATGAAACAGTCTGGAGATTCAAGGAGAGAGCTAAGATCCAAGCTATTCGGATACAGCTCTCCACACACATACGGATAGATGGAAGGATGGTTGACAATAGAGTTAAACCATCCCGCATCTTTAGAGGTCTCTAAGTTACTTACTACCATACCCGGAGAGACGAAGAACAACGTCTACAACAAACGTGAGGATGACTCCCAGCGTGAGGATGACCGCCCAAGCGCCTTTGGTACGGTTCATCACTCGTGCCACTTCCTGCTGGGCCTTAGTATTGGCCTCGACAGCAGCAGTCAGACGGTCGATCTTCTCGTCCGTCACGGCCTGTGCAATCTCAAGGGCTCTAACGCGGTCTTCCACCAAGGTTACTTCCCGTCAGTCGAGTTCGGACCCTTCTTCCAAGTAAACGAGTACTTGGTCAGCTTCTTCTCAAGGTAAGTGGCTACGAAGTAGAAAACCACAATACCGAGGAAGCTCAGGGCAATAACAGTAGACTTAGACATATATATATATTCCTAAATTAAGTAATGCTAAACGCTCTGGAAATACCTATATCAAACGTGACTGCGGAACTCCAAGTCCATGTAGCTACTCCAGCGGAGTATCCATAAGAAGAAGTAGCAGCAGTCCTAGACTGTCCATTATAGGTTACAGTAGTGAAAAATCCGTTCTGACCCGGGTCTCCAGAAAACCCGCTAATAACAACGGTGAACACTGTGAAGGCCATTTGGAACTGAGTGACTGTCTGGCCGGTAGCAAAAGTAACCGGGGACATGGTGCCACCGGAACCGTTTTGATAGCCTACGTTAAATCCGCCATTGTACTGTGCGGCGGTTAGAGTACCAGACATCGGAGTAAACGCAGCATAAACCTGCTGCCAAACCCCCGACACTTTCACAAAAGCCTTGGTAACAGTCTGCCAGACTCCAGATACCTTTACCTGTAGCTTGGTAGCGGTCTGCCACGTACCAGCAACTTTCATCTGAGTCTTCATTTAATTATACCGGAACCACACGTCACCATCTGACCCGCCGAACGCGTCTGCGCCGTTAGAGAAGGTCATTAGCTGAACAGCAGCATTGGTACCATTGCCCCTGACGAAGTTACCCGTAGTAACTCCGATAAACGCATTGAGGGCAGCCTGCGCAGTAGTCTGACCAGTGCCTCCATTGCCGATTGCCACAGTGCCAGAGACGTTGGTGGCAGTAGTAGCAGTAGTGGCTGACGTTGCCGTAGTGGCAGTAGCCGAGTTACCAGAGCAGGAAGAAGCAACCGTGGCGGTAGCCGCGTTGCCCGTGGTACTCTGATTCAGAGTGGGGAACGTGCAGTTAGCGAGGTTACCGCTGACGGGGGTACCCAGAGCAGGAGTGACTAGGGTAGGGCTAGTATTAAGCACCACACTTCCGGAACCCGTAGACGAGGTAACACCAGTGCCTCCAGAGAGTACGCCGAGAGTGGCAGAGAGACCGCCAGCAGTTCCAGTCGTATTCTGGTTGAGAGTCGGGAAAGAGCAGTTAGCCAGATTACCGGACACCGGAGTACCGAGAGCCGGAGTAACAAGCGTCGGGGAGGTCTGAAGAACAACACTACCCGACCCCGTCGCAGCGGAAGCGCCGGTACCGCCTGACGTGATCGGGAGGGCCGTAGTAAAGCTTACCGCTCCCGTAACGCCCAGAGTACTGTTAATCGTAACGCCAGCATTGAAAGTGCTAGTACCAGCAAAGGTAGTAGCAAGAGTGAACGCATTAGTACTGTCAAGATACGCCGTGTTTGCATACTGGTTAGCCTTAAGGAGCTTACTGGTAGCATCAAGACCGGCATACCCGTTGGCAGCATTCTTGTTGGTAGTCTCTTCCTTGGTAGCAATTGCCGTAGCAATGTTATTCAGCTCGGTATCAATCTCAGTACCCTTAGCCACCTTGGCTGGGTTAAGGTGAGCTAGGGCATCCTTGGCAGCAAAGTTTACAGTTTTAACGTAATTCGACATGGGTTACCTTACTTTGCCAGACGGCCAATTTTCGTGAACATGTTCATCTGCTGCATAGCAAACTGAGAGTTGTTGATTGCTGCCGAGATACCTACTCGGAAGTATTGGCCGGTTCCCGTAGTGGAGATACCAACCTTGGTGAGAGCCAGACCACCAGACCACTCATCGGTACCCCACTCCATGATTCCCCACTCAGAGGAAGTAGAGTCTCCAGTAGCCACGGAGACAGACTTGAAGTTGCCCGAGAAGTCAATGTCCCACTTGAGGGAGATATTGATGGCAGCAGTGGTGAATACCGTAGCCGTAAGGGTCTTGAGGATCTTGAGGTACTGAGCAACGTCCTGTCCGAGGTCAATCCACCCAGAGGCGTAGGACATGTTGATGACAGCCCCGTTGTCCAAGTACCCTGTGTATGCTCCCACCTGACCGCCTACAGCGGCTAGGGAGATATAGAAGGTACCGTTCTGGGCAGCACACATGGCGTAGGGGATCATAGTGTCCCATGTAGTCATGGGATACGTACCGTCGTCCAGCTTGTTCTTCGTGTTGAAGTAGAAGGCTAGACCAGAGCCGGGGCAGGACAGAACGTACATAGAGTTGTACGGGGAGTACTTGCCCTTGATACGGATAGGGGTCTCGTTGGTGATAATCGAAACCATGTAGTCTCGGTTATTACCAGAGATATTAAACAGAGGGTTGGACTTGGTGATTACCAGCTTCTGGAGAGATTGAACACCAACCTTGGAAAGGAACAGAAGGTCCGTACCCTCAACCTCAGAAACTGAGTCCCGAGCGATACAGCCAACCGAGTTGACCATATCGTAGACGTACATAGTGTTAGGGTCGATACCCTTAGCCGAAGCGTTGCCATCCGTCAGAAGGATAATAGAGTTCTTACCAAAGACCACAAGGGCTTTATTGAACGTCGCCAGAGCCACAATCTCATCAGAACCATTAGGCCAGACGGATGTAAAATCAAAGGATCCAGCACCATCTGCGGTTGCCCATTTGGTTGCATCGAGGAGGGCAGAATACTTGATAGACTGCTTGTTGGAATCGCTGATCCAAAGCCGTCCGGAGAAAGCGAGAGCGCAATTGCCCGTGGGCAAGGTGCCAGTGGCTGCCGTGAGATTGGCAAATGACGTTGATCCATCGTACACAATAGGCGTCATGCCCTGCTGGACACCGTACACCTTCCCGTTGTAGTTGACAAATTGCCAATCGTCTGCTGTAACAGTTGCGGTCCCGGTGATGTCTGTAGGAGTAGAAACTCCGAGGTAGAGCTTATGATTACTGGCAGACAGGATGATCTGGGTAGTCCCGTCCAGCTTGATCTGTTCAAAAATACCGGTGATAGTGGGAGTCCCAGAGATAGGGGAGGAAGTCTGGGTAGCCCATCCGTTACGGGCACAAAGCCTACCGGAGCCATCGAATGCACAGTTGTTAGCCTCCGTAGCCCACGTAACCCCAAGGATCGTGGCTTCGTTCTGCTTATTGAGTCCATTGAAGCCCGGCGTAACCAAAGAGATTGGTACAAGCTGGGCACCACTGCGGGGAGTAATCGGCATGTATTAGTCCGGCCAGAAGGTAAGAGCGTGAGGAGACTGCGAGGAGTCCAGCGCAATAGCGTCTGCGAGGGAGGTCAGGTACTTCTTTTCAGCCTCGTTTCCGGGCTGTCCAATCTCTTCTCCCTTTTCTTGGAGGGCGTAGTTTGTAGCCAAGAGGATGACTGGCTGGTAGGGAACGAGTAGGGCGTCCGAGTCCCCTGCCAGTGCGACCTGAGGATTCTTAAATACCATTTGCCAATTTCTTGTTCCAGCGGGCTTCTCCAAGAGATTTACCACGACTCCAGTTGAAGTGGTAGTGAGAGCAAAGATACTGGGGAAAGGAACGTCTGGGTGAGTAGACATGAGCTGGAACTGACGGTTCACCCACTCGATGTCATACTGACGCAGGTAATAGGGGTTGCCCGTCGTGTTATCCACGGCTAGGGCAGTGTTATAATAGGGGTCAGTGATGATCTTGGATCGTTCACTTAGTTCGTTACCAGCCCCAACAATAGCAGTCTGGGACAGGTCATAGGTGTAGGTACCCGCGCTAAGCGTGAAGTTAATCACCTTGCGGAGGCAGGCCCAATTCCACGCATCCTCTACAGCGATCTTAGCATCATTGATATATTCACCAATGAGGGTAGAGTAGGCGTTCTCCGTGACAGTACCAACCTGAGCCTCCCGAACTCTGCGGAGGACTGCATTCACCAAAGTCAGGAAAGTCTTTTGAGCCATGTATAAACCTTAACATGTAAAGGTTTCGGGCCCCCGAAGGGGCCCTCCACCTAGTAGATTAGACCACCGGGACCATGAAGCCAACGCCCGCTTCCGGACGCAGCACACCGCCACCGAAGATCGTATCCGCCGTCATCAGGTCAGCAAGCCATTCCAGCTTGTACTGAGTCTGCATACGCGGAGACTCCTGATTGATGAACACCAGCGCATCCTGATGGAACAGGAGGCCAGCCCAGTTGTTGGTCGTACCGTCCGTGGCGAGAACCTTCGTCACGTTCGAGGACACATACACCGGAACACCATACAGGTCACCGATCAGACCATTACGGATCGGATTACCACCAGCACTCTCACCCGTGAACGCCTGTTCCGTGAAACGAGCAAGGCCCAGCAGGCGGCGCTTCTCGATCGGCGGAATGACGAACTGGCGACCACGACCCGGAACGTCCGCATCGTCGAGCTTCTGGATCAGACGACGAATACCGTCATCCGTCAGAGCCGCCGCGTTACCCGTATTGGTGTTAGCCGACGGGTTCCAGACAGTGACACCATCGCCCGCGAGGAACTGGTTGTAGTTCGTACCAGACTGGAAGGTAGCAGCCTTCGACTGGATGAACGAGTCAATCTTCTTCGCAAGGGCGTAGCCCGCATCGTCCGTGTAGAACTTGCGGAGCGACGGGAGAGCCTGCACCGACACGATGTCTTCAATCAGTCGGGAATACTCCCAGTGCTGGTCGATCGTGAAGGAGTAGGTCGATTCCGTGGCAGCGATCAGGGTAACCTGAGTCGAGGCCGCCTTAGCAGACGGCGAGCCGCGGGTCGGCTTCGGGATGTTGATAACAGCACCCTTCTTACCCGTGTGGTCCATCGTGGTGACGAGATCTGCCACAACGAGATTCTGCTTGAAAGCAGCCGTAACTTCATCAGACCACATCTGCGGCAGGAAGGTCGCTGCCGTAGTAAGGGTTACGTTATTAGTACCTAGAGCCATTCTATTTCTCCATAGAGTTTATTACTTCACTCGACCTCCCGCATACGCAGCTTCACGGGCACGTTGAAAGGCAGGGTCATTCCACTTGGCCTTTGCAGTAGGATCACCAGCAATTGCACGACGCTGTAGGTCGATGAAGTCTGCTCGGGAGTACGTCTTTTCAACGTCACCGCCACGAGTCGAGGCTCCTTCGAGGATACCGTCCTTTTCCTGCTGTCGCTTCTTGGTCTTGCTCAGCTCTTTGGCTGCTGCCAGATCCTGCTTCTTCTCTTCCCAGAGACTCCACAGGGAGGTTGCAGCTTCGTAGTTACCGTTGTTAGCAGCGGTGCCTAGAGCCGTACGGACCTTATTCGACTTGATCCAATCAGCAAATTCCGGGTCTTCGATGTCTTTCTTATAGTTGGGATAGGTCAGTTCAAACTCCCTCTGGGAGAGATCCCGCTCAAGGCGGTCCACTCGTTCAAGGGTCTTTGAGACTGTAGGACTATCCGACACAGCCCGTTCTAGTACGTCATCGGGATTAGTGAGCAGTTCGTCAGTAGTGACGGGTTTCCGCTCATGCCGAGGCACGTCCTGTTTGTTTCGTTCTAGTCCCAGAAGCTGGTCCGCGATCTGCCTTGCCGCCCCAAGCTCGTTAGCAATCCGGGAGCGATCCCGTTCTGCTTCCATGTGCATCTTGGCTACGTCCTCAAGGGACTTACCTCGATACTTCTCGGGGAGTTCATTCTCGATCTGGTCGTTCTGGTCCTGCGAATCCAATTCAGACATTATTAGTTTCCTAACCTAAAGTAAGTTCCCTGCCCACGATAGTGTGGGTTATAGAGAGATAGACCTGCCGCTTTAGGAAAGACGGTTGTAGATCTAGTCTGGAGAAGGTTACTCATCGTAATGAGCTTTACCCTTCTTATGATGTTCTCTTCGGGTGCGTTCCCATTTATCCACCGCCGTGGGGAAAGAGCCATCAAGTCCAAGTCGCGGGTCCAGACGGGGCGCCGAAACTTGCCGTATCGCCTTCGCATTGCACTCAGGGCACGGAGCCCGGAAGATATTGCGATAGACTAATTCTTCAAAGATGTTCCCGCATTCGGGACACTCAAAATCAAATAAAATCCTACTCGTCGGCTGAGACACTTGCTTCATCTTCCTCTTTCAGAACGTGCTCCAGCATCGTGTACATAGTCAGGAAGTCGTTATAGGTCAGAATCCTTCCCTGCGCCACCCTGAGTACATCACCATCTGTAGTCGTGGGGTCAACTAGTGCAGACTTGATCTGCTCTACCTTCTCCCGCATATCGTTCTCTAGGTCTTTCCAGCCGGGCGTATTCACGGTTTCCCAGATACGCGCCAGCTTTTCAGCCGTCTTGTCGTCCATAAGAAGTTATTTAGCCTTTGGTTTAGGTTTGTTCTTGGCCGCCTGAATCTTCAAGCGGTCAGTTCGCTCTTTCGAGTCGATCTGGTGGTGGCCCATAGCATGATCCATGAGGCCCTTAACGTGGGTATGAACTGCCCCAGCAACGCCAATCTGGTGAGCAGACTGGGTCTTGGCAGCACTAATCTGGTTCTGATCCATGAGCGCCTTAACCTTGAGGGGCTCAAGCTGGGTCTGGACCTTGGTGTGTTCCGTCTTGGCAACCGTGAGCCCTGCGTTAGTCTGGGCAGCGGATACCTTGCTCTGAAGGACAGCATTCTCAAGCTGAGCGTTCTGGAGCTGAAGCTGCTGAATCTGCTGCTGCATCTGCTCCTTCTGCGGATCAGGCTGATTCATCTTGTCCAAGGCCTTGAGGAGTTCTCCCTTATTCGGGGTAGCTCCATTATCAATGATGCCCTTGATGACAACATTGAAGATCGGGGACTCAGGGGGAACCATCTGGAGAAGCTGGGTCAGGGTAGCCTGCTCAAACTCTCGGGCCATGATGCCCATAGCAGACCTGACCTCAAACTTGAACTCCTCAGGGAAGTTCTCCGGATCAAACTGCATGTAGCGCCACATGGCTTTCTGCACAAGCTTCGAGAGGAAGTTACGCTCGATGTTCTGCATGGTACGCTTGGAACGCTTCACGAAGCCAGAGTAGATCATACTCATGCCGGAAGCAGTACCATTACGCTGGTTATCCTCAGACGAGATAGCGGAGTCCATGGCTCCGGTACCCATCTGCACCATACGCTCTAGGTCGGAGGACTGCTGGAACGTGGCGGGATTGAGGTTTCCGAATATGATGGGTTCAAGGACCTCAGAAGGACGCCCGTTCGTGAGAAAGAGTTTACCGGGTCTAATCTTAAGATCCATTCCACGGGGTATGCGAGTAGCGTCAGCTCCCATGACAGGATAGGTGAGTAGGCCAAGAGCGTCGATACGTGCTCGGAGTTCAGCATCGAGAGCCTTCTGGGGGTTGTAGCCCTTCTCAGACACTCCACGGCCCCAGAACTGATTGGGGACAGTCTCGTGCTGGTAGGAGATAATAGCCCGGTCCTGCTTCTGGATCGGGTTCTCGTAGGGATTAGCGACAGCGCGGAGGAGAACGGTCTTATTACCAATGGTAACAATGGCCTCAGTCATGTCCTCGTCGTCGTCGTCAGGAGGAGCCCCAGAACCTTCCGCAGGATCGCGGATACGGAACTCTCCAATGTCGTCGTTATCCCCCTCGTCGGGAGCGCCAGTCAGCAACCGAGTCGGCACAAGGCCGTGGTACTCAGTCACAAAACACACATCATCATCGTCCATTACACGATGGATAGGCTCTCCCGAGGTATTGAACATTTCCTGTTCACCTAGGAAGGTGCCAATTGGGGTATCGTAGTAGACTCCGTCAGCCTGCTTCTTGAGCACTCGATGGCGGGGTACCGGGATTTCGTGGGCACAGCCGAGGGCCTCATCCACGTTTCTCGCAGCGGGGTCGATGACAAAGTTCTGGGGAGCGATAGGCTCAAGCCAGACTTTGAAGGTATCTGAATCGTCACGACCAATCATGATCTTGCCGATCCCATTGCCATACAACGCACTATTCAGGTACGTCTCAGCAACGGCTCCCTTTACACCATTGCGATCAAACTCACAGAGGAGTTTGTCCCGGAGTTCAAGAATGTGGTTACGCTCTGGCGGCTCGTAGTCATCTGAAATATCGAACCATGTAGCACGGCCAAAGGTGGCCTCCTCCATTTCGGAGACGGTCATTTCAATAGCCTGCTGGAGCGCAGGAGCAATCAGCTTGCTACGCTCGGCGTCCTTGTTCTTGTCCTTGGGGTCCCAGAATCCTCGCCAGAGGCGGTAGTATTCCGCCCAGCGAGACTGGAACATAGAGTTGCGATAGGTCCGCCACTTGTCAACACGCTGCATGACCCAGCTAGCGAGTTCAGCCTGTCGGTTGGCCTCAGGGTCTCCCTGCTGCGGATTGTCGAGAGTGGGGTCTAGCGCCATAGGTTAGAATCCAATTATGTCGTCAAGTACGTCATCCGAGCCCTTGATGGACTCAGGATCGAAGTACGAGGTAAGGGCCAACTGGTCGATGTACGCCACCGCATCCAGAAGGTCGTCGTGAGCTAGGGACGAAGGGAAGTCCGCAGCCTGTTTCACAAATCGTTTAGTCCATTCTCCATCATTCAGGGTGATCCGGCCTTTCTCGGCTCGGCCTTGGAGGGCCCAGCGGATTCGATCAGCCTTCTTTTGATTACCGTGTGTGAGTTCACGGACGACGTAGTAGCACTGAAGTCGCCCCATTTCATCTTCGAGATAGGGCATAACGGCGTTCTTTGCCATCCCACGCTCGATACCAACGGCCACAGGACGGTACTTTCGATAAGCTTGCATGAGTTCAAGGGCCGTCCGTCGTACATCCCACTGCCCATGGATGATGTCCTTAACGTACCACCCCTCGATACCCGCCTTAACAATCGCAATGGCTGACTCATCCCGAATTTTGAGTTCTTTTCGCGTGAGTGATCCAGCATTAGAAAACCCAGCCAGATCAACGGCCATGTAGTAATCACCATCAACGGGTTCCACATCGCTGTGCTTCCACCATTTGGCGTTGAAAACAGACCCCTGAGCCGTAGCAAAGGAGGCCTCGTATTCCTGAGCGAAGTCCACCGAGGAGAGCTGGTTCTTGGCCTCCATAACGTCACCCTTATCTAGGGTGGGGTTATCTAAGGTCGTGAACTGCCATGCTTCCCACATCGGAAGACCCGCTGCCTTAGCTTCGCAGAAGGTATCGAAGAAGTGATTCTCGCCTTCTGGGGTCCCGATGAATAGCGCGTCACCCTCTACGTCCGTCAGGGCAGGACGTACAATTTTGGTCCAGACCTCGGGCTTCATAAAGGCATATTCGTCCATTACGACGAAATGATATCCGAGTCCACGCAAGGAATTAGGATCATCTGCACCTTTAATGATGATCTTGCGTCCATTTATCAGGGTGATAGTGGCACTATTTTCGTGTGTCTTGGCGATCAAAGGACCACCAAGAAACTGCAATAGATCCCAAATAATACGCTTGGCCTGCTCGAAAGTAGGCCCAACGTAGTAGATGGGCTTTTGTGAAACGTCGTAGACCTTGCCACTGAGCCCTGTGTGCGTGTCTTTAGCTCCGTACATCAGCATAAGCATCGCAGCAAGGTACGACTTACCAAACCGGCGTCCTGCGGCAACTACCTTGAAACGAGCACTAGAGTCGTAGATAATCTGCTGGGCAGGGTGAAAATGAAAATTAAGTTCCATCAGGGCTCGACTACTTCAACCACTGGCAGGTGGCCGTCGTCGTCTGTTCTCCACTTCTTGGCGTCAGGGGTACTGACAAGTACAATCGGAATATAGTCGGTCCAAGGCACTAGTCCCGTATTGGAACTGAGGGTCTTGACTCCCAAGGCACCTATATCGTCGTATCGGTTAACCTCAATAGAGGTCGGGAAGTTAACCTTAACTGGGATATAGTCAACCCACTTGGTCTTACCAGTTGGGGAGACAGCGTAGATCACCTTCCTTATCTGGGCATGGATCACAGAACCATTAGAAGCGGAGAGGGTCACAGTCTGCCCATTCAGGGTATAAGTTCCCTGCTGGGCTACGAGAATAAGCTGTCGGGTAGCAGCAAGGGTTCCTACGGAGCCGGTAGCCTGTACACCAGCTATGGTGGTACTGAAGGCAGAGGCTACAGCCCCGAGCTGCCCAGTTCCGGTAACCCCAGAGAGTCCGGTAGAGATAGACGGTACCAGAGTACCGAGACCACCAGAGCCCTGCACACCATTGAGAGAGACTGTTACGTCACTTCCAGTGGTTACGTTACCTAGGGCGCCAGTACCAACTATACCGACTAGGGCTAGGGCTACTGACTCGGAGAGGGAACCAATCTGACCGGTACCAGTGATGCCTACGAGAGCATACGAGATACTCGGCACTAAGGTACCCAGAGCACCAGAACCAGAGACCCCCGACACGCCCACCGAGAAGGAGGGAGTAAGCGTGCCGAGAGACCCAGTACCCGTCGTAGAGGTCAGGGGAAGGCTGGAGGAATAGCCTATAGACCCCACACTACCAGTACCAGAAACATTGGAGAGGGTAGCAGCTATTGCCGCCCCAACGGTTCCTAGAGCCCCTGTGCCTGCTACGCCCGTGAGGGAGAGGGTTAGGTTACCTCCAGCAGTTACAGTACCTAGAGCACCAGTACCCGTAACGCTAAGGAGGGGAATCGAATATGCAGGTACCAGAGTACCCACAGAGCCCGTACCATTAACCCCGGAGAGAGCCAAGGAGAGTGCTGGAACTAAGGTTCCCACAGATCCCGTACCGGTTACCGAGGTAACCCCAACTGTCCTATTAGGAGCCAGAGTACCTAGGGAGCCCGTACCACTAACACCAGAGAGGTTAACAGTGATGTTAGGACTGCCTCCACCGTCCCCGAGGAGACCGATGGCGGGTAGGAAGGCTGCCGTTTTAGCGTACGCATTGATTAGAGTTAGCGTACCAACAGAACCAGTAGCACTAACGCCGGTCAGTGTTACGTTTACATTTTGTAGATTCTGTCTAAATAGAAGCAGCATCTAGCTACTCCTATTAGTATTCGTAGCCGATAATCACCACGTCCCACGTGGGGGCGTTAGTCGTAAATGTCGCAGCAGCAGTGATACCGAACTGCATCGTACCGTCACCAACAAGCTCAATACCGTCATCAGGGAGGGTAATTACGTACCGATCCCATGCGGAGGCGGTAGCTGGAGTGGCGGAACGAGCAGAAAGAATGACTGGGGTAGAAGTCGTAGTGACAGCGCCAGCGGTATTCTGCCGAAGGTTAAACGTCGTAGTCTGGGCCGTGGCCGTAGCATTGCCACGAGTGGCGATCGACAGATGGGTGATCTTGAAGCGCTTACCAGAGGTAACAACAAAGGAAGCACCGGTAGTAGTAGCCGAAGTACCCGAACTCTTGGTCAGGGTAATGGCCGTCTCGACAGTGGTAGCACCAGCAGCCGCTGCAACAGCGTAGAAGCGAAGCTCCGTACGACCCGTGTTGATTACCTGAACTGGCATGGGTTTGGCAGTGGACACTAGGTACTCAGTAGCACCGGTACCTCCTGCATCCATCTGGACTACCTGAGTCTTAGGGCCAGTACCAGACCGGTCAATGTCTCTAATAGAGTCACCACCAGAACCAGTATTAAGGGTTGTATTATCAGCCATTAGGCGTACCCAATCCAGAGGAGAATTTCATTGGCAGCTACAGCAGCAGTATCCGCATCTGCTACGCCAGTCGTAGTGGCATAGGCTATACCCGTACTGAAGGCTACGCCTCCCGGAATAGGGAGCATGAAGCCGGCACCAGTCGTAGAGGCTGGAATAGCTAGCGTAGCTACAGGAGTATCAGTACCGACCGTAGGGGCTGAGGCCTTGTTGTAGAGCTTCAGGTACCGTACCGCAGCATTCAGGTTGATAGCGTAGATGAACCCAACAGCCCCCGCAGAGGCCTTAACACTGGTAGCATTGGTAGTGGCTGCTGAGAGGAGGCGTGCCTGCGACCAGTTGTCCTGAGCTACGGAGTCCGAACCAACTGATACCTTAACTCGGGGGTATTGTACTCCGGGCCCTACGTCATCTGAGGCAAAGGTAGAACCACCGGAACCAGCATTTGTGATAAAATTATCAGCCATCTTTAACCGGCTCCGAGAATAGAAAGTCTAGAAGTAAAGGGGACGCCGCCATCTAGATAAACAACAATGCTGGTGTTGTTTCGATCAAAGCTAGCATTCGCAAAGTTGCCAGTGAGCGAACCCGTCGAAGTGACGGCCTTGGTCTGGATCGAAACCTTGTCAAAGGTCCCGGACGCAGCTCCTGACAGGGTCCAACCAGTCCCCTGCGTGAGCGTGCCGCCCTGCAGGTCCGTACCCATCATCACGGCGAAGCCGGGCTGCGCGACTACCGTGTCTGTTATCGTGCCTGTCGGGTTGTTTCCCGCGTCGCCGCCAGTGGCGGAAACTGAAGAATCGACACCGGAGACGCCGGTGACTTCGACTGCCTCGACGGATGCGCCATTTAGTGCAATCGACCAAGTGACGAGTATATCCAACGTGCCCGTGCCCGTTACCGGGATCACATAGGTTTTCGTGCACCCACCGGTTCCAGATTCGACCGCGGACTCTCGAAGCACCGGCGTCCCAATCGTCGCGGTGCCGGCGTTCTTTGTGACGGTCGCCGTGTCGTTCGCTAGGCTGTTGGCGCTTAGCTGAACGAAGTTTCCAGAGGTCACATTCGACGCGAATGCGCCCGTGGCCAGACTTGTCGCGCCGCCGGCGTTCTCGTTGCGGACCCTCTGGCCTGAGACTAGTGATCCCATCTATCTACCTAATTTTAGCGTAGCACGAGCCGTTAGGGCGAGCATATCCACGTCCAGCTTAATAAGGACGTGGGCTAGAGTGGCTTGCTCTACAACTGGCATATTAGGCAATACGAACGAGGGCAGTGCCCGCGGCATTCGTAGGCATCGTGAGGGTCAGGTTGCCCGCAGTGATCGTCTGGGAACCAAACGTAAACACACCCACCGCATTCTTACCGGCAGCCGTGTTATTGTAGATCAGGAGGGTATCAAACGCTGTAGCGAGGGTAACCGTGGTCCACACGAGGTTGGCAGTCGGGGTCGTATAGCCCGTAGCCGAGCCCGTAGTCGGGGCGTTCCAGCTACCAACCGTCTGACCAGCAGCCGTATAACCTGTACCCGAGACCTCGGACGTGGCCGAATACGCAGTCGTGGCTGCACCGAGGGTACCAGACGCCAGATAGAGGGCGCCAAAGAACGTGTCGGCCGTCGTGGCACCACGAACTACCGACGTACCAAAAGCATGGAGACCGTTAAGGATGTCCTGCTTGAAAGAAGTGCACATTGCCTGCGTATTAGCCATAATTAAATCCTATTTAAGCGAAAGCTCCGGTCTCGCCTAGACCAGCGATTCCCTCTTTAATGAACACATGAGCGGACTCTCGGACGATTTCTCCCGTAGGGTCGGTATAGCGCTCAATGAGCTTGATGTAGGTATCAGTATTTTCCCAAAAAGCCTCAACTTTGAGGGTTTCGATGGGCAGATTACCCTTGGAAGTATAGATCAGAGGGGTTTCCATATTAGGCAATGGTCCCCGAGATAATGCCCTTAGTGATGGCATAATCGTAGATAGCGTCCGTAATATCGGCTCCTCGGGGCTTATCTACAACACCCGGAACAGCGATAATACCCAAGAACTCAGTGCCCTCAATGGTGGCTAGGACATCATTCTGGGGAACACCGTCAATAGCACGGACAAACTTAACCACAAGCTGGGGAACCGTCATATCAATGGACAGGCCCGTCAGGGTATGGGTCAGAACAGCACTTTTGGTGACTGGCATTTTAGTGGAAAAATCTCTTAAAGAAGGTGGAAATACGGGGGAAACGAGAAACTTTAACCGGAACAGCCATTTCAACCCTAGCTCCCCGGTGCTGGAGGTCTACAATCTGATTCTTGAGCCGGATGTAGTTATATTCACTACGAATCTTGTCAATTTCAGAGGCTAGACGGTGGGTTTCGTGCTTGTAGACCTGAAGTTCTAGGTTGGCTTTGTCCAGTTTCTTCTGGAGAGGGGCCAATTTCTGGTCAATATGGAGCTTCTCAAGGTACAAAGACTTGAAATGCGCCTGCTCTTCTGGGGTTAGGTTAGCTGCCATAGTCCGTTCGTTGAGTCAATAGAGATTGTGAAGGTCTCAGTTACGTTAAGAGTAAGGGAAACCCCATAGTCAAACCAGCAGACTAGAGGCTTCAGAGGGGAGGTGGCCGTGGCGTTGTAGATTACAGCATACCGAAACGGGCCAATGGATCCCCCAGTAGCAGTCAGGATGTCATTGGCAAAGACGATCTTACTTGTACCAGTAGCTGTGGTAAGAGAACCACTGGTTAGAGCAAGACCGCCTGCCGTATACCCATTGCCTGCTGCAATTTCCACGATGTCCGAAAACACCGTGTTGGAAGTGGCCGGAGCAGTGTTCGTAAGACACACATTGAACGTATGGGTAGCCCAGTTATGGACCGCCCGATCGAGCTGGTTTGTGTAGTCGTTGAACTTCTGATAGGCAGCCATCTAGCTAGACGTTAGACAAACGCCGAGGCATTCGGACGACCCGCACAAATCAGGATCGTGCCCGAAGCAAGGTCAACCGCACCAGCGGTGTTGTTCATAACCGTAACCGTGACCGTATTAGCAGCCGTCACAGCACCGTTGAAAACAAGGCCGCCAGTCGAAAGACTGAAGCTAACGCCAAGAACAATATCGCCAAGAGCCACACCGGGAACGGTGAAGGTCTGGGTGACCTGCGTACCGAGGCCTGTCGCCACGTTGGCCGGGTCATACGTACCCTTGAACGTGAAGATCTGGTCGAAGACATCCCGGAACTGATAAGCCTGTGCCTGAGTACCCATAATTACGACCCAACCTTCTGATCTTTGCCGCGCTTGCACGCGTTCGGCACAACGCCGATAGTGCCGCCAATCTTGGCGGGCTTATAAACATTATTAGAACTTGCCTTACTCGGGGTGCTGACCGGCTGAACTCGGCCACCCTGCTCTTTATTAGCCATTTGGTGTTTCCTTAAATTCGCCTTCTATTGCACCCGTCTCTAGAGGGGATGTGGAGATAACTGTCTTCTCCCGAGGCATTTGGTTAATGTTAATCGTGATCTTGTCGTCTGCCGACTTAGTATCATCCTTGTCCGAGGTCTTCGAGATATGAAGCTCAAGGAGTAGCTTAATCATACCCGGATGGCCCTTGAGAGCCATCGCAAACGCTTTATCTAGGACCGCATCCATTCGGGGAGCGGCCTGTTCTCGAAGAGCTTGCTCAAGCTCTAGCTTGAGAAGCGTAATCCGATTCTTAGACCCTTTCGGCCTTCCGAGGGGATTTGCCACCTGTCCGGGCTGAAACCGGCTGACCGGGCGGTTTGTAGAACTCCCACTCTCGGACACACTGTTCGAGGGTAGCTCGTTCATTGTAGTCAAAAAGGGAGGAGTCTCTGGGGTCAACTCCGTAGGCTTCACAGACTTTTCCGAGGAGTTTGATCGTTTCGACATAAGCATGCTTGTTCATTTGTTTTAGAAGCTCGGCCCGACAAGCGGGCTATATGCGTGTTTATTCATCGTGTGTAGCCGGAGTAGGGTTAGTGTCATGCCCGACTCTCGGGATCGTATGAGCGCCTACCTGCTCTTTAATCCAAGAGTCTCCTTTGTGTACTCGGACACTCTGGTTATCAGGTCGTCGAGTAATCACATCAGGATTGGCACCATCGTATCGACTATAACTAATATCGGTATTGGCGTCTGTATTTGGTTTCTTTGGTGCTGGCATATATTACCCTAAAAGTTCCGTACTACACTCACCACAAGCAACCATACTTACTGTACGTCCATTACTAAGCTTGCGGTTGGTTCTAAATAGCTTGGTAGCTCCACAGGAGGGACAAGGGGGTCCTTGATCGACCGGAGGGGGAGGAGGTACCGGGGGAGGTTCCGGGACTGCCTGTAGGCGTCTAGGAGCTTCTGTGCGGTGTGCCCGCTCTGGATCAGATTCGACCAGTACAGGTCGAGGATTCTTTCCCGTGAGGATGGAGTGAGCGGAGGTAAGGGAGTCGAGGGTTTTCTGTGCTTCATCTAGGTCTTTAGCTACACTTAGGAGTAGTTCTTTGTACTCGTCTACCCTTCGGGTGTAGTCACCAATCTCCTCTTGGAGACCGGTCAGGATTTGTTCCACGTATTACTCGTCGTGTGTCGCGGGGGTTGGGTTGGTATCATGGGAAGCCCGTACCCATCCAGCCGCATCAGGACCATAGGAGTCGTTGATGGTTTTGATGGTTCGGGGGTCCACTGAGGTGGGGCCATTGATCCGGGGTCCTTGGCTCTTCTTAGTCTTTAGACCCATAGACTCCCGGAGGGTCTTGCCGTACTCAGCCACCGCAGTTAGCTGTGTCTAGTCGAGGGAAGCTTATGGGACTTCATCTGGGAAGGACCATAGTTGAGCTTAGGCTTACTAGCATTATGACCACCGGGGATCGAGGCGTACACAACGGCTGCCGGATTGTAGCTGAATCCGCCCGGCGCAGCGGGGCCCATTGCTGGGGATAGATCTTTCTGCTTACTCATACACAAACTCCAGACGGATTACCATTAAGCAACTTTCCGTTAAGTAACAGTTTTAAGTAACTAAACTAAACCAAAACTTAACTTATTCAACGTAAAGTTACTTAGACAACTCTCGACCCCCTAAAGTTCCGTAAATTTGAAAATAAATTTCAAATATTACATAACTTTGTTACTTATAATATAAATATCTTCTTTTTTTCTATAATTTAATAACCACTCCAGAATCTCGGTTACTTCGTAACACGTCCCTCACTGTCGTTCGTTACTCTCGATTCTGGACAGCCTAAGGTCACAAACCCAAAGGTTTGCTCCCTTTTTCCGGTCCCTTCGGTCCCATTCACTGACACCCCCCCCTTCTTCCAGAAGACCTTTCCCCGGATTTACTAGTCATCCCTGACTTTTACCCTATTGTAGGGCTTGGTAGGTGCAGCAAACATTTCTATGGATCCACAGGGGGGTGCCGGCCTCGATGCGAATGCGAATCGTTCTCAAATGCTGCGCTGCGATAGTTCAGCGTGGAAATACTGGCAAGGCAGGGATTGATGCAGGACAGCATTACCATGTTGCGTTGCGTGATGTAGTTAGATATAACACTAGCACAGGGCATACTGTACACTGATACAGTACTGGCTAGGCGTACAGCACTGGACAGCGGGACAGTGTGAAACCTTTACATGTAAAGCTATTGCATAGCAGCATAACTAGTATGCAAAGACTGTGCCACCTAGAGTTATGCACAGGTTATACACAAGTAATACACAGGCTTGTGGTATAAATGACACGTGTAGAATCAATGGGTTAGCCTGTGGATAAGTCTGTGGATAACTCGCTAGAATCGACGATCGGCACCCAACCTATACCTAGGCATAGGGTAAGGGCTAGTCCGCTGTAATCGCGTCTGCGGGGCTTATACGCGCAAGCGCCCTAGAGCGTAGAGTGTGACCTGTAATAACTACACGCTTGGGAGTGTTGCGCTCGCAACGTGATATGGGCGGACATACTTGACCCCGTGTCTATGTACTGGGTTTGTCCGAAAGCCGCTGTAAAGGGCTCTAATGCGGTTATACGCGATTCTACGGGTACAGTGTAGGTATTGCACGGATAAACGCACCAGAATGGTGCTAGTGGTGCAAACAGGATGCTGCAATGCAACATTTGGGGGTGTAAAAAAGCCCGCCGGATTAGGGCGGGCTGTTAGCTGGCACGGTATTTGCTAGGGGTTAGGACTCAATCAGATGATTGTTACCCCATAGCGTCACATGCTCAACCAATGGCCTAGACTGACTAGGGCTTGTGCCCAGAACCGGACCGACTGGAGCATCATGTAGCCTAGGATTGCCAATACCGGCAGGCCGGCCAGTACGCCAGACACGTACAAGGCTGGCCGCTCCAATGACTTGCGCTCGATGCCTATGCCAAGCGCATACGATGCAAGGCTCAGACATAGGGCAAACATGTAAAATCGGACCATACATAGAACCTCCGGGTTGTTGCTTGTCAGGTAGTCAGACAGCGGGAGTTTAGGATAGTTCCCTTACATGTAAAGTTTTTGATTGTGCTATGCAGAAAAAATAATTTGAAAATTCCCGGAACTATCCAGAACGCCGACTGACTAACCCTACGTACACTGTGCAAACTAGTGGAAACGGTCAAAGCCCCGAGGGTTGGATAACCTGACAGGATTTGACGCTAGAACCACCTAAGCGCATAATGTACCTACGCTATCCAATGCGGTAGCGCAGTTCCTTAAAAATCTGGGCACGCACTCCACGGGCTAAGAACCTTTACACTGTAAAGGCCGGACCGGGGAATCTGTGTGTCCGCAACCAATTGGAGATTACTACCATGTCGAAGAATCAGAATGTTTCGAGCATCACGGAAAGGGCTGACAAGGCCGCGAACGTAGATGCAACGGTTATCGCCTTGACGGACTCGAAGGACCACAAGGCGGCGAAGGCCGAAGCGCACAAGGCGATTGACGCCATTTATGATGGCTACTATCGCAAGGGTGGCGTTGCCGACCTGATGGAACAGGCTGCCAATGCAAGCGCCAAGCTCTCCGAACACGTGTACAAGCTCGCCATTCGTGCGGTTACCCTCGCGGGTAACAACCTGCCTCTCGCAAAGAGCTATTTTAAGCTCCTTTGTAAGGAAGCGGAAACCTACCTCAAGGCGAAGCACACGGATAAGGATGGCAAGGCGCCGACCATTGAATCCCTGCTACCGCCGTGGACGTCGTACAAGTCTCAGATTAACTCGGGCATTGAATTCGGGTGCAACCCTGCGGACTTTGCGACGCAAGGCGCTTTCCGGGCCGCTGCCGCCAAGAAAAAGGCAAGCATGGCGCCGGGAGGTGCGGTAGCCGGGGAGGCCAGTGTGCCGGCCGCAGCGGGTAAAGAGGGCGGAATCAAGGGCGAAGCCAAGATTGCCTTTGAAGCTCTCCGGTCCGCCCTTCTGCGCCTCACGGACGAAGGCCAGAACGCCGCCGCGCCGATGGTTCAGGAATGTGCCCGCAAGGTCGCTGCCCTCCTGAATACGAAGGAAGGCGACAAGGCAACGGACGACGCCGAAGAACAGGCCGCGTAAGACTAGCTGACAGACCTATGCCCCCGCCGGGAGACTGGCGGGGGTTTTTTTTGGCCTATGCTATTTGACATAATCCCTTACCGATAATCTTACATAATTTGACGCAACGCACCAAGTTTGCTATAATATTGGGGTACAGTGAGAGAACGGCAGAGAGAAAAGCGAACCGGGTTTGAAAGACCTAACCGGAACCTGCAAGGTTCCTTTACATTGTAAAGGTTTGCTTTAGGATCTCCCCGTCTGGTTGGTTGCTTTTAAGGATCTCCCCGGCTGGCTTCGGCCGGGGAGTTTTACCGGGAGAATTCAAATGGCATTTGCGTGGATACTTGCAATTGTGCTGTGTTTCGTAAGCCCTCCTATTGGAGCCCTTGCGGTTATCATCCTGATAGTCGCAGACCGATAGATGCTTAGGATCCCCACTTCTACAGACGAGAGCAGGACGGACGCCTTGCCCGATTTCCCTCGTATGTTCGGGGGGAAACGAAAGACTAAACGCAAGGCCAAATCCCGGCCCTCAAGCCAGCTAACAAAGATCCAAAGGATCCCCACCCGTCAGGTATCCATAAAGGATCTCCCCATCTGCCTGCGCAGGTACTATGAGCATATTGGCAAGCCCCATATATGGGCAGAACCATATGCCTATCCCAAGTCTCCGATAACGTACATGCCCTCGCGTGTGTACGTTCTTTTGATTTCCGACGTGCCTGTGTGTACGTTCACCTGTGTTCGTGAAGCAACCTTAACATGTAAAGCTTTACAGGCTTTCTTGGAAGGGTCCGCTGTGTCTGTGTGTTGTAACGAAATAACCTAAACGAACCCGAAGGGTTCTTCTAGAGGTATCTAGAGTATGTCGCTGAGTCAGAAAGTTGTTTTCCCTCCCACGTTCCGGTGTCGGTACCGGGTCAAGGCCAGCATGTCGGATAAGCGAGTAACCACCCGCTTCTACATGAACCTGCAGGCTGCACGTAGGGCTCTCACTGAGCTGTCCCGATTGGAGAAGGTCGTGCATGTGGCCTTGGACCTTGGGGACTTCAATGTGGTGGAGGAATTAGTCTATGGCTAATCCCCGCCCCAAGAAGCCAGCCTCCAACCACCCGTGGAAGCGTAGCACCCGGCCAGTTCCGGCCCCCGGTGTACGTAAGTGGTGGGAACACTACCGGGAAGTCCTCAGGAGCCTCGAATGAATCCCAACACAACGGTAGAAGCTGTGTTCTACCTCGGTGATGACAATAAGCCCAGATTTCTGGGCATTTTTGAGTCCCGAGATAGGATGAAAGCTGCAAGGCTCTCCCTTCTCTGTCAGGCAATGGGCTGGGACAATCGCAGACTCTGCTATTACCCGGCAAACCTCAACGAAGTGATCGACAACTTCCAAGTCGTGGCGGCATACCCATGAGCAAAGACTTCGCAACGGTGAGCATCGAAGATGCGCATTACATTCAGATCCTCAACAAACTCGACGAGGAGGGCATTGAAATCAAGATCCGAACCGATCCCAAGATCCCTGAGACTCGGTTCTTCATCCTCGGCCCCAAGCAGGCTGTATTCGGGCTGGGGCGCGATAAGGATCGCCTTGTGGCTGCTCGCACGGCGGTTGAGCAATACATAGCCCGGATCATGCCCAGATGAGTACAGACATAGCTTGGGCTATCTGGACCATAGGGGCCATCATCCTTTTTGTCCTGTGTTTGGTTGCCACAGACCTCATGCCAAATAACAGGAAAACCGCCTACGCTATCTGGATATTATCTGCGCTATGGGTAGCTCCTAAGGCTATTCAGGCGTGGCTGACTGTCCTAGCATCCTGAACCTTAACACTGTAAAGGTATTTACAACGTGACAAAGCGAATTCGAGTGGGGTGTGACCCCGAACTGTTTGTGAAGCCCATTGACTCCGAGGAGCACATCCCAATCTGCGGGAAGATTGGCGGCACCAAGGACAAACCCTTGGCTCTGTCCAAGGAGGCCCAAGGCTTCCCCCTCGGCAAGAACTACGGCCTACAGGAGGACGGGGCTGCCCTAGAGTTCAACACTCCTCCCTTCTCCGACATGCTGGAGTTCGGCCTTCGTATCGACCAGTTCATGAAGTGGCTTCCGAAGTACCTTGCCCCCAAGGGTCTCCGGCTGTCCTATGACTGCGTGGCGACCTTCAAGCCGGAAGCCTTCAAGGAGTTCCCGGACGCCATGCGGTTCGGTTGTGATCCGGACTTTGATCCCTACGAACGCAGCCAGCGCCCCCCGATCGAAGTGGAACAGGTCGGGAACCAGCGGTTCGCTGCGGGGCATCTTCATCTGGGGTATGACACTCAGACAGTCCCTGTGCCCATCATGGCCCAGCTCTTGGACCTTATGGTCGGGATACCCTGCGTCCACTTGGACAAACAGGGGCCTCGTAGGCAGTTCTACGGTGTTCCGGGTCTCTACCGGGAGAAGCCCTACGGGGTGGAGTATCGGACTCTCTCCAACTTCTGGCTCAGGCCGGATACCATCGGAGAGGATGGTAACTTCGTCCATCTGCTTGCCCGATGCCTGAATGACATCGCGTACTGGGCAGAGACGAACAACCAGCTCATCCGGGACCTCTACAAGGCTGTTCCGTGGGATGATGTGCGTACCGCCATTCAGACCGAGAATGACGAAATGGCTACCGCTATCCTGCAGTTTGCCCACAAGATGGCCCCGGAAGTCATGCGGATTCCCCGTCAGGTCCACCAGTGGCAGGTGTATCGGGATCCGAACCTCGGCAAAATGTCCAAAACCA
>Ga0228698_1000659_pt1 | contig 22547 bp, 21 predicted proteins | sample McNCre117_Aug_MG_FD_178015 | JGI IMG/M metagenome (GOLD analysis project Ga0228698, IMG submission 178015) | Freshwater microbial communities from McNutts Creek, Athens, Georgia, United States - 1-17_Aug_MG | ecosystem: Environmental > Aquatic > Freshwater > Creek | place: USA: Georgia...
AACCGCAGCGCCAACTGGTCAATGACCGGATACACCTCTTCGAGCTGAATCGCGCGCTTGGCCAATTGCGACACCAGCGCAATCAGGTTGGAAGCAGCCTCAAAGTCAAAGTCGGGCGATCGAATCTCCTTGATCATTGCCCGCACCGACTCCAGCGCAAGGGCAATCTTGTGGTGGTGCAACTGGCTCAGCGTTTCCACCACGTTGGCCAGACGCCGGGTACGGGCGTTGTCCGGGTCACGCTCCAGCAGGCGTTCGAAATCATGAATGCCGCGTTGCAAGGCTTTGTGGTCGCCCCGCTCAAATTGCACAAACGCCATCAGCACCAGCGACTGGCAGTCAAAGATGCGCGAGTCCAGCCCCAGCAAGGCTGTGCGGCTCAGCGTGCGTTCGGCATCGTCCAGATTGCCGGCATAAAACGACATCATTCCAAAGCTCTGCAGCCGCCCGATGGAGGCGGGCGTCAGCGTGGTGGCCATCTTGTAGGTTGCCAGCGCTTCGTCAAACTTGCCCAGCTCAAACTGCGCCCGCCCCATCACGTCGTAGGCGTCGGTGTAGGTTGGGTCTTCGGCAATCAGGTTCTCCAGCGTGCTGACGGCCGCGGCCGGCTGGCCGCCGTCCAGCATGGAGCGGGCCACGCCAAGCTTGGCCCAGGGCAGTGTTTTGGCTTTGATGACGGCCTCGTAGAGCTTCTTGGCGTCATGCGGTTTTTCCAGCCTGAGCAGCAGTTCGGCGCCAATGCGCGCCGCGTACAGCCAGAACTGTCCCTTGGTTTCAAAGCGCTCGATGCAAAGCTTGGCGGCCTGCGCAAAGTTGCTTTCTTCAATCGCGCTGAAGATGTCTTGCAGGGAAATCTTGCGCAGGCGCGCTTGCTGCAATCGCTCGCTCAGCTGCGAGGGTTTATGGGGCTTGAGCAAATAACCGTCGAGTGCCGACTCCGCCGCCTCGGCCACTTTGGCATAGGTGGCTTCGCCAGTGACCATGACAAACACCGTCGAAAACGGCAGCAACTGGTTGCGGCGCAGGTCGTTCAGCAGGTCCTGGCCGGTGGCGTTTTCGGTGGGGAAATTCAGCTCGCAGAGGACGAAATCGTAGGTCTGGAACTCCAGCATGCGCCGGGCGTCGATGATGCGTCCGCATTGGGTGACGGACTTCACACCGAAGTCCCGCAACTGCGCCACCAGAATGGAGCGCATGGCCGGGTTTCCCTCCACCACCATGGCGCGCGTGTTGGATACGTCTTCGAGCGGCAGTGCCATACGGTGTTTCTTTAGCGCGCGGTTGGGGAGACGTGCTCCATGCCAATGTCCCCCATGAATTAATTTGAATGGCCCCAATGGTAGCCACACTTTGCAGCGCTTTCCAGATGAGAAAGGCGCAATCTCCCTTCCAGTCTTTGGCGTCAGCGCGATGGGACGGCACAGGGTTGCCCCTAGTCTGTAACCCGTTGGTTATTGATCCCTGTCAATAGCGTGCGCCATCACAAGCACAGAATTTCGCCATTCTGTGATTGGCACGGGGCGGAGACTTCGATGTTGCAAATTCGTATTCACGGGCGCGGTGGTCAGGGCGTGGTGACGGCGGCAGAGATGCTGTCCATTGCCGCCTTTGAGCAGGGCCACCATGCGCAGGCCTTCCCCAGTTTTGGGTCTGAGCGGACTGGCGCGCCGGTGGTGGCGTTCTGCCGCATGGACGACCATGCAATCCGCTTGCGCGAACCCATCCTCGCGCCCGATGTGCTGATCGTTCAGGACCCCACGCTGTTGCACCAGGTCGATGTGTTTCAGGGCTTGAAACCCGACGGCTATGTGCTCATCAACACGCGCCGCAGTTTCGACGCGTTGGGGCTGGCTGATATCAGCCGGCGTTTCCGGCACGAGCGCCTGACGACCGTTCCGGCCACCGACATCGCGCTCAAGGTGTTGGGCCGCCCACTGCCCAATGCGGTGCTGCTGGGCGGGTTTGCGGCCCTGTCGGGCCTGATCACGCTGGACGCGGTCGAGCACGCCATTCGCCACAAGTTCAGCGGCAAGGTGGCCGATGGCAATGTGGCCGGTGCCAAAGAAGCCTATGCCTATGTACAAAAAGAAATGAAGGAGCTGGCCCATGCTCAAACAAGTTGAAGGCTCGGCGGCCGTTGCCGAAGCGGTGGCGCTGGCCCGCCCGGAGGTGATTTGCGCCTACCCGATTTCACCGCAGACGCACATCGTCGAGGGCTTGGGTGAGCGGGTTAAAGACGGCTCGCTGGCGCATTGCGAGTTCATCAATGTGGAGAGCGAATTTGCCGCCATGAGCGTGGCCATCGGCTCCAGTGCGGCGGGTGCCCGCACCTATACCGCCACGGCCAGTCAGGGCCTGCTGTTCATGGCCGAGGCGGTTTACAACGCGTCGGGCTTGGGCCTGCCGATAGTGATGACGGTGGCCAACCGCGCCATCGGCGCACCCATCAATATCTGGAACGACCACAGCGACTCCATGAGCCAGCGCGATTGCGGCTGGCTGCAACTGTTTGCCGAGACCAATCAGGAGGCGCTGGACCTGCACATTCAGGCCTTCAGACTGGCCGAAGAACTCTCCATGCCGGTGATGGTGTGCATGGACGGCTTCATCCTGACCCACGCCTATGAGCGCGTGGACATGCCGTCGCAAGCCGACGTCGATGCGTTCTTGCCGCCCTATGAGCCGCGGCAGGTGCTGGACGTCAAGGAGCCGGTGTCCATCGGCGCCATGGTTGGCCCCGAGGCGTTCATGGAGGTGCGCTACCTGGCCCACGCCAAACAGACCATGGCGCTGGAGCGTATTCCCCACATCGCTGCCGAATTCAAGGCGCGCTTTGGCCGTGACTCGGGTGGACTGGTGCGCAGCTACCGTTGCGAAGACGCCGAGACGGTGGTGGTGGCGCTGGGCTCGGTGCTGGGCACCATCAAGGATGCGGTGGATGAAATGCGTGCCGGTGGTGTCAGGATCGGTGTGCTGGGCATTCAGTCGTTCCGGCCTTTTCCGCTGGCGGCGGTGCGCGCAGCGCTGCAAGGTGCCAAGCGCGTGGTGGTGCTGGAGAAGAGTTTTTCTGTGGGACTGGGTGGCGTGGTGTCCACCGATGTGCGGCTGGCACTGGCCGGGCTCGATTCGCAGGGCTACACCGTGATTGCCGGCCTCGGGGGGCGGGCCATTACGCAGGCCTCGCTGGTGCGCACCCTGGGCGAAGCCATTGCCGGAACCTTGCAGCCACTCACCTTCATGGACCTCGACTGGCGCATCGTGAACCGCCAGCTGGAGCGCGAAGCATCGATGCGCCGCAGCGGCCCGATTGCCGAAAACCTGTTGCGCGACCTTGGCTCGGTCGCATCGAAAGTGAGCTGAACCAATGGCCTTCACACGCGATCTATTTGCTGCGGGAGACCCGACATGAACGCCCCCATCAAGTTCTACCAAACCGGCACCTTCACTGTCGGCAACCGCCTGCTCACGCCTGAGCAGCGCAGCGTGCAGTCGAGCGAGGCGCGCAGCAACTCACTCAACTCCGGCCACCGTGCCTGCCAGGGTTGCGGCGAGGCATTGGGTGCGCGCTATGTGGTGGATGCGGCCATGCGCGCCACCGGCAACCAGCTGATGGCCGCCAACGCTACCGGCTGTCTGGAAGTGTTCAGCACGCCATACCCCGAAACGTCCTGGCAGTTGCCGTGGATTCATTCGCTTTTTGGCAACGCCGCGGCGGTGGGCACCGGCATTGCCGCAGCGCTCAAGGTCAAGGCAAGAAAACAGGCCGCAGCCCGGGGTTTGGCGGATGCCGGCAACGCCTTGAGCGATGTGCGCGTGATTGCACAGGGCGGTGACGGTGGCACCACCGACATCGGCTTCGGTTGCCTCTCCGGCATGTTTGAGCGCAATGACGATGTGCTCTACATCTGCTACGACAACGAGGCCTACATGAACACCGGCGTGCAGCGCAGCTCGGCCACACCCATGGGCGCACGCACCGCCACCACCATGGCGGTCGGCGCCCACCCCGGCGCGCCGCAGGGGCAGGGCAAGAACCTGCCGCTGATTGCCATGGCCCATGAGATTCCCTATGTGGCTACCGCCACCGTGGCCGATTTGCGGGACCTCGAAGCCAAAGTGGAAAAGGCCATGTCGATTCGCGGTGCGCGTTATCTGCATGTGCTGGTGCCGTGCCCGCTGGGCTGGGGTGCGGCCAGCCACGACACCATCAAACTGGCGCGGTTGGCGCGCGAGACCGGCATTTTCCCGGTACTGGAGGCCGAGCGCGGCGAGGTGACGGCGGTCACCAAAATCCGTCACCGCGTGCCGGTCGAGCAATACCTCCAGCCACAAAAGCGTTTTGCCCATCTGTTTGGCACACCGGGCGATGCTGCGATGCTGGCGCAGATCCAAGCCGAAGCGGACCGCAACATCCGCCGCTTCCATCTCATGGACACCGAGGCCTGACCATGGAAAAACCCTTTGCCATCACACTCGACCCCGGCTCGTCGCTGGCCAACAAAACCGGTTCGTGGCGGACCGAGCGTCCGGTCTATGCAGACCGTCTGCCGCCATGCAACGCGCAGTGCCCGGCGGGCGAAGACATTCAGGGCTGGCTGTTTCATGCCGAGAGTGGCAACTATTTGGAAGCCTGGCAACACCTGACGCGCGACAACCCGTTCCCCGCCATCATGGGCCGCGTGTGCTACCACTCCTGCGAAGGCAAGTGCAACCGCGGGCAACTCGATGCGCCGGTGGGCATCAACTCGGTGGAGCGCTTCCTGGGCGATGAAGCACTCAGGCAAGGCTGGCAATTTGCCGCGCCAACCGTTGAGACCGGCAAACATGTGCTGGTGGTGGGGGCGGGGCCTTCGGGCATGTCGGCGGCCTACCATTTGCGCCGCCTGGGCCACCGCGTGACTGTGAAAGAGGCAGGGCCGCTGATGGGCGGCATGATGCGCTTCGGCATTCCGCAATACCGCCTGCCGCGCGAAGTGCTGGAGGCCGAAATGCAGCGCATCGTAGCCATGGGAGTGACGGTGCAACTGGGCACCAAGGTGGACAACATGGCGGCCACCATGGCCGCCGGACCATTTGACGCCGCCTTCCTGGCGGTGGGGGCACACATTGCCAAGCGCGCATTTATTCCGGCCAAAGACTCGTCGCGCATTTTGGATGCGGTGTCGGTGCTGCGCTCCATGGAGGGCGAAGACAAACCCATGCTGGGGCGGCGCGTGGTGGTGTATGGCGGCGGCAACACGGCCATTGACGTGGCCCGCACGGCCAAACGCCTGGGCGCAACCGAGGCCATCATCGTCTACCGGCGCAACCGCGAGAAGATGCCCGCGCATGACTTTGAGGTGGAAGAAGCGCTGCAGGAAGGCGTGATGGTCAAGTGGTTGTCCACCATCAAGCAGGCCGATGGCGGCACGCTCACTGTAGAAAGAATGGTGCTCGACGAGAAGGGCAATCCGCAACCAACGGGTGAGTTTGAAAGCCTGGAGGCCGACTCACTGGTGCTGGCATTGGGGCAGGACGTTGATCTTTCCTTGCTGAGCCGCGTGGAAGGGTTGGTGGTGGACGACGGCGTGGTGCAGGTGGACCCCGTCACCATGATGACGGGTCATGCCGGCTTGTTTGCCGGTGGCGACATGGTGCCGGCCGAGCGCAACGTGACGATTGCCGTGGGGCATGGCAAGAAGGCGGCGCGCAACATCGACGCCTGGTTGCGTGGCCAAACCATTGCGCCCACGACCAAGCATGCGCCTGCCAGCTTTGAGCGGATCAATGGCTGGTATTACAGCGATGCGCCCAAGACCGTGCGCCCCCAACTCGAACTTGCCCGGCGCACCAGCAGCTTTGATGAAGTGCAGGGCGGGCTGACCGAAAGCAATGCCTTGTTTGAAGCGCGCCGGTGTCTGTCGTGTGGCAACTGTTTTGAGTGCGACAACTGCTACGGCGTGTGCCCGGATAACGCCGTGATCAAGCTGGGGCCGGGGAAGCGCTTTGCGATCAACTACGACTACTGCAAAGGCTGTGGCATCTGTGTACAGGAGTGCCCGTGCGGTGCCATCGATATGGTGCCGGAGGCAAGCTGAGCAGCGGCGTTGCTGCTGTTAATCCGAACCCAGATTCAGGCGGGTATCTTCGTAGGCGCGGTCGTACTGGCGTGCCAGCGCATGCCACTCGATGCGGCCGAGCCGGCCTTCCATGATGCGTACTTCGCAGCCCGCCAGCGGGGCCGGTTGGGTGGTCTCGCTGGCCCGGGCGTCCGGTGGTGTGCCCAGGTTGACGCGATGGAGGCGATTGGTCGGGACCTTGAAGGTTCTTTGTATCGGTTGCATGGCCAGCTTCCCTGTTGAAATGATGCGTTAGTTGGGCATGGGTATGCTGTCTTCGAACGCTTCGGTGAAGTCATAGACCAGCACGGAGTCGCTCCAGGCCGACTCCGCGGCTGCGCCTTCAAGTTCGATCACTTCGCCATCGGCCGGGGGAATCGACACGATCCAGTCGGGCGCAGAAGGGCTCGGTGCGAGGTGGCTCAGGCGCACGGGGATTGCGCGCTTCTTGCCAGGGTCAAAGGTGCGTTGAATGGGATGCATGGTCAACTTTCTGCATGTCTGTGGATGACCGCATTGAAAGTCAGGGACATTTCGGCGTCAAACACGCCCAAAAAATGAAGAATTGGCTTCAATTTCAAAGCCCTGTGGGCGCCGTGCGCAGGGCGCTTTGGGCAGAGGCCTGTGGCCGCTAATTTCCTTCCAGGGCGTTGGCGACGGCGACGTAAAAGTCTTCGGGCATGACGGGCTTGGAAATAAAGCCTGTCATGCCGGCTGCGCGGCAGCGCATGCGGTCTTCATTGAATGCATTGCCGGTCATGGCTACCACCGGCACCGCTGCGCAACCGTCAAGCATGCGAATGCGGCGCGTGGCCTCCAGGCCGTCCATGCGGGGCATTTGCATATCCATCAATATCAATGGGTAGATGTAGCGCCCAGCCATGCGGACCGCCTCCACGCCATCCTGGGCAACTTCCACCACCAGGCCAACGTCTTCCAGCATGATGGTCGCCACTTCCTGGTTGACCGCATCATCTTCCGCCACCAGCACCCGGGTGCCTTTGTATTTGCTGCGCAGCAACGCCTCGGCCCGCGCACTGTCGGAGGCGTTCACCACAGCAGCGGGGGCCTCTGCTTTGCCCAGTCTGGCGGTAAACCAGAACGTGCTTCCTTCGCCGAGGACACTGCTGCACCCCGCTGCGCCGCCCATCAGTTCTGCAAAGGCTTTGGTGATGGCCAGTCCAAGCCCGGTGCCGCCAAACTTGCGCGTGGTGGTCGCGTCGGCTTGTTCGAAACTGCCAAACATGCGTGGCAATACGTCGGCTGGAATGCCGACTCCCGTGTCGGTCACTTCAAATCGCAGCAACACATCGTTATCTGTTTCTGTCTCGCACCACACCCGAATGGTGACGGTGCCTTGCGCAGTAAATTTGATGGCATTGCTGACGTAGTTGAGCAAGGCCTGCTGCAGCCGCGTCTGGTCGCCCAGGCAGTAGTGGGGCGCGTCCAGTGCCTCCAGCCGCAGGGTCAGGCCCTTCTCGGTCGCACGGTCTCCCAGCAACACCAACGTGTTGCGCGTCAGGTCTTCTATGGCAAAGGGCGCCACATCGAGCTGGAACTTGCCCGCCTCAATTTTGGAGAGGTCCAGGATCGCATCCAGAATTCCCAGCAGGTGCCGAGCGGCCGTGGTGATCTGGTCGAGCTTCTGGCTTTGTTTGGGGTCTGCACCGTGGCGCTTGAGAATGCCCGTCAAACCGACGATGGCATTCATGGGGGTGCGGATTTCATGGCTCATGTTGGCAATGAATGCACTCTTGGCTACGTTGGCCGACTCGGCCTCTTCCTTGGCCCGCTCAAGCTCCATGGTGCGGGACTTGACCAGCGCTTCCAGGTTTTTCTTGTGTTCTTCCAGCTCGATTTCGTACTCTTTGCGCTCGGTGATGTCCTGGATGGTTCCAATCAGCTGCGCGGGCTCTCCAGCGTCATCAAATATCAGTTCGCCATTGGCGGCAACCCAGCGGCGCACGCCGTCCACTGGACGGATGATCTGGTAATCCATGCGGAACTCGGTGCGGTCACGGGCGACAGCAAGGTAGTGCTCCAGCGCGGCTTGCCGGTATTCCGGCGCCAGGATTTCGTTCCAGTGCGGGATGTCGTGCGGGAAACTTTCATCGATACCGAAGATGGCGTCCAGAACCTGACTGCTTTGCCACTTGCCGGTTTTCAGATCGGTGGCGTAACTGCCAAACCTGGCAATGTCTTGCGCCTTGCGCCGCATCACTTCGCTCAAGCGGAGTTGCTCTTCCTGTTGAATACGGTCGGTAATGTCGATGGCCGTCCACATGCCGGTGCCACTGACGTTGTCCAGCAAGATACCGCTGAGCGATGCCCACACCCGGCTACCGTCTTTTCGGGCAAGTTGCACCTGTGAGCGGTACACACGGTTCTGGCTCATGAGTGGCGTGGCGGTTTGGTTGATCTCCGAAAAAATGGCCTCACTGGGGAACAGCTCGCGGGAATGCATGCCCAGCATTTCATCCTTCTCGTACCCCAGCATTTTTTGGAGCGCGGTGTTGTGCCAAATGATGCGGTGCTTTTGAACCTTGGCCAATGCTGCCAGCTCATTCTCCAGCATGGCTTTTTGTTCGCGTTCTATGGCCTGCTTGTTCTCCACATATTCCCGGTTGAGGATGGCGCTCATCACCAGCACCAAACCCAGAAAACAGAAGGGCCCCAGTTGAATGAAGTCGATAACCTGCAAGCGGACCAGCATCCCCTGCCAGGTCCCAATGGCGCCGATGGACACCGCTACCAAAATCGCCCAGCTCTGGCTGCTGTGCTTGGCGCGGAAGTGAGACACCGCCGCGTAAAACATGAAAATGAAAGACACAAACAGCGTTGCCGTTCCAACCAGGAACCAGGGCGTGGACGGGCCTACGCCCAGACTGATTACTTCGCCCCAAGGCAGGGTCATGAACTTGATGCGTTCCAGCGACTTGTGCTGAATGGTTTGCTCACCCAGTGCGTTGGCGGTGACCGCCGCCGCATACATGAGCGTTATCGGGTACAGCAACCAGCGGGGTTTGATGCCGGTGTAGATGGCCACAAACCAGGTCTGTGTGAGGTAGGTCAGGGCGCCAAAGCCAACGCTCCAGCGCAGGGCGGCCAGATACGCTTCCGGGCCAGTTGCCTTGCCGGCGATGGCACTGGCCACGCCCAGGCAGCCCGTGGTGAGGCAAACCGCCGCAAACGAAATGTGAACCGGATTGTGTGGTCGGCGCAAACCCACCACCAGATGCATGGCAAATGCATACAGGCACACGCCCAGAAGCAAATAACTCAGCCCGAGTGTGAGGTCATGCATGGGAGTAGGCAGCTAATGGGGTGGTGCAAGTGCGCGTCATTTATCCGGGCCCGTTGTCTCTGGCATTGCAAATGATTTTACGGAGCAGGTCAAGAAAATGGCTGTCCGGAAGGTCTTTCAAGGCCTCAAAGCCAAGCAATATTCGCATGGGAAATGCCGGCCGGCATGGACGGCCTGTGACGCCACCTGCAGCACGCACTGCGTGCATGGCATGCATGGCCTATTTCCCTTGGACGGCAACACGGAGCCGTCGCTGGTGCCGCTTTGCGCAAACGGTTGGTTTTCCCGTTCAGCGTTTTTTCGCGGGCTTGGCGGTCTTTTTCTGCGCCGGGAATAGCGCTGCATGCAACTCGACCAGCGCCAGCGTGAGCCGGTGTTTGGGGTCCAGATAAACCATGGGCAGTGACTGCTCGTGCGATTCGCGGATACGCACGCTGGAGGGCAAATAGGGCTGCAATACCGGCAAGCCTTCGGTGACCAGTTCGCCCACGATGCGTTGCGGCAGATTGGCACGGGGCTGGAACTGATTGACCACAATCCCTTTGACTTCGAGGTCGGGGTTGTGGTCCGCCTTGATCTCGGCCACGTTGTCCAGCAGCGTGTACAGCGCCTTGCGCGAAAACTCGTCGCAGTCAAACGGAATCAGGCAGCCGCTGGCGCCAATCAGTGCCGAGCGCGTGTAAAAGTTCAGTGCCGGCGGGGTGTCGATGTAAATGCGGTCGTAACGTTCGGCTAGTTGTTCCAGGGCTTCGCGCAGCTTGTAAATTTTCTGGCGTGACTCCAGTTTGGTTTGCAATTCGTTGAGCTCGCTGTGGGCCGCCATCAGGTGCAGCTTGTCAAACGGCGTGGCAACAACAAAGTCCGTGGCGTTCAGTGGCTTGAAGCTGTAGCTCAGGCAGAACTCAAAAAAGCCGCCCACATTGGCCTGGTCATCCGACGCGGACTTGCCCATGAGATAGCTGCTGGAGTTGCCTTGCGGGTCCAGGTCAATGACGAGGGTGCGCAGGCCCTGGCTGGCGCTGATGGCAGCGAGGTTGCAAGTGATGGTGGACTTGCCGACGCCCCCCTTTTGATTAAAAACGACCAGCGCCATACTGCATGTCCCTTGCTGTGTGTGAAGATGAAAATCCGACGCGCGAGTTTAAGGCACGCCCGTTGTCGCCCGGTCCGCTAAGCTGTGGGGCAATCTCGCAAACCGTTATGACAACTACCCATCCCTCCTTGTTGCGTGTCGCGTTGCTGGCCACCGTGGCCATGGTCGCATTCGCCGGCAATTCGCTGCTGTGCCGATTGGCCCTCAAGGGCGGCACAGTGGATGCCGCTACCTTTACCGCTGTGCGCCTGGTGTCGGGCGCGTTGGTGCTGGCACTGATCGTGCGCTTGCGCAGCGGCAGGTTCTCGCCAAGTGGCGACTGGCTCTCCGCGCTGGCATTGTTTGTCTACGCCGCCGGTTTTTCCTGGGCCTATCTGCAGCTCACGGCCGCTACCGGGGCGCTGCTGCTGTTTGGCGCGGTGCAGGTCACGATGATTGCATTTGGCCTGTGGCGTGGAGAGCGGCTGCGGGCCGTGCAGTGGTTGGGCTTTCTGGCCGCCTGCGTTGGGCTGGTGGAAATGTTGCTGCCGGGGCTGGCTTCGCCGCCCATTCAGGCATCGCTTTTCATGGTGGCCGCGGGTGTGGCGTGGGGGGCGTATTCGCTGCGCGGGCGTGGCAAAGGCGATCCGACGGCTGTCACGGCGGGCAACTTCTGGCGTGCGGCGGTGCCGGCGGCGGCCTTGTGCGCGTTGTCTGGCAGCACGGTGCATATCGAGCCTGCCGGCATGGCGTACGCGCTGGCCTCGGGGGCATTGGCGTCCGGCCTGGGTTATTCCATCTGGTACACCGCGATTCGCAGTTTGTCGCCCGCCACTGCGGCATCGGTGCAACTGACGGTGCCCGCGCTGGCGGCGTTGGGTGCAGTGCTGTTTCTGGGTGAACCCATCACGCTGCGTCTGGCCATTACCTCCTTGATTATTCTGGGCGGTGTGGCGCTGGTAATACAGGGAAAGGCCAAGACATGACCCGCAACCATCTGAATCGCCGGGGCGCCCTGCGCTATGTGAGTGCCGCTGTCGGGCTGGCCGGTCTGGCGCGCATGGTGCAAGCCGCTACGGTGGTGCCCGACAGCGCCAGCAAGCCCATGCCCAGCGTGTTTATCGGCCATGGCAGCCCCATGAACGCCCTGCAGGACAACGCTTTCACGCGCCGCCTGCGCCAATGGGGACTGGCCATCGGTCGGCCGCGCGCCATCCTGATGGTGTCGGCGCATTGGCTCACCCGCGGCACCACCGAGTTGGCGGTGGTGAGCAAGCCGCAAACCATTCACGACTTCGGCGGGTTTCCGCGCGAACTGCAGGCCATGCAATACCCTGCGCCCGGGTCGCCCTTGTTTGCACAGCAGGCGATTGCGGCGCTGAAGTCATTCAACGCGCAGCCCAGTCAGGCCTGGGGGCTGGACCATGGCGCGTGGACGGTTTTGCACCACTTGTTTCCCCAGGCGGATGTGCCGGTTTTTCAAGTCTCGATCGACTATGCACAGGGCGGCGCGTACCACCTGGCGTTGGGGCGCGAACTGGCGGCTCTGCGGCAGATGGGCGTATTGGTCGCAGCCAGTGGCAACGTGGTGCACAACCTGCGCGCCACCGAAAACACGGACCTGACCAGCGCCATGGCCAGCAAGCCGTGGGCGCAGGCCTTTGACGATGCCGTCAAGAAGGCGTTAACGGCGGGTTCCGCCGAAGCGCTGGCGGACTACCGCAGCCTGGATGCGTCGGCTGCAATGGCAGCGCCCACGCCGGACCATTACTGGCCCTTGCTGTACGCGCTGGGCGCATCCCTTGCGGGTGAGCGGCCGACCTATGTGTTTGAAGGGTTCCAGAACGGAACCATCAGCATGCGCTGTGTGCAGTGGGGCGCGTGAGGCCCCACCGCTCCGGGACTAGGGTCAGTCGGCCTTGACGGCGAGGATGGGGCAGGCAACGGTCATCCGGATTTCCTGTGCCATGCTGCCCATGGTGGGCTATACAACATCCACACCGATTGTTTGTACCAGCAATACTTCATCGCCGCTACTGAGGCCCGTTAGGTGAACTTTTACACCGATGCGCAAATTGCTCAGCGAGCCAGTCTGAACGGTGGCTGTTGAAGCATCACACTTTTGACCCCGAACTGTAAAGTCACTTGAGCTGTTGAACGCCTCGACTGTTCCGGTAATGTCAACGGTCATCGCGTTATTTGTCGTCTGTATTTGTATCTCTTGCGCGGTCAAAATACCGCCGCTCATGGTGCCGGAGATTTTAAGTAGGGTCCCGGTTGCAATGGTCTGATTGTTTCCGCTGCGACTGGCGCTACCCGCGTCCACGGGGATGGTCCCCAATACAAAGTGATTTCCATCGGTGACGCTTGTGACGGCTCCTTCGATCTCTATTTTCCCGGTCAGTGAAAGCTGTCTTTCGGCACCAATAGCAGTGGCACTGCTATTGTTTAATATTCCATTGACGAGAGCCGTTTCGACGCGAATCAATTGTCCGTTGGAGAATTCCGTTAATGGCGTGATGCCAAGTGACATGCCATTTAGTGTGCTTGCACCCGGCCTATAAATTCCTGTTGCCACATTCGGCCCTACAGCCGAATTGCCCAGGTATTTCACTCGTGTTGCGAGCCAGTTGGTACCGTCTGCACTGATTTGAATGCCCCAAACCGTAACGAACATACCTGATGCCAGGGTCGCAAGTCCTGTGATGCCTTCGTACGTGGTGGACACGTCGGTCGTGAACTGCATGTTGTGTATCTGAAATGCTGCGGAGCCACTTGTGGGGGGGCGTTGCAATACGCCACTGGCGATAGACCACACATCAATTCGATTGGCTGTGCCAGTCGCGGTTGCCGAATCCACTGAGCCGTTGATCGTTGCAACCATGCCAATGCGTAGATCCGTGCTGCTGGAAAGTGAGCCATTCAAATAGGTGGCGGCTGTTCGATCGTCAAATTTTGTGCCGTTGACAATGACGCTGCCAAACCCGGAGATGGTTCCCTGCACCCCGGCGCCGGTGCCGCCGGTCCCTGGAAGGGAGCTGCTCTGACTACCGCCACCTCCACCGCAACTGGCCAATGTCGCGGCGCCGGCCAGAAGCCAGTGACGCCGGTTAAGTTTAAGACTGGAATATTGCTGCATCTCTATTTCCCTCGGCGTCGCTTTGGCTCGTCAGGCTTTGGTTCGGCACCTGGATGGCTTGAATTTCCCTGGTCCTGCTCATAAAAATAGACGCCAAATCGCACACGATGGCCCTGGTACGGTGAGTTCTTGCTACGCGCCTCAGCCATGGTTGCCGCGGCCAAGAATTTCTGTAACACGGAGGCCCACTGCTGCCTCGCAAAGTGCTGGAGTTCCGTCGCCTGATCCGAAGACAGCCCTTCGCTAAAGGCACTTTGCTCCAACATCGCTCCTGATAACCGCTTGGGTGCCACGTTGTGAACCGCAGCGCTTAAGTGATCGCCCACGCCCTCGCCCAAGAAGCCGAACTGCTCTGGCAGGCCGGCCCGCGGAACATAAGCCTGGTCGACGAGGGCGACTTGACCTTGTGGAAGTAGGGTGACTGCCTCGAGACGCAATAGTTCATCGAGAACCGCCCTTGCGCTGACATCCCGGCTGACTTCCGACACCAAAGTTGGGAAGTCTGGTTCCCCGTGGTTTGCCGCTTTGGGGCTCTTTGCCAAGGTGCGAGGCGTTTGATCGATGTTCAGGTAGCGCGGATCACTGATCCAGCGCGCAATGACCGCCGACGGCACGGTGATGCCTTGCTTGACCTTTCGTTGGCTGTTTTGCGTGGTTCGCAGACGCTTGACGTCCTTGCGGTGCACTCCGGTAAGTATGGATACCCGCGTATCAGAGACATCGCGGCCTTCCACGCCATAGCGTTCCACGGCCTCTTGCACCATGGCTTCCTTAAGCAGTTCTGTTGCCTGCACCAGTTGCAACCCGTGGTCGATCATTAACCGAACAAGCGGTCGCAGCACGCGAACCACTGATTGCTCGGCGGGCGAATGCTCTTCAGGGCTGCGGTCGGGTGGAGTCTGGCTCATAGGGGAAGCTTATCTGAGCGAGGGAAGAAAGTACGTGACGTGATCAGCAAAGCTGTGCGAATTGGGTTATATTTACGGGAAATTATCCCATAAAACATAAAAAACGCAATGAGCTACGCAGCTTCGAACCCAGAAAAAAAGCGCAATGAAGGCGGTTGCAAGCCGCTGCCATTCCAGTCCACACAGAGAGGTGCCGGGGCGTGGACATCAACTTTCTGACGCTTGCCGACGGTGTCTGGACTTATCAAGACAAAGACCAGCCGTTGTTGCTGGCCGACTGTCAGACTTTGCTCAAATGGGATTTGTCCCGGTTTGATCGCTGGCTCTTCGACAGCAACAACTGGAGCATGTACACCCGTCGCAGGCAGTCTCTTATTGCGCTGCGCACGGGCTTGGTTGCAGCTTGGCGCTGCAATGCAAACAGTTTCGCCACAAGAGACCTCTTGATTGCTGATTTCTGCGTACAAGTTTGGGCGAAGTCGCGATCGCAGGAGTTTCGGGATGTACCCGAGATTCAGGAAATGAGGTGCGCGTACCGGATAGCGAAAACGGTCCGACTGCGGCTGTTATCCAAAGTGCAGAGCCAAACTGTCCTGCAACCAAAGAAACCAAATCCAAACATCCGTTTAATGCCCCATGCGCTCATGCTGGGAAATAACAATACCTATGTCGATTAGTTGACCGAATATGAAATTAATATGAAAAAAGAATCAGATGCATTGCTTGCTTTAGTCGCCCGCCAAACCCATCGCATTGCCCAAAAGGCATCGCTCACCATGATGGTCGCCGTGGGTTTAATATCGAGTCAGATCAGGGATTTTCAGTACATCACAATACCGGATGGCCTGATTTTGATTTCCATATTGGGTGTGGTGGTTTACTTTCTGGCAAATCGCTTTTTGCAACCAGTTCTCAGAAAAAGAAATGACTGGCATGAGGAAGCTTATTGGCCAGCTATTGATCTCGAGGTCAAAAATTGAAGTGCTAAAGCCATGGCGGAACAGCCCATTCAAGTTGTGCAATTTGGCGGAGTGAATTAATGAAAAATATAGCAACGTCAGGTCTAGGGGGCTCCGCACAACAGGCGGGAAGATCAAAAACAATTGGAAAAAATACTGGGCGGACTACAATGGAAATGACGCCGGAAATCCATGGCAAACCCAATCAGTCCATTGATGTGGTGGAGTTGGATGGTGAACGGGCCATGACCGAATGGCAAGATGCGCTTGAGAAGCAAGAGTTTGCAGATTCAGTCATATTTGCCATTGATTGCCTGGTTAAAGATCGGAAAATATAGGAAGATGAGATAATGGCTTACTTGTTGCCAATATATTTTCCTCAACTATCTTGTTGATAATCTTATGGTTAAATGCCGCCGCTCTTGAATTGTAAGAATATGCAAAAATATTAATACAATTTATTTGTAGGGCGGATCGTTAAAACCAAGTCACTTCAGAGGGCGGCAACCGCCCAATGACAGCATTGAGGATGTGTTTGAAGGGTTCCAGAACGGAACCATCAGCATGCGCTGTGTGCAGTGGGGCGCGTGAGGCCCCACCGCTCCGGGACTAGGGTCAGTCGGCCTTGACGGCGAGGATGGGGCAGGCAACGGTCATCAGGATTTCCTGAGCCATGCTGCCCATGATGAGCTTGCCCACCGCGCTGCGCTTGCGCAGCCCGATGACCAACATGCTGGCGTTTTGCAGAGCGACCAGGTCTTGCAGCTCTTCGACTGCATTTTTGCCGCGCACGAATTGCTTGAATTCAGCGGTGATGCCGGACACCGACAGCAACTGTTCTACGCGTTCCACATCCTGCGCATCCGCGCGGGATGGATCCTCGCCGCCGCCGCCGGGTGTGGCGTTCACCACGATCAGGGCTTCATTGCGTTCTTTGGCCAGTTCAATGCCCTTGTCGAGCGCGGCGTGGCCTTCGGGACGGGGAACGTAGGCAACGATGATGGTCATATGCGTGACTCCTTGGTTTTGTGACTGAGATCAATTCCGATATTAGTGCGTGGCAGGCTGCGTGTTTCTGCGCTAGATCAGTATTTAAGGTGGGCAAGTGGGGGCATGGGTCATTTGCGCGCCAGATACACGCCCCACACGGTCAGCGCCATTCCGGGCAATGCCAGCCCGGACACGGTGTTGCCAAACAAGGCCCAGGCAAACAGTGCCGTACAGGGCGGCACCAGATAAAACAGGCTGGCCACGTTGACGGCGTCGCTGCGCCGGATCAGCCAGTTCAGCAAGCTCACGGCGCCAATCGACAACACCAGCACCAGCCAGCCCAGCGCAAAGTACAGCTCGCCGGTCCATTGAATGGGCGCGTGCTCGAAAGCCAGCGCCAGTGCACCGGTCACCAGCGTAGTCGGCAAAAACTGCGCCACCGCACCGGTGCGCCAGTCAAACGACGGGCAAAACTTCTTCTGGTACAGCGTGCCGGCGGTAATGGCCACCAGCGCCACCACCACGGGAATGAGCGCCGACGGCCCGAACTCCTGCCCGAGCTTGTTGGACAGCACCAGGGCCACGCCGACCAGGCCCATGAGCAACCCGGTCCATTGCCGCATGCTCACCTGCGCTCCCAGAAAGTAGCCTGCGCCAATCGCAGTGAGCAGGGGCTGCAAGCCCACCACCAAGCTGGCCACGCCAGCGGGCAGCCCCAGCGAGATGGCGACAAAAACACCGCCGAGGTACAAGCCATGCAACAGCAGGCCGGCCATGCCGATATGCAGCCATTCGCGGGCATTGCGTGGCCACGGAGCCCGGCTGACCAGCGCAATCACCAACATGCACAGCAGGACGACCACGTAGCGGATTTCCAGAAACGTCAGGGGTTGGATGTGGGGCAACCCCAGGCGCGCACCAATGAATCCGGTGGACCAGAGCACCACAAACACAAAGGGGAAAAAACGGGTGGCGCGTGAGGGCATGGGTCGGGGCGGGTGGGGCGCTGGTTGCGCCGGGGGTGTGCGGTAATGGTCGGTGGGGAGCACAGCATACAGGGCGCTGCCTTTTCCCGTTGCGCGCTCAGTCTTGCCGGTGACACCGATAATTGGAGGGCATTAGAAAGGACCTGGTGATGGCCGCGATTCAATTTCCGACTTTGTTTGTTTCCCATGGCGGTGGCCCCTGGCCTTTTGTGGACGGCATGCGCGAAATGTTTGCCAAGACGGCAGCCGAATTCAAGGCATTGCCCCAGAGCCTGCCCGCCAAACCCACAGCGGTGCTGGTGATCACCGGACACTGGGAGGCGGCGCAGTTCAGTGTGTCCACCTCCGAACGCCCACCCATGGATTACGACTACTACGGCTTTCCGGAGCACACCTATCACCTGCAGTACCCGGCGCCGGGCTCACCCGCATTGGCAGCGCGGGTGACGGCCTTGCTGGCCGCTGGTGGCGTGGATTGCAAGCAGGACCCGCAGCGCGGCTATGACCACGGTACGTTTGTTCCGCTGGGCCTGATGTACCCCGGGGCCGATGTGCCGATCGTGCTGCTGTCCATGAAGTCCGGATATGACGCTGCCGAGCACCTGCGCGTGGGCCAGATGCTGGCACCGTTGCGGGAAGAGGGCGTGCTGATTGTGGGGAGCGGCCTGACGTACCACAACATGCGCGGCTTTGGTAACCCGGCCTCCACGCCGGTGGCCTCGGCGTTTGAAAACTATCTGAACGATGCGGTGACGCAGCCCGACGCTGCGGTGCGCAACCGCATGCTGGTGGACTGGCAAAGCGCGCCCTATGCCCGCCAGGCGCATCCGCGCGAGGACCATTTGATTCCACTGATGGTGGTCGCCGGTGCGGCGGGCGCCGACCGGGGTGCGCGCATTTTTGTGGACCACGTCATGAGCGTGGCAATGGCGTCTTACCGTTTTGGCTGAAGACTGCGCCGGCATGTAGCGCAGGTGCGGCATCCGGCCGGGTCAGCCAAGCGCGTCGTTCACCTGTTCGTTGAATTCAGCCAGGCTGACGGCTGCATTCAACTCGCGTGGCAACGCGTCGCGCGCCGAAAACACGCCCAGTATTTTTCCTTCGTGCGTGATGACCGGCAGGTTGCGAAAGCCGCGCTCGATCATGATCAGCACCGCATCGGTCACCTTGGTCTCGGGCGGCACCACGTGCGGGCTGCGTGTCATCACCGCCGACGCTGGCGTGGTGGCCGGATCCAGCCCTTTGGCGATCACGCGTGTCATCAGATCGCGCTCGGTGACGATGCCTTGCAGGGTGTTGGTGGCGTCAATGATGAGCACGCTGCCGCAGTTGGCACGCGTCATGACACAGGCCGCGTCATACAGGCTGGCGTTGGGGCCCACGCTGATCACGTGGCGCTGTGACATCGATTGGAAGACGGTACGTTCGGGCATGGCGGGCCTCCGGTGCAGTTCGGGGTGGGTCGGTTGAAGTTAGCGCAAGGACGCGTTGATTTTGTCCAGCGCTTTGCTGCCGGGGCACAGCTCGGGCGCATTGAAACTGTTGAGCGGATGCTCGCTGGTGTTCATTGCCGTGTGCAGGTCGGTGGCCAGCGGGTCCATGTACAAAAGACCGGTTACCACTTCGCCACGGGCGGAGTGTTGCTGCATGTAGTTCATGGCCACCGTGCGGTCCGTGGGGTCGTAGTCGGCAGCGAGTTTGCGCAGGCGCAGGATGCTGCCATCGTGCTGCGCAACATCGACCACTTCGCCGGGCGCGTAGCTGGTGGTGATTTCCTCGCCGGGCACCATGAAGTCGATGCGGCTCACGGCCTCGTTGTGCTGGCGCACGTAGTCGTAACTCTTGGTGCTGCCGCCGTGGTTGTTGAAGGTCACGCAGGGGCTGATCACGTCAATGAAGGCCGCGCCCCCGTGGGCGATGGCGCCCTTGATCAGCGGAATCAGTTGCGCCTTGTCACCGCTGAAGCTGCGCGCCACGTAGGTCGCACCCAACTGCAGTGCAATGCCCACCAGGTCCACCGGGCTGTCGCTGTTGATCACGCCTTTCTTGCTCTTGGAGCCGCGGTCAGCGGTGGCCGAGAACTGGCCTTTGGTCAGGCCATAGACGCCGTTGTTTTCAACGATGTAGGCCATGCGCACGCCACGCCGCATGGCGTTGGCAAACTGGCCCAGACCGATGGAGGCGGAGTCGCCGTCGCCGGACACGCCCAGGTACAGCAAGTCCCGGTTGGCCATGTTGGCACCGGTCAGCACCGATGGCATGCGTCCGTGCACGGTGTTGAAGCCGTGCGAGGCACCCAGAAAGTAGTCGGGCGTCTTGGAGCTGCAACCGATGCCCGAGAGCTTGGCCACGCGGTGCGGCTCAATGTCGAGTTCCCAGCAGGCCTGAATGATGGCGGCCGAAATCGAGTCGTGTCCGCAACCCGCGCACAGGGTGCTGATGCGGCCCTCGTAATCGCGGCGGGTGTAGCCGACCTTGTTGGTATGCAGCGTGGGGTGGTGCAGACGGGGTTTGGCAATATAGGTCATACGGTCTCCTTCTGCTTCTTGCTTTGGGCTTCCATGCGCTTGGCAATGGCGCTGGCGATAAAGCGCGCCGTGATGGGCGTGCCGTCGTAGTGCAGCACGCGCGGCAGCTTGGCCGGATCAAAGTCGAGTTCGTTCACGATCAGCGAGTGCATCTGGCCGTCGCGGTTCTGCTCCACCACAAACACGGTGTCGTGCGACGCAATGAACTCCTGCACCGAATCGGGGAAAGGAAAGGCACACAGGCGCATCGCGTCCAGATGCAGGCCTTGCGTCTCCAGCACGTCCAGTGCCTCGCGCATGGCGGGGCTGGTGGAGCCGAAATAGATCACGCCGTACCGGGTGGGTTGTGCGGCCTTGCGCACGATGGGCTGGGGCACCAGGGTGGCCGCTGTCTTGAACTTGCGTAGCAAGCGCTCCATGTTGTAGATGTAGTCCGGGCCGCGCTCGGAATACATGGCGTAGGGGTTGCGGGTGGTACCGCGCGTGAAGAACGCGCCCTTGGTCGGGTGGGTGCCGGGCAGGGTACGCCAGGGAATTCCGTCGCCGTCCACGTCCTTGTAGCGGCCGAAGTCTTTGCCGGACTCCAGCTCTTCGGCGGTCATGACCTTGCCGCGGTCGTAGCCCTTGCCTTCTTCCCAGACGAAGGGTTTGCACAGGCGCTGGTTCATGCCGATGTCGAGGTCGGTCATCACAAAAATCGGCGTCTGCAGGCGGTCGGCCAAGTCGAGTGCGGCGGCCGAGTGCGTGAAGCATTCGTGCGGGTCCTGCGGGAACAGCAGCACGTGTTTGGTGTCGCCGTGCGATGCATAGGCGCAGCTCAGAATGTCGGCCTGCTGCGTGCGGGTCGGCATACCGGTGCTGGGGCCGCCACGCTGCACATTGACGATGGTCACCGGGATTTCGGCAAAGTAGGCCAGGCCGATGAACTCGGTCATCAGCGACACACCGGGACCCGAGGTGGCGGTAAAGGCGCGTGCGCCGTTCCAGCCGGCGCCGACCACCATGCCGATGGAAGCCAGCTCGTCTTCTGCCTGCACGATGGCGTAGCGGTGCTGGCCGGTGGCCGGGTCCACGCGGAATTTTTCGCAGTATTTCTGGAAGGCCTCCGGCACCGAGGTGGACGGCGTGATGGGGTACCACGCAGCCACGGTTGCGCCGCCATACACCAGGCCCAGTGCGGCTGCACTGTTGCCGTCGGTAAAAATCTGGTCGCCCACGTTGTCGGCGCGCTGCACGCGAATACCCAGCGGGAAGGCCATGTGCGTCTTGACGTAATCGCGGCCCATGTGCAGCGCCTTGATGTTGGAGTCCAGCAGGCGCTCTTTGCCTTTGTACTGCTCGGCAAACAGTTTCTCAAACACCTCGGCATCCACGCCCAGCAGCACCGACAAAGCGCCCACATAAATGATGTTCTTGAAAAGCTGGCGCTGGCGCGGGTCGGTGTAGGCGGCGTTGGCAATGTCGGTCAGCGGCACGCCAATGGTCAGCACGTCGTCGCGAAACTTGTTGGGCGGAAGCGGGCGCGTGCTGTCATAAAACAGGTAGCCACCGCTCTCGATTTCGGCAATGTCGGTGTCCCAGGTCTGGGGGTTCATGGCCACCATCATGTCCACGCCACCGCGCCGGCCGTGGTAGCCCTTTTCACATACGCGGGCTTCGTACCAGGTCGGCATGCCCTGAATGTTGCTGGGGAAGATGTTGCGCGGGCTCACCGGCACACCCATGCGCATCACAGCCTTGGCAAACAGCTCGTTGGCCGAGGCCGAGCCCGACCCGTTGACGTTGGCGAACTTGATGACGAAATCGTTAATGGCTTCTATGCGTTTCATGCGGCCTCCGCGGCGGTTTTTTGTGCATCGCGGGCGCGGGGTCCGGCCTGCGTGGTCGAGAACAGGAACTTCTGCATGTCCCACGCACCGGTGGGGCAGCGCTCGGCGCACAGGCCGCAGTGCAGGCACACGTCTTCGTCTTTCACCATCACATGGCCGGTCTTGAGCTCGCCCGAAACAAACAAGGCCTGCTCGGTGTTGGTGGCCGGCGCCTTGAGGCGGGTCCGCAAGTCGGCTTCTTCGCCGTTGCCGGTGAAGGTGATGCAGTCCATCGGGCAGATGTCCACACAGGCGTCGCACTCAATGCAGGTGTCGCGGTTGAACACGGTCTGCACATCGCAGTTCAGGCAGCGGCTGCTTTCCTTGAACGCGGTGGCCGCATCGAAGCCCAGCTCGACTTCCACCTTGATGCTGGCCAGTGCGATTTCAGCCTGTGCCCATGGCACTTTGAAGCGGGTGTCGTTGGACACGTCGTTGCGGTAGCTCCACTCGTGGATGCCCATCTTCTGGGACATCAGGTTCACGGTGGCGGCGGGGCGCTTGGCCACAATCTCGCCGTGCAGGAAGCGGTCGATCGACACCGCTGCCTCGTGGCCGTGGGCAACCGCGGTGATGATGTTTTTGGGTCCGTAGGCCGCGTCGCCGCCGAAGAACACTTTGTGGCGGGTGCTCTGGAAGGTGCCTTCGGTGAGCTTGGGCAGGCCCCACTTGTCGAACTCGATGCCGCAATCGGC
>Ga0228698_1000660_pt1 | contig 22541 bp, 19 predicted proteins | sample McNCre117_Aug_MG_FD_178015 | JGI IMG/M metagenome (GOLD analysis project Ga0228698, IMG submission 178015) | Freshwater microbial communities from McNutts Creek, Athens, Georgia, United States - 1-17_Aug_MG | ecosystem: Environmental > Aquatic > Freshwater > Creek | place: USA: Georgia...
AGGCGCTTGGCCAGCGCGAGCGAATCGTTCTCGCCGTCCACGCGCAGGAAGGCGTACATCGCCCCCGGCGGCGTCGCCAGCTCCACGCGCGGCAGCTCGCGCAGCGCGCCCACCAACGTGTCGCGGCAGTGGCGCAACCGCGCGCGCAGCGCCGGCACGGTGACGGGCGCCTGGGCCAGCGCGGCCAGGCCGGCGCGCTGCACAAACACCGGCGCGCAGGAGGTATTGAACTCGATGAGCTTGCCCAGGTGCTCCATCACCCGCGGCGGCACCACCAGGCAACCCAGGCGCCAACCGGTCATCAGGAAGCTCTTCGAGAAGCTGTGCACCACCATCAGGCGGTCCTCGGCGTCGGCCACGTCGAGGAAGCTCGGTGCGGCCTGGGCGCCCTCACCCTCCGCCGGATCGCCATCCGGGTAATACAGCCGCTCGTAGACCTCGTCGGAGACGATCCAGGTGCCGGTCGTGCGGCAGTGCGCCAGGATGCGCGCGATCTCGGCGCGCGTGAGCGTCCAGCCGGTGGGGTTGTTCGGCGAGTTCACGATCAGCACGCGCGTGGCCGGCGTGATGGCCGCCAGCAGCTCGTCCAGGTCCAGCTTCCACGCGCCCTCGCGCGGGTGCAGGCTGACGCGCTTGACCCGCGCGCCCAGGATCGCCGGCTGGGCGGTGAGGTTGGGCCAGACCGGCACCACCGCCACCACCTCGTCGCCCGCGTTCACCAGCAGCTGCTGCGCCAGCATCAGCGCACTGACGCCCGAGGAGGTGATCGCCACCCGATCGGCCCCCACCGCCGGGTGCAGGCTGGCGATGTAGTCCGCCTGCGCCGCGCGCAGCTCGGGCAGCCCGAGGTTGTGGGCGTAGAAGACCTCGCCCGCCTCGATCGACGCCACCGCGCTGCGGCAGACCGCCGCGGGCGTGGGCTCATCGCTTTCGCCGAACCAGAAGGCCAGCACATCGCTGCGCCCCAGGCCGGCATTGGCCACCTCGCGGATGCGCGAGGCCTCCAGGTCGGCAATCACACGGCGAACATCCACATCCTGCACAGCGAGCACCCCGTCGGTGGTTGGTCAGCCGATCAGTATGCCGGCATCTTGCAGCTGTGCGGCAGCTCGGTCTGCGCCGCGCTCAGGTAGCGCAGGGTGCGAAAGCCGTAGCCACTGCCCTCGACGTCAAAGCGCACGCCATCGCCGCCGGCCTTCTGCATCACGCTGACGTACAGCGGCTGGATGAACTGGTGGTCGCCCGCGCGCATCACGCCCTGGCCCAGCCCGCCGAGCGACTTGCCGTCGTAGCGCGCGCCGGTCAGCGCCTTGGCCACCGCCGTCGCATCGCTGCTCTTGGCGCGCTCGATGGCCTGCGCCAGCATCTCGACCATCACCTGCATGCGCAGCCAGGGGTAGTCGTCCTCGGGCTTCGGGAAGCGCTTGTGGAAGCCCAGCACCAGCTCATCGGAGGCCTTGCCGCCGGCGTTCGGGTGCCACTCGGCCAGCGCCACGACGCGACCCACGCCCGCCTCGCCCAGCGCGCCGGGCACGCCCAGGGCGTTGCCGTAGAAGGTGTAGAACTTGCCGTCGAAGCCCACCTCGCGCGCCGCCTTGACCAGCAGCGTCAGGTCGTTGCCCCAGTTGCCGGTCACCACCGCCTGGGCGCCGCTGGCCTTGATCTTGGTGGCGTAGGGCAGGAAGTCCTTCACCCGACCCACCGGGTGCAGCTCCTGGCCGACCACGGTGACGTCCGGGCGGCGCTGGGCGATCGCCTCCTGACTGCGGCGCACCACGTACTGGCCGAAGCTGTAGTCCTGCCCGATCAGGTAGACGCGCTTGATCGCGCTGTCCTGCGCCAGCACATCCATCAGCGCGCCCAGGCGCATGTCGGCGTGGGCGTCGAAGCGGAAGTGCCAGGGGCTGCACTTCTCGTTCGTCAGCGCCGGGTCCACCGCCGAGTAGTTCAGGAACAGGGCGCGGTGCGCGGGCTCGCGTTGGTTGTGCTTGTTCAACGCGTCGATCAGCGCGGCGGCGACCGCCGAGCTGTTGCCCTGGGCGACGAAGGCGACGTTCTGGTCCAGCGCCGACTTCAGCACCGACAGCGCCTCCTCGGCGCTGCCCTTGCTGTCCAGGCGCAGCAGTTCCAGGGCGTGCGCGCCATCGGGCAGCTTCACGCCGCCGCGGGCGTTCACGCGCTCGACCGCCCATTGCAGGTTGCGCGCCACCGCCTCGCCCGCATTTCCGAAGGCGCCGGACAGGCCCTCGATCAACCCGAGGCGGATCGGCGCCGCCGCTGGGGCGGCCGGTGCGGCCGTTGTGGCCGAGGCGAGCAGCGGCAGGCCGCAGGCCAGGGCGGCGGCCGTGAGGCGCCACGGTGAGGCGGCACGCGGCGCGGCGGCAGAGACAGACGGCGCGGGCACAGCGTGCGCAGCCGCCGGACGGCGACCAAAAGGCAGGAACTTCATGTCGGGAGGAGCGGCGTCAGCGCCATCGAGCCAGGGCGATCCGCGCGGGCGGACCCCCTCGGGGAACCGGGAGCAGGACGGGCCCACACCCCGGGGAAACCCGAAATTCTAGAAGGGCCGCCCCACCGCGGCCCCGATGGCCCTACGCCAGCCCCGGCGTCAGGCCTGCGCCAGCTCCCAGCGCGGGCGCACGTCGAAGTGGTAATCGGTGCTGGGCGTCGCCAGAGCGGCCTGCAGGCGCATCGCGCCGGCCAGGGCGATCATCGCGCCGTTGTCGGTGCACAGGTGCAGCTCGGGGTAGTGCACGCGCACGCGCCGACGCTGGCAGGCCGCGTCGAGCTGCTCGCGCAGGCGGCGGTTGGCGCCCACGCCGCCGGCCACCACCAGCCGGTCCAGCCCGCTGTCCTTGAGCGCCGCCAGCGACTTGGCCACCAGCACCTCGACGATGGCCGCCTGGGTCGAGGCGGCCAGGTCGGCCCGCGCCGCGTCGGTCAGCGCCTGGGCCGCCTCCAGCTTGAGCAGCTGGGTGCGCACCGCCGTCTTCAGCCCGGCGAAGGAGAAGTCCAGGTTGCCCGCGCGCAGCAGCGGGCGCGGCAGCGCGAAGGCGTCCGCCCGACCCTGTTCGGCCAGCCGCGCCAGTGCCGGCCCGCCCGGATAGCCCAGGCCAAGCATCTTGGCGCTCTTGTCGAAGGCCTCGCCGGCGGCGTCATCGATGGTCTCGCCGAGCAGCTCGTAGCGGCCCACGCCCTCGACGCGCATCAGCTGCGTGTGCCCGCCCGAGACCAGCAGCGCGATGAAGGGGAATTCGGGCGGGTCGGCCGACAGGAAGGGCGACAGCAGGTGCCCCTCCAGGTGGTGCACGCCCAGCACCGGCCGCTGCAGCGCCAAGCCCAGCGCGCAGGCGACGCCGCTGCCCACCAGCAGCGCACCGGCCAGCCCGGGCCCGCGGGTGAAGGCCACCACGTCCACCGCCGCCAGGCCCAGGCCCGACTGCGCGATCACCTCGCGCGCCAGCGGCACGACGCGGCGGATGTGGTCGCGCGAGGCCAGCTCCGGCACGACGCCGCCGTAGGCCTGGTGCATGTCGATCTGGCTGTGCAACGCGTGCGCCAGCAGCCGCGGCGGCGCGGCGCCCTGGGCGCCCTCGGGCAGCTCGACCAGCGCGACGCCGGTCTCGTCGCAGGAGGATTCGATGCCCAGCACCCGCAGCGGCGCGGGTCCGGCGGGCGCCACCGTTGGCTCCACCGCGTTCATCTCGCCACCGGCTGGCGATGGGCCCAGGCCCAGATCGCAACGCCTGCAGCGACCATCGGCACGCACAGCCACTGGCCCATGCTGAGGTTCAGCGCGAGCAGGCCCAGGAAGCTGTCGGGCTCGCGGAAGTACTCGGCGATGAAGCGGAAGCTGCCGTAGCCGATCAGGAAGGCGCCCGAGACGCGGCCCCAGACGAAGCCCTCACCCGCACGGGCCGCACGCGCCGCGTGGGCGGAGCGGCTGCGGCCGTAGAGCCAGAGCAGCGCGAAGAGCGTCAACCCCTCCAGCGCGAACTGGTAGAGCTGTGAGGGATGCTTGGGCAGCGGGCTGCCCGACTGCGGAAAGACCATCGCCCAGGGCAGCGAGGCGTCGGCCGCCCGGCCCCAGAGTTCGCCGTTGATGAAGTTGCCAATGCGCCCGCAAGCCAGCCCCACCGGCACGCAGGGCGCGATCAGGTCGGTGACCTCGAAGAAGCGCCGCCCCCGCATCCGCGCGAACACCGCCATGGCCACCAGCACGCCCAGCAGACCGCCGTGAAAGGCCATGCCGCCCTTCCAGACCGCGATGACCTCGGCCGGGTTGGCGAGGTAGTAGCCGGGCTTGTAGAACAGCACGTAGCCGATGCGCCCGCCCAGGATGACACCGAGCACGCCGTAGAACAGCAGGTCCTCAACGTCGCGCGCGGTCCAACCGCCGGCGGCATAGGGCGCCTGGCGGATGCGCCGCGTGGCCAGCAGGTAGAACAGCCCGAAGGCGGCGAGGTAGGTCAGGCCGTACCAGTGAACCTGGAAGAAGCCCAGGTCGAGGGCGACCGGATTGAACTGAGGGTGAACGAGCATGGCGCGCGATCATAGGCGCTCGCCGCGACGCGGCGACGCCTCAGCAGCTCAACGCCAGCGGCGCTTGTCGCCCTTGGCCTCCTCGCCCTGCGGGCCGAGCGCCTCAAGCGCCTTGCGCCGCCGGTCGCGCTGACGCGCCTTGATCTGATCCTCCTGCAGCCGGCGGGTGCGCCCACTGGCATCCGACCAGGCCCACCAGGCCAAAGCCCCCGCAAAGGGCAACAGCAAGCCCCACAGCGGCCAATCCACCACCGGGGGGATCTCGAACCAGCGCAGCAGCAGCAGAGCGACCCCGAGCAACACAAGAGGCATGGCCAATCCTGAAAATTTGATGGGTTTCAATGACAACCGGTGAGCATAGCGCCGCGTTGATGAAGCAGAGCCCGTCAGGCCGGCGTCAAGCCCGCGCCGAGAGGGCTCATTACAATGCTTCGCGCTGTTACGCGCGTCCCTGCCTGTCCCATCGACCCAACCGAAAGGAAGCCATGAAAGCCCTGTTCGCACTGATCGCCGCCGCCTTCGTCGCCGGCCCCGCCCTCGCCGCCGACGCTGGCCTGGAACTGGCCCAGAAGAAGAACTGCCTGGCTTGCCACGCCGTGGACCATAAGGTCGTTGGCCCGGCCTACCAGGACGTCGCCGCCAAGTACAAGGGCGACAAGACCGCCGAAGCCAAGCTGGCCGAAAAGGTCATCAAGGGCGGCCAGGGCGTCTGGGGCTCGGTTCCGATGCCTGCCAACAACGTGACCTCGGCCGAGGCACAGACCCTCGTCAAGTGGGTGCTGGGCCTGAAGAAGTAATTTCAGAGCCAACGGCACCGGCACGGTCGAAGGACCCCGCCGGATCGCCGCTGCCCCGCCAAGCCCCGCCGATGCGGGGCTTTTTCATGCCCCGATCCCGTCTGACGCGCGATGTCGGGATGACCTCAACATGGCCCGCCTCCTCTTCATCCACCAGAACTTTCCCGCTCAGTACGCCCACCTCGCCCCGGCGCTGGCGGCACGCGGGCACGAGGTGCGGGCGCTGGCCATCTCGCAGCAGCAGCGCGCCCTGCCGGGCGTGACGGTGCACCGCTACGGCGTGGCGCGCGGCAACACGCCCAACCTCCACCCCTGGATGCTCGACACCGAAACCAAGGTGCTGCGCGGCGGTGCCTGCGCCCAGGCCTGCGAGCAGCTGCGGCGCCAGGGCTACACGCCCGACCTGATCTGCGTGCACCCGGGCTGGGGCGAGGCGCTGTTCCTGCGCGAGGTCTGGCCGCAGGCGCGGCAGCTCCACTTCGTCGAGATGTACTACGACGCCGATGGCCAGGACTGCGGCTTCGACCCCGAGTTCCCGCTGGCGGACCTCGACACGCGCTGCCGCCTGGTGATGAAGAACACCGCGCTGCTGCACGGGCTGGTGCACATGGACGCGGGCGTGTGCCCGACCGCGTGGCAGGCCGGCACGGTGCCCGAGCAGTTCCGCTCCAAGCTGACGGTGCTGCACGACGGCATCGACACCCTGCGCGCCCGCCCCAACCCGGCGGCGCGCCTGCAGTTGACCACCCAGGCCGGCGTGGCGCTGGACCTGGGCGCCGAGAACGAGGTGCTCAGCTTCGTCAACCGCAACCTGGAGCCCAACCGCGGCTACCACCGCTTCATGCGCGCGCTGCCCGCCATCCTGCAGCGCCGGTCGCAGGCGCAGATCGTGATCGTCGGCGGCGGCGATGTGAGCTACAGCGCCCGCCCCGCAGGCGGCGGCAGCTGGCAGCAGATCTACCTGGATGAGGTGCGCGAGGCCATCGGGGCGCAGAACCTGGCGCGGGTGCACTTCGTCGGCCGGGTGCCGCACGCGGCGCTGATGGCCCTGTTCCAGATCTGCCGCGCCCACGTCTACCTGACCTACCCCTTCGTGCTGAGCTGGTCGCTGCTGGAGGCCATGGCCTGCGAGGCGCCGATCATCGGCTCGGACACCGCGCCGGTGCGCGAGGTGGTGGTCCCCGGCCAGACCGGCGTGCTGGTGGACTTCTTCGACGCCGCCGCGCTGGCCGACGCCGCCTGCGAGGCCCTGGCCCGCCCGCGCGGCGACTCCGCGCTGGGCCGCCAGGCGCGCGAGGCCGTGCTCGCGGGCTACGACCTGGAAACGATCTGCCTGCCGCGGCAGGTGGCGCTGGCCGAAAGCCAGCTGGCCTGATCGCACCCGGCCGGTCGGCACTCGCCGATCGGTCGCCCCTTACTTCCGTGAAGAAACAAAAAAAGCGCCCCGGCTGGGGCGCTTTCGTTGGGACCGAGGGCCGATCAGTAGGCTTGGCCCAGCTGACCCAGGATCGCCGGGTTTTCCAGCGTCGAGGTGTCCTGCGTGATCGACTCGCCCTTGGCCAGCGAGCGCAGCAGGCGGCGCATGATCTTGCCCGAGCGGGTCTTGGGCAGGTTGTCGCCGAAGCGGATGTCCTTGGGCTTGGCGATCGGGCCGATTTCCTTGCCGACGTGGTCGCGCAGAATCTTGGCAATCGCCTTGGCTTCGTCGCCGGTCGGGGCCGGGCGCTTGAGCACGACGAAGGCGCAGACGGCTTCACCGGTCGTGTCGTCCGGACGGCCGACCACGGCGGCTTCGGCCACCAGCTCGGTGCAGCTCACCAGCGCGGACTCGATTTCCATCGTGCCCATGCGGTGGCCGGAGACGTTCAGCACGTCGTCGATGCGGCCGGTGATGGTGAAGTAGCCGTTCTTGGCGTCGCGGATCGCGCCGTCGCCCGCCAGGTAGAGCTGGCCCTTGAAGTCCTCGGGGTAGTAGGACTTCTTGAAGCGCTCCGGGTCGCCCCAGATGGTGCGGATCATCGACGGCCAGGGCTTCTTGCACACCAGGATGCCACCCTTGCCCCAGGGCAGCTCGACACCGGTCTCGTCGACCACGGCGAACTGGATGCCCGGGAAGGGCAGCGTGCACGAACCCGGCACCAGCGGCGTGGCGCCCGGCAGCGGGGTGATCATGTGGCCACCGGTCTCCGTCTGCCAGAAGGTGTCGACGATCGGGCAGCGGCCGCCGCCCACGTGCTGGTGGTACCACTCCCAGGCGGCCGGGTTGATGGGCTCGCCCACCGAACCCAGGATGCGCAGCGACGACAGGTCGTAGCTCTTCGGGTGCACGGCGTCGTTGGCCTCGGCGGCCTTGATCAGCGAGCGGATCGCCGTCGGCGCGGTGTAGAAGACGGTCGCCTTGTGGTCCTGGATCATCTTCCAGAAGCGGCCGGCGTCCGGGTAGGTCGGCACGCCTTCGAAGACGATTTCGGTCGCACCCAGGGCCAGCGGGCCGTAGGTGATGTAGGTGTGGCCCGTGACCCAACCGATGTCGGCGGTGCACCAGAAGACGTCGTCGTTCTTCAGGTCGAAGGTCCACTTGCAGGTCAGCGCCGCGTGCAGCAGGTAGCCGCCGGTGCAGTGCTGCACGCCCTTGGGCTTGCCGGTGGAGCCGGAGGTGTAGAGCAGGAACAGCGGGTGCTCGGCGTCGACCCACTCCGGCTCGCAGGTGGTGGGCTGGCTGGCGACCACGTCGGCCATCCAGACGTCACGGCCGGCGGTCATCGAGATGGCCATGTCGCCACGGTTGACGACCAGCACCTTTTCGACCGAGCCGCAGCCGCCCAGGGCCAGGGCCTCGTCGACGATGGACTTCAGCGCCAGCTTCTTGCCGCCGCGAACCTGGCAGTCGGCGGTGATGACCGCCTTGGCGCCGGTGTCCTCGATGCGGTCACGCAGCGACTGGGCCGAGAAGCCGCCGAACACCACCGAGTGGGTCGCGCCGATGCGGGCGCAGGCCTGCATGGCTGCCACGCCGTCGATCGACATGGCGATGTAGATGATGACGCGGTCGCCCTTGCCGATGCCCAGGCTCTTCAGGCCGTTGGCGATCTGGCAGGTCTTGGCCAGCAGCTCGCTGTAGGAGACCTTGGTGACTTCGCCGCCGTCGGCTTCGAAGATGATGGCGGTCTTGTCGCCCAGGCCGCGCTCGACGTTGCGGTCCAGGCAGTTGTAGGAGGCGTTGAGCGTGCCGTCCTCGAACCACTTGAAGAACGGGGCCTCCGACTGGTTGAGCGTCTTGGTGAACGGGGTCTTCCAGGTGATCAGCTCGCGGGCCAGGTCGGCCCAGAAGCCTTCGTAGTCGGCCTCGGCCTTGGCACACAGGGCTTCGTACGCGGCCATGCCGGAGACGGCAGCGGCGGCCATGGTGGCCTCGGAAGGCAGGTAGAGCTTGGATTCTTGAGTGCCGTCGGCTTGGCTCATGGGATGTCTCCTCGGGGGGTCACGATGGAATGTCCTGCACCTTAGGCACAGGCTCTTACGAGCCCCTGACTGTGCAAAAGTCGTACCTGTTGCACTCCGGATCGCTGCATTGCGCCCATTTGCCACGCCCATTGACCACGCCGGAGGCAGCCCCATGGTGTCACGCTCCCCCACCTAGAATCCTGCGGTTTTCCCCGGAGACCGCCCCCGTGTCCATGCAAGACCCCACCCAGGCGAAGCTCGCCCCGCTGCCCAAATTGATCTTCGCCAGCCGCTGGCTGCAGCTGCCGCTGTACCTCGGCCTGATCCTGGCGCAGGCGGTGTACGTCTTCCACTTCTGGGTGGAACTGGTCCACCTGATCGAGGCCGCCTTCGGCAACCAGCATGCGCTGGCGATCCTGGTCAAGAGCATCGGCTACAAGCCCGAGGCCGGCGAGGCCGTGACCCAGCTCAATGAAACGGTGATCATGCTGGTGGTGCTGGGCCTGATCGACGTGGTGATGATCTCCAACCTGCTGATCATGGTGATCGTGGGGGGCTACGAGACCTTCGTCTCGCGCCTGAACCTGGAAGGCCACCCCGACCAGCCCGAGTGGCTGGACCACGTCAACGCCTCGGTGCTGAAGGTCAAGCTGGGCACCGCGATCATCGGGATCAGCTCGATCCACCTGCTCAAGACCTTCATCAACGCGGCCAACTACGACGAAAAGACGCTGCTGTGGCAGACGGTCATCCACGTGGCCTTCCTCGCCTCGGCGATGGCGATCGCGGCGGCCGACCGCATCCTGGGGGGCCACCACGGCCCCGCCGCGCCGACTCAAAACGGCCACTGACCCCACCGGATCGCTGCGCCGGCCGCGGCTGGCTACACTGATCGTTTTCCCGGGGCTGCGGGGACAGCGCCCGCGTCGACGCGCCAGATTGCAGCAAGTCGACGCTGGCACGATCGCCGCCGCGCACGGCCCGAACCGTTGCGCCGACCCCACCCCGGGCCCTTCTCCCCCACCCGCTGCCACGAGAGCCGCCATGACCGTCATCCGCCAGGACGATTTCATCCAGAGCATCGCCGACGCCTTCCAGTACATCAGCTGCTACCACCCGCTGGACTACATCAAGGCGCTGGGCGAAGCCTACGAGCGCGAGGAGTCGCCGGCCGCCAAGGACGCGATCGCCCAGATCCTGACCAACTCGCGCATGTGCGCAGAGGGCCGCCGCCCGATCTGCCAGGACACCGGCATCGCCGTGGTCTTCCTGAAGGTGGGCCAGAACCTGCGCTGGGACGCCGCGATGTCCGTCGAGGACATGGTCAACGAGGGTGTGCGCCGCGCCTACAACCACCCGGACAACAAGCTGCGCGCCTCCGTGCTGCTCGACCCGGCCGGTGCCCGCCGGAACTCCAAGGACAACACCCCCGCCGTCATCCACTACGAGATCGTCCCGGGTGACCACCTGGAGGTGATCTGCGCGGCCAAGGGCGGCGGCTCGGAGAACAAGTCGAAGTTCTACGCGCTGAACCCGTCGGACTCGATCGTCGACTGGGTGCTGAAGACCCTCCCGACGATGGGCGCGGGCTGGTGCCCGCCGGGCATCCTGGGCATCGGCATCGGCGGCACGCCGGAAAAGGCGATGCTGCTGGCCAAGGAATCGCTGATGGCGCCGGTGGACATCCACGAGCTGAAGGCCAAGGCCGCCAGCGGCGCCGAGCTGACGCGCGTGGAATCGCTGCGCCTGGAGCTGATGGAGAAGGTCAACGCCCTGGGCATCGGCGCCCAAGGCCTGGGGGGCCTGACCACGGTGCTGGACGTCAAGATCATGGACTACCCGACCCACGCGGCCTCACTGCCGGTCGCCATGATTCCGAACTGCGCGGCCACCCGCCACGTGCACTTCCACCTCGACGGCTCGGGCCCCGCCAAGCTGGAGCCGCCGAAGCTGGAAGACTGGCCGGACGTGACCTGGAAGGCCGACACCAACGTCGCCACCCGCGTCGACCTGAACGCGCTGACCAAGGAAGAGGTCGCCTCCTGGAAGCCCGGCCAGGTGCTGCTGCTCAACGGCAAGATGCTCACCGGCCGCGACGCCGCGCACAAGCGCATCAACGACATGCTGGCCAAGGGCGAAACCCTGCCGGTGGACTTCACCAACCGCGTCATCTACTACGTCGGCCCGGTGGACCCGGTGCGTGACGAGGTGGTCGGCCCGGCCGGCCCCACCACCGCCACGCGCATGGACGGCTTCACCCGCATGATGCTGGAGAAGACCGGCCTGATCGCGATGGTCGGCAAGGCCGAGCGCGGCCCGGTCGCCATCCAGGCCATCAAGGACAACAAGAGCGCCTACCTGATGGCCGTGGGCGGCGCCGCCTACCTGGTCTCCAAGGCCATCAAGGCCGCCAAGGTGGTGGGCTTCGCCGACCTGGGCATGGAAGCCATCTACGAGTTCGACGTGGTCGACATGCCGGTGACGGTGGCCGTGGACTCCGGCGGCACCAGCGCCCACATCGAAGGGCCGAAGACTTGGGCAGCCAAGATCGGCAAGATTCCGGTCGCGGTGGCGTGAGCGGCGAACCCCTCGCGCTGGACGAACCGGTGTGCCCGCTCTGCGGCGGGCCCAACGGCTGTGCCGCCGCGGCCAGCGGCAGCCTGAAGGTCAGCTGCTGGTGCGGCGAGCTGATCCTGCCGCCCTCGGCGCTGGAGGACATCCCGCCCGACCTGCGCGGCAAGGCCTGCATCTGCCGCGACTGCGCGCTGGCGGCGGGCGCCCGACCGAAGGGCTGAGCGCCCCGCCAGGCCCAACCAGGCCCCTGCGGCCCCAGCGGGCCGGTCAGGCCCGGGGCGGCGCGACCGGCTCCGGCGCCTGGTGCACCACCTGCTGCGGGTAGGGAATGTCCACACCCTCGCGGCGCAGCAGGGCCAGCAGGGCCAGGTTGACGGCCGAGCGCACGTTGCCCTGCCCGTTCGCCGGATCACCGATCCAGAAGCAAACGGTGAGGTCCAGCCCGCTGGCGCCGAACCCGGACAGCAGCGTGCTCGGCGCCGGATCCGGCAGCACCCGTTCGACCGCCCGCACCACGGCGTCGATCTTCGGGCGCAGCGCCTCGACGTCGGTGTCGTAGCCCACGCCGACCTGCGTGGTCACCAGCAGCTTCGGGTCGGCCAGGGTCAGGTTTTCGACGATGCCGGTGATCAGCATCTCGTTGGGCACGATGGCCTCGCGGCCCGTCTGGGCACGGATCACGGTGTAGCGCGTCGTGATGTCGGTGATGCGCCCCTCGTGCTCGGCCACGCGCACGATGTCGCCGATGCGCACCGAGCGCTCCGCCAGAATCACGAAGCCGCTGACGTAGTTGGCCGCCAGCTTCTGCAGGCCGAAGCCGATGCCCACGCCCAGCGCGCCACCCAGCACCGACAGCGCCGTGAGGTCGATGCCCACCGCCGACAGCGAGATCAGCAGGCCGATGAACAGCAGGCCGGCGCGCAGCACGTTGGCCGCCGCCTTGCGCAGCGACAGCTGCTCGCCGGTGGCGCCGCGCAGCAGGCGGGACTCGAGCGCAGCCGACACCCACAGCGCCAGCATGAGCAGGAAGCCCGCCGACAGCGTACCTTCCAGCAGCGTGCGCAGGCTGACCGGGTGCGAGCCGATCTTCCAGCGGATGTCGTCCAGCCCATCGAGCAGCACCGGCAGCACACCCGTCAGCCAGAGCACCACCGCGCCCCAGGCCAGCCAGGAGATGCTGCGCTCGACCAGGCGCATCACCGACGACGCCGGGAAGGCGGCCGAGAGCACCCGCACGCTCAGACGGATCAGCGCCAGAGAAAGCAGCACCGGAACGACCACCGCGAACACCGCGACCGGCGAGCCCGACGCCACCAGCACCCGCTTGCACAGGTAGGCCAGCGCCAAGGCGAGCAGAGGGAAGAGCACGCCATCGATCAGGTGGTCACCGAACCAGATCGACCCCTCGGCGACCGCCTTGTCGCCGCGCCAGCCGTTGAGCAGCCGCACAGCCAGCGCGGCGAGGCCGAGCACCGCCGCCAGCAGGGCGAACTCCAGCAACACGCTGGGGCGCAGGAAGGCATCAAGCACCTGGGAGGGAGAAACAAGGACCGGCATCGGGATGGACAGGGGCGATTCGAGGCGGCGCATTGTCTCCCCTGCCAGCGTCGCCGACGTGTCGGTGGGCTGGCCGGCGACAATCGCTTGCGTCTGTCGCTTCGGCTTCACGTTCTCCGTTCGCCCGCCCTCTGTCCCACCCGTGCCCACACGCCTCCCCCCGCTGCCCTTGGTCAACCCCGAAGCCGCATCCGAGATCCGCGTGCTCTACGAAGACGCCGCGATGCTGGTGCTGCGCAAGCCGGCCGGGTTGCTGTCGGTGCCCGGCCGCGGCGAGGACCGCGCGGACTGTGTGGCCTCGCGCATCCAGGCCCGCTACCCGGACGCCCGGGTGGTGCACCGGCTGGACATGGCCACCTCGGGGCTGATGGTCTTCGGATTGGGCCTGGACGCCCAGCGCGCGCTGGGCCGCGCCTTCGAGACGCGGCGGGTCGACAAGCGCTACGAAGCCGTGGTAGCCGGGCACCTGCTGCCCGAACTGGGCCACGTGGACCTGCCGCTGATCTGCGACTGGCCGAACCGACCGCGGCAGATGGTGGACCACGAGCGCGGCAAGCCGGCCTCGACCCACTGGCACGTGCTCACGCACGAGCCCACCGGGGCACACACCCGCGTCGCGCTGCACCCGATCACGGGGCGCTCGCACCAGCTGCGGGTGCACCTCTGGTCCCTGGGCCACCCGATCCTCGGCGATGAGTTGTATGGCGATAACGCCTCACGCTGCGCCGCATCGCGTCTGCTGCTGCACGCCAGTGGCCTGGGGCTGCCCCACCCGATGACCGGCGAGTGGCTGTCTTTTGAGGACCCGACCCCCTTTTGAAGCGCAGTGGCCGGTCGCCAGACCGCGCCGACTGCGTCTCCCCCCCAAAAAGGACCCGCCAGAAACAAACAAACCCGGCGCTGCCGGGTTTTGAGGTTCAAGCGGGGAATCGCGTCGAATCAGGCCTTGGCCGCACGTGCGGCCGCTGCGGTGTCCTCGCGTACGTGCTTGGAGATGTAGCGGGCGTAGAACACCGCCATCCCGATGGTGAAGGAGATGACCGCGGCGCTCAGCAGGCCGTAGTCGGTGGTGAAGAAATCGGTGAGTGCGCGCATGACCAGCTCCTCGTTACAGACCTGCGTATCAGACCGCGGATCCCCCCGGGAGCATTTGTCGTGCATCAATCCATGTGCATCGAGAAAAAAGAACGCCCCCCAACCGAGGCTGGGGGGCGAATGCTCTGATGCGCCGAAGAGGCCGCTGCCCCTGATTCGACACCCCTAGGCTAGTCGCTTCACTGCGCCATTGCACTAGGGAATGCGTTGAGGAACTTCAGCGCGCCTTTCGGATCACGAACATTCCTCACGAAGCTGCGTTGGCGACGTACCAGCCGATCGCTTCGGCCAGCCCTTCGTGCACGCGGTAGGTAGGCGCATAGCCCAGCAGGCGCTGCGCCTTGCCGACGTCGGCCAGCGAATGGCGCACATCGCCAGCACGGAAGTCGGCGTACTGCGGCGGCTCGATCGCCAGATCCGGGCGCTCACGCTGCAGGTTCTCGACGATCGCCGCGTGCAGCTGGTTCAGCGTGGTGCGGTCGCCCACGGCCACGTTGTAGACCTGATTCACCGCGTCGGTCGAGGCGGCCAGGCCCGAGCGCAGGTTGGCCTGCACCACGTTGGCGATGTAGCAGAAGTCCCGCGAGGTCTCGCCGTCGCCGTTGATTCGGCAGCGTTCACCGCGCAGCATCGACGCCACCCACTTCGGGATCACCGCGGCGTAGGCACCGTTCGGATCTTGGCGGGGGCCGAAGACGTTGAAGTAGCGCAGGCCGATGGTCTGCAGGCCATAGCAGCGGCCAAAGACGTCGGCGTAGAGCTCGTTCAGGTACTTCGTCACCGCGTAGGGCGACAGCGGCTTGCCGATCACGTCTTCGACCTTCGGCAGCGTGGGCGAGTCCCCGTAGGTGGAGCTCGACGCGGCGTAGACGAAGCGCCCGGCGCCCGCGTCGCGCGCGGCCACCAGCATGTTCAGGAAGCCCGTCGCGTTGGCGCGGTGGGTGGTCTGCGGATCAGCGATCGAACGCGGCACCGAGCCGAGCGCGGCCTGGTGCAGCACGATCTGCACGCCCTCGCAGGCGCGGGCACAGGTCTCGGGGTCGGCGATGTCGCCCTCGATGAAGCTGTGGCGCGCCCAGGCCTCGTCGCCCACTGCCGCGTGCACGCGCTCGAGGTTGTGGCGGTGGCCGGTGGCGAAGTTATCCAGGCTGGTGACCCGCTGGCCCAGGCGCAGCAGGTGCTCGATCAGGTGCGAGCCGATGAAGCCGGCGCTGCCGGTCACCAGCCAGTGGCGCTGCTCGGCCTGGACCGTCGCGACGAGATCGGCGGGGAGCGTGTAGACCATGCTCATCCCCGAATCACAGACGCCAGACGTGCACGCCGCGGGCTTCCAGCGCCGCACGGTCGGCCTGGCTCTTCACGTCGATGTAAACGCCGCCCGGGGCCAACTTGGACAGCATCACGTCGAGCGGCTTCTCCGCCAGCTCCTGATGCGCCACCGCGGCCACGATGGCGTTGGCCTTCGGCAGGTGATCCCAGGACACCAGGTCCACGCCGTACTCGTGATGGGCTTCGGCCGGCTCGGCCACCGGGTCGTGCACGTGCACCGTGACGCCGAAGGACTCCAGCTCGCGGATCACGTCGATGACCTTCGAGTTGCGCAGGTCCGGGCAGTTTTCCTTGAAGGTCAGGCCCAGCACGATGACGTGCGCACCCTTGACCGGCGAACCCGCCTTGATCATTTCCTTGACGGTCTGCTGGGCGATGTAGGCGCCCATGCCGTCGTTGATGCGGCGGCCCGCCAGGATGACCTGCGGGTGGTAGCCCAGCGTCTCGGCCTTGTGGGTCAGGTAGTACGGGTCCACACCGATGCAGTGGCCGCCGACCAGGCCCGGGCGGAAGGGCAGGAAGTTCCACTTGGTGCCGGCGGCCTGCAGCACTTCCAGCGTGTCGATGCCGATGCGGTGGAAGATCAGCGACAGCTCGTTGACCAGGGCGATGTTCAGGTCGCGCTGGGTGTTCTCGATCACCTTGGCGGCTTCGGCCACCTGGATCGACGACGCGCGGTACACGCCGGCGGTGATGACGCTGCCGTACACCTCGGCGACCTTGTCCAGCGTCGCCGGCGTGTCACCGGACACCACCTTGACGATGGTGGTCAGCGTGTGCACCTTGTCGGCCGGGTTGATGCGCTCGGGCGAGTAGCCGACGAAGAAGTCGGTCTTCCACTTCAGGCCGGAATGCTTCTCCAGCAGCGGGATGCAGACCTCTTCGGTGGCACCGGGGTACACCGTGCTCTCATAGACGACGATGGCGCCCGGCTTGAGGTTCTTGCCCACCGCGGTGCTCGCGCCGACCAGCGGCGAGAAGTCAGGGATGTGAGCCTCGTCGACCGGCGTCGGCACGGCCACCACGACGAAGTCGGCTTCCTTCAGCGCGGACGCGTCGGTGGTCGGGTACAGCTGGGTGGCGGCCTTCAGCTCTTCGGTGCTGACTTCGCCGGTCGGATCGACGTGACGACGGTACGCGTCGACCTTCTCCTGGGACAGATCGAGGCCGATGGTGCGGAACTTCTTGCCGAACTCGACGGCGAGGGGCAGGCCAACGTATCCCAGGCCCACGACTGCAATGGTCGTCATGCTTACTCCAAGAACAAAAAAAGAAGCGCTAAAACAGCGCTCATCGTGGTTATTCGCAATGCCATTAGAACCCATCCACGTGACCGCCAGCCACACAGACGACCGGAAGCGCGGCGAGGTTCACGACTCGAGCCGGACATGCGTGTAACCTGAAACGAAAAAACGGACCCAAAGGTCCGTTTCGTCGCGTGGGGGCGACGCGCACCCCAAGACGCCCCAGCCGATCACTGGGCCTTGCGGCGTCGGGCCATGAAGCCCAGTGCCCCCAGGCCGGCCAGCATCATGGCGTAGCTCTCAGGCTCCGGAACGGCCGTGACGGACACATTGTCCAGGCCCACATAGTTCCCGGCGTCATAGCCACCGGCAAAGAAGAGCGTGGACGTGGTACCTGTGGCCGTGAACGAATAGGACTTCTGGGTCCAGCCAGACGTCGTGGACGTGTAGCCCGTCCAGCTCGGATCCATGTCGTCAACGATCGTCGAGCCGTTCTTGGCGACGACGTAGAGGGTGGGCCGGGTGCCAGCCGAAGACCACGTCGTCGAGAAACCTTGCGAGAAATCGACGCGATAGGTCTGGCCCGCGACGGTGTCGAAGGTCTGATAGATCGCGCCGTACATCCAGTCGCTTCGACCCGTCAGATCAAGGAACTTGCTGCCGGTCGTTGCACTGAGGTCGTTCCAGCAGCCCGTGGCGCAATTCAGCCAGGCGACTTCGCCCGAGCGGGCCGAGCTGTTCGCGCTCCACTGCAGGCCGTAGCTGACCCAGCCCGACAGCGCCGTGTCGCCAGGCGACAGGTACTGGGTCGTCCCTCCGGAATCAGGCGAGGCCGTGAAGACGCCGCTCTCAAAGCTGCCGTTTTGAAACGCTGCCGCGTGGGCCCCCACCGAAGCCGCCAGAGTCAATGCTGCCAGCGTCAGACTACGAACCGATTTCATTGCGAACTCCTTGCCATCCTGTCGTGTTGAACGATGCGTCAAAGAGATTTCGAGTCGCATCGAGCTGGAAGTCATTGTTCGGATCGAGACTCGCGTCAACCATCCCCCAACCCTGGGATCTCGCGGTGACGGCCGAACGGAGAGACCGCATCCGTCCCACGAAATCCATGACTTCACTCGACAAACCAACTTCTTCAGTTCGCATTGCCTACCAAAATGGCAGCGAAGACACTCTGCCCCCAGCCCCGAACCCGCCCCCCCGCATACCAGGGGTTCGACCAGCGGCCTCGCGGGCATCAGGGCCCGAAGCAGCCAGATTCAGATGAACATCGCATCGGCATTGACTCGGCGTGAACGGCCGATGCCCCCTCAACTCTGCCAATCATTGCCGGCTTTGCTCACGGCCACTCGAAGAAGTCACGTTCTGTCATGGGAGCCTGCGACCGAGCGGCTAGGATTTGAGAAATGTTGCATTGCAGTAAAGACCCCCTGACTGCGCGCCCAGGTGCCCACCTGGGGCGCAGCCCTCATTTCGGAGACTGGTCCACGGTGACGACGTTGCAGGCGCCCACATCGCCCCGGATTCGCCACACAGCGAAGGGAATTCGCGCATGCTGATGTCGGGTGCGCTGGATTTCCTGCTCCCGCTGCCGCTGTACCTCCTGATCGTGCTGGCGGGGTTGGCCCTGAACAGTTGGCGCGCACCTCACGGCGATCGGGCGCATCGAAGACGTTGGCTGTGGTTGTCGCTGTCCGTGTGGGCCTGGGTGTTGTCCGCCCCCATCACATCCAATGAATTGATCCGCTGGCTGGAAGGCCCGAAGCAGACGCTGCAGGCGACGCCCCGAGACGACTCAACACTGATCGTGGTGCTCGCCAGCGGCGACCCCCGCGCCCGCCTCGATGCCGCGGGCTGGGAGCGACTGGAGGGCGCCGTGCAGCTGTGGCGCCACAGCGCAGGCACGCTGCTGTTCAGCGGAGGGCCCGGTCAGAGGGAGGACAATGCACTGGGCGGAACGATGCGTTTGGCTGGGTTGACTTTTGGACTGCCCGCAAACGCCCTGCGATTCGTCGGTGGGGGCCGAAACACGTACGAGGACGTTTTGCAGGCCACGCCGGCAGTGCGCGGCCACTCCGGACCGGTCTGGCTGGTGACCAGCGCGCTGCACATGCCGCGGGCACTGGCCACCGCACGCCGGCAGGGATGGAACGTCCGGCCGCTTGCCGTGGACTATCAACAACTCGAACTTGAACTCCTGCCGTCCTGCCTGCCAAGCAATGGCGGGCCGATGCGGTTGGCCGATGCGCTGCATGAAGTGATCGGTCGTCTGATTTATCGCTTGCGTGGCTGGAGCCACTGACACCGATCCTGTCTCGATGATTGAACCGACACATCCCCTCCCAAACGCTGAAGCAGTCTCCCCTAGGGCCGAGGTCCGAGTGGTCGACCTGCCGCCGTTGGGCGAGCTCGAAGCGATCTGGCGCGAGCTGGAAAGCCGTGCCGACGGCACATTCTTCACCCGCTGGGATTGGATCGGTCCTTGGCTGCACTGCCTGCCCCCCGAGATTCGCCCCCGCCTGCTGCGTGCCGACCACGGTGGGCAGTGCGTCGGCCTGGCGGTGCTGGTCGAGCGACGTCACCTGCGCTTTGGGTTTCTTCCGGTGCGGGCCATGCACCTGAACGAAGCCGGCAGCGCCGATCTGGACGCGCTGACGATCGAATACAACGGCTGTCTCACAGCCCGTGACAGTGACGCAGGCTGTGCGGCAGACCTCGAGCGCACCATGCTGCTGGCTCTGATGGACAGCCCAAAGGCTCCGGACGAATTGCGCCTGTCTGGCGCGCGGCGCCTGCTTGGCGAGTTGCCGGCCACCCTGCAGCAGCGCGCCACCCCGCACCTGTGCTTCTACATCGACTTGCAGGCCATCAACGCCTCAGGCAAGGACTACCTGGGCTACTTGAAGCAGCGCCAGCGGTACCTGGTGCGCAAGAGTTTGAAGCGCCTGAGCGACCCGCAGCCACTGCGCATGGTGCAGGCCACCACGATCGAGCAGGCCCGCGAGTTCCTGACCGAGCTGGAGCGGCTGCACACGCGCTACTGGCAAGCCAAGGGCGAACCGGGTGCCTTTGGCAGCGATTTCCAGCGGCGCTTCCACGCCCGCCTCATCGAGGAGGGCTTTGCGCGCGGTGCGGTGGCGCTGATGGCGGCAATGCGCGGGGACAAACCGATCGCCTATTTCTATTACTTCTGCCACGACGGTTGGGTGCACTATTACCAGTCGGGCATCGACTACGATCAACTCGAGGGCTCGGAAAGCCCGGGGCTGGCCGCACACGCGCTGGCCGTCGAGCACTTCCGCACGGCGGGTTATCGGTTTTACGACTTCATGACCGGTGACCTGCAATACAAGCGCACACTCGCTACCGAGGATCTGCCGCTGCACTGGGTGACGCTCCAACAGCACAGCGCCAAGATGCGACTGGAAGATTGGCTGCTGCGTCAGGCCAAGGCCGGGCGGGCACGCTGGCGCACCTGGCAAGACGAGCGTCAGGCACGGCGCAAACGTGAAGCCAGTGAACCGACTGAAGCCACTGCAGACACCGCCTCCGCTGCTCCCGCCGGGACAGCCGCCCGCACCGCGCAGGTCCAAGAACCCCATTCAGGCTGAATCCTTCGTCGCGCCCATGTCGAGTTCCACCGCCCCGATGGTCACCGCATCCTCCCCGGCCTGGTCGACCCAGGCCCAGCCGGAAGCACTCTGCACGGTCAGAGCCTTGGCGCCCGAAGCGCTGAGCGCCGAGGACCGGCAGCGCTGGTCCGCGCTGGAGTCGCACGCGATCGAACCCAACGCCTACGCGTCGCCACACTTCGTCCTGCCGGCGCTGCGCCACCTCGACCCAGGTTCACGCAGCGAGGTCGTCTTCGTCGAGCGACAGGACGGCCCAACCCCGCAGACCCTGGGCGTCGCCACGTTGACGCGCCGCACAGCCAACACCTTGCTGCCGCTGCCGCACACCGAGGTGTACCAGTCCCTGCACTCGTTCTGTGGCGCACCGCTGATCGCAGCGGGCCACGCAGCAGCGGTCTGGTATGGCCTGCTGCGCCACATCCGAGCGCGCACGCCTTGGTCCTTCGCACTGGTGGTTCGCAACCTGGAACAAGACGGCGCCGCCCATGCCGCGTTGAAGCAGGCCTGTTCGACGTTGGGCTACACCTTGCATGACAGTCCGGCCAAACAGCGCGCGATGCTGCTGCCAGCCGATACCGGCGCCGAGGCGTTAAAGCGCAATCTGCGCAAACAGCACGCCGAGGTCGAACGCTGCAAACGCCGAATCGCCGAGACGGGTGAGCTGGCGTGGCAGATTCACCGGGAGGCCATTGCGCCGGGCGTGACCGAGGACTTCCTGCGCCTGGAACACGCCGGCTGGAAGGGCGAGGAAGGGACCTCGCTGCGCTCTCAGCCGGCCGAGGAGGCCTTCTTCAAGGACATGGTCGATGGCTTTGCGTCGGAAGGCCGGGCACTGTTCACCGAGCTGAAGTTGGGGGCGCAAACCATCGCGTCCACCAGCAATCTGGTGTCAGGCACGCAGGGATTCGCCTTCAAGGTGGGCTGGGATCCGGCTTACCGCAAGAACGGCGTGGGCATCCTCAACGAGGCGGAACTGGTTCGTCACTTCCCGCAGGTCTGCCCCGATCTCACCGCCTTTGACAGCGGCGCAGAGCCAGCTTCCTTCATCGAGAAGCTCTGGCCCGGACGCCGACCGTTGGTGACCTCGATGGTGCTGTTCAACGCACCGGCTCGCTGGTCACTGCGCGCGTTGGGCTGGGTGCGAGAGCAACGCGCACGCCGTGCGGCCGCCGCAGCGGCCCCCCAGCAAGTCGAAGCCAAGCCAGAGGCTTGAGGCAGGCGAGCCCCCCGGGCTCGCTCCTGCGCTCCCCTTCTTCCCCTTCTCCCCTTCGCACCGCCGACATCGGCTCGACGCCGGGGCATCGGCATCGCCTTGTCCGTCCTGGACAGTGGCGCCCCCCTTCTCTTTCCCTCAGCGACCGTTCTGGCGTGCACCGAGCAGGTGAACGCCAGCGCGGCCCTGCGTGATCCCCGTCACGGGCATGCATCGCCGGTATGCACTTGTCAGCTCGCGTAAACCCTCTGGGTCTTCGCTGCAGCAACCCCGTGACAACTTCAAGGGCCAGTGGACCGCCCCAGTCGTGCCAAGTGCACGTTCGGCCAGAAACCAAGCGTGAGGATTGCGCGCCAAGTCTTGCTGGATGCGGACTTCTTCGCAACACGTCGGCGTGAATGTCACGCCCCCGGGCCGTTACACCGACGGGCGCCTGCTTACTTGGCCCAGCGCAAGGCTCGTTAACTTAGCGGCACGGAAACAACGGCGGCACGCACAGAGCAGTCACCGTCCGCAGTACCCGCCTGCCCCATGGGGGGGATCCCAAGATCGGCAGGCCTGAACTCCCACCGCCAACGCAAGAGATCGTCATCATGAACGCCACGCTGAATCCCACGCGCTTGTCCCTCACGCTCGCCCTGGTGGCCAGCCTCTCGGCATGCGGGGGTGGATCGGACTCTTCCAGCGCTTCGTCAAGCAGCGGTTCCGCCAGCATCGCCTCGGCCGGGTCCTCCACGACGGACTCCTCGTCCAGCAGCAGCGCGGACGCTGCAGCCGCCATTGAAACGCTGCGCCGCCGCAGCCGCCCCGCAACTTCGACCAGCACGACAACTGGCACGACCACCTCGGGCACCACCTCGGGCACCACCTCGGGCACCACCTCAGGCACCACCTCGAGCACCACCTCGAGCACCACCACCGGCAGCACCAGCTCGACGACCACCGGCAGCACGACGACTGGCACCACCACCGGGACGTCCACCACCGGCACGACGACGGGTTCGAGCACCACCGGCACCACGACGTCGACCACCGGCACCACCACGACCGGGACGACGACGGGCACCACCACCTCCTCGACCGGCACGACGACCTCGAGCTCCACCAAGACGAC
>Ga0228698_1000661_pt1 | contig 22487 bp, 20 predicted proteins | sample McNCre117_Aug_MG_FD_178015 | JGI IMG/M metagenome (GOLD analysis project Ga0228698, IMG submission 178015) | Freshwater microbial communities from McNutts Creek, Athens, Georgia, United States - 1-17_Aug_MG | ecosystem: Environmental > Aquatic > Freshwater > Creek | place: USA: Georgia...
CAGCAAGGCCATGCATCCGAGCAGCAGTCGATGCAAGACCCGGAACCGCCCGAACCCGGGCACGGAGATGTACAGCAAGGCGACATAGGCCGCGACAGTGACGAGATACGAGAAAGGCAGCAGCTGGATCGGCAGCGTCCAGCCCTCGGGCCAGGCATAGCGCTGCAGGAGTCCGTTTTGAAGACCATCATTGAGCAGGACTGCGGCGGTGGCCAGGGCGTAGAACAGGAACATCCTCTGGCGCTGGATGCCGAACATCACCAGCGAAGCGAAAATGACGGGCAGCAGACTGCCCAGGCCCAGCACATTGACCAGCTCGCTCTCCCGCAGCCAGATCCGGTAGGCCTCGGGCTCCCACAGCGTGGGCGTGAGATCGACCAGCGTGTCCGAGGCGACGCGTACCCAGACGGTCGCGTGGTCGTCCGGTGGCACATGCAGGGCCAGCACCCCATAGCGACGTCCGACCGGATCGCGCCGGGTCAGAGGCACGCTGGAGCCAATGGCACTGCAACTCGGCGGCCCGGGCGCGCACAGCATGACTTCGAACAGCCGGGGATGCCCTACTTCCAGCCAACGCTCTTCCCGGAACGGGCCTGGATTGACCAGCTCCAGGCGCATCCAGAAAGCCCGATGATCGATGCCTGGATGCAGCCCCTCAGGACGCAGGGGCCGCAGCGGGCAACCGCCATCGATCACCGACGAAGCCGGCAGATCACGCGCCGTGGCACACCAGGAAACCGCCACCTCGGCCCGCTTCCGGTCGCCGGCAGTGACATCGAGCGCCACTGCATGCAGCCCACCGCCACACGCCAACAAGAAAAGGAACAGAAGCGTCTGCGTCAAACCCAGCAGCGTGGTGCCGCCAGGCACCTTCATCGAACCGGCACCACACCAACAGGCGGAGCCCGTCCCGCCTGCACCAGCACGCGCATCTCGCGCGGCGGCAGCCCGTAGCGCGCGCCAAAAGCACGCGAGAACGTGGCGGGCGACGCGTAGCCGAGGGTGGCGGCGATTTCCGACAAGGCAACGCTGCTGCGGCACACCAGCTCGTGCGCCCGCCTCAGACGCTCCTCGCGAAACCAGCCGAACACGGGCTGGCCGCACAAGGCCTGGAACGCCGCGTTCAGGCGGCGCCGATTGCTGCCAAGCTGGCGCGCGAGCACGTCGAGTTCGGGCGGACTGGCCAGCTGTTCGCGCAGCAGCCGCTGCGCTGCCGTGAGCAGCACGGTATCGGAGGATGCGATCACGGCCGTGGAACCATCAGAAACTGGCAAGCGGCGCAGCAGATGGACGCCGACACGGGCCAGGACTTCCTGGGCGGCAAACGGCTTGGCGATATAGTCCGCGCCGCCAGCGGCAAAGCCTTCGAGCCGCGAATCGAGATCCGCCGCGACGGTCAGGAAAATCACCGGAATGTGCTGCGTCAGCGGATTGGCTTTCAGCAGACGGCAGACCGAGTAGCCATTCATGCCCGGCAGGCCCACATCGAGCAGTATCAGGCCGGGCTGCTGCACCACCGCCCGGTCATAGCCCCGTTCGCCGTCGAACGCCACGCTCAGACGCAAGCCGCGCAACGTCATCAGGTCCATCAGGAGCTGAAGATCGACCGTCGAATCATCGATCAACAACACATGACCGGGCGCCATCTCTGAATCCGGGAGTCGGTGCATAGCGAGTGACGAGGGAGGAACCCTTTACTGAAGTCGGCTGAATACTTTCGTGGCCAGTGTCAGTCCGACCATCTGCGTTCTGAGGGTCTCGGCGGTGCTGCTCATGTCATGGACCATGGTGGCATTCTGCTGCGTGAGCTGCTCCAGTTGCATCGCGGCCGAACTGACCTGGGCCAATCCGCCGCTTTGCTCGTCGGTCGCGAGGCTGATTTCCCGGATGAGCGAGGTGGCACGCTGGATGCCATTGACCACATCCGTCATCGTGGTGCCCGCGCGATCGACCTGCTGTGTGCCCTGCTCGACCCGGCCGACGCTGTCGTCAATCAGCACCTTGATTTCGCGCGCCGCCTCGGCACTGCGCCGCGCCAGGGCCCGCACCTCGCCCGCGACCACCGCGAAGCCGCGTCCCTGCTCGCCGGCACGCGCGGCCTCCACCGCCGCATTCAACGCCAACAGATTGGTCTGGAAGGCGATGCCGTCGATCAGGCCGATGATATCGGCGATCCGCTTGGAGCTGTCCTGGATGCCGCGCATGGTGCCGATCACCTGCACCACCGCCGCGCCGCCCTGGGCCGCCACTTCGCTGGCCGTCTGCGCCAGGTCCGCCGCCTGTTTCGCGTTGTCGGCGTTGTGCCGCACCGCCGAAGTCAGCTCCTCCATCGACGCCACCGTCTGCTCCAGCGCGCTGGCCTGACTCTCTGTGCGCCCCGACAGATCGGTACTGGCCTGCTTGAGGGAACCGCCGCTGGTGCTCACCGCCCCCGAGCGGCGCGCGACATCCTTGACCAGGGCCTGCAGATTGAGATTGCCCTGATGGATGGCTCGCATCAGCATGCCGATCTCATCGACACGGTTCAGGCTATCCCCCTGGCAAGGCTGGCCGCACGCGGCGCGGCGGGCCTCCTGCAAGACACGATCCAGCGGAGCGGCGATCTGCCGCTCCAGCATCCAGCAGCCCGCCAGCACGCCCGCCCCGCCCAGCACCGACATCGCGACCCAGGCCGGAAGGCCGGCCATTTCGGCTCCGAGCGGCCCGAGGGCCGCGACCAGCACCGCCAGCAGCAGCGCCAGTCGCATGCGCCAGCGCATCGACATGAGCTGGAACATCGACATCCAGGCCAGCATGCCGCGCCGGACCACCAGGCCCTTGTGCAGCCGGATGCCTCCGGCACGGCCTTCGCGCATGTCCTGGTACAAGGCCTGCGCCGCCTCGACCTCCTGGCGCGACGGCTTGACCCGCACCGAGGTATAGCCCGTGATCCGGCCATCCTGCTCCAGCGGCGTCGCGTTCGCGCGCACCCAGTAGTGTTCGCCGTTCTTGCGCCGGTTCTTGACCAGTCCGACCCAGGACTCACCGCCCTTGATCGTCTGCCACATGTCCGCGAACGCATCGGCCGGCATATCGGGATGGCGCACCATGTTGTGCGGCTGACCCGTCAGTTCGGCACGGTCAAAGCCGCTGGCCTCGATGAAATCCAGATTCACATAGACGATATGGCTCTGCGGGTCCGTCAAGGACATGATGAGAGCATCATCGGCGAGTGGATACTCATTCGAGGACACTGACGGGTTGTTTTTCATGATAGGCTTAACGTTTTAGAATTGACCAGCAATGCGCGCCGCGAAGTTGAAAAGATGCAAATGCCACAAAAATATTAAAATTAATGATATTATTTAAATAATTTGAAAAAATCGTAATCAATCAGCGGTAATGTCTGCGCCCATGGAACCGGATATGAAATCAGCCCCCCGCCCGCAACGGTCATCAGCGAGTCATTCCATACGGACGAGCGCTGCCAAGAGTCAGCACGTCGCTCCCCCTGCGGGACCGGACATGATGCGCAACATGTCGCCCGGCCATTGAATTTCCAATCCGGATAGGCGACAGGCAACGCACGCAGCGGCGTCTATTAGATTGATGATCGTCGAGAAGCGCTGTACAACCTTTTCACGACGGTGCAATGACTTTGCATTGCCGCACTTTTTCAGCACGCTGACTTTTAGCTGACACCCTGAGCGGGAATGGCTCGCCGATCAATCGGCCGGATAGCCCTGATGCCCTCATCGTCCATTTTCCGCATGTACTCATGCGGACAGCGCACGGGAGCATGGTCCAAAATGGGGGTTTGCACGTTTTTCACCCCGAGAACAAGGAGCGAGCATCCCGATGAAAGCCGACAACGTCCTGGCCACCATAGGCAACACCCCGCACATCCGCATCAACCGCCTGTTCGCCGAGCACCCGCAGGCCGAGATCTGGATCAAGTCCGAGCGCGCGAATCCGGGCGGCTCGGTCAAGGACCGCATCGCGCTGGCCATGGTCGAGGATGCCGAGCAGAGCGGCGCGCTGGCGCCCGGCGGCACCATCATCGAGCCGACTTCGGGCAACACCGGCGTCGGCCTGGCCATGGTCGCGGCGGTCAAGGGCTACCAGCTGATCCTCGTGATGCCCGACAGCATGAGCATCGAGCGCCGCCGCCTGATGCTGGCCTACGGCGCGAGCTTCGACCTGACCCCGCGCGAGAAGGGCATGAAAGGCGCGATCGAACGCGCCAGGGAGCTGGTCGCGCAGACCCCAGGCGCCTGGATGCCGCAGCAGTTCGAGAACCCGGCCAACGTCGAAGTCCACGCCCGCACCACGGCGCAGGAGATCCTGGCCGACTTCCCCGAGGGGCTGGACGTGCTGATCAGCGGCGTCGGCACCGGCGGCCACCTCAGCGGCGTCGCGCGCGTGCTGAAAGCCCGGTGGCCGCAGCTCAAGGTGTTCGCGGTCGAGCCGGCGGCCTCGCCGGTGATCTCGGGCGGCGCGCCGGCACCGCACCCGATCCAGGGCATAGGCGCGGGCTTCGTGCCGAAGAACCTCGACACCACGCTGCTCGACGGCGTGATCCAGGTCGAGGCCGAGGCCGCGCGCGAATACGGCCGCCGCAGCGCGCGCGAGGAAGGGCTGCTGGTCGGGATCTCGTCCGGCGCGACGCTGGCCGCGATCGCGCAGCAACTGCCCGAGCTGCCGGCCGGCAGCCGCGTGCTGGGCTTCAACTACGACACCGGCGAGCGCTACCTGTCGGTCGATGGCTTCCTGCCGGCCTGACACGCATGAACACGGTCAACACCGCATCCGGCTGGCTGCTGCGCGACGCCGGGGCGCTTGATGCCGCCGGCATCGCGGCGATCTACAACCACGCCGTGACCGACACGACGGCGATCTGGAACGAGGCCACGGTGGATGCGGCCAACCGCGCCGCCTGGATCGCTGCGCGCCAACACCAGGGCTACCCGGTGCTGGTCGCGGTCGATGGCGCGCAGCAGGTACTCGGCTACGCGAGCTTTGGCGACTGGCGCGCCTTCGACGGCTACCGCCACACGGTCGAGCATTCGGTCTATGTCCACCCCGGGGCCCAGGGACGCGGCATCGGCCGCGCGCTGATGGCCGAGCTGATCGAGCGCGCCCGCGCGCTCGGCAAGCACGCGATGGTGGCCGCGATCGAGGCCGGCAACACCGGCTCGATCCAGCTGCACCAGCGCCTGGGCTTCGAGCCGGCCGGCCTGCTGCCCGAGGTCGGCACCAAGTTCGGGCGCTGGCTCGACCTGGCGTTCTGGCTGCTGCTGCTGGAGCGACAGCCGGACTGAGCGGCCCCAGGCGCGACCCACGTATCATCGGCAGCTTCCTGCTTGATTGACACGAGCCGCCATGATCCGGATCTCAGAACTCAAACTCCCGCTGGCCGCGCTGCCGGTCGAAACCCGCCGCGCCGCCGATGCCCCGACCGAAACCGAGGCCGACCGCGAGCCGCCGCCGCACCCGGTCGAGGCGCTGCGGACCCTGGCCGCGCAGGCGCTCGGTATCGCCGCCGGCGACATCGCCGACCTGCAGGTGTTCAAGCGCAGCTTCGACGCGCGCAAGGCCGAGCTGCTGGCGGTCTTCATCGTCGACCTGGCGCTGGCCGAGCCGCAGCGCGAGGCCACGCTGCTGGCGCAGTTCGAGCACAACCCGCACATCAATCGCACGCCCGACATGGACTGGCACGCGCCGGCCCAGGCCCCGGCCGGCTGGCCCGCGACCGAGGCCGAGCGCCCGGTCGTGGTCGGCTTCGGCCCGTGCGGCATCTTCGCGGCGCTGACGCTGGCGCAGATGGGCCTCAAGCCGATCGTGCTCGAACGCGGCCGTCCGGTGCGCCAGCGCACCAAGGACACCTGGGGCCTGTGGCGCAAGAAGGTGCTGACGCCGGAGTCGAACGTGCAGTATGGCGAGGGCGGCGCCGGCCTGTTCTCGGACGGCAAGCTCTACAGCCAGATCAAGGATCCGCGCTTCCTGGGCCGCAAGGTGATGCGGGAGTTCGTCGCGGCCGGCGCGCCGCCCGAGATCCTCTACATGGCGCATCCGCACATCGGCACCTTCAAGCTGGTCAAGGTGGTCGAGGCGATGCGCGAGCAGATCATCGCGCTCGGCGGCGAGATCCGCTTCGAGCAGCGCGTGACCGAGGTGCTGCTGGAGCCCGCGGCCGAGGGCCGCCAGCAGGTGCACGGCCTGCGGGTGCAGGACCTGGCCACCGGGGCCAGCCACGAGCTGCCGGCGCGGCGCGTGGTGCTCGCGCTCGGCCACAGCTCGCGCGACACCTTCGCGATGCTGCACGACGCTGGCGTGTTGCTGGAGCCGAAACCGTTCTCGATCGGCGTGCGCATCGAGCACCCGCAAAGCGTGATCGACCAGTCGCTCTGGGGCCGGCACGCCGGCCACCCGCTGCTCGGCGCCGCCGCCTACAAGCTGGTACACCACGCCGACAACGGCCGCGCGGTCTACAGCTTCTGCATGTGCCCGGGCGGCACGGTGGTCGCCGCGACCAGCGAGCCGAACCGGGTCGTGACCAACGGCATGAGCCAGTACTCGCGCGCCGAGCGCAATGCCAACGCCGGCATGGTGGTCGGCATAGCCCCGTCCGACTATCCGCTCGATCCGGCGACCTGGATCGCCGCCTTCGGTGACGCGGACGGCGCGCGCTACGCCGCGCAGGCGCAGTCCCTGCACGCCAGCGGCCAGACCCATGCGCTGGCCGGCGTGGTGTTCCAGCGCCAGCTCGAGAGCCGGGCCTTCGAGGCCGGCGGGTGCGACTACCAGGCGCCGGGCCAGCTGGTCGGCGACTTCCTGGCCGGCAAGCCCTCGTCTGAATTCGGCTCGGTCCAGCCATCCTACAAGCCCGGCGTCAAGCTCGGCGACCTGGGCCAGGTGCTGCCCGCTTTCGCGGTCGAGGCGATGCGCCAGGCCCTGCCTGCCTTCGGGCGCAAGATCCGGGGCTACGACATGGCCGATGCGGTCATGACGGGGGTCGAGACCCGCACCTCGTCGCCGCTGCGCATCACGCGCGGCGAGGACTACCAGAGCCTGAACACGCTCGGCCTCTATCCGGCCGGCGAAGGCGCGGGCTACGCCGGCGGCATCCTGTCGGCCGGCGTCGATGGCATCAAGGTCGCCGAGGCGGTGGCGCTGGCGGCGGTCGGCCCGCGCTGAAATCGCCGGCGCCTCAGAAGCGGTAGCCGAGCCGGATCACGTAGTCGGTGGTGTTGAGCCTGACCCGGCCGGTCGTGGTGCCGGCCGCGCCGACGAAGGTCGCATCGGTCCGGATCGGCAGGTAGCTGACCGAGCCGTTGAGGCTCCAGCGCTCGTCGATGTGGTAGATCAGGCCGGCGTTGTAGACCGGTGTGAACGACGAACTCAGCTTGGCCGACGTGCCGCCCAGCGCCTGGATCGTCGCGTCGTTCGGGTTGGTCCGGATGTCATGGAAGGACACATGGGACACGCCCAGCCCCAGGTAGGGCCGCCAGCTGTCCTGCGGCGTGCCGAAGAAGTACTTGCCGACCACGGTCGGCGTCCAGACGTCGAACCGGGCCGCGCCCGGGTGGCTGGCACCGATGGCATGGAGGTCCTGGGTCACCCGTGGCGGCAGGCCCAGGGTCGCCTCGACGCCGAGCTGGTCCGTGAACAGGTGCAGCCAGCCGAACGAGACCGTGGTCTCGCTGCTGACATGGGCGCTGGCGCCGCTGAGCGCGGCGGTCAGCCCGCCGCTGTTGGTCAGCGGCCCCAGACTGGCGTCCGGGTTGATCGACGCCAGACCGACGCCGAACACGTTGTTACCGGCCTGCTGCGCCGATGCGGTCGTCGCCGCAAGCAGCGCGGCGAGCAGGACGGGAAATCGCTGCAACTTCTTCATGCTTGTCTCCAACGGTGGTTCCAGACTCAGGCAACCATTGAATTTCGCTTGGCCAGCGCGCCGATCATATGCCGCTTTGGACGGCTCCGCACCATGCTTGCCGATAAGCCCAGCATCGGAGACGCTCACACCAGCCCGGTGGCGTCGGCGATCAGCTTGAGGGAAACGGCAAACAGACCGGCCTGTACCAGCCGGTAGAACCAGACATCCGCGATGCGGCGCGTCAGGAAGGCGCCCAGCACCGTACCCACCAGGGCGAAGGGCACCAGCAGCGCCGCCTCGCGCAGCGATTCGAACGAATAGGGGCGCAGCATCTGGTAGGGCAGGATCTTGGCGGCATTGATCACCGCGAACAGCAGGGTCGAGGTGCCGGCGAAAGTCGCCTTGGGCAGCTTCTGCGGCAGCACGAAGATCTGGAATGGCGGCGCCCCGGCGTGGGAGATGAAGCTCGTGAATCCGGTCACCGCGCCCCAGAACCAGCCCTTCGCGGGATTCAGCGGCTGGCCGGGCCGGTCGTGCGCGCGGCGCAGCCAGGCATTCAGGCAAAAGCCCAGACCCAGCAGACCGATGAACAGGGTGATCATGCGCTCGGAAACCATCGAGGCGGTCAGCCAGCCGGCGGCCACGCCGAGCACCCCGGCCGGGATCAGGATGCGCAGGTTGGGCGCGCTGAAGTCGCGCCGGTACAGCCACACGCCAACGACATCGGAGATCACGAAGATCGGCAGCAGCAGCCCGGCGGCCCGCACCGGCGACATCACCAGCGACAGCACCGGCACGCCCAGCATCCCGATGGCGGGCAGGCCGCCCTTGGACAGGCCCACCAGCAGCGCGGCCAGGGCAGCCAGCCCGATCAGATCATTCGGCATCGAGGCTTTGCCGCACCATCACGCCTGCTGCAGGCGCGCGATGCGCTCCTCCAGCGGCGGATGGCTGGAGAACAGCTTGCCGAGGCCGCCGGTGATGCCGAAGGCGGCCATGTTCTGCGGCAGCTCGCCCGGCTGCAGGCCGCCCAGGCGCGCCAGCGCGTTGATCATCGGCTGCTTGCGGCCCATCAGCTGGGCGGCACCGGCATCGGCGCGGAACTCGCGCTGGCGGCTGAACCAGGCCACGATGATGGCGGCGACGAAGCCGAGCACGATTTCGAGCACGAAGCTCGTGACCATATAGCCGATGCCGGGGCCGCTGCTCTCGCGCTCGTCGCCCTTGCGCAGGAAGCTGTCCACCGCATAGCCGATCACGCGGCTCAGGAACACGACGAAGGTGTTCAGGACGCCCTGGATCAGCGTCATCGTCACCATGTCGCCGTTGGCCACGTGGGCGACCTCGTGGCCGATCACGGCTTCGACTTCCTCGCGCGTCATGCCGTGCAGCAGGCCGGTCGAGACCGCGACCAGCGCGGCGTCGCGGCTGGCGCCGGTCGCGAAGGCGTTGGGCTCGCCGTCGTAGATCGCGACCTCGGGCATGCCGATGCCGGCGCGCTCGGCGAAGCGCTGCACCGTCTGCACGATCCAGGCCTCGTCGGCATTGCGCGGCTGGTTGATCACGACCGCGCCGGTGCTCCACTTGGCCATCGACTTGCTCATCAGCAGCGAGATGATCGAGCCGCCAAAGCCCATGATCAGCGAGAAACCCAGCAGCGCGCCCAGGTTGAGGCCGTTGGCGGTCAGGAAGCGGTCCACGCCCAGCAGACGCGCGGTGACGCTGAGCACCAGCATCACCGCCAGATTGGTCAGGACGAAGAGAGCGATGCGTTTCATGACGAATTTGACTCCGAAGGTTTCAACTACCGGGATCTGCACGACGCCATCCACTCCGGTGGCGCCGCAGACCGGCATGCTGAAATGATAGTGGGGGCAGCCGGACCGACTTCAAGCCGAAGACCCCAGGCGGTCCAGGCCTATGGCAGAGAGCGCGGCGGCCGGAACACCTGGGCGTCGTCGTAGAAGGCGGGCGCCGCGTTGGCCAGCCACCAGCCCGGCACGCCCAGCAGCGGCAGCGGCGTGAACGGCTTGGTCGCGAGCCAGTCGGGCGCGAGCCGAGCGGCCAGCCAGTCGTCCCATGGATGGACGACCGGGGTGCAGGGATCGGACGGGGATTCATCCGGCATCGGCAGGCGCAGCACATGAGCGGTGATCGATTTGTACGGCGCCACCAGCTTCTCGGTCAGCGCGTGACCGAACAGCAGCAGCGTCGCCTGCGACCAGAGCGGGCGCAGCTCGACGAACAACCGGCGCCAGTCGCGCGCGAGCAGCGCCTGCGACAGCGGCTCGGGCGCCTGCAGCAGCGCGGCGTTCTCGTCGAACAGCGTCAGCGCATCGCGCAGTGGCCCGCGCCGGCCCTGCACGCCACCGGCGGCCTCGATCGCCCGCGCCTGCAGGCGGTTCAGCACCAGCTTGGTGGCCGGAAAGCGCATCCAGCACAGCGCGTTGAAGAAGTCGTGCAGGCCCTCGCGCGTCGGCACGCCGCCGGTCGCGAAGATATGGCTCTCGTAGGCCACGCCCTCGGGCAATTCGGCCTGTGGGATGAAGCGCCGGGGCGCCAGCCGAACGGCGTTGAGCGCGGCCGGCAGGTCGCCGCCGACCCGGGCCGCGTCCGCGATCACCTGACCCGGCACGCGCCAGGGGGCCAGCCAGGGCGCGGACCAGTCTATTGCAGCGGAAAAATGCCGTGAACGGATCAACCGACCAGCTTCCACGGCAGCGCCTCACCGGCGCGCAGCGGCTTGAGTTCGGCCTCGCCGAAGGCGAACGAGGCCGGCGGGGTCCAGCTTTCCTTGCGCAGCGTGATCGTGCCCTGGTTGCGCGGCAGGCCGTAGAAGGCCGGGCCGTTGCAGCTCGCGAAGGCTTCGAGCTGGTCAAGCGCGCCGGCATTGTCGAAGGCCTCGGCGTACATCTCGATCGCCGCGTGCGCGGTGTAGCAGCCGGCGCAGCCGGTCGCGTGCTCCTTCAGGTGCGCCGGGTGCGGCGCGCTGTCGGTGCCGAGGAAGAACTTCGGGCTGCCGCTGGTCGCCGCCGCCACCAACGCCTGGCGGTGCGTCTCGCGCTTCAGGACCGGCAGGCAGTAATAGTGCGGGCGGATGCCGCCGGTGAAGATCGCGTTGCGGTTGTACAGCAGGTGGTGCGCGGTGATGGTCGCGCCGAGGAACTGGTCGGCCTCGGCCACGTATTGCGCGGCCTCCTTGGTCGTGATGTGCTCCATCACGATCCTGAGTTCGGGAAAATCCTTGCGCAGCGGCGCGAGCTGCTGCTCGATGAACACCGCCTCGCGGTCGAACAGGTCGATCGCCGGATCGGTGACCTCGCCGTGCACCAGCAGCAGCACGCCTTCGCGCTGCATCGCTTCGAGCGTCTGGTAGGTCTTGCGCAGGTCGGTCACGCCGGCATCGCTGTTGGTGGTTGCGCCGGCCGGGTAGAGCTTGACCGCGACCACGCCGGCTTCCCTGGCGCGCGCGATTTCCTCGGGCGGCAGGTTATCGGTCAGGTAGAGCGTCATCAGCGGCTCGAAGCTCATGCCCTGCGGCACGGCCGCCAGGATGCGCTGCTTGTAAGCCAGCGCCTGCTCGGCGCTCGTGACCGGCGGCTTGAGATTCGGCATGATGATGGCGCGGCCGAACTGCGCGGCCGTGTGCGGCACGACGGTGTTCAGGGCAGCGCCGTCGCGCACGTGCAGGTGCCAGTCGTCGGGGCGGGTGATGGTGATTTGTTGGCTCATCTCCTGATTGTCCCAAATCCACCACCCGGCGCACAACAGCGCCAGGATGTCTGGCGGACTGCGGCTCAGTGCTGCAGGATCTTGTTCAGGAAGTCCTTGGTGCGCGGCTGGCGCGCTTCCGGATTGCCGAAGAACTCGTCCTTGCTGCAGTCCTCCAGGATCTTGCCGCCGACGTCCATGAAAATGACGCGGCTGCTGACCTTGCGCGCGAAGCCCATCTCGTGCGTCACGCACATCATGGTCATGCCCTCGCCGGCCAGGCCAACCATCACGTCGAGCACCTCGCCGACCATCTCGGGGTCGAGCGCGCTGGTCGGCTCGTCGAACAGCATCACGATCGGGTCCATGCTGAGCGCGCGCGCGATCGCCACGCGCTGCTGCTGGCCGCCCGAGAGCTGGCCCGGGAACTTGTCCTTGTGCGCCAGCAGCCCGACGCGATCGAGCATCTTGAGGCCGCGCTTCCTGGCGTCGTCGAGACTGCGCCCGAGCACCTTGACCTGGGCCAGCGTCAGGTTCTCGGTCACGCTCAGGTGCGGAAACAGCTCGAAATGCTGGAACACCATGCCGACATGGCTGCGCAGCCTGGGCAGGTTGGTCCTGGGGTCGTGGACAGCCTCGCCGTTGACCCAGATCTCGCCCTGCTGGATCGGCTCCAGCGCGTTGATGGTCTTGATCAGCGTCGATTTGCCCGAACCCGACGGCCCGCACACCACCACGACCTCGCCCTTGGCGATGCGGGTCGAGCAGTCGTTGAGCACCTGGACCGGGCCGTACCACTTGGACACATGTTTGAGTTCGATCATGGCTCTTTCTCCGGGTCCGCGCTCAGCGGATGATGGCGATTCTCTGGTGCAGGCGCTTGACCAGGGCCGACAGCGCGTAGCAGATGACGAAGTACAGCACGGCCGCCATCAGGTAGGCCTCGATCGGGCGGCCGAAGTTCTTGCCGGCGACCTCGAAGCCCTTGAGCATGTCGTAGGCGCCGATCGCGTACACCAGCGAGGTGTCCTGGAACAGGATGATGGTCTGCGTCAGCAGCACCGGCAGCATGTTGCGGAACGCCTGCGGCAGCACGACCAGCTTCATGTTCTGGCCGTAGCTCATGCCCAGCGCCAGGCCGGCGGCCACCTGCCCGCGCGGCACCGACTGGATGCCGGCGCGCATGATCTCGCTGAAGTAGGCGGCCTCGAAGGCAATGAAGGTCACCATGGCCGAGACCTCGGCGCCGATCGGGCGCCCGATCAGGAACGGCACCAGCAGGAAGAACCACAGGATCACCATCACCAGCGGGATGCTGCGCATGCCGTTGACATAGACCGTGGCCGGCACGCCGAGCCAGCGCTTGCCCGACAGGCGCATCAGCGCCAGCAGCGTGCCGAACAGGATGCCGCCGAGCGTGGCGACCACGGTCAGCATCAGGCTGAAGCCCAGCCCCTTGAGCACGAAGTCGTGAATCAGCGCCCAGTTGTAGAACGACCAGTCGAGGTTCATCATGCTCAGTGCCCTCCCCCGCCGGCCGCCATCAGGCCCGGCACGCGGCTGCGTTTCTCGATCGCGGCCATCACGCGGTTGATGACGAAGGCCGAGATGACGTAGAGCGTGGTCACGGCCAGGTAGACCTCGATGCCGCGCGCGGTTTCCTCCTGCGCCTGCATCGCGAACATCGTCAGCTCGGCCACCGAGACCGCGAACGCGACCGACGAGTTCTTGAAGATGCTCATGATCTCGCTGGTCAGCGGCGGAATCACGATCCGCAGCGCCAGCGGCAGCAGCACGAAGCGGTAGGCCTGCGCAGTGGTCAGCCCCAGCGCCATCGCCGCATGGCGCTGGCCGCGCGGCAGCGCCTGGATGCCGGAGCGGACCTGCTCGGCCACGCGCGCCGAGGTGAACAGGCCCAGCGCCAGCACCACCAGCACGAAGCCCGGCACGGCTTTCAGCGCCGGAAACAGCGTCGGCACCACGTGGTACCAGAGGAAGATCTGCACCAGCAACGGGATGTTGCGGAACAGCTCGACCCAGGCGTTGCCGGCGCGCACCACCAGCGGCCGATCCGGCAAGGTGCGCAGGGTGCCGACAACAGCGCCGACCAGCAGCGCCAGCAGCAGCGCCGACAGCGACACCGACACCGTCCAGCCCCAGGCGGACAACAGCCAGTCCAGGTAGGTGATGTCGCCCCCCTGGCCAAAACAGCTTGGCGTGGCTTCACGCGTGATGGTGTCCTCGCAGAACACCTGCCAGTCCCAACTCATGCCTTGCTCCTTGTCGACGTCAAAAAAACACCCCCAGCGCCTTCAGGCTGCCAGGGGTGTGGCCGCGTGTCATGCCAGCTTACTTCTTGGCGTAGTCTTCCATCGGCTTGTCGTTTGGATTGGCCCAGGCGGCCTTGGTGCTGTCGGACAGCGGCATCTTCAGGTTCACGTTGGCCGGCGGAATCGGCTGCATGAACCACTTGTCGTACAGCTTGGCAAGCGAGCCGTCCTTGATCTGGCGCCTGATGCTGTCATCGACCGCCTTCTTGAAGGCCGGATCGTCCTTGCGCAGCATGCAGGCAATCGGCTCGACGCTCAGCACCTCGTCGAGGATCTTGAATTCGCCCGGGGTCTTGGCCTTGGCGATGTTGGCCGCCAGGATCGACTTGTCCATCACGAAGGCCTCGGCGCGGCCCGACTCCAGCATCAGGAAGCTGTCGGCGTGGTCCTTGCCGTAGACCTCCTTGAAATCGACGCCGGTGGCGCGCTCGTTCTTGCGCAGGGTCTGGACCGAGGTGGTGCCTGTGGTGGTGGCGACCGACTTGCCGTTGAGGTCCTTGATGGCGTGGATGTTCGAATTCGTGCGCACGGCAATGCCAACCTCCTCGACATAGGTGGTGACGGCGAAGGCCACGTCCTTCTGGCGCGCGAGGTTGTTGGTGGTCGAGCCGCACTCGATGTCCACGGTGCCGTTCTGCAGCAGCGGGATGCGGTTCTGCGACGTCACCGGCTGGTACTTCAGTTCGAGCTTGCTCAGGCCGAGCTGCTTTTGCAGGTCGCCGATGATGCGCTCGCCCATCTCGGTATGGAAGCCGACGTACTTGCCGTTGCCCAGCGTGAAGCCCAGCCCCGAGGACTCGCGCACGCCCAGCGTCACACTGCCGCTGGACTTGATCTTGGCCAGGGTGTCGCTGGCCTGGGCCCAGGCACCGGTGGCCGAGGCGAGCGCCAGCAGCACGGCGATGGCATTCTTCTTCATGGCGAAGTCCTTTCAGTCGAGGAGGGAAAACGATGGAACCATTCTATCGGCCACCGCCGGTCAGACTGATAGTGAAAAGCCCGGGGGTCAGCGGTCGCCGGCCAAGGCGCCGGCCACGTCATCCCAGAACTTCTGCGCCGCGCGCTTGGCGCGACCGGAACAGGGTCGCTCGCGATAGAGTCGGATGTCGAGCCGCGCCTGCAGCGACTCGCCAGGGATGGCGGCGCTGACGAGCTGGCCGTCGCGCAGCGCCTGCTGCACCGAACTTTCGGGCAGGAAGGCGATGCCGTGCCCCGCGATCGCCATCGCCTTCAGGCTCTCGGACATGTCGGTCTCGTAGACGCGCTCGGGATGCAGGTCGGCGCCGCTCTGGCTCAGCACCCATTCGACCACCCGCCCCAGGTAGGCCCCCGGCGCGTAGGCCAGATACGGCCAGGGCTGGGCGGTCGAGCCCGGCAGGCGGTAGAGCGGCCGCCCCATAGCGTCGGGCTTGCTGTAGGGCGCCAGCACCTCCTGGCCCAGCGGCAGCATCTCGTAGCGCGCCGCGTCGAGCTGGATCGGCTGCGAGGCGTGCTGGTAGGCGATCAGCAGGTCGCAGTTGCCCTCCATCAGGCGCAGCACCGCGTCATGGACGTTGAGCGCGATCAGGCGCGTCTTGACCGGGCCGACCGTATCGCGCAGACTGGAGAGCCAGGCCGGAAAGAAGGTGAAGGCCAGCGTGTGCGGAACCGCGAACTCCAGCGTGTCCTGGCCGGTCGGGCTCTGGTGCCGCACCATGGCGCGCGTGGCCTGCAAGGTGTGCAGGATCTCGATCGCCTGCTCGTACAGCGTCTGGCCGGCCGGCGTGAGCCGGGTCGGGTAGGAGCTGCGATCGACCAGATCGGTGCCGGCCCAGGCTTCGAGCGACTGGATCCGGCGCGAGAACGCCGGCTGCGTCACGTGGCGCAGCTGGGCCGAGCGGCTGAAGCTGCGCGTCTCGGCCAGGCTGACGAAATCCTCGAACCACTTGGTATCCATCTCAGGCGTCCCCGGCTGCCGTGGCGGCTTCGGGCGTGCCGCTCTGCTGCAGCGCCCACATCTGCGCGTAGCGCCCGCCGCGCGCCAGCAGCCCGGCGTGGCCGCCGCGCTCGACGATACGGCCGTGCTCAAGCACGATGATCTCGTGCGCATCGACCACGGTCGAGAGCCGGTGCGCGATCACGAGCGCGGTCTTGTCGCGCGCCGCGCTGCGCAGCTCGGCCTGGATCGCGCGCTCGTTGGCCGAGTCGAGCGCCGAGGTCGCCTCGTCGAAGATCAGGATCGGCGGATTCTTCAGCAGCGTGCGCGCGATCGCGACGCGCTGCTTCTCGCCACCCGACAGCTTGAGGCCACGTTCGCCGACCACGGTGTCATAGCCCTGCGGCAGCCGCGCGATGAAGTCGTGGATGTGCGCGGCCCGGGCCGCCGCGATCACCTCGTCCGGCGTCGCGTCGGGGCGGCCGTAGCGGATGTTGTAGCCGATGGTGTCGTTGAACAGCACCGTGTCCTGCGGCACGATGCCGATCGCGCGCCGCAGGCTGGCCTGGGTCAGCGCGCGGATGTCCTGGCCCGCGATCCGGATGCAGCCGCTCTCGCCCTCGGCCCCTGCGCCGCCCACGTCGTAGAAGCGGTACAGCAGCCGCGCCAGCGTCGATTTGCCCGAGCCCGACGGCCCGACCACGGCCACGGTCTTGCCGGCCGGCACGCTGAAGCTGATGCCGTGCAGGATCTCGCGCTGCGGCTCGTAGGCAAAGCGCACCTGCTCGAAGCGCAGCTCGGGCGGGCCGGCCAGCGCGAGTTCGCGCGCGCCGGGCGTGTCGGCCACCTCGCGCTCGCGGTCGAGCAGCGCGAACATCTTGTCGAGGTCGGTCAGGCTCTGCTTGATCTCGCGGTACAGCACGCCGAGGAAGTTCAGCGGGATGTAGAGCTGGATCATGAAGGCGTTGATCATGACCAGATCGCCCAGCGTCATCTCGGCGCGCGTCACGGCGGCCGTGGCGCGCCACAGCATCGCGACCAGCGCGCCCGCGATGATCAGCTGCTGCCCGGTGTTGAGCAGCGACAGCGTGGTCTGGCTCTTGAGCCGCGCGCTCCGCAGCCGCTCCAGGCTCTCGCCGTAGCGGCGCGCCTCGAACGCCTCGTTGTTGAAGTACTTGACAGTCTCGTAGTTCAGCAGCGAGTCGATCGCGCGCGTCTGGCTGGCCGATTCAAGCTCGTTCATCTCGCGCCGGAACTGGGTGCGCCATTCGGTCACCTTGACCGTGAACAGCACATAGGCCGCCAGCGCGGCCAGCGTGGTCCAGACATACCAAAGCTCGAACCTGGTGCCGAGCAGCACCAGCACCAGCGCGACCTCGAACAGGGTCGGGAAGATGCTGTAGAGCGAGTACGAGATCAGCGACTGCACGCCCCGGCTGCCACGCTCGATGTCGCGCGTCATGCCGCCGGTCTGGCGTTCGAGATGAAAGCGCAGGCTCAGGCCGTGCAGATGGCCGAACACCTGCAGCGCGATCGCGCGCGTCGCGCCCTCGGTCGCCTTGGCGAAGATCAGTTCGCGCAGCTCGGTGAACAGGCTGGTGCAGAAGCGCAGCAGGCCATAGGCCAGCAGCAGGCCGAGCGGCACCACCAGCAGCGCCTCGCCGCCCGGCGCCAGACCCGGCAGCAGGGACGGGCCCTTCGGGGGCGTCAGCGCATCGACCAGCGCCTTGAGCAGCAGCGGCACGCCGACGTTGGCGCACTTGGCCCCGATCATGAAGGCCAGCGCCAGCGCCACACGCCAGCGGTACTGCCACAGATAGGGCAGCAGGCGGCGCAGGGTGGCGGCGTCGGAGCGTTCGGCTCGGCTGGCGCTGTCCCCGGCCAGGGCCGGGGCATGTCGGTGGGCGAGGTGGCGCATCGGGGACAATCGTGGAATGAACCTCCCGATTGTGCCCCCAAGCCCAAGCACGCCTACCGCGCCATCCCCGCACGAACTCGTGCTCAAGGTCTATGCCATGCCGGCCGACGCCAACGCCTACGGCGACATCTTCGGCGGCTGGGTCATGGCCCAGGTCGATCTGGCCGGATCGGTGATTCCGATCCGCCATGTCAAGCACCGCGTCGCGACGGTCGCAGTCAAGGAATTCGTGTTCCGCCAGGCGGTCAAGGTCGGTGATCTGGTCAGCCTGTACGCGCACGTCACGCACATCGGCAAGACATCGATCACGGTGGTGGTCGAGGCCTTCGCCGAGCGGCTGCACCAGCAGGGCGAGTACCGCAAGGTGACCGAGGCGACCCTGGTCTACGTGGCGCTCGACGAGCAGGGCCGTCCCTGCCCGGTCGCGGCGGAGTGAACCGGACACGCACCAAAAAAAACGCCACCCTGGGGTGGCGGGAAGTCCTAGAGGACGTCGTTGGGAATCCGAAGATGCTGGCGCCTTGGATGTGTCATGGCATTCGGCGCCACCGGCCGAGACTCTCTCGTTCGATCGTGTGACAGCACTTTTTGTTATTGTGCACCTGCAGCATGATTCTACCCATCCCCTGTTTGGGGGATGCTGCAGCCTCGACTCGACAGCCGATCTCTACCGCACCCGCACCCGCGAAGCCAGCCACACCAGCACCAGCACCGGCGCCCCCAGCAGCGCAGTGCCGACGAAGAACAGCGGATAGCCATGCGCATCGACGAAGGCGCCCGAGAAGCCGGCCAGCCACTTGGGCGCCAGCAGCATCATCGAGCTGAACAGCGCGTACTGGGTGGCCGAGTAGCTGACATTGGTCAGGCTGGACAGATAGGCGACGAAGGCCGCCGACGCCACGCCCGAGGCCAGGTTGTCGGCCGACACCACGGCAATCAGCGCCGTCACGTCATGGCCGTGACCGACCAGCCAGGCGAACAGCAGATTGCTCAGGGCACTCAACAGCGCGCCGAGCATCAGCACCCGCATCACACCCAGGCGCAGCGCCAGCGTGCCGCCGACGAAGGCACCGGCCAGCGTCATGATCACGCCGTAGACCTTGGTGACGGCCGCAACCTCGTCCTTGCTGTAGCCCATATCGACATAGAAGGGATTGGCCATGATGCCCATGACCACGTCGCTGATGCGGTAGACGCCGATCAGCGCCAGCAGCAGCAGCGCGTGCGAGCCATAGCGGCGCAGGAAGTCGCCGAAGGGCTCGATCAGCGCGCCGCGCAACCAGTTTCCTAGGCCGCGTGCCGGCGACAATGGCCGGCGCGCCGGTTCGGTCGAGGCGAGCACCGTCAGCAGCCCGACCGCCATCGAGGCCGCCATCGCCAGATAGGCGCTGCGCCAGGCATCCTGCTGATAGCCGGCCGTGGCCGTCGGCAGCAGTTCAGCGCGCGCCGCCAGCCAGAGCACGCCGGCACCGGCCCAGATCATCGCGATCCGGTAGCCGGTCTGGTAGCTGGCCGCGAGCGCGCCCTGGCGGCTCATGTCGGCCGACTCGATGCGGAAGGCATCGAGCGCGATGTCCTGGGTCGCCGATGCAAAGGCCACCAGCAGCGCGAAGCCGACCATGGTGGACAGCCCCTGGCGCGGATCGGTCAGCGCCATGCCGGCCAGACCGGCCGCGATCACGAGCTGGGCCAGCAGCAGCCAGGCGCGGCGCTGGCCGAAGGCCCGGCTCAGCAGCGGCAGCGGCAGGCGATCGACCAGCGGCGCCCAGCACCACTTGAAGCCATAGGCCAGGCCGACCCAGCTCAGGTAGCCGATGGTGGCGCGGTCGAGTCCGGCCTCGCGCAGCCGGAAGCTCAGCGTGCCGAGCACCAGCAGCAGCGGCAGGCCGGCCGAGAAGCCCAGCGCCAGCATGCGCAGGCTGGCGGGCTCCAGATAGACCCGCAGCGCCGTGCGCCAGCTGGTGGCAGGCAATGCCGCCTCGGCGCCGGCCGCGCCGGGTCGGGAAGAAGGAAAAGACATGATGACGCTATCGGAATCGGGATGTCGCGCGCGAGCGGCGGACTTTGTCTATTATTGGCGCATATGTGTTGGCTCTGCGCGGCGAAAGCCTCCCTGTCCTCCCCCGCTGACGGCGATCCTCATTCACACCGTTGGCAACCCCGGCGCGGCTTCCTGCTCGCGGGCGCTGCCGCCAGCAGCCTGGTCGCGACCGACGCGCTGGCCCAGGTCGATGTCGGCGGCGCATCGGCCATGCGCGGCCTGGTGCCGGCCGAGCAGCTCGAAAGCGCGTCCCGGCAGCAATACCAGCAGATGCTGGACCAAGCCCGAGCCAAGCGGGCTCTGGCGCCGGCCGACCATCCGCAGCTGCAGCGCCTGCGCGCGATCGCGCGCCGGCTGATCCCTTTTGCCACGCCCTGGAACGAGCGCGCGCGCAATTGGCAATGGGAGGTCAATCTGATTGGCAGCAGCCAGGTCAACGCCTTCTGCATGCCGGGCGGCAAGATCGCGTTCTACAGCGGCATCCTCGACAAGCTCAAGCTCGACGACGACGAGGTCGCGATGGTCATGGGCCACGAGATGGCGCACGCGCTGCGCGAGCACGCGCGCGAGCGCCTGGCCAAGACCCAGGCCACCAGCCTCGGCCTGTCGCTGGGCGCGCGCCTGCTCGGGCTCGGCCAGCTCGGCGATGTCGCGGCCGACCTCGGCACCCAGCTGCTGAGCCTCAAGTACAGCCGCGACGACGAGACCGAGGCCGATCTGGTCGGGCTGGAACTCGGCGCGCGCGCCGGCTACGACCCACGGGCCAGCATCTCGCTGTGGCGCAAGATGATCGCGGCCAACGGCAGCGGCGGCCCGGGCTTCCTGTCCACCCACCCGAGCGGCCCGAACCGGATCGAGGAACTGCAGGCCAACATCCCGAAGGTCCAGGGCCTGTACGAGCGCGCGCGGCGCGGCGGCTGAAGCCGCCGCCGCGTCAACTGCGGCTCAGACGTCCCTGACGAAGGGGTTGCTGCGGCGCTCGCGCCCGAAGGTGCTCTCGGGGCCGTGGCCCGGAATGAAGACCGTGTCGTCGCCCAGCGGCCACAGCCGCTGCCGGATGCTGTCAACCAGCTGGTCGTAGTCGCCGCCCGGGAAATCGGTGCGCCCGATGCTGCCGGCGAACAGCACGTCGCCGACGAAGGCGCGCTTGGCCTCGGCCGAATGGAACACCACATGGCCGGGCGTATGACCGGGGCAGTGGCGCACCAGCAGCTCGCATGCACCGACCTGAACCTTGTCCATGTCATGCAGCCAGCGCGTCGGCTTGAACAGCCCGGCCGGCGGAAAGCCGAACTGCAGGCTCTGCATCGGCAGACCATCGATCCAGTACTGGTCGCCCTCGTGCGGGCCGATGATCGGCAGGCCCAGGCGGCTGGCCAGCTCGGCGGTGCCGCCGGCGTGGTCGATGTGCGCGTGCGTCAGCCAGATCTGGCCGAGCTTGAGCTTCAGGCGGGCGACCTCGGCCAGCACGCGGTCGAGGTCGCCGCCCGGGTCGATCACGGCCGCGTCCAGGGTCTGGTCGCACCAGACGAGCGAGCAATTCTGCTGGAACGGCGTGACGGGAATCGTGAGGTATTGCAGCATGTGCGCATTGTAGGCAGGCCCCGCGCTGCCGCCGCGCTCAGGAACTGGTCGCGGCGATCACCTCGGACAGATCGGTCAGGCCGGCCACCACCTTCTCGATACCGTCCTGGCGCAGCGTCCGCATGCCGGCCTTGAGCGCGGACTCGCGGATCTCGACCGCCGAATCGCGGTGGCGCACGTGGAGACGGATCGCGCCGTCGCCGAGCATCAGTTCGTAGAGGCCGAGCCGACCCTTGTAGCCACGGCCCTCGCAAGCGTCGCAGCCGCGCCGCGCGAACACGCGCAACTGACGGCCGTCGCCGGTCACGCCATGCTCGGCCCGCCAGCGCTCGATCAGCGCGCCCGGCGTCTGGCCCGCGCCCGCCCCGCCTTCCAGATACTGGTGCGCCAGCGCCTCGATCTCGTCGCCGCGCGCCGGGCGCGGCTCCACGCATTTCTGGCACAGGCGGCGCACCAGGCGCTGGGCCAGGATCGCCAGCAGCGAATCCGAGAAGTTGAACGGGTCCATCCCGATCTCGAGCAGGCGCGCGATGCTCTCGGGCGCCGAGTTGGTGTGCAGCGTGGACAGCACCAGATGCCCGGTCAGCGAGGCCTCGATCGCGATGCGCGCGGTTTCCTCGTCGCGCATCTCGCCGATCATGATCACGTCGGGGTCGGCGCGCAGGAAGGTGCGCATCGCGGCCGCGAAGGTCCAGCCGATGCGCGGATTCATCTGCACCTGGCGCAGGCCGTCCTGGGTGATCTCGATCGGGTCCTCGGCGGTCCAGATCTTGCGGCTCTCGGTGTTGATGTCGCTGATCAGCGAATGCAGCGTGGTCGTCTTGCCGCTGCCGGTCGGCCCGCAGACCAGCAGCAGCCCGTAGGGCTTCTGGACCAGGCGGCGCAGATCGTCCAGATCGCGCTGACACATGCCGATGGCGTCGAGCGGAATCGGCTTGGAGCCGGCCAGCAGCCGCAGCACCACATCCTCCAGCCCGCCGCTGGTCGGGATCGTCACGACGCGCAGCTCGGTCTTGCTGCCGCCGAAGCGCGCGAAATCGATCTTGCCGTCCTGCGGCTTGCGGTGCTCGGCGATGTCCATGCCGGCCATGATCTTGATGCGCGCGATCAGCGCGTAGCGAAAGCGCGAC
>Ga0228698_1000662_pt1 | contig 22483 bp, 22 predicted proteins | sample McNCre117_Aug_MG_FD_178015 | JGI IMG/M metagenome (GOLD analysis project Ga0228698, IMG submission 178015) | Freshwater microbial communities from McNutts Creek, Athens, Georgia, United States - 1-17_Aug_MG | ecosystem: Environmental > Aquatic > Freshwater > Creek | place: USA: Georgia...
CCCGAGAAGTTGGGCATGCCGGCGGCGCCGTTGTTGATCACGCAGCCCACGCGGTCCTTGGCCAAGGCGACACTGCGGATGGCGGGCAGGCAGGTGTGCGTGCTCGCGAAGACGTCCACGCCGCTGGCGGCGAACATGTCGCGCAGCCAGGGCGCTTGCTGCGGGTCGTCGAGTGCGTTCACGTCAAAGCGCCAGCCGGCCAGCGACTCGGCATCGCCGTGCACGACCCCGATGCGACAGCCGCCGACCTGGTAGCGAGCCACCATCGGCAGGCGCGCGATGCGCCCGAGCAGGTCGGTATGGCGCCGCGCTGTGGCCTTGAGCTGGCGGTGGATGCGGTTCGACCGCTCGACCACGCCGGCCTCGACGTGATCCGGATAGGCGCAACCGCAGCCGGCATCGTCGTCCGCCGCGTCGAGTTCGGCTTCGACGTTGCCGAGGATGGCGTCGTTGGCCAGCACGCGCAGATTGATCTCGGCGAAGGCGCGGTCGTCGATGTCGAACCAGTTGAAGTCGCCGTTAAAGCACAGGGTCGGTACCTCCGGCTCCGCTCGTGCCATGTGCTCGACGGCATCAAGGGCAGGCACGTTGCCGTACAGCCCACCGATCACATAGAGCGTCTGCGCGGGACGCACTTCGGCGCCCGCGATGGCGCCCGGCCCGTAGCGGTAGCGCAGCGGGCAGACGCGGCCGGGTGCGTTCATGCGGGCATGCCGGTACCGCCCAGGCTCGCCGGCGCCCGGTAGCGCGGCACCACCAGCGGCAGGAAGAACCCGGCCGTGCACAGCACCAGCCCATACAGGTTGGTGCCGAGCAGGATCGCGTACTTGCCGGTGCCGATGGCCCATCCTGCCGGGATCAGATTCATGGCCTGCAACACCCCGAGTGCAATGCCCGGCCAGAACGCCAGGTGGAACGACAGCGGCGAGTGACCGACGCGCCCCGAGAAGAGAAAGATCGGCGCCAGGCCGATCACCATCGTGCCGCTGATGGTGGTGGCCTTGAGGATGTCGGTGCCGGCGATCATCGGCAGGTTGCCCAGCAGGGCGAATGCCGCCATCGTCAGCGAGCCGACGGTCATCGCCCGGGGTGACGGCAGGCGACCCGCCAGCAGCGGCAACTCGCGCGCCACCAGCTTGGACAGCGACGTGAAGGTGGAGTCCAGCGTCGAGCCGGCAGAGGTCACCATGACCACGATCATCGCGAAATAGCCCGCCACGCCCAGGCCCCGCGCCACCTCCGCCGGCACGTTGCCGCTGGCCGCGATGCCTTGCAGGCGGGCGTGCACACCGACCAGGCTGAAGGCAAAGATCGCGACGAAGCCCAGCACGCCGGCAACGATGAAGGCCCGGAGCATCGACTTCTCGCGCGTGATGAAGCCGCGGTCGGTCAGCACCGGGTCGTGGAAGGGGTAGGACAGCGTCTGCAGCAAGGCGACCAGCAGCAGGTCCACGCCCGCGTCCATCGCGAAGCGGCCTTGGGACAGCAGCACGCCCGGCGAGTGTGCGGGCAGCACGTAGGCCAGCACCACGCCGAGGAAGAGGATGAAGACGATCGCCTGGATCACGTCGCTGAAGATCGAGCTGCGCAGGCCGCCCTTCAGGCTGTAGATGAGCACGGCCGCGGTGAACAAGAGTGCTGCGCCAATGAAGCCAGCGGAGCCGCCGGCGCCGTAGTAGCCGCCGACGACCGCGGTGTTGCTCCAGACCTCGTTGAACAGCCGCACCAGGATCGCCAGCGAGAACGCCAACGCGGCGCCGCGCCCGTACTTCCGGATCAGAAAGGGCACCAGTCCCGTCGCCCCTTCGCGCGTGCGCAGCCGGTAGATCACCAGGCCGGCCACGGGGATCGACAGCCAATAGGCGGCGTACGCGAGCCCACCGACCACGCCGTAGGTGGCACCCAGATTGGCGGCGTTGGTCACCGATTTGGCGAAGATCCAGCTGATGAAGATGCTCAGCATCAGCGCCCATTCCGAAGCCGGGCGCCCCTGGTCGTCATGCCCGCGGAAGAAGCCGGCTTCGTCCTTCGAGCGCGGCACCACGAGGTACATCACCGCGCCGAAGACGAGCAGAAAGCCCCAGAAGAACAGTCCCTGCCATTCACCCATGTCGAGGTCTCCCGGATCGTGGACTCAGATGCTGCAGGTGGGCGCCGACGCAGTGGTGGGCTCGAGCGCGCCCCCACAGCTGGACCCCTGACCGGCGGTGCAGCCGAAGCAGTGGTCGGCGACGCGGATCGGCTGGTCTTCCAACCGAGCGGCCGTGATCTCGCTCAGGTTCAGCCGGCGCTTGCCGGCCGCGTGGATGGGCAGGCCCAGTTGCTGGTTGAAGTCGCAGTCGTACAGGTAGCCCTGCCAGTCCACGCTCACTAGGCTGCGGCACATCACCTGTTCGAGGTTGTCGTCCCGGTGTGCGCTGCGCAGCAGGTCCATGTAGCTGTTGAACTGGCCCTTGGAGACCAGCATCGAGCCGAATCGCTGGATCGGCATGTTGGCCAGCGTGAACAGCTGGTCGAACGCCACGCCGAAGTTCTGGGCGAGGTGTTGCTTGTAGTCGTGCTCCAGCGCCTGCTGCGCGGGCGGCAGGCTGGCGCCTTGCGGGTTGTAGACCAGGTTCAGGGTCAGGCCCGTGCCAGGCTTGGCATAGCCCAGGGCGTTCAGCCGCTGCAGGCCACGGATGCTGGCGTCGAAGGTGCCCTTGCCGCGCTGGCGGTCGACGTTGTCCTCGAGGTAGCACGGCATCGACGCCACCACCTCGACGCCATGGGCGGCCAGGAACTCGGCCAGGCCTTCCTGGCCGGGCTCTTCCAGGATCGTCAAGTTGCAGCGGTCGATGACTCGCACCCCGCGCGAACGTGCGGCCACGACCAGGTCGCGAAAGTGCCGGTTGAGCTCGGGCGCGCCGCCGGTGAGGTCCAGGGTCCGCACATCGGGGCTGGCGGTAAGGAAGGCGATGACGGCGTCGACGGTGTCGTGCGACATCTCCTCGGTGCGGTTCGGCCCGGCATTGACATGGCAATGCAGGCAGCTCTGGTTGCAGCGGTAGCCGAGGTTGACCTGGAGGGTTTCGACCGAGCGGCGGCGCAGGGCCGGGAAGTCGGTTCGGACGAGCAAGGGAAGGGTGGCGTGCATGGGCGGTCCGGGTTGCCTTTCCTGCTAGACGGCCGGGCAGCCGCAATCCTTACAGCCCCGGCGCGGCACGGTGTAAGAAAACCGAGATGAGGGCCGTCAATGCCGGGTGGGGATCCCGTTTTAGTGCCGCCCCCCGGCACCGCACCGTACGATGCACCCGATCGAAAGCCCGAAACCAAGCATGTGCGTGACAGCAAGATGACCGTCGAACAACCAGCCGCGACTTCCCCGGCCGGCAGGGCTCGCCCATCGTGCTCCCGCATCCTGGGGCTCATGCTGACGCCGCGGATCGCGGTGTCGGCCCTCAAGGTGTCCCTGGTGGTGGGAACCGTACTGAACGTCATCAACAACGGAGAGCAGTGGTGGACCCACCACGCGGTCAACCCCTGGCAGGCCTTGCTCAACTACCTTGTGCCGTTCTGCGTGTCGAGCTATAGCGCGGCGCGCAACGAGGCGCAGCGCCCGCCAGGAACCTGAATGCAGAACCCGCCGCCAGATTCCGCCGTGCCGCTGTCCGCGTCGATGCAAGGCATCAGCGCGGAAGCGCTGCTGTCGCTGCGGGCCGACATGCTGCGCTTCGCCCAGCTCCAGTTGCGCAACACCGAGGCGGCGGAGGACCTGGTGCAGGAGTCCATCGAGGCGGCGCTTCGCAAGTCGTCTTCGTTCGCGGGCCAATCGACGCTGAAGACCTGGGTGTTCGCGATCCTGCGCAACCGCATCATCGATCACCTGCGGCAGGCGTCCCGTACAGTGACGCTGTCCAGCCTGGTCGACGACGGCGAAGATTGGGAGGAGCGCTTGGACGCGCTGTTCAACGAGCGTGGCGCCTGGCGTGACGGGCCGCGGCCGGTGGCCTGGCCGAATCCCGAGGAGTCGATGCAGACAAGGCAGTTCTGGGCCGTGTTCGAGACCTGCCTGGATCACCTGCCTCCGGCCACCGGCAAGGTGTTCATGATGCGCGAGTTCCTCGGGTTCGAGTCCGACGAGATCTGCGCGCAGCTGGGGATCACGACGAGCAACTGCCATGTGATCCTGCACCGCGCCCGACTGAAGCTACGGGGATGCATGGACACCGGCTGGGGTCGTCCGGAGGGTTCGACATGCTGAACTGCAAGGAAGTCACCGAGGTCTGCTCGGCGGAGATGGAGCGGCCGTTGCGTCTGGGCGAGCAGGTCTCGCTGCGCACGCACCTGATGATGTGCACCGGCTGCTCGGAGTACCGCAGGCAGCTGAAGACCTTGCGACAGGTGATGCAGGCGTACGCGGAAGGCAAGGCGATTGCCGACGATGTGGCGCCCGGCCCGGGAAGCGCGTGATTGTGGAACGATGAGGAAAATGGTCGGTCGTGTGCCGTGGCGTCGCAACGTGCGGATTTGATAGCCCTGGCCGAAGTACCGCCCGCCCGAGCCGTGATTGAATCAAGAGTCGATTGAGCGAGCGACTGGTTTCTTCATCCTTGACTGACCGCGACGGGTCGTGGGGAGCCGGCGAGCCACCAGCCGCGGAAGGCGGCGATGCGATGGCCATGCGACGTTCGTCGGCTTGCTGACTGCTTGGGGCCGCATCGCCGCCTCTCGCAATGTCGAGCCGAAGTCACGCGGCCCCGGCCAAGAGCGGAACTTGAAGCGATCGCTCTGAAGCCGTCACTTGTTGCCCGATCAAGCCGCGCACTGGGGGCCAGCTAGAATCGCTGTGTCATTGGGGAGTAGCCGCCCTGCGCAACGCAGGGGCCCACGTCAACACACTTGGCCATCTGGCCATGGCGCGGGCAGCTCCAATCGCCTGGCAAGACCTTTGACCACACTGCCTCCGGTTCGGGCCGGGGATGCAGTGTGGTCATTGTTCGGTTGGCCGGCCCGTTGGAGATCCTCTTGGAAGCATTTCTCGTCTCCACTGGCGTTGTCGCGCTCGGTGAAATGGGCGACAAGACACAGCTGCTGGCAATCGTTCTCGCGGCCGCGTTCCGCAAGCCCCTGCCCATCATCCTCGGCATCTTCGTGGCCACCGTCGTCAACCACGCGGCGGCAGGGGCGGTGGGCGGCTGGGTCGCGCAGGCGCTTGGGCCGGACATCCTGCGCTGGGTGATCGGACTGTCCTTCCTCGCCATGGCCGGCTGGATGCTGATCCCCGACAAAATCGACGACGAAGCAGCCGGCGGTCATCAGCGCTTCGGCGTCTTCGGCACGACGGTCGTTGCCTTCTTCCTGGCGGAGATGGGCGACAAGACGCAGATCGCGACGGTGGCACTGGCGGCCCGCTATCCGGACATCGTGCAGGTAGTGCTCGGAACGACGCTCGGCATGATGCTGGCCAACGTGCCCGCGGTCTTCCTCGGCGACAAGATCGCGAAGAAGGTGTCGATGCAGCTCGTGCACGGCATTGCGGCTGCCATCTTCGCCATCCTGGGACTGTTGACCTTGTTCAACGTCGGCAAGCTCTTCTGAAAGCCCATCACATGCACACCCACGATCTCGCCGAATGGCGCCACGACCACCAGTTCGACACGGGCAACATCGCCGGCGAGCGCAGCACGCGGCTCGTGATGTGGATCACCGCCGGCATGATGCTGGTCGAGATCGCTGCCGGCTGGTTCTACAACTCGATGGCGCTGCTGGCCGACGGCTTCCACATGAGCAGCCACGCCGTCGCGATCGGCCTCAGCGCCTTCGCCTACGCCGCCGCACGCCGGCATGCGAAGGATCCGCGCTACGCCTTCGGCACCTGGAAGATCGAAGTGCTCGGCGGCTTCGCCAGCGCGATCTTCCTCCTCGTCGTTGTCGGCCTGATGCTCTACGGATCCGTCGAACGCCTGGTCAGGCCGGAGCCCATCCACTACCAGGAGGCGATGCTCATCGCCGTGCTCGGGCTGATCGTCAACCTCGTATCGGCGCGAATCCTCGGTGCGGCGCACCACCATGACCATGGGCACAGCCATGGACACGACCACCACGGTGACCACCGTGACCAGCACCACCACCACGACCTGAACCTGAAGTCCGCCTACCTCCACGTCATTGCCGACGCGGCGACCTCGGTGGCCGCCATCGCGGCGCTGGCTGGCGGCTGGCTGTTCGGCTGGTCATGGCTGGACCCGGTGATGGGCATCGCCGGTGCCGTCGTGGTGGCCGTCTGGGCCAAGGGGCTGATTGCCGACACCAGCAAAGTGCTGCTCGACCGGGAGATGGACCACCCCGTCGTCGACGAGATCCGCGAGGTCATCGCCGAACGGGGCGCCGAAGGGGAAACGGCGATTGCGGACCTGCATGTGTGGCGGGTCGGCAAGTCGACGTACTCGTGCGCGCTGAGTCTGGTTACGCACGACCAGCAGCTGAGCCCGAAGGAGGTGCGCGAGTGGCTGTCGATCCACGAGGAGATCGTGCATTCGACGATCGAGATCCACCGCTGCTCGTCGACGTGAGGAAGACCGGTTGGTCGGCCTCGATCTCAATGGCCCATCAGCTGAATGCCCCAGAAGGTCAGGAAGCCGCCGAACAGCACCAGCGTGGCGATCGGCTTCTCCTCGACCTCGTGCGCCTCCATCAGCAGTTCCTCGGTCACCAGGTAGAGCAGCGCCGCGGCGCTGAAGGAGAGCGTTCCCGCCAGAACGGCGGGTGACGCACCAGTCAGCAGCACGCTGCCCAGCACCGCGAAGCCCAGCACGGTCAGGCCCAGTGCCGCGGTGACACCCACGATGCGCCACCCGGCGATCCGGTCCGACGTGACGGCCAGGCCGAGGAACAGCAGTTCGACCGAGAGCCCGAGCGCCAGCACGGTGCCGGTCTCGCCGCCGGCTGCGAACCCGGCGCCGATGATGAAGCCGTCCGTCGCCACGTCGACGAAGGTCGCGACCAGGAGTCCCACGGCAGCACCTTGACCCGCCGCGTGGCCGTGTCCCTCCAGCCGCTCGGTCCACAGCTTGAGCGCGTACATGAACAGGCTGCCGGCCGCAAAGGCGCCAAGCACGACTTCCTTCGTCGCGTGTTCCTTGCCGATGTCCGGCAGCAGCTCCACGGCCAGCGCGGCGAGGATGACACCGGCGGCGAAGTGCTGGATCAGGCTGCGCACCTGGTGCGAAGGCTTCCAGACCGCGGCCAGCACCCCACCGGAGACGGCGACACCGGCCGGAATGGCCATGACGAGGAAGGCGCTGGAGTTCATTCGACAGGGCATCTTGGAGACGACTGCCGGAATGTTGCCTCCACCACCTTGCGACTCGCTGATGAGGCGCAGTGATCTCGTCGGTGCATCGTCGCTCAGAAGACCTTAATGCGCCGACCCGATGCTGTCGCCATCCCAACGACCCGTCCGGGGCATTGCATGCAAGCCGATCTTCGCGAGTTCCTCTCCCGCTTCGCCGGTACCGTCGTGATGACGCTGGTTCCTGTCGTTCTCATCGCGTTTCTGTCGGTGCCGGTCAGTCTGGGTGGCCACCCGGGCGAGTCCACACGAAATGGCGACGCACCTTTCTCCCACATGACCTGATCCGGTGGGTCTGCGGGCGACCTGACACGTGCCGCTGTTAGGCTCGCCTGCACCATGCCCGCGGAATCACCCGACCACACCAGCGACGCGGGCCCGATCGCAGGAGCGGATCAGCCGCCGGTGACTGTGTCGGCTCCGGCGGGACTGACCGCCGCGGAGGCTGCGCGACGGCTGGCAGAGGACGGACCCAATGCGCTGCCCGGCGGCGAGCGCCGCACACTGCTGTCGATCGCGATCGAGACCCTGCACGAGCCGATGTTCCTGCTGCTGGTCGCGGCGGGCACGCTCTACCTGGCGTTCGGCGACCTGCAGGAAGGCCTGACGCTCTTCGGCTTCGTCGTGGTGACGCTTGCGCTGACGTTGTTCCAGGAAGGCCGCACCGAGCGGGCCATCGAGGCACTGCGCGATCTCACGAGCCCGCGGGCGCTGGTCATCCGCGACGGCCAGCCGCAGCGGATTGCCGGGCGCGATGTCGTGCGCGGCGACAGCTAGCGATGGGAGACGGCCACGCAGGGACCAGGACGTTGGTTCTTCGCGCGCCTTCGATCGATGGCGTTTGGTAAGGCCCCGTCTACCGTGAGACCGCCCGCCCTGGTCGTCTAGATCGCCTACGCTGCCATTCGGTGCTCGTAGTACGGCCGCTCACGATCCTCCAGGATGCCTAGAAGTTGTTCCGCTCGGCGGCCTGAGGGAGTTAGCCACTCGTCGATGAGTGTTGGCTTGATCGGAACGATGCATCGGTCGTGGCCAGCGGCCGCGACTTCCGCAGGCGGCTCATCCGTGATCGCAGCGAACGACAGCAGGTCCGGCTCGCCCGGCCCGGTCCACTTCGACCACAGGCACGCGACCAGCATGTCCTGCGTCGGCCGCGGCTTGAACTCGAGCACCAGGTTCTCGACTTCCTCGCCGGGCGCGAGCTCGCGCCCCTCTGCCTTGTGCCGGTTCACGTTCTCGTAGAACACATTGACGACGATGAGGCCGTGCGTGTGGCCGAACTGGCCCTTCCAGAAGCCCTGCAGGTTGTCGCGTCGCGCGTTGTAGGTGCCCGGGTACTTCACGTCGTAGAAGGCCGGCTTGCCGGCTGGCCGGCAGCCGTAGCGCATCGGCTTGATCACGCGCTTGCCGTCCTCCCAGATCATCACCGGCACGTACGAGCCCGGATAGATCCGGCTGTCTCGATCGAGCAGCTCGGTGCGCTTCAGGTCCGCATGCCGCGTCATCAGCTGCCGGATCTTGTCCGAGGCAATGCGCTGGTCCTCCAGCGCCTTCTTCGTCGGCTTGGCCTGCAGTGACCGCTCGGCATCGGCCAGGCGCTTCCTCTGCTTGAAAAGCTCCTCCTCGAACTTCGCCGCCTGCTTGTTGTTGTGCTCGTCGATCAACGCCTTGATGGCGCGCTCGTCGTCGGTGTGCGGGTTCGCGAATGACGCCTCGACCGCCTTCGGGATCTTGATCTTCGCGTCGAGCCCACGTCGATAGAACACCTCGTAGAACTCGCGGATGCTCATCTCCGCGCCGAACATCGTCACGTACTTCTTGTAGTCCGCCTGGACCTGCGCGCTGTAGCACACGGCATTGCTCCTTCGGGTCTGCTCGAACCAGTGTACGGAAGGGCACTTCGTCACGACCGCAGCGGCCGCTCGAAGCTCGCATCGGTCGACCTCTTGGCAAGGTCGCCGGACTGGTGCGATACTGGATGCCCATACAGTACATGATTTGCCATGTCCGCTGTCCTGTCATGGGCCGGCGACGACGATGGGCTGCCGGCCCAGGGGTTCGCTCACCCATCGCGATCTCGCGCCCGGCGCTCCCAGCCAGGCGAGTTGCCGCCTGAGGTCGAACAGGCCCTCTGGCGTGGTACCGACCTCGGCACGCAGAGCGGCCCGGTCACGCCGAGCGGCTTCGCGGAGCTCGATGCCGAACTGCCTGGCGGCGGCTGGCCCTGCCAATCCATCTCCGAGGTGCTGAGCCCGCAACCCTCCGTGCTCGAGTGGCGCGTCATCGGCCCGGCCCTAGGCCGCGTCATCGGCGCCGGTGGCCGCGTGGTCGTCGTGGGCCCGCCCAAGACGCCGCACGTGCCCGGCCTGCACCACAGCGGCATCGACGAGAAGCACCTCGTGTGGATCCAGGCCGACACGCCGGCCGAGCGTCTGTGGTGCACCGAGCAACTCGTCAAGGCCGGCGCCTGCGGCGCGCTGGTCGCCTGGCTGCCGCAGGCCCGCCCCGAACAGATCCGCCGCCTGCAGGTGTGTGCGCAGGCCTGCGACGGCCCGGTCTTCCTGTTCCGTCCCGCCGCCGCGCAGCACGAAGCCTCGGCCGCGCCGCTGCGCGTGATGGCCCGCTTCGCGCTTGACTGGGAGATCCACGCCCAGGTGCTCAAACGCCGCGGCCCGTCGCACGACGGCGTCATCCGCCTGCGCTCGGTGCCCGGTGGGCTCGACGCGGTGCTGACGCCGCGCCTGATGGTGCCCAGCCGCCTCATCGCCTCGCGCGAGCCCTCGCGCCCGCCAGCGCCCGAGCGCGAGCTGGCTTCCACTGTTCCCCAGGGAACTGCAGTCCATGCTCTGGGCGGCACTACTCCTTCCGCCCGGGCCCGACGGCACGCCCCCGTCCGATGAGGCGCTTCGCGGAGTTGCCACTTGGGCCTTGCAGTTCACACCCCGGGTTGCCACCTCCGAAGAAGCTGTCCTCCTCGAGGTCGAGGCCAGCACGCGCCTGTTCGGCGGCAAGCGGGCCCTGCGTGACCGCGTCGTCCAGGAGGGTGCCGACCAAGGGGTGACCACCTTGGCGTGGGCCACCAACAGCCTGGCCGCGCACCTGCTCGCGCGTGCTGGCATCGAGAACGGCTTCAAGCGTCCCCTGGAAGAGTTGCTCGATGCCCTCCCGATGAAGGTCCTCACCGCGGTGGCACCCCACGAGGGGATCCTGTCGCGCCTCGGGTGCCGCACCTTGGGGGATGTTCGCCGTCTCCCCCGCGGGGGGGTCAGCCGCCGCTTCGACAAGGAACTGCTGGGTGCGCTCGATCGCGCCTACGGCCTGCTTCCAGAGGCGCACGTCTGGGTCGAACTCCCCGACACCTTCGAAGCGCGGCTGGAGCTGATGTCGCGCGTCGAGATGGCGCCGGCATTGCTCTTCGGCGCGCGCCGCCTGCTGCTGCAGATGTGCGGCTGGCTCGCCGCCCGCCACAGTGGGATCACCGCCTTCACCCTGAAGTGGGCCCACGACGTGATGCGCTCCAAGGAGGCGGGGGAGGGCGGCGAGATCACGATCCGTACGGCAGAGCCGAGTCGCAATCTCGAACACCTGTGCCGGCTCCTCGCCGAACATTTGGCCCGCGTCGAGCTGAAGGCGCCCGCCGGCGAACTCTGGCTCAGTGCCACCGAGGTCGTCTCGCTCGACGAGAAGAGCCTCTCTCTGCTGCCCGACCCGTCGGAGAAGGGCGAGTCGCTGCAGATGGTGCTCGAGCGCATCGCCGCGCGCATCGGCCCCGACCGCGTGCTGCGCCCGGTCCTCACCGAGGACCACCGCCTGGAGTGGATGCAGATGTGGCAACCCGTGCCACTGCCCGTGCCTCGCAAGGGCGCAGAGCCGATCACGATGCCGCAACCGACCTGGGTGCTGCGTCAGCCGCTGAAGCTCGCGACGCGCGGCCACCGGCCGCTATACCAGGGCGCGCTGCACCTACTGACCGGTCCGCACCGCGTTGAAGGCGGCTGGTGGCACCGGCTGGGAGAGGGCGCCGACGCGCGCACCGGCCACGTCCAGCGCGACTACTGGGTCGCGCTCAGCGAACACGCCGGCGTGCTGTGGGTCTACCAGGAACGGCTGGCCAGCGACGAGACCGCCTGGTACCTGCACGGCATCTTCGCGTGAGCGGGCCATGGGCGACAGCGCTTCGATCCCGAATGCCGGCGGCGGTCTGCCGGACTACGCCGAGCTGCGCTGCGTCAGCACCTTCAGCTTCCTGGTCGGCGCGAGCCAGCCCGAGGAACTGGTGCAGCGCGCCGCGCAGATGGGCTACCGCGCGCTTGCACTCACCGACGAGTGCTCGGTCGCCGGCATCGTGCGTGCGCACGTCGAGGCCAAGAAGGCGGATCTCAAGCTCCTGATCGGCAGCCAGTTCGCGGTGACGCCGGCGGCAGGCGAGGGCGAGGACCACCCCGATGAGCCGGGACCCTTCAGCCTCGTCGTACTCGCCTGCCACCTCGACGGCTACGGCAACCTCTGCCAGTTCATCACCAAGCTCCGCCGCGCGTCGGAGAAGGGCACCTACCGCCTCCCGCGCGACGAGATCGCGGCCGACGAACTCGCCGACTGCGTGGTGATCGCCTCGCCGGCGCGCGGCGCCACGCCGGCGCAGCTGGTGGGTCTCGCGCGCTGGCTGCTGACCCACTTCACCGGCCGCTGCTGGCTCGGCGTCGAACTGCTGCGCCAGCTCGACGATGAGATGTGGCTGCACAAGCTGCGCGAGGCGAGCGAGCTGTCGGCTATTCCCGTGGTGGCCGTTGGCGACGTCTACATGCACGTGCGCTCGCGCAAGGCGCTGCACGACGTGATGACCGCGATCCGCACCGGCCGGCCGCTGACGGGCTGCGGCCGAGAACTGCAGGTCAACGCCGAGCGGCACCTGCGAACCCGGCTGCGCCTGGCGCAGACTTTTCCGGCCGACCTGCTTGCCGAGACGCTGAACGTCGCCGACCGCTGCAGCTTCTCGCTTGACGAGCTGAAGTACCAGTACCCCGACGAGGTGGTGCCCGCCGGCGAGACGCCGGCGAGCTACCTGCGCCGCATCACCTACGAGGGGGCCGGGCGGCGCTGGCCCGAAGGCGTGCCGGCCAAGGTCGAGGCGCAGATCGAGCACGAGCTGCAGCTCATCGGCGAGATGCGCTACGAGCACTACTTCCTGACCGTCTACGACATCGTCGCCTTCGCCCGTTCGCGCCACATCCTCTGCCAGGGCCGCGGCTCGGCGGCCAACTCGGTGGTCTGCTACTGCCTGGGCGTCACCGAGGTCGACCCGGCGCGCATGTCGGTGCTGTTCGAGCGCTTCATCAGCAAGGAGCGCAACGAGCCGCCGGACATCGACGTCGACTTCGAGCACGAGCGCCGCGAGGAGGTCATCCAGTACCTCTACGCCAAGTACGGTCGCGCCCGCGCGGCGCTGACGGCGGTAGCGATCAGCTACCGGCCGAAGTCGGCGATCCGCGATGTCGGCAAGGCGCTCGGGCTTCCGGATGAGACGATCGACGCGCTGGCCAAGAACCACACTTGGTGGGACGGCGGCAGCATCAAGACCGAGCGCATCGTCGACCTCGGGCTGTCGCTAGACGACCTGGCGATCCGGCAGCTGGTCGAGCTGACGAGCCAGATCATGGGCCTGCCGCGCCACCTATCGCAGCACCCGGGCGGGTTCGTGCTGACCAAGGGACCGCTGTCGCGCTTGGTGCCGATCGAGAACGCCTCGATGCCCGACCGCACGGTGATCCAGTGGGACAAGGACGACATCGACGCGCTCGGGCTGCTGAAGGTCGACGTGCTCGCGCTCGGCATGCTGACCGCGATTCGCAAGAGCCTGGACTTCATCAGCGCACGAAAGGGCTACGCCTTCGGCATGCAGGACATCCCGGCGGAGGACCAGACCACCTACGACATGATCTGCCAGGCCGACACCGTCGGCGTTTTCCAGATCGAAAGCCGCGCGCAGATGAGCATGCTGCCGCGGCTGCGGCCACGCTGCTTCTACGACCTGGTGATCGAGGTCGCCATCGTGCGGCCGGGGCCGATCCAGGGCGGCATGGTGCATCCGTACCTCAATCGGAGGCAGGGCAAGGAGCCGGTGACGTTTCCGAGCAAGGCCCTGGAGGAGGCGCTCGGGCGCACGCTGGGCGTGCCGGTGTTCCAGGAGCAGGTCATGCAGATCTCGATCCTGGCGGCCGGCTTCACGGCGGGCGAGGCGGATCAGCTGCGACGGGCGATGGCGGCCTGGCGGCGCAAGGGCGGGCTCGAGAAGTACTACGACAAGATCGTCAACGGCATGACCTCGCGAGGTTACGAGCAGGGCTTTGCCGAGGCCATCTTCGAGCAGATCAAGGGCTTCAGCGAGTACGGCTTCCCGGAGAGCCATGCGGCGAGCTTTGCGCTGCTGGTCTACGCGAGCTGCTGGATCAAGTGCCACCACCCGGCGGAGTTCCTGGCGGCGATGCTCAACAGCCAGCCGCTGGGCTTCTACTCGCCCAGCCAACTGGTGCAGGACGCCAAGCGGCACGGTGTCGAGGTGCGCCGGGTCGACGTGATGCACAGCGACTGGGACTGCACGCTCGAAGGGCTGCCGCACCCGCCAGCGGTGCGGCTGGGGCTGCGCATGGTGGTCGGGCTGAAGGCCGAGACGGCGATGCGGATCCTGAAGGAACGAAGCGTGAGGCCGTTCGACGGTGCCGAGGACCTGGCCAAGCGGGCCGAGGTCGAGCAGCACGAGATGACGCTATTGGCCGCGGCCGATGCGCTGATGAGCCTGGCCGGGCACCGTCGGCAGCAGGTGTGGGAGGCGGCAGGGCAGCGCTCGGCGCCGCAGCTGCTGAAGCACGCGCCAGTTGACGAGTACGAGCTCGAGCTGCCGGCCGCGCCGGAAGGCGAGGAGGTCGTCTGGGACTACGCTGCCACGGGCCTCACGTTGCGCCGGCATCCGCTGGCCATCCTGCGGCCAGTCCTGGCGAAGCAGGGGTGGTGCACGGCAGCCGAACTGCATGACCTACCCGACGGCCGGTTGGCGCGGGCCTGTGGCATCGTGACGGTGCGGCAGCAGCCCGAGACCGCCAAGGGCGTGATGTTCGTGTCGCTGGAAGACGAGACCGGCAGCGTGCAGGTGATCGTGTGGCCCAAGCTCAAGGCGCAGTTGCGCGGGCCGCTGCTGCGTTCAAAGCTGATGGCCGTGAAGGGGACCTGGCAGCGCGATGGCGACGTGCGCAACTTGATCGCTGGGCACGTTGAGGACCTGACGGCGCTGCTGGGCGGGCTGGCAACGAGCAGCCGGGATTTTCACTAGGCGGATGCCACAGGCCCCTTGTCATGCCTAGCTTCTTCGACGGAACTGGCCCTGCTGCTTGCCCTTGCCCGTCTCAGCAAGACCGCTGCGGCAAAGTCGATTGCAGGCAGACAGCACGGCCCATGGCACTAGGCCGAGCTGGTCCGCGATCGCCACATAGGAAACGAGTTGATCGGTCAACAGCTCCAGGGTGCGCTTCACAACCTCGTCGCTCGGTACTTCGAATTCGTCATGCCAGTCGCACCAGTAGATCTTGGAGCGCCACACGATGAAATGGCTGCCGCATCCCGTGTCACGCCAAACCGACGGGAACAGCGACAGAGTCGCCCCATCGCCGTAGTGCCGCCATGCCGGGCCTGCGCGGCTGTCGAGGTTGATGGTGAGTTGCTCGCCGCATCCGTCCGGGCAGGCCATTGCCACCGAACGGTCAACGCCTCTGTGCACAAGCACCGTCGCACCCGGCTCGGTGAGCAATGTGTTCGCCTCATGACGATGCGAGACCTGCCCCTTGAACGAAATCGCCTTGGCTCGCTTGTTCACACTGTCTCCATCTGCGGCTCGTGAGCCGCAACAAGCGCGACGATCAACCGGTTGGCGAGCCAGTATGCGTAGGCGCGGCGGAACTCGTCTTCCTCGCGACAGCCGTCCTCCGCCGGAAAGGTCGCATGGCGCAGCAGGTACAACGCCAGCACGCGCCTGTACTCTTCCGCAGAATGCGTCGAGGCCTGGGCCAATAGACGGATCTCGCGCAGGCAGGAGTCCGCCAGACCATCGGTCACCTCGAGCGCTAAACCCGTCATCGCGAAATCGATCGCCTCTGGCCTATAGAGCCGTTCGGTCGCTTCGCGCCAGGCTTCGCGATCGACTGCGTGATCGAGCGGCACCTTGAATGCGAGCCAAACCTCAAGGCTCGCCAAGTCGGCGCACATTGGGCCGTTCATAGCCTGCGCGAAGTCGATAACGATGGCGTCTTCCTTGCGGACCCGCACGTTTTCGCCGTGCATGTCGCCGTGGATGGCCGAGCGGCGCCACTTCTGCTTCGGTAGACCAATGAGCTTGCGCCACAGGGATCGCGGGGCGTGAACGGTTCCCCCGAATGCCCTGGCGGCGTCGACTCTCTCCTGGGGCACGCGATCGTGCTTACAGAAATCCTCTAGGGGCTCGACGACGGATCCAGGTGCGTCGGACGCCGCGCCGGCCGACTCCTGCCGCAGGACGGCCAGGGTCTCTTCAAAGAGCGATCGGATGTGCCGCGGTCCGTCGCCGGCCTGCACGACCTCCCACAGCGACCTCGAGGGTTGAACGAAGGTACCAACAAGAATGCCTTGGTGCACGCCGTAGATCCGCCGCTCGGCCACGAAGTTCGGGCGCAGGTACCACCTGACGTGATGCTCTGCGAACTCTTGGAAGCGTCGCATCTCCTGGCGCAGCTTGCTGGGAACGTCCAGCTTGGCGAAGAAGGGCACGGGGCGTGAGCCGGCATTGGAGTCGGCCAAAGTGGCGTCGACCAGGAACGTCAGCGCGCCGGACATGCCGCCGGTGATGGGGTGCAGGTCAATTGCCTTGCAGTCATGGAATGCGCGCTGAAGCAACAGGCGTTGGTCGGGGCGCAGGACAACATTGGCCGGAACCTTGATCTCCAGGCGATCGTTGGCAACCGGTCCCGGGTTGTGCAGTAGCGCGGCGTTTGGCCCCTCGTATGGCTCCACGGGGCCGACGCGTAGGCGACGCTGATCCGAGGGTGCACCTTTGGGCAGAGCCGTTTCCAGGACGCGCTCGATGTCCTTGCGTTGCCCATCGCCTTCGACAACGACGTGCAGGAACAACCCTTCGTCGAGAGCGCCAACTACGTTCGCCTCCAAGGCTTCAGCGGCCGACTCGAAGTGGGGTGGTGTGGCCCAGAACACAGCGGCTCGGGCATGCCTGAAGTTCGCTTGCTGTCCCGGCGGGACGACCTCGATGACCACATGGCGGTTCTTCGCCTCCCGTAGGTCGTGCTCGCTCGGTGGCCTTCCAAACCAGAGCATCTTGGGGCGCTCAATCATGGTCACCCCTCGCGCGCATCGGAAGCTGCCAGGTCGAGCCGCGCGCAAGCGCTCCTTCGTGCGAGCAGGCGATGCAGTGAGGCCTCGGCGGCATCGCGGCCGGGCGGAGCGTGCCGCGGATCCCGTCGTAGATCACCATGCGCGCATCGGACGGAACGCCAGTTACGGCAGCGAGGAACATCGTGATCGCGGCCGACGACATGGTCGAGTTAAGCGAGATGACCGCTGGTTGAGGTACCTGTGCGCCAACGATGTATGGGTCGCGTTTGCGCTGGTCCTCGGTCATCAACTCTCGCCTAACCTGCTCGGCGTCGAGCTTGTCGGTGCAGACCAAGCACGGCAGACCCGGACTGAGCATCTGGGTCCGGCCAGTGATGTACTGAACCTTGTCCTCGAGGATCCCGATGCCCACACCCATGTCGATGCATGGGATCAGGAACTGGTAGGCAAGCTGGTTCAGAAGCGCGCGGCTTGCCATCGAGTCGGTGCACCCGAAGATGAAGTCGGCGTTTGCCAGCTTGGCGGCGACCTCCTCGTCAAGAACGTCACCGACGATGGTGGTGCACCGCGCGGAGGGATTGATGGCGGTGATGTAGCGCGCCGCGACGTCAACCTTGAAGGCGCCGACGTCCGACGGCCAGGCGCCCACAAGTCGATTGAGGTTCGTGGCTTCGATCTTGTCGGGGTCGACCAGCACGAAGTTGCACGCGCCGAGATAGGCCAATTGCTGGGCCACGATCGAACCTGTGCCACCCAGGCCGATGATGGCGATCGCGAGCCCCTGCATTGCGCGCTGGCCTTGAGCGCCGAACGCGCGAACCTGTCGGTCGTAGAGTTCAGATGGTTCGCTGCCTCGGTATGCCGGCGTCTCCAGCACGCGACCGACCCCCACGAAGGGCACGGGTTCGGTCTGACCAAGTCGCCTCGCGTACGAGCCCTCGGTCGTGAAGACCGCCGCGAAGTGCGCACCGTTCGGGACGCGGCGTTCGAAGTAGCTGGCCAGGGCTTGCTCACCGGCGTCGTCGATCGGCGAGAAGCCTTCGAGCGCGGACTCGCCAGGGTGCGTGTGAGCGAGCAAGACGCCGGCGCCGGCGGCGCGCGCGCGATTGGCGATCTCGATACAGAACTCCGGCCTGAGGGTGGCGGCGCTCGCGGTACGTTCCGCGTAGGCCGCGTCCGGAACTTCAGCCAGTTGTCGGACGACGAAGCGGCCGGCACCGGCGTTCGACGCAGGGAGAACCAAGCCGACCGCACAGGTCTCAAGTTCGCGGTCGCGCGCGAAGCCGTGAAGCGCATCGGACTCTGCAAGCGGCAGTCTCAGCATCGTTCACACCGCCTGCGCGAAGCGATTCTTGATGGCAGCGATCCACGTCAGCAGGTCGTCGCGACCGGCATTCCAGTGATCGGTGTGCCACGAAAACCAGAGGGCACCTTTGCCCAGGCCTGTCATCGGGGTGCCAGTGTTCGCGTTCTGCGGCATGGCGCCCGTCGCCAGGCGCAAGTCCTCGTCAGCCCAGAAACAATCGGGCTTGGCGTAGGGGTAGCCCTGCGGCGCGAAGAAGTGCACTTCGGTCGATTGCTTGCTCCAGCCGGCCGGCAGGTCCACGGGCGGCAGCGAGATCATTGTGCCGGTGCCGTTGACCTCGACCACTCTGGCGTTGGCGTAGCGACCAAGCAGGCGCTGGACGTGAATGTCGATCGGCCCCATGCCGCAACCTCAGCCGAACGTGGCCGGCGGCACCACGGTGAAGCGGCGCGGCCCGCCATTGCCGTGGCCGATCTCCAGCGAGACGCTGTCGCTGTCGCCGAACGGGAGGTCGGGGTCGTTGCCCTGACCGTCGAGTTGCAGTCCCGAACCAGGCGGCAGGTTCGGGACCCTCGATTTGACGTAGGCGCCGGTGACGATCTCGAGTTCGGTCTCGTACCGGTCATCGCCAACGAAAAAGAAGTAGGTCTTGGGGTGCTTGTCGTGTTCAGACATTTCGTGCTCCAGCGGTGGCAAAGGCCACCCATGACCATGCACGTTACATGTTCCGGCCCGAAAGGTCAAGGACACCAACAATGTCAAGAATACAAACCTCTTTCGCCATCAGAGCCAACGATGTCAGCATTGTTGACATTCGCGCTCGTCTCCACTACAGTTGCGCGCCGAAGGGGACGCAGCATGGTTGACGAGAAGCGCCTGTACCAGGCGCTGGGTGAGCGCCTCAGAGCACTGCGCGAGAGCCAGCACTCGGCTCGCGGCAAGGTGACTCAAGCCAAATTGGCGGAAGAGGTGGGTCTTGAGAGAACGTCAATCACGAACATCGAGCGCGGAAACCAGAAGGTTCCGCTGCACGTGCTCTATCGCATATGCGAAGTGCTGCAAGTGCCGATCGGCGATGTTCTTCCTCCTCTATCTGAGATCAAGTCGACAACGACCGAGTCCGCGCTCGAGGAGTTGACCTTTGCCGGCCGCACCGAGAGGGTGACGCCGCATCTCAAGCAGATGCTCGCCCAGTTCATCCAGACAGAGACAGGAGACCGCAATGACGAACGTTAGGCCTGATCGCGCCGAAATTGAGCGACGAGCGGTCGAGGTTCTGCGGAGAGCCTCAGCGTTTGACGTTCCGGTGGACCTGGAAAAGGTGGCCCGATCTCTTGAGGTCAACGTTCACTTTGAGGCTTTGGAAGACAAGGTATCTGGCGTTCTGGTCGTCAAGGGAGCAGAGCGCAACGCCCTGGTGAACGCGACGCACCATTCGAATCGGCAAAGGTTTTCACTCGCGCATGAATTTGGACACCTCGTCCTGCACGACTCGGAGGGAGATCGCCTGTTCATCGACACCAACTTGCGTGTCTACCAGCGCGTTGGCGCGTCGACCGACGATGCGTATAGCCAACCTGACTCTACGACGAAGCCACACGAGGAGCGTGAAGCGAATCAATTTGCTTCCGCGCTGTTGATGCCCTGTGAACTCGTTCAGCGCGAAGCGGTGAGCCTAGATCTCTCGGAAGAAGCCGATGTCGCATATCTCGCAAGGACTTTCGGAGTGAGCGACCAGGCGATGAGTATTCGCCTTCAGCAACTCGGGCTATTGCGACCGACCGGCTTGCTCTAGTAGCGTCGGTTTCTGCTCACCCCGTGATTGACAGGTCTGCGCGCCTAACAGTGCGCGCGGGAGCGTCAGAGTTGACATAAACATTATCGACAGCTACAAGCGCTCCACACGATGTCTTCCGCCCAAACCAGCGCTGCGCGCGTCTTGGCAATGGCCGCTGAGATCTTTGGCAGCCGTCAGGCTGCAGAGGCTTGGCTATCCAAGCCTGCCCTGGGCCTTGACTGGCAGCGGCCAGTGGATCTGCTCGCTACTGAACCCGGCTCTCAGATCGTTGTAGATTTTCTCGTCCGCTTGGATTACGGCGTCTATAGCTGACCTCGCGGAGGAACGTTTCTTCCTCCACAGGCACCGACTTTCCACCGCCAGTTGCCATCGTCGCGAAGCCTGACCACGTACTTGGTTCTGATCGCTGCGCGACTAAGCAAGGGTCTGCCACGCGGTCGGCGTGAACTGGCCGCATGGACATCGTGCCCGCAACAGTCGATCACGCGGCTTCTGCGATCGGCAAGTCTTCCTTCCCCGGTAACGGATCGGCCGGCGTGGCTCCGGAGAGGACACGTTCGAGGTGCTCGCCCCAGGCGTGCCAGGCATTCCGCATCTTGTGCTCGAAGTCGAAATGCAAATAGTGCCGACGTGGCTTCGGACCCTGTAGAGCATGGTTCAGGCATCGATCGATGATGTCGTCAGCGATGCCAAGTTCCTGCATCCGGGTCGCGCCAGTCCGGCGCAAATCGTGCGGTGTCCACTCCCCGTTCGCGCCATTCGCTAGAACCAACGCGTTGTCATTCATGCGGCGTGCAAGCCCTTTGGGCCGTGCCATGAATCGGATCTGTCGGTCGCCAACCTGCTTGCTCACGCTCTTGGTACCGATGTGAGTGGTGGGGAGTTCAGCGCCCTCGCGGGCCCGCCCGGCCGGCCGCGCGGGAAACAACCAAGCCGTGTGTCCGGTCAGCTTGTGGAGCCTCCGGAACTGTTGAACTGCGAACGGTGACAGGAAGATTTTCAAGGCCTGCTTCGTCTTGGTGATGTTGGCAGGCAGGAACCACTCGGCCTTTTCGAAGTTGACGTTGGCCCACTTCGACTGAAGCAATTCACCACCGCGACAGATGGTGGCTGCCTGAATCCAGACGGCGATTTCACTCTCCGCTTTCATGGGGCGCACACCACCGTACTTCTTGCCGGCTGGGATCTCGTCGTAGGCGCGACGCATGCTGGTGAACTTGTCAGCTAGTTCGCGGAGTTCGGCATCCGACAGCGTGCGATCTCGGATCTCTTCCTTGAAGTCATCCTTCACGACCTGATCGAATTCAACGAGCTCCGCCGGGTTTCCGTCCGGCATGAGTCGGCGCCAAGGCTGGCGCCTGACCGACCAGCGGTAGAGCTGTCGAACCGCCTGCAGCAGGTGCATCGCCGTTCCACCGGCCCCTCTGGTTCGACCTACCGCACGAAGCACCTGCAGCAGCGACTGGTCGGTCACGGACCGGACGGGCCGATCTCCGAGCGCCGGCAACAGGTCCTTCTCGAAGGTTCTCTTCAACTCGGCGTTTCCATCCGCACGTGTCACACCTGCGTCGAGCCATGCCTCGTACATGGAGCGGAATGTCAGGTCTTCCGCCGCCTTTCGCGCGGCCTCGGCGATGACCGCTTTCACCTTCGCCTGCGACTCCAGTCTGTCGACCTTCTTCTGATCGTTCGGGTTGACACCCGTGCTGACCATCGAGCGGGCGCCGTCCCTGCGTGCCCGGATTTCGGCCAGGGCGACTGAGGGCCACGTTCCGCACTGGAACCAGGCGACCTTCCCGTTCCACTTGAACGCACTCTTGAAGCGGATTGAGACCTCACCAGCTGTTGACACGCGGACCTCGCCGATGAGGCCGTCCCCGTCGCTCAAGGTGTCGCCCTTCCACCTCGGCGGAACCGCTTCAAGTTCGGTCACCGTCCAACGAGACCCTTTGCCGCGTTTGGGATGTCTGGTCATCTGCCGTGTCCTGAGGGGTAAACCGAGGGGTAAACCAACAGAGGGCAGTGTACGGATCTTTGCGGATGTTGGCGAACACTAACAACCTTTAAGTTGTTGATTTTAATAAGCTATTTGTCCGCCGTTGTTCGCCGTCGTCCGCGGATACTCTTCTGTCACGCCGGGGGTCGCGGGTTCGAGTCCCGTCCACTCCGCCAAATCAAGCAAAGCCGATTCAAGTTCTCTTGAATCGGCTTTTTGCTTTGAGCGGTACGTGTAGCGTGCGCTCGCCGCGCGGGCACCGGGATGGCACCCGCCTGAGCCTGACAAACTGAGGCGCTTGTTCAGCGCCATGTCCGGCGCCTGACGGTCAGCGTACCGTGTATCCGCGCCCGTCCATGCAGGCGGCCACCGCCCGTTGGAACACGCTCGCGTCCGACATCGCGTTGGCCTGGGTGGTGGCCCACCGATTGCATTCCTGGATGTCTGATTCCAGTTGCGACGCCGATTGGCCATTTCGCGGGTAAAAGATCGGCACGGGTGCAGGCTTGAGCGATTCAACCGGCGCGGGCAGGCCTTGCATGGGTGCTGCGCCGTCGGCGCCCGCGGGAGGGGCCACCACCGCATAGCCTTGACCCGGCACCTGGGCATAGTAGACGCCATTGGCGTAGTAATACGGCAGCCCACCAATCTGCAAGGTCACATAGGCCGAAGACAGCAAGGGCA